>JAESFZ010000199.1_pt1 | contig 74103 bp, 80 predicted proteins | sample 9269561 | NCBI WGS metagenome assembly JAESFZ01 (sample SAMN14515552, study PRJNA621657) | algae metagenome | isolation source: Tildeniella nuda ZEHNDER 1965/U140 and co-occurring heterotrophs from wet... | place: Switzerland: Stansstaad, Zurih | collected 1965-01-01 | reverse complement strand
ACATCCTGATGCACCCCTTCCACATGTTGGGTGTGGCTGGTGTCTTCGGCGGCAGCTTGTTCAGCGCCATGCACGGTTCGCTAGTGACCTCCTCACTTGTCCGTGAAACCAGCGAGAACGAGTCTGCGAATGCTGGCTATAAGTTTGGGCAAGAAGAAGAGACCTACAACATCGTCGCGGCACACGGCTACTTCGGTCGGTTGATCTTCCAATATGCCAGCTTCAACAACTCTCGTTCCCTGCACTTCTTCTTGGGTGCATGGCCCGTCATCGGGATTTGGTTCACCGCGTTGGGCATCAGCACGATGGCGTTCAACCTGAACGGGTTCAACTTCAACCAGTCCATCATCGACTCGCAGGGTCGTGTGGTTGGCACTTGGGCGGACATTTTGAACCGCGCTAACCTGGGTATGGAAGTGATGCACGAGCGCAATGCGCACAACTTCCCGCTTGACCTAGCGGCAGGTGAAGCGACTCCTGTAGCCCTCTCGGCTCCTAGCATCAACGGTTAGTCCTAAAACGACTATATTGCTGATGGATTGACTACACAAAAAGCGCCCCCTCATGTGAGGGGGCGCTTTTTGCCTTTAGAGTTGAATAGTAAACTGCTTCAGATAGGGTCCGACTAGGCTTAACCTTTCCCCGTTAGGACTTACGCAGATTGACCAAAACCTCGGAGGTTTAAGCCAGAAGACATTCATTAACTAGCTTCAACTAGGTTAGAAAGGCTTTAGTCCCGACATTCTACCGGAGGAAGTTGGACAAAATCTGCACGTACCCAGCCATACGCACGACTTCTAGGAAAGCCCACCTGATACCAAACTTTCCCACTCTTGTCTTTGCGGCTCATCCATTGCTTGGGATCACTATTTTGACGTAAAAAGTCAACCCGGTCTCCTGGAAGCCCATAATGGCGAGCCTTGTAAGCGGTGTCAGGTCCTTCCCGCAGATTAATCCGTGCTTTGACATCTTGAGCAAGCAGTTTGGTGGAACAGTAGGTTCCATCCTTGGACGGCGAGTATCCAGTTCCCGCGCCTTGCCCTCGCGCCTCTGCCACAGATGCAAAACTCAAGACGATCGCTAATCCTAACCCTGTACCGAAACACTGCTTGATTTTCATAGCCTCTAATGCCTTCTGTGGATATATTTATAAGCGTGCCCATAGCAATGCCATAAAGCACGTTCTCAATACAACTCTGCGATGGTCAGTCTGATTAGGGCTAGATAAACCAGTAAGATGAGTGGTGGTTGGATCAACAGAGTAGAAGAGCGTTGCTAGCAGCACTATTGTACGGTCAGGAAGATTTGCGGTTGGAAACGGTTGCCGATCCAACGCCAGCAGCCGGAGAGGTTGTTATTCGAGTAGGGGTTGCGAGTACCTGCGGCACGGATTTAAAGGTATGGCGACGGGGTGGACATGCTCGGATGCTGAAGCCGCCCACGCTGTTTGGGCATGAGGCAGCGGGAGAGATTGTGGCGATCGGACAAGGCGTAACCCATTGGAAAATGGGCGATCGCGTCGTTGCCAACAATTCCGCACCCTGCATGAACTGCTTTTTTTGCAAAAAGGAGGAATATTCGCTCTGTCAGAATCTGTTGTTCAACAATGGCACGTTTGCTGAATACCTCAAAATCCCAGCACCGATCGTGCAGCACAACCTCCTGCAACTCTCTGATGGGATGCCTTATGCATTAGCCTCCATGACAGAGCCGTTGGCATGTGTGTTGCATGGGGCAGCGCGATCGCATGTGAAACCTGGCGATCGCGTTGTGGTGTTGGGCGACGGCGCGATCGGACTGATGTTTGTCGCCGCATTGTCATCAGGGCAAGGTGAATGGCACCGTTGGCAGCAGTCAGCGGTCAGCGGTCAGCCATTTGCCGAGGTGATTCTGTTGGGTGGCAGTGAGCAACGGTTGCAGCTTGGCGAAGTGCTGGGAGCAGTGAAGACGTTTAACTATCATCAAGTGGAAGATGTGCCAGCGCTGGTGAAGTCACTGACCGATGGTTGGGGCGCAGATGTGGTGATTGAAGCAACGGGCATACCATCTGTATGGGAGATGGCGATCGCCTGTGCCCGCCCTGGTGCTACGGTCAACCTATTCGGCGGCTGTCCCCGTGATACCAGTATTGCTGTAAGCACAGAACAGCTACATTACAGCGAGCTGACCCTCAAGGGGGTTTTCCACAACACGCCTACTTACGTTCGAGCGGCTTTGAAACTATTGGCAAGTCGCACTCTACCATTTGAGCAACTGATTAGCGAAGAGCAACCACTGACAGAGCTAGGTCAAGTGTTTGAAGCGATGAAGCAGCGAAAAGTGGTCAAAGTGGCTATTGTTCCCTAGCTGTTAGGGTTGCAGTGATAAGAGCGCAGTTCAAGGATAAGGCTCATTGCTCGTCGAACCGTTAGCGGTGACACTTCTAGCCAAAATCGTACATTTGTACTATAATCAAAGCAAACGATCGCTCATTGGCTAATGGGAGCGATCGTTTTCCTCTTTTGGCTTTTCCTATGATCACGTTACTTAGCCTGCTAGAACGCGCGAAGCAAGGAGATGCTGGCGCGATCGCAACGCTCATGAACGATGTCTTGCAAGCACAAGATGTATGGGTGAAAGCGATGTCAGATAGGGACTGTCTTCAGGTCATGCTGAAGTCTGCCGCTGTTTTAAACCAGGTCATTTGCATTGCGTTCGTTCAGCGAGGCTTGCAGCGCCTTCAGCCAGAAACGATTAAACACGTCAGGGTGTATGCGTGGCAAGTCGGTGATGCGTTTCCACTGTGGATTGCGACATTTGCCTTGGAGCAGAACTCATTGCTTCAAGATCAGCTCCAGGCCGTGAGCGATCGACCACTCATCAGTACGGGTGCAGACTTGCCTCTGGGTGATAGTACTTCGGCATCTTTACCGCAGCCCATACGAACCATTACATTGCCGCCTGCTGCTAAACGGCATTCTGAACTGTTTAAGCTGGGCTTTGTGCTTGTGCTGATGACAATGGTTTATTTTGTAGTGACGGGCGTGTAATGCCGGAATTGATCGGGAATACTGCGTTTAAGGTAATGGTGACAGGAGGCGCAGGCTAGATGACGCAACCCGATCGACTCCCAACGATAAAGCAGCTTGCCAAACAGGGCGATCGCACTGCCATCGCTCAGCTCATCAGTCAGGCTGTAGCTCACAAGCGCATGTCTGCTACGGTGGCGTTCTTTGACAGCCACTTAGAGGTTCACCTGGAAGCGACTGTGACTCCTAATCAGCACGTTGCGACAACGCTGATACAGCGGGAACTAGTCAGTCTGAGACAGGCAACAATTACAACCGTCATCATTAGCGGCAGACAGTCTGGGGCTGAGCAGCACGACTGGGTAAAGGAGTTGCAGCTTGCAGCAGAGCCTAGCGTTGCGAAACCAGTACGACGATCGCGGCGTAGCGGCAAGCGCCCCTTCACCCTCACATTCAACGATGTGCGTCGCCTGCTTATCCAGTTCAATCCCCTTAAAGCTGGATTCATCGGTCTTTTAGCTCTTTACGCTGTTTTTGGAGCATCGAACTATACGGTGGACGGCTTCTTAGAGGGCAGCGATCGCGTCATGATGTTTCTGCATGGCGTGAATCTCATCTTTCACGAAGCTGGGCACACGATTCTGGCTGGTTTCGGTCGATTTCTGCACATTCTGGGTGGCTCATTGATGCAGGTGATGGTGCCTGCCGTGATTGCAGGCTATTTTGTGGTGACACGTCAGATGTATGCCGGCGCGATCGCCCTCTGTTGGACGGCGCAGAATCTATGGGATGTTTCGATTTACATCAACGATGCTCAAGAGCGATCGCTGCCATTGTTGGGTGGTGAAGGTGTCCTGCACGATTGGCACTTTCTGCTGCTCGATCTAAATCTGCTGGCACAGGCGCAACTGGTTGGCGGGATAGCATTCTTTTTGGGATCAGTGCTGTACCTGACGGCGATCGCTGGCGGCATCTACTATGCGCGTGTAGAAGGCTAATTGCTTAGAGTCGGTAAGAAATTGAGAGCCGCGATCGATTCTTAAGCACCGTCAAACCTTACCGTGTCGTGATGCTATTGACTACACTCAATGCCAAGCCAAGAGCCAACTCCAAGGCACAGACGCATTCAGCGATACGTTCCCAAATCAACTCAAGAAGCAGAATGTGTCAAACACAGAACGGAGAGGGAGGGATTCGAACCCTCGGTACGGTCTTACGATTCGTACAACAGATTAGCAATCTGCCGCTTTCGACCACTCAGCCACCTCTCCAGGTGATGGAACATCATAATAACAGATCTCGCTCTGCCGACACCAGCGTTACGCGGTCACTTTGAGCGTTAACGCATTAAAAAAACTGATAACAGGTGAAAAGGGCACGAAGTCCTGTGCTTTGCGCCCTCGGTCTGGAACCGCAGGTCGATCGGTCAACAAACAGCCAGCGTTACAAACGACAGCAAGCCAGCAATGACATAAAAGGCAGCAACAATGCGAGTTTCAGACCAGCCTGACAGCTCTAAATGATTATGGTAAGGAGACATTTTGAAAAACCGCTTGCCAATGCCATCTGAACCTTTCGTTGCTTTGTAGTAACCGACCTGAAGCATCACTGAGAGGGTCTCGATTAAAAACAGACCGCTCAGTATAAGCAGTGCAAAGAGACTGTTCGTCAATAATGCCACCGCCGCTAAGGCACCGCCCAACGCCGTTGAACCTGTGTTACCCATGAAGACCCTCGCGGGGTTGCGATTGTGTAACAAGAAACCCAGACAGCTACCGCTCAAACAGGCACAGAACAGCATCAATTCTGGTGAGGTTGGCGCAATGAGGGCACCTAAACCCAAAAGGGCGATCGCGACCGTCCCTCCAGCCAAGCCGTCTACTCCGTCCGTGAGGTTGGTCGCATTGCTTTCTGCCGTCAGCACAAAGACTGCAACCAGCCAGAAAAACAACCCCAGCGGCAGCATGAGACCGAAGGGTAGCGCAATCGTTGTGATGGTCGCTGGCTGCGTCCAGGCTAACCAGAGACAGAACAGCGCACCGACTCCAATTTGCAGGAGCAACTTCATCCGAGGCGTGATGCCTTTGTTTGAGCAGCCACGAATGATTTGCCAGTCGTCAATCCAGCCGATCGCGCCGTAGGCAAAGGTGAGCGCTGAAACGGCAAGTACTGGTGCGGCAAAGCCTGACCAGACAATTGCTACTAGCAAGGCGATCGGCAAAAAGAAGACACCTCCCATCGTTGGTGTGCCAGCCTTTTTTAGGTGCGACTTGGGACCATCTTCGCGGATGACTTGTCCCGCTTTGAGTGCCCGGAGGGAAGGGACTGCCCAAAAACCAAGCCCACCCGCTGCTACAGCGCAGAACCAAAACGGTAGAGTGAGCGAAAACACCTGCACTAGCGATCGCCCTGCCCATTCATCCGCAATGACGGTGAAGGCACTAAGTCCGATCGCTAATAAGACGAACAGCCGCATCCCTGAAAGATTTAACGTTTGAGTCGAAAATAATTTAGCGTCCACGAAACTCTCACTTCACTCCACACATTACACACACGCGTTCACTGTCAAGCTTCGGAAAAACTACCTGATGTTTAGCAAAGCAGGTCAAGCTAATCTTCTAGCTCCAAATCATCATCATCGTCGTCAAGATCAAAACTGGGGTCTTCGCCCGCCATCAAATCGTTAAGTTCTTCACCATCCGCTTCACGGTAACTAACTTCCTGGACATCACGTGCCAGCAAACGCCCTGTATCTTCAAGCCAGTCCAGAATCGATGTTTCTTGCTTGAGTGGAATGACGGCGGCTCGTTGGCTGCGAGGTTCTTCACGAAGAGAGGGATTGTAGGTCATACGCGCTTTGTGATTGGATCTAGTCGTGCGATCGATACTATTCAAATCTTAGCCACAATCGACACGACATCTCTAGACTTTACGGATGAAACAACCAGAGTGTATCACCATAGAGAGGAATTGCAAGAGTTTTTTCCGCTCAAAGTCACACGATAAATTAGGTGCTATGAGTCTCTGCACAGTTGTTTTACCTCTTTAAGTTTCACCGGGCTGATAAAGCCATCCGTAAGAAAAGAACCTTCGCTTGAGTCGTTGCTCTGGAGATTGATCAAAATGATTGGTAAAGCGACATTGTTACAGGCGATCGCGGGAACAAATCGTGGCTTGTTGGCAACCGATAACGATAAGCAGGCGATTGCAGTCGCGATCGCTCAGCTAGAAGGCTATAACCCCACCCCACTACCGCTCAAAGCAACCGCTTTACTCGACGGTGACTGGCGCTTGCTCTACACAACCAGTCAAGAGCTATTGGGCATCGATCGCGTACCGTTGGCTAAATTGGGACAAATCTATCAGTGCATTCGGACGGCTGAAGCAAAAATCTACAACATTGCTGAAATCAGTGGATTGCCCTATCTCGAAGGTTTGGTCAGTGTCGCTGCCCGCTTTAGCCCTGCGTCAGAGCGGCGAGTGACGGTCAAGTTTGAGCGAGCAATCATTGGCTTCACGCGGCTCGTTGGCTACCAATCACCCGATCGCTTCATCCAAGATATCGAAGCGGGCAAAAAATTTCCGGCGATCGACTTTAATATTGGCGATCGCGATCAACAAGGCTGGCTCGACACCACCTATCTCGACGAGGATATGCGGATTGGACGCGGCAATGAAGGCAGCGTATTTGTGTTGACGAAGAGGTGAGGGGAGAGGAGTGAGGAGTTAATTGAGCGCGGTCAGCGGTCAGCGGTCAGCTATCAGCGGTCAGCTTTTTAGCCTTTAGCATTCATCTTTACTCCCCACTCCCTACTCCCCATTCCCTACTCCCCACTCCCCACTCCTTGCCTCCAACTCGTTCTTTATGATCGAAACACTTCACCCCTCTCCCCTCTCTCCTCTCCCCTCTCCTCCCCTCCGCCTGTCTCAGTCGCAGTTGAACCGACTTGCTGCGTGTCCGCGCCGATTTCAGCATACGGATTTAGAGCAGTTGGCAGCGCCGAGTGAACCCGACCAACAGGAGCGGCAGAATCAGGGGACGCGGTTTCACTTGCTCATGCAGCAATGGCTGTTGGGTTTGCCTGTGGAACCGTTGGTACAGGAGGATGCTCAACTGCAAGCCTGGTTTGATGCGTTTATAGCAGTCGCTCCTAAGATTCTGACATTAGGGGACGATCGCCCCCTTTGGGGACAAAGCGAACATGCGCGGACGCTAGCGTTTGAAGGCTATTTGCTGACCGTGGTGTATGACTTGTTGCTTGCCAATGGTCAGCAGGCGCAAATTCTCGATTGGAAGACCTATCCCCGTCCACAAAACCCGCGCTACCTGTTGCAAAATTGGCAAACACGGCTGTATCCCTTTGTGCTAGCAGAAGCGAGCGATTATGACCCCGATCGCATTGCCATGATCTACTGGTTTTTTGAATCCGGTGAGCAAGCCCCAGAAGCCCGACGCTTCAATGCTCCCTACGATCGCAGCCAGCATGAACAAACCCGCACGGATCTCACTCATTTGTTAGCCCAACTCACAGACTGGCTTGAGCGCTATCAAAACGGCGAACCCTTCCCGCAGGTGCCTTTAGAATCGAAGGAATGCGATCGCTGTAGCTTTGCTATCCGGTGCGATCGGGTCGTTTTTCAGGATCATGCGTCACAGACTCAGAGCGCTCCAGACAATGCTTTCTCGTTGCCCAATCTTGCTGATATTCAAGAAGTCTCGTTGTGAGGAGTGGGGAGTGAGGAGTGAGGAGTGAGGAGTGAGGAGTGAAGTAAGCGCTTCCTTACCCACAGCCGTTTTCATTTGCATTCACCACACCCTACACCCCACACCCATATTCGCTTGACTGTGGCTTACCCAATCAGTAACCGCTGTAAGTCGATGGCGATGCGCTTTTTGGTCTGTGTACGGCTACGATACGAGCAGATTGATGTGCAATAGGGACATCTAAACCTTATGTCTGAGTATCGTCGGCAGACACCAGCAAACAGTCTTCAGCAAGATCGACCTCGCCTTCATCGCCGTGCAGCAGTCCGGAAATGGGTTCGCTGGCTGCTTGTTGGTCTTCTCCTGCTTGGTTTAGCGGCTTATCTGGGCGTGCAACTCAGCCCATACCCGAAAGCACTCCTGATTCGGTATGGCTTTGACAAGGGCGCTGTAGAAATCGCGCAGAAGCTTGAGAAGCATGTGCCTCCTGGTGTCACGGCAATTCTCAATGAGCCGTATCGATCGCATGACAACGATGCGCTGCTCGACGTGTTTTATCCACAAGCCCTTCAGTCTTCGGCTCAGGTTCTCCCGACGATCGTCTGGATACATGGCGGTGCCTGGATTTCTGGCAACAAAAGCCATGTGGCAAATTACCTGAAGATTCTTGCGTCTCACGGCTATACGGCGGTTGGGGTTGGTTACTCGATCGCGCCAGAGCATCAATACCCCACACCGCTCATCCAAATCAACGATGCCCTCAACCATCTTCAACAGCAGGCAAAGCGTCTCCACATCGATCCGAACCGTTTTGTGTTAGCGGGCGATTCGGCGGGTGCTCAGATGGCATCACAAATGGCTGCGATCGTCACAAACCCTGCTTATGCAAGTACGCTCGGTATCCGACCCGCGTTGCAGCCAAGTCAACTCAAAGCAACCCTCCTAAATTGTGGAGCCTACGATCCCAAGAGCGTGAACTATAACGGCTCGTTCGGTTCCTTTCTCCAAACGGTGATGTGGTCATACTCAGGCACGAAGGCTTTTTTAACTGACCCAAACTTTCAAAGCTTCGCGGTCATCAACTATGTCACTAAAAATTTCCCGCCTTCGTTTATCACGGCTGGCAATGCCGATCCACTTGCGCCTCAATCGATCGCCTTAGCCCAAAAACTGACTCAAGCAGGCGTGCGAACCGATACCCTGTTCTACCCCAACGACCACACGCCTCCGCTGGAACACGAATATCAATTCAACCTCGACCTTGCAGATGGACAACAGGCACTGAAGCGGATATTAGCGTTTCTACAAACGGCATTAAAGTAGCTCTCATCGAGATTTGATTGTGAACGGTTTCGTCTGCGGGTGTAAAACATTGAGTGTAGAACACGAGGCTTTAAGCTTGGAGCACGAACCGTTGCGATTAGAACTCAAGTCTTCAAGTGCAAAACGCCACGCTCCGAGAGTAGAACCCGACACTCCGGCTTTAGAGCACGGGACTTCGAGCCTAGAACCCGACCTTTCCTCTCTGAACCCCGAACCGTCGAGCGCTGAACTCGACACTCCAACCTCTAAGCTCAAACCTTCGAGCGTGAAACCCAAAGCCCTAACTTCAACGCCTGAACCTTCAGCCTCAAAACGCCGCTGACTATGACCGACACTGCTAAATCTCCTGAAGAACCACAATTGGCGATCGATGTCCGCGAGATGGAAATCGATGACCTTGCGCCTGTCTTCCACTTGGGCGAAACCCTCTTCACCAGCGACCTCTACCCCTACATCTACCGCACCTGGGATCAGTGGGAAGTGATTGGACTGTACAACACCGATCCAGAGTATTGCCTGGTGGCTGAAGTAGAGGATCAACTGGCGGGTTTCATCCTGGGCACCATTATTAACAAAGCCTCCTGGACGTATGGCTACATCATCTGGCTGGGCGTGAACCCTGCCTTCCATCGACGGGGCATTGCCGACAAGCTGGTGGATAAGCTCGTTGAGCGCATGATCGACGATGGCGCACGGTTCATGATGGTGGATACTGACCCCGAAAATACCCCAGCGCTCAAGTTTTTTGCCCGTAAAGGCTTTGGCAATATGCGTAAGCACGTCTACCTGTCAATGAACCTGAGCAAGCACGAATACTACGGCAAACTCATCGCCTACGAACGCGAAAAAGCCGAACGTCAAGTCTGGAAACGTCCCAAGAAGCGATCGCCCAAAGCTTAAGCTACATGAGATTACTTTCTGGAAGCCTGCTGTAGCGTTATTCTGTAGGTAGAAAGTTTGTGGGAGATGGACTATTCCGACTGAAGACCAGATGCGAATGTGTTTCATTCTCTGTCGATCGCTCACCCAGCTCTATCGGTCGATCGATCTTGTGGATGTGGACGATCGAACCGGGAACGTTGTCATCCTGACGGGAGAAGAAACCCAAATTTCAATTCGTCCCAACGGTAAGTGGAGGTTTGAATGATGCAACCTGACTTTAGTGCTATGACTCGCAAGGAGCTACGGGCTTATTTGCTGACCCATCGGGACGATCGGGACGCTTTTTATGCCTATGTCGATCGATCGGAAGTCGAAGCCAACTGGATCGAGTTTCCGCCTGTTCAATCAATGGATGAGCTAAAAAATTTCCCCGAATTCTTTGAAAAAGTGCGACGAAACGGCACATAAATACTATTCAATTTGCTGATGGCTTCGATATACATGCTTGTCATGGCAGCAGTTTAGACTACCACCATTGAGCTTCAAGGGGACTGGTCATGGTACAGCAGTACGATCCGTTGCGCTACCTTCCCACCGATGAGGATTTGCCCTCTTCGGATGAGACCCCTGTGGATAACGAGCTGCAAAACCTGATCCCAAATTTGCTGCTGACCATTCTGGCAACCATCTGGGACGATCGCCAGGACTGGTTTTTTGGCGTAGATATGGGCATTTACTACAGTCCTGAGCCGCCCTATGTGCCCATCATTCCCGATGGCTTTCTCAGTTTGGGCGTAGAACGGCGAAAACGAGGCGATCGGGGGCGCTTGAGTTACGTCCTGTGGCGCGAAAATAACGTTGTGCCGATACTGGTGCTGGAAACCGTTTCGGAAACTTATAACGGTGAATACGACACCAAAATGGCGAAGTATGTCGAGTTGGGAGCACTGTATTACGTCATTTACAACCACAGTCGCCAACGCCCCAACCACGAACCTTTTGAGGTTTATCGACTGGAGAACGATCGCTATGTCAAACAGTCTGGTGAGCCGTTTTGGATGCCCGAAGCAGGCATTGCGATCGGACGTGGACAGGGCACGTATGCCGCATGGGAGCGTGAATGGCTCTACTGGTTTGATGAGAACGGCGATCGTTATCCTACCCCTGATGAACAGGTAACACTTGCCGAACAACAGGCGGCACAAGAACGGCAGTTACGCGAAGAACTGCTGGCAAAGTTGCGCGATCGTGGCATCGACCCCGACACACTCTAACCCTTCTGCCCTCTGCCCTCTGCCTTCTGCCTTCTCCTAGAGCCTCATCTCCTCATCCAGATAGCGCTTGTAGCCTTTCTCTTGTAGCTTCGCCTGCTTTTCCACCACAATTTGAGCAAGGCTCTGGCGATACTGCTGCACTTTTTCGAGCAGCGCTGGATCGTGGGTTGCCAGAATTTGCACGGCGAGGAGTCCGGCATTACGGGCATTGCCGATCGCCACTGTTGCGACGGGGATTCCGGCGGGCATCTGGACGATCGAATACAGCGAATCCAGTCCTTGCAGATGACGACTGATGACAGGCACGCCAATCACAGGTAAAGGTGTAAGAGCCGCCACCATTCCCGGCAAGTGTGCCGCACCACCTGCGCCTGCGATGATCACTTTCAGCCCGCGCACATGTGCCTGTTGAGCGTAGTCCACCATCCGTTCGGGTGTGCGGTGTGCTGACACAATGCCAATTTCACAGAGGATGTCGAATTCTTCGCAAGCCGCGATCGCGTCCTGCATGGTGGGCAAATCGGAATCGCTGCCCATGATGATGCCGATGGGGGGGGAAGGCATTTGCAAGGATAAAGGATGAAGGCTAAAGGATAAGTTTTGAGTTAATTAGGACTGACGCAAAGATCCCCGACTTCTACGATGGGATCGGCTTTGTCTAAATTTTAACCAGAAGTCGGGGATCTAAATACTTTGTGCTAAAACCTCGTAACAAGGTCAAGCGAGAATTCAGGTGCAGATAGTAGCGGCTTAACGGCGATCGCACCGTGATTCAGTATGTCGCCACCTTTCTGCGAGTAGGACGCAAAGACGGCATCATTCAGTATTTTGCTTGTCTCCATAGGAAATATGAAAATATACGGAAAGATTCTGTCTATCCACTCTCAGGAGCGTATTCTGCAGAAGAATTCTACTTAAACACCAAATTTGGGGTGTTGTGCCGAATCATTCTATCTATTCACTCACTATGGAATTTTAGGCGGAATCTTTCCGCCTACTAATAGTTGGGCTACTTGAGTCCTTGATGGAGACATTTGAGTATTTGTTGTAAAGCGTAGTAAGGTCTGTAAATATTTAGCTGAGGATTTATGGAGCAGTTTGAAGGGCAATTTGTTATTGAGTACTTTAAACAAGTCAGAGGAGAACTCACAACAAGAGTACAAATCCACACCAACCTTGTCCTTCAAAAAGTTGCTACTTGTGGAGCAGCGCTAGGATTCATGTTCAATCAAAAAATTGTTGATTCTGAATCATTAGTTCCACCTGATATTCAGTTGTTAGGATTTGCACTCATTCCAATCATTGCTATGGGGTATGACGTATTAATTGCTCGAAATATTAACAGTTTACATAGGCTCGGTACATTTATTCGCAATGAGTTAGAGCCTTTAGTCCCTAGTATGAGATCGAATCTATGGGAGACAAAATATGGTCAGCCGGATACATCTAAGCCTAAAAATCACGGGGCTGCTGAGATCAATTTTCTTTCGTTATTCACTTTAGCAACAGAGATCACTGCAACAGCTATTTTTTTGCACAAACAGCCAAGTTACTTAGTTATTATCGTAGTTCTGTTTCTTCTTCATATTTTTGTCTTTTTATACATGAAGCATCAAATACTACAATTTGACACATTCAAGTAGATAAATCGTAGAGTGGGCAGTGCCCATCCTACTCAGGGCTTTAAATTTTGCTGACCAATTTGTCATACTCTGCGTGTGTCCCAATCCAAAACCAGGAAATACCGTTCTTTACTTCCACACCTAAAGCGCGATAGTTCAACCCTGCTCGAACTGACCAATACTTGTTACCCAGCTTCTTGAAATGCAACGAGGGATGCGACGGATCGGTTTTGAGCAACTCGTAGCACTGATCAGCAGTTCGCTGAACGCTTTCGGGTAAAGCCTCATAGCATTGCCAGAAGCGTCGAGTCGTATAGTGCATTCGATGTTACAGTTCTCGGCAATGTCCAGCTTCAAATTCAGCGATCGCCTCTTGTGCTAACGCCTCTAATTTACCGCCCGCAATATCTTGTTCGATTTGTTCATCCCAGCGTGCATAATCCAGGTCGAAAAACCAACGCCTTAGTCTCTCAAACTCATGAGACGGCAGCGAGAGAATGGCATTTTCAATGTTCTCAAGTGACATTAGCTGTTACCTCTCTGTCCTGGAGAAAATTATAGCGTTGCTGGCAAAGCAATACTTCAGCAGGCTAGCGACCAGGCTCACTGGGCACAGATCGCCCTTGCAACTCAGCTCAGAGCTTGCGGCGTTCTGGTGCAGCGACTTGTGATATCGCGCTGAAGGCTGCTTCCATTGCTTCACTCAGTACCATTGATAGGTTCAATAGCTTCAGGCAACACGACAGGAATTTCTGCATTTATAAATCCAGAAGCATCACGAGTGACGATCGCATCAACGCCATACACTACCGCACAAGCATACTGTACTGCGTCTTCAAAATCCTCGAAGTTTAACTCAAGCGCTTGTTCCAACACCGCTAAATCGACGGTACAAATGGTTAGATCGCTTAACACCTGAGTAATAGCATCTTGCGCCACTGCTCTTCCTGCTACCCTACGAACAATGTAGTAAATGTTGGTTATTGTCGTTGCTGCAATAAACCCCTCAACTTCTCCAGCATCAATACGCTCAAATAACCTTGCGGCATTGCCCACAAACGGCTCTCGTTCTTGTAAAAAATCAAGAACAACATTTGTATCAATTAAAACTCGCATTACTGATACTTCTCGGTCAGATAAGTTACATAATCTGCCTGGGCGTTACTCTCTCCTGCATCTGCCGAAAGCTTAGCAACACCTCGTAAACGCGACAGTCCCCGCTTTGGCTTGAGGGTTGCTTCCTGCTTCAAAGAGACCAGGAGAGCTTGTACTAACTGCCAGCGATCGCCAGTAGACAACTGCAACGCTTGATTTTGGATTTCTTGTAACGTCATCAGCCTTTTCCTAGCCACTCTTTAGCCATTGTAAATTGCTGCTGCCTCTATTACTTGAAAGCACTCCTGGTCAAGAATTTCTGCCCAACTTTGAAGGCTAACAAATAAGCGTTCGGTTACGTCTCAATCGCTTTCGCTTACTAAGCGGCACTACTACTTTGTCTCCATCCAGTTTTCGCCAGCGTGAATTTCCACGACTAAGGGAATGGATAGCTCGACGGCTGATTCCATCGTGGCTTTGATTTTGGGTCCCAGTTCTGCCCATTCGTTGGGGGGCATCTCGAAGACGAGTTCATCGTGGACTTGGAGTAAGAGGCGTGCCTGATACGGTGCGATGAGGTCGTGCAGTTTGACCATCGCAATTTTGATGATGTCGGCGCTGGAGCCTTGAATGGGCGCGTTGGCAGCGGCACGGAGCGATCCGGCATCGTACTGGTCGCGGAGTTTGAGTTTGGTGAGGTCGATCGCCCCTGGTTCCGTGCCTCTCAACCGCTTGAGCGATTCGCTGGCAAAGTTGAAATAGCGACGGCGACCGAGAATAGTTTCGACGTAGCCGTTGGCGATCGCTTCTCGCTGCATTTGCTGGAGGTACTCAAAGACTTTAGAGTAGCGTTCGTTGAAGCGATCGATAAACAGCCTAGCGTCGTTAAATTTTACCCCAGCTTCTCGTGCAAACCGATGGGCACCCATGCCGTAAATCACGCCGAAGTTGATGATTTTGGCGAGGCGGCGTTCTTCTGAGTTGATGTCGTCTTTTTCGAGCAGCAGTTTTGCGGTCAGGGTGTGAATGTCCCCATTGTCTCGGTAGGTGTCGAGTAAGATGGGTTCCTGGCTCAGGTGGGTCAAGATGCGGAGTTCGATTTGGGAATAGTCGGCTGCGACCATCACCCAACCGGGTTCGGAGACAAACGCTTTGCGGATCTGGCGACTGAAGGCAGTACGAATCGGAATGTTTTGCAGGTTGGGATTGGAAGAAGAGAGCCGTCCTGTAGTCGTGCCAGTTTGATTAAAGTCGGTGTGGACGCGATGGGTATCGGGACGCACCAGCAGCGGCAACGCATCAACGTAGGTAGACTTCAGCTTGCTCAGGGTGCGCTGTTCCAAGATGGCATCGATGACGGGATGATCGCCTTGCAGTTTTTCCAGCGTCGCGGCATCGGTGGAAAAGCCCGTCTTCATGCGGCGCGATTTTTTGGTGTCCAGTCCCAGGGTATTAAACAGCAAGTCGCTGAGTTGTTTAGGAGAACCGAGGTTGAACTTTTGTCCCGCAACGTCGTAGGCATGGAGTTCGATCGCCGCCAAGTCCGTCTCCAACTTCTGCGAAAGTTCCTTGAGATAGGCAACGTCAATATGCACCCCGCAGTACTCCATTTCTGCGAGGACAGGCTCTAGCGGTTGCTCAACGTCCAGCAACAACCGATGCAGAGCAGGAATTGGCTCCAACAAGGCGCGGAGCTTGGGGACGAGCAGAAACGTGGTGTAGGCATCTAAGCCGCAGTAGTCCGCGACTGCCGGAACGTCTAAATCGGCGATCGTCTTCCCTTTGGGCACCAAATCTTTGTAGCTTTGAGCCGTAATGTTCAGGTGCTTGCTGCTCAGGTCGGTTAGATTGTGGCTCTCGTCAGGGTTGAGGACGTAGCTTGCCAGCATGGGATCGAAGACTACGCCTGCCAGTTTGATGCCCTGACAGCGCAGCACGAGGCGATCGAACTTGGCATTTTGCAACGCTTTGGGATAGTCAGCGCTTTCGAGAATGGGGCGCAGTGCTTCGAGCGTGGCTACTTTATCAAGATTGCCGCCATTGGTATGTCCCAGCGGAATATACGCCATGTCGTCTAGCTCAGCACCCCAGCAGCAGCCAATGCCCACGAGATCAGCATCGCGGGGTTCCAAAGCAGTGGTTTCGGTGTCCCAGGCAACGGGGATTTCGGGGCTGGTGAAGGTTTTGAGGCGATCGACTAACTCCGTCAGCTTCTCAGGCGTATCGATGATGTGCGGCGTAATGGCGACGGGCAGGACTTTTTGCGCGGCGATCGTATCTTCAGCGCTAAAGAACCACAGGTCGCCATCTTCCCGGTACTGAGGAGTAGCCGCCGCTTTCTGATTTTCTGCTGAGGCTGCATCCTCGGACGCTTCCTCTTGAACACCTTTGAACTGACGATGCACTTTCTGAATGCGATCGATAAAGGTGCGAAATTCCAGCTTTTCGAGCAGTTCATTCACGACGGTTTCATCGAAATCGCGGATGCGGCACGACTCCCAATCGACTTCCAGCGGCACATCCAGGTGAATCTGCGCCATCCACTGCGAATGTCGTGCCTCGTCTTTGCCCGCTTCGAGCTTCTGCCGCACCGCACCTTTAATCTGATCCAGCGACTCGTACACTTTTTCCAGCGAACCGTAGGTGGTGAGTAGCTGCACTGCCGTCTTATCCCCAATGCCTTTTACGCCAGGAATGTTGTCGGAACTGTCGCCACACAGCGCTTTGTAGTCCACCACCTGCGACGGCAAGATCCCCATTTTCTCCTTCACCTGCTCCACGCCAAACTCTCTGGGTGGCGGTGTGCCTTTACCGTAAACAGTGCTCAGATAGAGGACTTTCGTGGTGGCTTCGGCATCGACTAGCTGAAACAGGTCACGATCGCCACTTAAAATCTTGACCAGAAAGCCATCCGTCTTCGCCCGCCGTGCCAGCGTCCCAATCACGTCATCCGCTTCGTAGTTTTCTGCGGTGAGAATGGGCAGGTTCAATGCCAACAGCAACTCTTGCAGGTTCGCAATATCGGGAATGAAATCCTCCGGCGTTTCCGCTCTGCCCGCTTTGTAGGTATCATCCGCATCGTGGCGAAAGGTCTTTTCGGACAGGTCAAAGGCGATCGCTACGTACTGCGGTTTTTCTGCCTCCATCGTTTCTAGCAGCGCTTTGAGAAAGCCGAAAGAGACGCTGGTGGGAATCCCGCTTTTCGTGCGAAGCCCACCATCCCGACCTTTGGCAAACGCAAAGTAGGAACGGAACGCCAGTGAATGCCCGTCGATGAGGAGAATGAGCGGTTTGGTTGGATCAGCAGGAGAAGCCAAGGGAATGCCATTGAAGGAGACAAAATCTATTGTAAGGAATTCAGGCGATCGGCGTTGGTCTTAGACCTCGAAGGTTTGACAGACTCAGAGGTTTCCAAAACCTCCGAGGTCTTGAGGGCGCTGCTTGTATATGCTGTCCTGTGGATGCGATCGCTAATTACACTGACTTAATTACTGTCCAGGAACCTGTGTATTTTGGGCGATCGCAGCGTTCAATCGAGTGAAGTGGCTAGGATTGAGTGTCAGAATTCTGTCTGCTGATACCTTGAGAGCAGCTTGAGCGATTAAAGCATCAAAAACTCCACCACCCGGCAAGTTAAGGGCTGTCATTTGCGCGATCTCAGCTTGATAGTCTGCTGTTTCTAATGGAATCGCCTCCAGATATTGGAGGTAGCTCTCAACTAACGTTCTGGCTGCTTGGGGAGCCATTCGGGGTTGGCTGGGCATTCGAGTCATCACCGAGTATAGTTCTGCCAGACTATGGGTAGAAAGACAGCCTTGAATTTGACTCAGTTTTGCTGCCTGTAATTGAACAAAGCAGGGTGCATGACTTGGGTGCTTTGGAAGGGAAGCAGCAATGATCACAGAGGTGTCAAATAGAACTTTCACAGTCCTACCTGCTCCCAGTCACATTCTTCACGACTTTGAGTGATGAGTGCATCAAAGTCAATGTGATCGAGAGACTCGGTGTCGAAGACCAGAAGACCGTCCTTTTGTCTCAGTCCAGTGTGAGACGTTGAGGGAGTTGAAACAGGTTGCTTGAGGCGATCGATTTTTTCTGTCAGGGTTTGGATGATAAATTGCTCTGGTGAAATACCTTGACTGGCTGCAATTTGCTCGATCGCCTGTTGCAAAGCAGGTGAGAGGTGCATAAGTAGAGTTTTGGAGATGATGTTTCAACTAGATTTGACTTCTGCCCTCCATCCTAAAACAAACTCAAACAGCGGTTACCTGACTCCATCACCGAGTGGGCGCTCACGACGACCTACAGAAGTTATCCAGTCCTAAAGAGCATCAAGTTCTTCAGGCAGCACTCCACGTAGAACGAAGAGAGGCTTGACTGAAGCGACGATCGCCTTCAATCAAGCGATCGCCTGAGCCAGTTCAGACATTGCTCAACCTAGTTCATCGATTGCTCGACCAGTCTCAGAGATCACTTGAGCCAGTTCAGCGATCGCTCGACCAAGCTTAGAGATCGCTCAACTTAGCTAAAAGACTGCTCGACTTAGCGCAAAGACAGCTTGACTTATCTGGGAGACTGCTCGACCGAATTCAGAGATGACTCGACCTGGATCAACCTTTACTTGAGACATCGTTTTGCTCACTCGACTGAGCTTTGATATAGCTCATCCAGGTCATGTAACGACTCAACTCATCTCAGAACTGGCTCATCCTATGTCAGAGATAGCTCAACGAGCTTGCAGGATTGCTCGGCTAGACGTTTCGCTGGCTCAGGCGCAACGGTTTCATGCATCAGTCCAGATGCACAACCTGGGTTTTCGTTCTGATGCCTCAGGCAATCTGCAATGAAGTTCCAAAGACGTTCGGCTCCGGTAGCGATTCACCCTGTTTGACAGCAGATTCAATCAATAATTCCAGAACGTCTTGAGCATTGGTTAAGGCTTCACTGTAGGTTTCTCCATGTGTGTGGCAAAACTCTCCCTACTCAGGCAGAGTGACGACGTAGCACTGATCCTTACCAGACCACTGAATGAGGATCGTATAACGGCTCTTCATCCTTCCTCCTGGTTAATTTCTGTAAGCATCTTTTCGATGCCTGCAATTTAAAATCACTACAAGAGACTCTTGATCGTCGATCTCGTAGCGAACGCGATAGTCTCCGACTCGAATGCGGTATTCGTGATCAAACCCTTTTAGTTTTTTGACTCCTGATGGGCGAGGGTTTTCGACAAGTAGTGAGATCTTCTCTACCATGCTCTCTCGCACCTCATTTGATAGATTATCAAGCTGTTTCTGCACGGGTTTAGGAATGACAACCGTGTAGCTCATGAGGCTTGTTCAGACCGATCGGCGATGTAGTCCTGAAGCGTCTGGTACTCTCCTGCTCTGTAGGCTCTTCGCGCCTCTGCCACTTCCGCTAGCATCGTTGGGTCGTGCTCCAGCAAGTCGTCTTCCGCGTCAGCAATCTGTGCTTCTAACAGTTCTAGCAGCTTCAGCTTGTCCTCCAGCCCTAAGGACGCAATGGCATCCATCAGTGACGTAAACGGAACCTGCAACTCAACACTATCTGGCATCATGTTTTCCCTTAAGCGTGTCGCCTCATCAACCTGAAACCAGTGTATCAACCATAACGACTCACCATACCTTATCCCCTACACCCCACACCCTATCCCCTTTTTTGATAGTCCACCGTCGCGCCCCTTGGCAAACGCAAAGTAAGAACGGAATGCCAGCGAATGCCCGTCGATGAGGAGAATGAGCGGCTTTGGTTGGGAAGAAGAGTTGGCAGACAACGGTTTGGTTTAATAGCAGTGGAGAACAAGCCCTATTGTAGAGAATTCGCTAGCCGATCAGATCCCCGACTTCTTGAAGAAGTCGGGGATCTTGGGTTTAATCGCTCTTGGGTCAATCGCTATCGATATAGTCGCTACCTTTGCAGATGCCCGCCCCCGTGAAGCAAGGTTCGCCTACAATGAAGTGCATCGCGATCGTCTGGAGTGCCCTATGCAAATCACTCTGTCACCCGAATTAGAGCAGTTAGTACAGCGCCAGATCGACAGTGGTAAGTATCAAACTGCGATCGAGGTCATTTTGGCAGGCGTGCAACTGCTGGAGCAACAAAACGACCCTTATCAAGGGCGATCGCAAGACCTGCAACAGGATGCGTTGCTGGGCTGGGAAGCGGCTCAACGGGGTGAAGTGGTTGATGGTGCAACCGCAATGCAGCAAATTCGAGCTAATCTGCACTTACGGTAACGCTAACGCTTAAGGGAGGCAAGCATGGAACCAATCGTCTATCGGGTTGATGCCATCTGGGACAATGATGCATTGGTCTGGATCGCAACGAGTGACGATGTGCCAGGCTTAGCCACGGAAGCCGATACCATTGAAGCACTGAGTCGAAAGCTGCGGGATCTCATCCCTAATCTGCTGCTGCTCAATCATGTGATTGCTGCTGATTATACAGGCGCGATCGCGGTGCAACTCACCAGCCATCGGCAGGAACTCATTCAGGTAGCATCCTAAATGCCTGCATCGCTGACTCCGCCACTCAAGAAGCTTTTGGTAAAAGCAGGCTGCTCCTTTGAGCGGCAGGGGAAAGGAGATCATGAAATCTGGTATAGCCCCATTACCGATCGCCGCTTTGTGGTAGACAGTTTCATCAAATCTCGCCATACAGCAAATGCCGTTTTGAAGCAGGCAGGCTTACCAAAGGCTTTTTAGGTCTACGAAACACTTCACATCCTCGGTTTTTCCAAGCACATGGTTTTGCTGCCTTGTTCTAAACTTGCCAAGGGCTGTAAAACTTCGGCGATCTTACAGCCGTTGTTAGATCAATAAGCCACAGCCTAATCAAGATGGGTATGGGGTGTGGGGTGTAGGGTGTGGCGAATGCAAATGAAAACCGCTGTAGGTTTAATCGCTCTTGGGTCGATCGCTATCAATATAAATCACCACTTTTGCAGGACCGTAGCGATCGCGGATCACCCGTTCTACCCGTTCGGCAATGCTACGTGCAACGTTCATGCACTCTGGATGCAGAATCAGGTGCATTTCGACAAAGACCTGACGACCGACCACGCCGCGAGACTGGATGCCGTAGCAGTGGGTGATCCCTTCGACCTGATGAATCGTTTGTGCCAATGCTTCGGGGGCGATCGCCATTTGCTTCATCAATGATGGCAACTGCCAGTTGAAAACCTGCCAGCAGTTGCAGACGGCTGCAATCAGCAACAGTACTGCTAGCAGCGGATCTAGCCATGGATAACCACGTCTTACACCCACTAGTGCCGCCAGTACAGGCAGCATCAGCCATGTATCCTGAAACAGATGATTGGCGCTGAAGCGAAGGGCAGGGTTTTCTAAAAGCCCCGACTCATAGCGTTGAAAGCAGGCGAGGCAAAAGTTCGTCGCCATCACCACACCCAAAAGCTGAAAGAGCGGTGGACTCATCCTCACAGGCAGCAAGGTCGTAGCAACTTGGGCGATCGCCTCCAATTGCTGTACCGACACTACCAATAGACTCAGACAGGCAAAACCCATAAACGCAGCCAATAGCAGCGCTAAAATGGCTTCTAGTCGACCATGCCCCCCCGTCTCTCGACTGGTCGGATACGGCGATGTCGTGGCGATCGCACTGAGAAGAATGCTAAATCCATTAATCAATGTCTGTAGCGACTCCGCAAGCAAGCTCAACGACTGCGTTGCCCAACCAATCCAAACCTTTACAACCAAAACGAGCAGTGTCAGCCACAGCGAAGCTAACAATACCTGACGACTTGCCCAATGACGACCCTGTGCCTCAGCCATAGCCTACCAGCTACTATGAGATTTGCCTTCACATTATCAGCGGTTAATTTGGTAATGAACGAAAACTAATGAGCGATCGGGGAAAAAGGCAGAGGGCAGAAGGCAGAAGGCTAAAGTATGAAGACAAAAGCTGATAGCTGATAGCTGATAGCTGATAGCTGATAGCTGATAGCTGATAGCTGATAGCTGATAGCTGATAGCTGACCGCTGACTGCTGACCGCTCCCAAAACTCAAAATTCTTTATCCTTTATCCTTTCCTCTTATGCCAAACCAAGCTACTTCCGCAGAGATCAAACTCCTCGTACTCGATATTGATGGCACGATCGCGGGCGTTTCAAACGAGATTCGTAAGCCTGTAATTGAAGCAGTCCGTGCGGCACAGGCAAAGGGGGTTCAAGTGGCGATCGCCACAGGGCGAATGTATCGTGCTGCCATCCGTTTTCATGAGGCGATCGGTTCTACGCTGCCGCTCATGGCGTATCAAGGTGCTCTGATTCAAGACCCAAGAACGGATACTGTGTATCGCCACTGGACCGTACCGAAGTCACTGGTACTTCAGCTTTTAGACTATTTTGAGCAACCAGAGCTGCGATCGCTGCTCTCCGTGCATTTTTACATCAACGACCAGCTTTACGTGCGTGAAATCACCGCTGAGACCAAAGAGTATGCTATTCGTTCCAACGTGCAGCCCATTCCTATAGGCGATTTGCGGACAGCACTCACCACCGAACCGACGAAAGTGCTGGCGCTGAGTGATGATGTCGATTTAATCAGCACACTCTTAGGCAATTTGCAGAGTCTCTACACGCCCGCCGAACTCTACCTCACAAAATCGGTGGCAACGTTTTTTGAGGCAACCAATCCGCTGGTCAGCAAAGGAACAGCGGTACGCTATTTGGCAGAAGAACATTTAGGACTGAAGGCAGAAAACGTGATGGCGATCGGCGACAACTTCAACGACGTTGAGATGATTGAGTATGCTGGCGTTGGCGTAGCGATGGGCAATGCACCAGCACCTGTTCAAGCTTTAGCAAACTGGGTCGCCCCTGACGTTGAAAAGGACGGAGCCGCTGCCGCGATCGAAGCGTTCTTGCTTTAGCGACAGCCGCAACCCGCATCTTGCTGACCGCTGACCGCTAACCGCTGACCGCATCTTGCTGACCGCTAACCGCTAACCGCTAACCACTGACCCGCCTCTTGCTGACCGCTGACCGCTGACCGCTGACCGCTTCAACGCCCAAAAAATTTACCAGCCACACTAAGAGCATCGCCCAAGTCAATGTTGCCATCCTGGTTGCCATCCAAAAAGGCACTGAGCACGGGGTTGCCAGCCTGAGGATTGTCAGTATGCGCTCCGCTCTGCAAAAACTTGAGCGCGAGTGGCACCAGTGTTGGCAGCATTGACTGCACTGTTTGCGGGTCAAGTCCAGTTCGCTGCACTAAATCTTGCACGACCTGTTGCTGCATGACTGGACCCAACACAGCCTCTACAGCCTGCGGGTTTGCCCCAGTACCGCCGTATTGATTGACGGTTGCCTGCGCCTGTTCAGTGCCTGCGGTTGCCTGCTGTTGTTGCAGTGCCGATCGCACATAGCCACCGACCACCGACACAAGCGTTTGTGTTGTACCTGCATCCGCCCCATGACTGCCACTCAGTTGCTGCACAGTATTAAGAATGGCACCAAGCTGATCCGGGCTTCCTTGCTGACCAGGATTACTGACCGCGCTCATCACTGCATCAAAAAGTCCCATAAGATCCCTCTTTCAAGCGTTTTGTAGGTTTGACTTAAGTTATCAGACAACGGACTCATCACCTACTGTCTGTGGTTACAGTAGCCCTCCAAAGTACCCACTGCGGCAGACTTAACAATCTTTCCGGGCAAACGAGGCGATCGCTAAAAAAGTTCAGGGCACTAGAATGAGAGGCAGATGCACCACAGATGCCTTCATGCCGCCGTCGCGCCTTCTCATTCTCATTGCTGGTCTAGCCCTGATTTTGGGGCTGGTGATTTGGTTAATTGATTCGCTCACGCGGCTTTCCTGGCAGCTTTACGCCTACCCGCTGCTGTCTCAGGCACTGCTGGTGCTGATCGTGGCGCTGCTGACAGTGCTCGTTGGAGCCTTAATCTATTACCTGTTTGTGCTGCCTCGCACACAAAAACGACGCAAGCAACCACGACGACAGCCCCAGGTACCTGCTGAAAAAACAGAGGCGGCTGAAGAAACCCTGAAAGCTGTGCGTCAGCAGGTAAGCCAGATTCAAGATGAGGTGGCGCGGCAAGAATTGCTAATGCGATCGCGCGAAATCGAGCAAACTCTCTCACGTGGCAACCTGCAAATTGTTGTTTTTGGCACAGGGTCAGCAGGCAAAACATCGCTGGTGAATGCGCTGATTGGACGCATGGCAGGCAAAGTTGGTGCCGCAATGGGCACAACTGAAGTCGGTGAGACTTATTCGCTAAAGCTAAAAGGCTTGAACCGTGAAATTCTGATCATTGATACACCGGGCATTCTCGAAGCGGGCGTAGCGGGGACAGAACGCGAACAACTAGCACGCCAACTGGCAACAGAAGCCGATTTGCTGCTGTTTGTACTGGACAACGATCTGCGTCAGTCCGAATACGACCCGCTGCAAACCCTGGCGGAAATTGGCAAGCGATCGCTCATCATTCTCAACAAGTCTGACCTGTATCCAGAGAGCGATCGCGATACCATTCTGGCGCAGTTGCGGGGACGGCTGCGTAGCCTGGTTGCTCCTGCCGATGTGATTGCGACGGCTGCCAATCCTGCCGCGATCGTTGTCGAGGGCGAAACCCTCTACCCTGATCCAGACATCATGCCCCTCATTCGCCGGATGGTTGCCGTATTGCGCGCTGAGGGCGAGGATTTGATTGCCGACAACATCTTGCTGCAATCCCAGCGGCTCGGTGAGAAAGCTCGCTACCTGATTGATGCCCAACGCCGACGACAGGCAGAAAAAATTGTCGATCGCTTCCAGTGGATTAGCGCCGGGGTCATTGCCGTCACCCCCTTACCAGTGGTAGATCTGCTGGCAACGGCTGCCATTAACGCTCAAATGGTGGTTGAACTTGGGCGCGTCTACGGCTGCGAGATCAACATGGAACGGGGACGAGAACTGGCGTTGTCGTTAGGTAAAACGCTGGCGAGTTTGGGCATTGTCAAAGGTGTATTGACGTTAGTGGCGACTGCCCTGGAGTTTAGCCTGGGTGGAATGCTGGTTGGGCGCGCGATTCAAGGCGTAAGCGCTGCCTATCTCACACGCATCGCAGGCAAAAGCTTTATCGAATACTTTCGTCATGACCAGGATTGGGGCGACGGTGGCATGACTGAAGTGGTGCAGCGGCAGTTTCAGCTAAATCGCAAGGATGAGTTCGTCCGTGCGTTTGTTCAGGAAGCGATTACTCGCGTTGTAAAACCGCTGAATCTCGATCGCGAACCACCAGACACAGACGACCAACCACTCCTACCAGAAGTCAAGCTCCCGCTCGAAATCAAAGCCAAACTGGATGCAGACTTAGAAGCATGGAACCGATCGTAAACGCTGTCATACCTGTGAATATAATTTCACGCCATCTCACAACTTGGTATAGCAGCTCTCGTTGGAGTGTGGTCAAGTTAGGTTTTAAGGCAGGAGGCAGAAGGCAGAAGGCAGGAGGCAGAAGGCAGAAGGAAAGCTGCCGTGCTCTTTCACTTCTGCCCTCTGCCCTCGTTCGACTGAGCGCTCACGCCGAAGTCTGCCTTCTGCCTCTTTGCGACTGTACTTCACTGAATTTGGGACTGCTATGTAAAGAGTAAGGGGATTGCAAGAAAATAAGATACCAGTGGTTTGGGTTTTGGCTACGCTCAACCCGCTATGACTGAAGGTTGAGCGCCGTCGAAACCTGGTTCATTGGTCGGTGATTAAACCGCAAAGCCCTAATCACATTAAAAACCCCTGAAGCCGACGTTGAGCTACAGGGGATGAGTTTTATGAGTAGCAGTGACCTGAGCGACGGTTATTCTTCGTCCTCTTCCTCTTCGCCTGCTTCTTCGTCTTCCGAGAAAAGCTCATCGATAATAGCGTTCGCCCGGTTTTCTGAAATGCCTAGCGCTTGAAACAGGCTATTGACATATTCCTGCTCTTCTTCCGGCACTTCGCCATCCGCCGCGATGACAATGACTGCGATCATAAACGCTGCTTCTTGAATGCCTTCATCTCTTGCCGTTGCAATTGCCTGTGCCACCACAGCTTCAATCCCTTCTTCGTTGATCAAATTGGCAATCTCAGCGCCCAGAGCAGAAAAATCTTCCTCAGAGTAATCTTCATACAGGTCGATCGCCGATAACATCTCGCCGAGTGCCTCGGTTTCCACGTCCTCGGCTGATTCTCCGTCAGCATAAACAGAAAAAAGCCCGATCGCGGCGATCGCCAATTCTGGGCTTAAAGCAACTTGAGTGCCACCACCACGAGGAAGTTTACGGTTAGCCATCGTTTCTCCTAAGGTTCATTTGATAAACAGCACCTTGACTGGATCTGCTGACGTTAATAGACCCAATCAGGTTGACCTTAGTCTTCCCATTCGCTGTTCCGGTAGAACACCTTTGGAAGTGTCTCCATGTCACCAGTTTTGGGGATGCTAGACGCTTACCCCCGTGGCACCGCGACATCAACAATTAGGGGCAAGTGATCCGATCCAACATTTCGCCCCGTTTGGGTTTTTAGCACTGTGATGCCTGGGCTGACCAGGCAGTGGTCAATGGGAATCGCCAGCAACGATAGCCAAGCTCGTGGAGACCAGCTCGGTAACAGACCGAAGCCAGCTCGGCTGTTTCGCAGTCCACTGTCAGCCTCCAGGCGCTTATAGTAAGGCGACCATAGACTGATGTTGAAGTCGCCTAGAAGAATGACTGGACTCGTTTGCGATCGTACATATGGCGCGATCGCGGTCAGCAGTTGATTGCGCGACTGAAACAGTGCTGCTCGAATCGGTGGCGGTGGGTGAGTCGTGATCAGGGTCACCGATTGCGCCCCTTTTCTGACCTGTGCCACAAGGCTCGATACCTTCGTCTGACCGAGGAACTGTACCGACGGTTGCTCTAGCGGCAGCACACTGTAGATTACATTGCCAAAGCCAACAGCATCCGGTTCGGCATAGGTATACGGGAGTTGATCCCGAATGACTTCCAACGCAGTTAGCCATCCAGCATTCACCTCCTGAAAAACGGCGATGTCTGGCTTCGTCTCCCTTACCAGAGAAATGACGCTGGCGTACTGCCGATTCCGCACCAGCACGTTTGAATGCAGCAAGCGTAATGGTACTGCTGACGGCAAGGTGGTTGCCTTCTGAGGGAGATACCACGGCACAATTTCGACGAGATTGAGCACCACGCAAAGCAAGCTAACGCCAATCAACGCTTTGCGCCAACGTCGATCGCCCCACCAGCCACACACGAGCGTAACAACACCAACCAGCAGATATTGCCGTTTGAAATGTGAGGTCAAATCCAAATACCAGTGCAGCTCTCCTAAATAACCTGTGAACGACAGCACTGTGGCAAAACTGGCAACCAGCAGCAGCCCTATGGTGGAGAGCCACCGCAAGGACGATCGCCGCAAAACCTGAGCCAAAACAGTCACAATCTCATGTGGATTCGGACACGAACTGAGCGATCGCCGTTGCTTGTGGTAGCACACTCATCGGCGCAGGCACCATCTCGCCACGCATATCCAGCAGTTGTACAACCAACAGGTAAGCCAGACTGAGCGCCACCGCGATCGCTCCTGTTACAATCGCCACAATTTTCGATCGATCCATCGTTTCTCCTTTTCATCACTATTGGTTCGCCTACCTCTGTCACAAAGCGGCGTTCGTTGGGCAACCTGAGCACAGACAAAGGCAATGCAGCAGCGAAGCCTCTCCTTCCTCAAATAGCGGTCAAACGCCAAAAACATATAAACAAAGTTTAAGCGTTTATGCAGAATCTTAGTGAACCGCCCCGAATCGTGCCAATAATCGGCAAAATAGGGAATCCACGATGCTGAACATGGCACCAAAGGCTCTCGACCATCGATTATGGAAGTACTCGTGTAAAGCTGTGACCGTAAATCTGTTAAAGTCTACAGTCTATTCACCGTCTGCAATGACCCAAACCCTCGACTGCTGGAACGTCTAATCCGCAAATCTGCCAGACCTTTGAATCAACATGGCTACTGTCATTGACTCGACTAATGCACTTTCCCCCGTTGATCGTCCAGCCGTTGTAGAAACGTACGAACTGAGGAAAACCTACCGGGCTGGGTTTTGGCTGAATCAGAAAGTTGTCTCTCTGAAAGGCTGCACGCTGAAAGTGTTGCAGGGAGAAACCTTTGGACTCTTGGGACCGAACGGTGCTGGTAAGACGACGCTCCTGAAAACGCTGTTGGGGATTGTGCGCCCTAATGCAGGGCGGGGGCTGCTGCTAGGAGCACCGTTGGGCGATCGCGCTGTCAAGCAACGCATCGGCTACCTACCTGAAAACGCCTACTTCTACGATTACCTCACAGGCTGGGAGATCCTTGAATTTACTGCCGGACTGTTCCAAATTCCGCGATCGGTGCAGCGGCAGCGCATTCCCCAACTGCTCGATCTCGTTGGTCTAGCGCCGTCAGCCGCCCGCAAAAAGCAGTTGCGTCAGTATTCTAAAGGGATGCTACAGCGCATCGGTTTGGCGCAGGCGTTAATTAACGATCCAGAGCTGGTCTTTCTGGATGAACCGATGTCGGGACTCGATCCAATGGGGCGCTATCAGATTCGAGAGATCATTCTTTCGCTCAAGGCGCAGGGTAAGACCATTTTTTTCAACAGTCACGTGCTGTCTGATGTGGAGATCGTGTGCGATCGCATCGCTATTCTGGCTGAAGGTGACTTGATTTGCAGCGGTTCTTTGCAAGAGCTTCTGGGCGTTGCCGAAACCTATACAATCAAGGGTCGTGGCGGCAGCTTGGATGTGATTAAGAAGCGAATGCTGAATCTAGAATTTCGGGATGGCTACTGGCAGGGACAGCTTAAGGGCGATCCATACGATTTTCTTGCCAGCCTCAATCTCATGGGTGCCCAAATTATGACGGTTAATTTGGCACGTCCCTCGCTAGAAGAGTTTTTTATTCGGCAACTGAGCGATCGCGGTCTGCACACCAGCAGCTAGGGCAGTGTCTCTCCTGTGATGGATGCACCATAACCATCCAGCCTCTATTTGTAGACAGGTAGTTTACGGGAGTTGAGCAAACCGATGGCAAATCTAATTGAAACAGCCGCTAGTGCAGGTAACTTTAAAACGCTACTGGCAGCGATCGATGCAACCGGAGTCAAGAGCTTTCTGGAAAGCGAAGGATCGCTGACCGTCTTTGCTCCCACTGATGAAGCTTTCGCCAAACTGCCAGAGGGCACGTTAGACGAGCTTCTGCACGATCTTCCCAAGCTCAAGCGCATTGTGATGTACCACATCCTGTCTGGGGATGCACGATCGGACGATTTAGCCCAAATTGACGAAGCACCCACTGAGGAAGGATCAATTTTGGCGATCGAGCATAGCAACGGCAGTATTAAGGTAAACGATGCCACAGTCGTCAAAATGGATATCTTGACTGACAACGGTGTGATTCATGTCATCAATGGTGTCTTAATGCCTGCCATCATAGCTGGTCATTCGTAGCAACTACAGATTGCGCGTTTCTAGCGCTCTTGAGAGGCGATCGAGGGCGCTTGAGGTACGTTCCTGCGCTACAACTAGTGGATCAGGCGCAGTTTCTTCCGTACCGTCCTGGCGGAAGAAGCGCTTCTTCGCCTTTTCAAACGCACGAATCATCAAGAAAATGACAAAGGCAATTACCAAGAAATTGATGATGGCAGAAAGAAACAAACCATATTTAATGCCGTTGGCTGACAATTTTTCGATGCCGTCAACACCAGCCGCCTGTAAGGCAGGTGTTAGCAGCGCGGGTGTAATGATATCGCCCACAAACGACTCGACAATTTTGCCAAACGCGCTACCAATGATCACAGCCACCGCCAGATCAATGACATTGCCTCGCATGATGAATTTTTGAAAATCAGCCCAAAACCCGCCATTCGTCCGTGTCATAAACTCTCCTCGCCCTCCCTGCTTTGGTTGGTTGCATTGTAGGGCAAAGTCGCCACTCAGCCAAATGATGCTCACTACTTTGCGCGATCGGACATCAATAGGCGGGAACGATCGCTTGGCACAAAAAACAATTGTTCGCAGGCGCTAGTCCCCAGTCAGAATTGGCTACTATAGAGTTAAGGCGGAATCATTCCGACATCAGACGTTCGCTGCGAGTGATAGATTCATGACTGCTGAGGTTTTGGTTGAGAAAAAGAAATTAGCAAAGCCACCCCTGGCAATTTATCGGTTGGGCGATCGCGTATTGCGCCAGCCTGCCAAGCGCATTGCCAAGGTCGATACTGAGGTGAAATTGCTCATTCGTGAAATGCTGCAAACGATGTACAGCGCGGATGGTATTGGGCTGGCAGCACCGCAAGCCGCTGTGAACAAGCAGCTCATCGTCATTGACTGTGAGCCTGATGAAGCCGCAACGCCACCTTTGATTTTGATCAACCCCGTTGTGAAGCAGGCAAGCCGCGATCTTACGGTCACTCAAGAAGGCTGTCTTAGCATTCCTGGCGTTTATTTGGATGTCAAGCGTCCCGCTGCGATCGAAGTCGCCTACAAAGATGAACACGGTCGCCCACAAAAGCTCTCCGCGACAGGGCTATTAGCCTGCTGCATCCAGCACGAAATTGACCATCTAAACGGAGTTTTATTCGTCGATCGAGTTGAAAACGCGCTCATGCTGAACGAAGAACTAGCCAAGCATGGTTTTTCGGCTCAGGCAGTGAAGTCTTTGGGACACTGACCTGTGAGAAACTGAGAGTGAGCTAGATTTTCAGGCTGTAAAATCTCACTCAAAACTTCAAACTCAATCGGGATTAAAGTAGCGTGACTCCAAAGAGTGGTGTGTTTTTAGGCGGCTCGTGTATTACCGCGATCGCTGCCGTCGGTTCCGTCTTTGAACTGTCGTCCGGTATCCCGCAGCTCGGCAACGTCTTGACCGGAGTGATTCTAGCAGTCAGCGTACCGCTCAGTGTCGTGTTTTTTCTGGCGGCTGTACGCGATACACGGGCAAACCAGTAGACAGAAGGTAGGGTAGACAGTGTAGGGTGTAGAGAGGACGAAACGCAGCGATCGCTTGTCTTTATTTAGCCCCTTTAGAAGCTGGTCAGAATCCCCCGACGATGACGGGAACGGATCACTACACGACATTTTTGCGGCTGTTGCCCTCCGGTGACAATGCTGGAGGGCAACCCCTGTACCCGCTGTCACTGACGGAGACGGTGATACTTGGGCGCGATCCGCACTGTCAGGTAGTTTTGGATCCGCTGGTACATCGGGCTGTATCGCGGCGACATGCAGAAGTAAAGCCAGTGCTAGGCTGTGAGTCGCCCGACGGAACACGCTTTTGGCAGGTTGGCGACCTTGCCAGCGCGAATGGCACGTTTCTAAATGGAGAGCGACTGAAAGATTACCGGGTTTTGCAACCGGGCGATCGCCTCGCGCTGGGTCAGAATGGTCCTGAATTTGTTTTTGAGTGCCAGCCCAGAGCGAATCCTGTTCCATTGGCACCACCAGCGAATGTAAAGTTGCCGTCTGTGACTCGTCGCAAACTGGCTTCTGCACCCGATCGCCTTGCTGCCACTAGCCCACCACCGCGCCGCCGCGAACCGGATGCCATTAGCCTGACGCAGCTTTTCCCCATTCTTTCTACAGGGCGGCAACTGACCCACAAAGCATACTTGCTTCCGGGCGGCATTACCGTTGCCTTCGTAGTGCTGATGTTTGTTGCGGTTGGCAATCCTCTTGCGTTCAATATGCTCTTAGCAGCGTATCTAGCGGGTGCAGCTTACTACTTTGTCTACGAGCTGTGCGGCAAGCATAAACCCTGGTGGATTCTCTCTGGTGCGGCTGTGTTTACGCTGCTGCTGCTGGTCAGCCCCGTGCTTAAGCTGTTTGTGTTTGTGTTTCGGCACGTCTTACCCGGCGAGTTGCCAACAGGCGATACACCGATCGCCTTCCCGATACTGCTGATTAAAATGTTCTTTGGCGCAGGGCTGATGGAGGAATTGCTGAAAGCAACTCCCGTTTTTGCCGCCTATTGGCTGGGTACACGGCTGCGATCGCCCTACCGCGAGCGCATTGGCGTTTGGGAACCGCTGGATGGTATCTTGCTGGGCAGTGCATCAGCCGTTGGCTTCACATTGCTGGAAACGTTGGCACAGTATTTGCCTGAAGTGTACAGAGCCACGCTGTCATCTGGTGAAGGGGCAGCGCAACTTGCCAGTTTGCAACTACTGATTCCCCGCGTTCTGGGTTCAGTAGCAGGGCACATGGCATACAGCGGCTATCTCGGTTATTTTATCGGGCTAAGCGTGTTGCGATCGCGACGACGTTGGCTCATTCTGGGCATTGGCTATTTCACTGCCTCTGGACTCCACGCGCTTTGGAACACAATGGGCAGCATCAGTCCCGTTTTTCTGGCGCTCGTCGGTCTGCTGTCCTACGCGTTTCTTGCCGCTGCCATTCTCAAAGCAAGGGAGTTGTCACCGACGCGATCGCAAAACTTCGCCACACGCTTCTACAAGTAGTTTTGAGGTTTAAACCGAACCGTCCTATCGCTACCGATAGTCTTCATCATTAGCGATCAGCTTTTGATTAACCGCTGATCGCTGACGGCTGATCGCTGATCGCTGACCGCTTATGACTGAATCGCTTTCATCAAAAATTCTGCCAGCTCAATCAACTGTGACCGATTGAATGCCTCTAAAAGCGCTCTGGCAGCCGCTCTTGGTTCGGCAGGAATGGTAATTTGCTGGGGTTTGGCGGTAGTTACTGCTCGTGTAGCGGGTTGATGTGTTGCCTCTGGAAGTGGTTGAGCGATCGGCTGAGGTGTCGGAACCGGGCTTGCCGTGGGCGTTAGCTTCTGTAGGGCACTGCTAGGAATAATTTCATTGGCTCGTCCTACTAGCAACAGATCGCCAGCCAGTTTGAGTTCCTTAATCACCAATGGAGCCATTGTGGCATAGGCGTTACGGGACTGAGTAAGAGCGCCGTGAACCGCCTGTAAGAGCCTGCGCCACTCTGGTGCGCCATGTAGCTGTACCATGCGACTGCACAGGGTCGCCAGTTGCTGTCGGTTGGTTGGCGTATCCCCTTGCTTGAAGAGTTGCAGCATCATCTTGAGAGCACCATTCAGCCGATTTGCCAACTCTGGATTGGCAGGTACAGGCTGAGCAATGCCGATCGCAGGATTGACCCGTTCTGCTTGCAGTAAGCGGTTAAGATAATTTTGTAGCTCTCTAAAGGTAGGCTCCGCTGCCTTAACCGTCTGAGCGGCATCGTCTTCTTTGAGACCGTAGGGCGATTGGAGTTCTTCCACCAGTTCTTTGAGAATGTCGAACCCCTGCAAAAACAAGTTCTCTAACGTTTGATCGATCTTGACGGGGTGATCGGTCAAAAGCTTGAAGCAATCCTCTAAATAATGCCCCACTTTGTGAATGCTACTAAAGCCCAACATGGCAGCGCCGCCTTTGACGGAGTGAGCAGCGCGGAACAGCTCGTTGAGCCGCTCTGTATCTGCCATAGTGGCTTGTAAATCTAACAAGCCTCGCTCGATCGTATCGAGGTGCTCTTTAGCCTCCTCAATGAAGTAACCCAAGATTTGCTGCTGTTTCGTCGCCTGCACGAGCCTATCCCTCAGAGTGCTAACTTGTACGAGCTAAAGCGGTCTGTTATGTTACAGAACCCTTTCTCAGTGTTCCCATTCTCATTAAACTTTTATCTTTAGAACTGACGCAAACCTCGGAGGTTTTAATCAGGAAGCAAGCATCGTCACTCATTGCCACCTTATATGGCGTTCAGCCTTTTATCGACCACGATCGCACCCCACCGCGATCGACGTAAATATAGGGTGTTTGGCTGTATGGCGAAGAGAGGCGTATAGCGGATGGCAGGGCATGACGTGACTGAAACCCGCCACCCACGTCCTTGGTGAATGTTAGCCACAACACATAGCTGCAAGTACTGGAAAGCTTCTTCCCTTCACCCGATCCACAATTTTGATCTTCTTTCTTTCAGCCCTTGCAAACTTAACCATACAGGCTCACACTAGACTTGGAGCAGAGTGGGAAGATGAGAGGTTTCTTGTGAAAAAAGTTTTAGCCATAATTCTTGGAGGCGGTGCTGGCACTCGTCTTTATCCATTGACCAAGCTGCGCGCCAAGCCTGCTGTGCCGATCGCGGGTAAGTATCGTCTCATTGATATTCCAGTTAGTAACTGCATCAATTCAGACATTTTTAAGATTTACGTCCTGACCCAGTTCAACTCTGCTTCGCTTAATCGCCATATTTCGCGTGCGTACAATTTCACGACGGGCTTCAGTGAGGGCTTTGTCGAAGTGCTGGCTGCTCAGCAAACGCCAGAAAACCCTAACTGGTTTCAGGGTACGGCTGATGCTGTACGGCAATACCTTTGGCTGTTTCAAGAATGGAAAGCGGATGAGTATTTGATTTTGTCAGGAGATCATCTTTACCGGATGGACTATGGCGATTTTATACGTCGTCACCGCGAGACTGGGGCAGATGTCACCATTTCGGTGGTGCCAATGGATCATCGCCGAGCGTCTGATTTTGGTTTGATGAAGATTGATGACGCTGGACGCATTATCGACTTTAGCGAGAAGCCCAAAGGCGATGCTTTAACAGCGATGGGCGTTGATACTACTATCTTGGGGCTAACTCCAGAAGAGGCGAAAAAAAATCCCTACATTGCCTCCATGGGCATTTATGTCTTCAAGCGGGAAGCGTTAGTCAAACTGCTGCGCGATTTTCCGGAGCAGACCGATTTTGGTAAAGAGATTATTCCAGCCTCGTCGAAGGAATGTAATCTCCAGGCATATCTTTTCAACGATTACTGGGAAGATATCGGGACGATCGAGTCCTTTTACGATGCCAACCTGGCGCTTACGCAGCAGCCGCGTCCACCGTTCAGCTTTTACGACGAAGACGCACCGATTTATACTCGCCAGCGCTATTTGCCACCCAGCAAGCTGTTGGACTGCCATGTGCGGGAATCCATCATCAGCGAAGGCTGCATTCTGAAAAATTGCTCTATCACCCATTCGGTGCTGGGAGTACGATCGCGTGTGGAAGCGGGTTGCACGATCGAAGATACGCTGATTATGGGCGCAGATTACTACCAGCCGTTTGCTGAGCGTCAGTCCAGCGACGACTGCCACAATGACCAGGTACCTCTGGGTATTGGTGCTGATACCTTCGTTCGACGTGCCATCATCGACAAGAATGCTCGCATTGGTTGCAATGTGCAGATTATCAACAAAGATCGGGTGCAAGAAGCAGAGCGAGAGAGTCAGGGATTTTACATTCGCAGTGGCATTGTGGTGGTGCTGAAGAATGCAGTCATTCCAGACGGCACAGTGATTTAAGGACTGGGATTCTCGATCGGAGCTTGCAAATCATCGATCGCAGCTTTTAGCTAAGGGTATGTAAGGACTTGCTTCTTGTCTTCTTTTTGCGATCGCCCCCTCCCTCTTAGCCTGCCGCCACTAGAGGCTTCGTCTGTCCGGTTAGTCATCCTCATCGGACTACCCGGTAGTGGTAAATCGTCACTTGCCACCATGCTGTTGCAGGCTTGTTCACAGCGCCACCTAGTTTCGACTGATGCGATTCGATCGCGCTTGTTTGGTGACGAAGCGGCTCAAGGGCACTGGCTCAAGGTTTGGCGAGAAGTGGGTCGGCAATTTCAGCAGATAGCCCAACAACGCACGATGAGACAGGCATCGGAGGCGATTTATGACGCGACTAATGCGGTTCGCCGCGATCGCTGTCGTGCGATCGCCCTTGCTCGTGCTTATGGCTTTACCGATATCGTTAGTGTATGGGTCAACACACCACTAGAAGTCTGCCTGCAACGCAATCAACAGCGCGATCGCCAAGTGCCTGATGCCGTCATCCTGCGAATGCACCGTTGTTTAGTCGGTGCCCCGCCGAGTGTTAATGATGGGTGCGATCGACTAATTGAACTGAATGACATTGAACTGAGTGACAACGGTGAACCATAGAGTACGGCAATTGCGCCCTCAACCGTTGCAGGAGCCGCACCCACTGAACTCGACGTTTTTGGTAGATTAGACGTGAAAAGAACGTCAAGGCAGCAAGAACTGGTTTGAATACGGGGTGTAGAGTAGAAGGAACGCGGATGCTTCATGCTTTGCTACGAGTCATACCGAGAACATCTCACCCTGAAACCGTTGCTCAGACGTACTTAGAGAAATAGGCTGAATCCTCAGAGGAGAAGGATGAATGGCTGCGACTGATTTCAAAGACTATTACGCCATTCTGGGAGTGGCTAAAACCGTCAATGCCGATGAGCTGAAAAAAGCCTATCGCAAGCTGGCGCGGAAGTATCATCCGGATATGAACCCCGGAGACAAAGCGGCTGAGGCTCGCTTTAAGGAAGTCAGCGAGGCATACGAGGTTTTGTCAGATCCAGAGAAGCGGCAGAAATATGACCAGTTTGGTCAGTATTGGAAGCAAGCAGGGCAGGGTGGCTCTCCCTTTGGCTCCCAGCCTCGTGCTGGCAGTGACTTTGATAACTTTGAATTTGGGCAATACCGCAACTTCGACGAGTTCATCAACGAACTGCTGGGTCGGATGGGCAATGACCCTGGTTTTGGGCGTTCTGGAACGGGTGCCCGTACATCAAGAAGTGCCCCTGGTGGATTTGGTGATTTTTCTGGGTACGACTCAAGCGGTACAGGACTGGATGCAGAAGCCACTATTACGTTAACGCTTGCGGATGCGTTTCGCGGGGCGCAAAAGCGCCTGGTTTTGGGCAGCGAGGAGTTTGAAGTGCGCATTCCTCCTGGTGCCAAGCCAGGTAGCCGGATTCGGATCAAAGGGAAAGGGCGGAGCAGTTCCTATGCTCCTGGGCAGCGTGGTGATTTGTATCTCATGGTGGCGATCGCGCCTCACGCCTTTTTCCAGTTTGAGGGCGATAATCTTGTCTGCGAAGTGGCGATCGCGCCGGATGAAGCGGTTCTAGGTGCCCCAATCGAAGTACCTACGCCAGACGGCACCGTAACAGTTAATATTCCGGCTGGCATCCGCTCTGGTCAATCGCTGCGGCTAAAAGGCAAGGGTTGGCGGAATCCGAAAGGCGATCGGACGGATCAGATGGTTCGCGTTGTGATTGCTACTCCTAAAGAGATCAGCGCGATCGAACGTGAATACTACGAAAAAATCCGCTCCAACCGCAGCTTTGATCCACGCAAGAACCTGAAAGATGTGAAGCTGTAAGCGGCTGAGGCGATCGCACTAAAATAAGGTACTTGGAGCATGACACGCACGGGGCGATCGCAATGACATACACCAAACTCTCTTTTGAAGACTACCTCACGCTGGACGCGTGTGAGCTTGAGTGCCCTGCGGAACTGATTGATGGAGAGTTAATCGAATTGCCACCGGAAGCTGGGTTGAATAGCAGTATTGTGATGTTTGTAGTGGCGCACTTGCTAGCGATCGACGTTCCCTTCACCCACATCAAACCCTATTGCTGCGAAGTCCAAACTCCTGTTTTGGAGCGAGGTGATGCAGCAAACCGTTATCCTGATTTAGTGATTTTAAGCGACGAGCATCTGCGGTTGATCGAAAAGCGCAACACCATTACCTTAGAAATGCCGCCGCCTCGTTTTGTGCTGGAAGTGGTCAGTCCGGGGCAAACAAACCGCCATCGGGATTATGTCCGTAAACGTGCTCAGTATGCGGCAGTTGGCATTCCTGAATATGTCATTGTTGACCCAGAGGCGCAGACATTGACGGTGCTGGTTTTAGAACAAAACAATTATCGAGAAGCGGGCTGCTACAGCGGCGATCGACGGGTGCTTTTTCCCACTTTTCCCGAACTTGCTCTGACTGTGACCCAAATTTCTGCCACCAGTTAGTTTTGAGGGCAAATGTAAGAGCCTCAACTTCTTCAAGAAGCTGAGGCTCTTACAACCAACAACTATTGGATGGCTGCCAGCAGCGCTTGAGAATTGGCGACCGCTCCAAACACGCCCCCTTGCATTTTGACCATATTGAGGGCTGCGAGATGGTTGCCGTGGTCAGTAGCAGCGGTGCAGTCAGAGAGCAGGAGGCACTCGTAGCCGCGATCGTTCGCATCGCGCATGGTGGTATGCACACAAACATCAGTAGTAATACCTGCCAGCAAAATGTTCTGAATGCCTTGACGTTTCAAAAGCAAATCTAGATCGGTGGCGTAGAAGGAGCCTTTACCCGGTTTGTCGATAATGGGTTCGCCTGGTAGAGGAGCCAGTTCGGGGATGATGTCCCAGCCTGCTTCGCCGCGCACCAGCACTTTACCGCAGGGACCTGGATCGCCAATGCCTGCACCAATCTGGCGCGATCGCCACTGTTTGTTTGCTGGCAAATCTGCGAGATCGGGACGATGCCCTTCGCGGGTATGCATGACGTGGAAGCCCTGCGATCGCATCACATCCAGCACTGTTTTGATCGGGGCGATCGGTGCCCGCGTCAGCGACAAATCGTAACCCATCTGATCGACATAGCCTCCGATGCCGCAAAAATCGGTCTGCATGTCGATGATCAGAAAAACGGTGTTCTCTGGGCGCAGGTCGCCATTGAACGGATACGGATACGGCTCTGAAGTAACATAGCGTCCCATTATTAATCTCCAGAAGAAGTGCTTTGTGCAGCGGTACGCTCCTATACATCAGTGCTGAACTCAGCGCGATGTTTATGACTCAGCCACTCTCAGCCCCTAACCCTCAGCGCGATCGACGGCAAGCAGTTTCTCAGGTGTGTTCGCCGCTAGTGGAGCAGTCTCATACGTCCGGGTCGGCGCAGGGAAGCCGCAGGAAGTGCCGTCCGTGTAAACGACTTCCTCTTCCCAGGGCAGACGGTATGCACCGTTCACTAAATCCTGCATGTACGTGTAGGGACAGTCCTGTGCGCCGCCTTTGACAGCAACGTAGCCTCGATGCCCAAACTGGTAGATGTTGTTTTCAACTGACCAATGGCGGCGAGCTTCCTGAAGCAGTTTCGGGCGCACCTCTGCGGTAATGATTTCATTGGGGCGACCTGTTCCCATCACGATCGGCACGCCGTCATAGTTGACAATCATGCCTTCGCCCATTGAGTCAAACGAGCCGTCTGACCCACACATACAGACCGACGCTGTATAGATCAGGTTGCAGAACGCGTTCGCCTGATTGGTAATTTGCCAGGAATGACGGATGGGTGCCGTGTAACCTGCCGTTCGCAGCATAATATCAGCGCCTTTGTAGGCACATTCACGCGCCATTTCAGGAAACATGCCATCGTGACAGATGATGAGCGCTAGTGTGCTGCCGTTCGGTCCTTCACAAACAGGAATGCCCAAATTGCCGGGTTCCCACGGTTCGACCGGCACCCAAGGATGCAGCTTGCGGTAGTAGAGCTTCAGTTCGCCCTTGTCGTCTAGAATAATGCCGCTGTTATAAGGGTTGCCGTGAGGGTTGTACTCCATGATGGAAAAACAGCCCCAGATTTTGTGCTCTCGACAGGCAGCGCTAAACGCCTGCACTTCGGGTCCATCCAAGCGGCACATAATCTCTGGATTGGTATCCATCGACAGACCGTGCAGCGCATATTCTGGAAAAACGACCAGATCCATCGTTGGCATGTTGCGCCGTGCTTTGGCAACCATCGCTACAAGGCGCTGAGTTTGCGCTGATAGATCGTCGGGGGTAACGACAGTGGGCAGTTGTAGCTGCACCAAGCCGAGGACGACACCATCGGGTGACTTGTTTAAACCGCCGAGTCCACTCATGCAAACCTCCTACTGATTGCGCTGTTGTCAGAATACAGCAATGGGCGCTGGACTTCTAACGTAAGGCTCTAGATTACATAGCCCGATCGCAAACTCAAATCGGTTCCAGTCAATAATCCAGAGTCTTTAGTCAAAGGTTTAAGCCATTACTGTGCTCACAATAAGGGTTTACAGAATCATGGACACTCAGTGAGTATCAAACATCACTTTTTACGACTTTAGTACGCGATTCACGTCATCAACTCGATCGCCGAGCCGACTTAAACTAGTACAGGCGGAAGTTCGGCAACCGTAGGGCATGCATCTTGCCTGCTGGCAGTCGAGGCGACTGCGCTACGGAAGGGTGGCTAGATTTACGCCACAGACTACTAGGGCGTTGTCTTTTGTAGCTTTAGCAACTCGCTTTGAATTTGCTGCTGAAGGTTAGGATCGCCTTCTTTACGGCGTGTGATGTCGTTGAATTGAGAGATGGTCAAGCCGTTTTCCTTGATAATCTCGGCGGAGCGCTTGAGGAAGCGACCACAGATATCCTGGACAGCCGAGGGAATGTTCTGCTGCCGACAGACATCCTCTGGCACGTTGCCACTCATAATTTTTTTTGCCTCAGCATAGTCTTGCTGGCGCTGTTGCTCAATGTAAAAAGCAGCGCGGGCATACTGGCTCACCTGAGGCGCACTGGCTTGGGCATACGCAGCATTGCTGAGGTTCCAAGTCGATCGCCGCATCAAGTGTGAAGCATCACTGGCAACTAAGCCCACCGTCGAGAGTGCGCTTATAAGGAAAAGTCGTGTAACGGTATTGAGAGAAGGTCGTAAAAGGCTAACAGAACGTTGCATCATAGTTGTGTGTGACACTGCAAAAACTAGCACACGAGAGGTTTCAATAAGCTTTGAATTATTTTAGACGCGATAAGTTCCAGCAATGAGCAAGGATTTAAAACTGAGTTAGCGCTTGTTAAAGTTAGAACGGTTGGTAAACAGCAGCGAGTTTGCAACTTATCGCTAATGAGTGACGAAGCTGACTTTCAAGAACGCATTGCTTAACCCTCTCAGTCAGAAGTTCAAGCCTTGGCTGTATTAGAAACTACTGGGCATTAATTGTAGTGACGGAAATAAGTCTGCGGTGTGCCCCAAAATTGAAGCCATTGCCCCTGATGCGATCGCGCGTTCGCTGCCGTAAAGCCTTGATATCGCCTACCCCTCACTATTGCCAGCCCGCTCAAAACTCAAACATTGCCCAATCAGGCTTGCGATAATAGTGGGTCATGTCGTCAAACTTGCGTAACTCAGCTCGATCGACCCAAAACGCCTTTGTCTCTTGCTCTAGCCATTGCTGGTTGAGCTGCACAAAACTGTCGCCCAACTCAACCAATGCTTCGGGTGATGGAATGGAGCCGAAGTAACCCAAGGTAATATGAGGCGTAAAGTAGTACTGTTGTTCAATACCCAGTCCAATCAGATCAGAATTTTGGAAGACGGCACGACGGAGTTTGAGCACACGATCATACGAGTGTTCATCTGCTGGTGCGAGGCAGACCGCGATCGCTCGTGGCATCACCATGAGACCTAACGCCTGAAACTGTAGCGGTTTGCCCTCGGTCATCGCGTGGGATTGACGAAAGATCGTCGCAATCTGGTCTTGAAGCTGCACCTCAAACTCAGGCTTTTCTTGACTGGCATCACGATAGGCGTTGTCCCAGATCAAGTCTGCAAGCGTCATATGAAAACTTGCGGGCGGCACTGGCACAAATAGTTCTGCACCCAGTTTATGTAAAAGCTGCTGTTGATACTGCGTCAGGCTTTCGTGCAACGCAGCGTTTTTTGCGTCCTCTTTCCCTGGTGGTGTCACAATCGTATAGCCAGGAAACGGAGCGGGTTGTCGCCCTTTTGCTGCCTCTAGCTGAAACTTGGGAGATTCCTGAAGATGCTGCACCTGGGAGCGATACGTTTCCGGTAAGGTCAAACGTACAGCCCGATTCAGGTAAGTTTGGTAGTTCTCGTCCAATGTCGATCGCCTCTCAAGGTTACTTAATCATATCTATGACTGGCTGTGTCAGGAACCCTCTACATGATCTGCTCACTATTGATGATGCGAGGGCTTGCCTGTGATGCTTCGTCTCCAGGAGGACTTGATTCCCACCATAATCTAAATCCAGTCTGACAGGATTGCTAGGGGCTGTCATCAATTACAATCAGAGTCCTGATAATGGCAAGTCTACAGCTCCTAGCCTGCTTTTTGGGGCGGGCGCGGTCAGACTGATGCCGTAGGCTTTTGACCGTTAATTGATGACGCGCCTTAGGACAATACAATTACAGGCGACAGCAGGAGGTATTCTAAATGCCAATTTACCTTTACTGGGGCGAGGATGATTTTGCGATCGCCGAGGCAGCAACGGCACTCCACCGACAGTTGCTTGATCCCGTCTGGAGCAGCTTTAACTATGACAAAATTACTGCTGACCAACCCGATGGTATCAGGCAATGCCTGAATCAAGCGATGACACCACCCTTTGGCGCGGCTAACCGTCTCGTTTGGCTGGCAGACACGTCACTTTGCCAGCGATGCCCAGAAGCCCTCCTGAGCGAACTGGAACGTACCCTACCGGAGCTTCCCGAAACCACAACGCTGCTGCTGACAACGGGTAGCAAACCTGATAGTCGCTTGAAATCGACCAAGCTGCTGCAAAAGTACGCCACTATCCAGGAGTTTGGGCTGATTCCTACCTGGAAAACCGATTTATTGGTGAAGCAGGTGAAGCAAGTTGCCCAAGAGAGTGGTGTCAAGCTGACAGCGCACGGTGCAGAATTGCTGGCAGACCTGGTTGGCAACGATACCCGTCAACTGCATAGTGAGTTAGAAAAACTGCGGCTCTATGTCGGCAACTCAAAACAGCCGATCGATGAAGCCGCGATCGCCACCCTCGTTACAGCCAGCAGCCAGAGCACAATCCAGTTAGCCGCTGCCATCCGTCAGGGGCAAACGGCTCAAGCGCTTGACCTGATCGCCGACCTGCTCCGCCAGAACGAACCCGCCCTCCGCATCGTTAGTAGCCTGGTTACGCAGTTTCGCACCTGGGTCTGGATTAAAGTGATGCGGGAAGCAGGCGAGCGGAATGAACAGGCGATCGCTCAAGCCGCAGAACTCAGAAACCCAAAGCGCCTCTATTTTCTTCAAAAAGAGGTCGAATCGCTGTCAGCCCAAACACTCCTGCAAACGCTGCCCTTGTTGCTAGACCTGGAAGCCAGCCTCAAACGAGGAGCTGATGAACTGCTGACATTACAAACGAAGATCATCGAGCTTTGTGAATGTTGTCGATGAGTGCGCGTTATAAGCGAGGTGTGCGTCTTGAGCCTTGTTACGATCGTTCGCCACACTTACAACATCGCCACCGTCCGATTCAGCTACACTTCAGCCTTCAGGTAGTGAAACCCCTACTTACCAACGGTTTAAATACACCAGGTCATTGAATTAAGATAGTCGTGTCTAGAAGACCCGTGTTTAGAAAACTTTGTGTTTAAAAGACCCGGCGAGCGGTAATTGCTCCAGTAAAAGTCATTAGTGAAGATTTGAAGCGATGGGATTTTTTGATTCTGAAATCGTACAGCAAGAAGCCAAGCAGCTCTTTGAAGACTATCAATCGTTGATGGCGCTTGGATCTGACTATGGCAAGTTCGATCGTGAGGGTAAAAAGCTGTTCATTGAGCAGATGGAAGCGATTATGGATCGCTACCGTATCTTTATGAAGCGCTTTGAACTGTCGGAAGACTTCATGGCTCAGATGACAGTAGAGCAACTCCGCACACAGCTTGGTCAGTTTGGTATGACACCCCAGCAAATGTTCGAGCAGATGAACAGGACTCTGGAACGGATGAAAGCGGATGTAGAGAAAACGCTGTAACAGTTTTTGGTTGTTGGTTTTTAGTTGCTAGAAAGATTGTCTAAAAACTAAAAACCAATCACTAACAACTGGTTTCAGGGTCGGTTAAATTCGGTGGGCGATCGAAAGTTCTCAACCGGAACCCCTTGCAACGCTTGCTGCATAAAGTCGCGCCACACTGGAGCAACGTAGCCACCACCCGTTGCGCCTTTACCGATCGGGCGATAGTCATCATTGCCCACCCAGACCGCGGTTGCTAGCTGAGGCACGTAGCCCACAAACCAGATGTCGCGCTCAGAAGATGTTGTGCCCGTCTTGCCAGCCACAGGACGATCGAGCCTTGCCGATGCACCTGTACCGCGATCGACGGCTCCTTGCAAGACGTTTGTCAGCGCTGCCGTTGCCCACGGATCGAGCACCAGTTGCGGTTTGGGCGTGTTATCTAGCAAGATATTGCCTGTGCTATCCGTCACCTGCACAATAAGCGTCGTCTCAGAATACCAGCCGTTGCTGGCAAAGGTTGCGTAAGCGCCAGCCATTTCTAAAGGGGTCAGATCAACGGCACCAAGTGGTAAGGAAACGACAGGCTCGATCGGGCTACGAATGCCGATCGTGCGTACCACGTCAATGACCTTATTCAGCCCCACTTCTTGCCCAAGCCGTACTGCTGGCACATTGCGGGATTGCTCCAGCGCCGTCCGAATGGGCATGGGACCGTGAAACGAATTGTCATAGTTCTGGGGCGAGTAGTACTCGTAGCCATCGGGATAGCTGACGGGTGTATCGGCGATCGTGGAATCAGGGCTGTAGCGACCAGACGCGAACGCCGTATAGTAAACAAACGGCTTAAAGGCAGAACCGGGCTGTCGCAGCGATTGCATTGCTCGGTTGTACTGGCTCTTGCGGTAATTGACCCCGCCTACCATTGCTTTCACAAAATGGGTGCGCGGGTCAACCGCTACGAGCGCCATCTGATCGGCATAGATGCCCTGGTTCACTAGATTTGCATGTCCTCGTTTCACCACATCTTCAGCAAGACGCTGTAGCTTCGTGTCCACCGTTGTCTGCACACGCATACCACCTTTGAGCACCGCATCCTTCCCAAACCGCTTCGTCAACTCCTGCACTGCGGCTTCAGTGACATAGGGAATCGTACTGCCCTGAAAAGACGTGATTTTGCCCAGTTTGATGGTTTGCTTACGGGCAGCGGCTTCCTGTTGGGGTGTGATCCAGTTCAGTTCTTTCATGCGGTGAAGCACGATTGCCTGTCGCCGCTTTGCAGCTTTATAGTCAATAAACGGACTCAAGCTCTCAGGTGCCTGAATCAGCCCTGCCATCATGGCAGATTCGGCTAGTGTCAGGTCGGCAGACGATTTACCAAAGTAGCTCTCAGCAGCAGTCTCAGCCCCGTAGGTATTGTGCCCCCAGTACACCTGGTTCATGTACATCTCAAACACCTGCTGTTTTGAGAAGATTTGCTCCAGCCGTAATGCCAGCACTGATTCTGCCACTTTGCGGCTAAAGGCGCGTTTGGGCGTGAGGAACAGGTTTTTGACTAGCTGCATCGTCAGCGTAGAGCCGCCTTCAACCGTTTCGCCCTGATGCCAGTTGGCTAAAAAGGCTCGCAGGACAGCACCCGGATTCACGCCATGATGGGAGTAGAAGTAGCTGTCTTCGATCGCCAGTACTGCTCGCTTCAAATCGGGAGAAATTTTATCGAGCGGCACCACTTCTCGGTTTGCTTCACCGTGGATGCTCGTTAGCAGTGCGCCTTTGACATCGTAAATATGAGTAGTTTCGCTGGGCACATAGCTGCGAAGGATGCGAACATCGGGCAAATTGCGAAAGCTGATGGCTAAACCAACCAATCCACCTGCTACCACCGAACTCGACAGCATTGCCACACCAAGCACCATGCCGCCTGTCACTTTGCCAACGGTTTTGACGACCTGATAGATCGTCTCTGGCGCGCCAGGTTGTTTGCGTTGTTGAAGAGTATTGGATGCCACGACGACTTTAGATCCTTACAACGATTGAACGGGCAGGGCTTGCATGTGCGACTTTCAAATCGCGCTGCACAAGTACCCAATCATACTATTCATGCCTTAAACGAAGGTATCAGCATGGCTTTAGCAGCAACGTTAACATCATAACTACGGGACGGATGACAAACCGAGTTAAATTAATGGCAAACAACATGCGATCAATTGAGCCATAATCCTGTGTCTGAGCAACCCTTGCATACGATGTCTAATCAATCCTGGCTGCGGCGCGGCGTTAGCGAGATTTTCCCCAATCAGGCGGAGTCCTCTAGCAGTGAGGAAAATCTGACACAGCGGTGGGCGCAGAGCGATCGCCCCCTCCGTATCAAGCTGGGCATCGATCCTACAGGCACCGATATCCATTTGGGGCACAGTATTGCCATGCGAAAGCTACGATCGTTCCAGGATGTTGGTCACACGGCTGTTTTAATCATCGGTGATTTCACTGCCCGCATTGGCGACCCTACAGGCAAATCCGAAGTACGTCGCCAGTTGAGCGCAGACGAGGTTCGCGCCAATGCCCAGACGTATCTCAAGCAAGTGCGCCCCATTCTGGACTTTGACACGCCAGGACGCTTAGAAATTCGCTACAACTCGGAGTGGTTGTCCAACCTGGATTTGAGCAAGATTCTGCAACTGCTGGCGACCACAACCGTCGGGCAAATGCTGGCAAAAGAGGGCTTTTCGGAGCGCTACGACAAGGGCGACCCCATTTACCTGCACGAATTTCTCTATCCGTTGATGCAGGGCTATGATTCTGTGGCGATTGAATCCGATGTGGAACTGGGTGGCACCGATCAGAAATTCAACATTGCGATCGGTCGAGATCTCCAGCGTCATTTTAGTCTGCGCCCTCAATTTGGGCTACTGGTGCCGATTTTGCTGGGCACCGATGGCGTACAGAAGATGTCGAAATCGCTTGGCAACTATGTGGCGCTATCAGAAGACCCGCTCACGATGTACTCCAAGCTAGAGAAAACACCTGATACGCTGTTGAAATCGTACTTTGAACTGCTGACCGATTTATCGATCGACCAACTTCCCGACAATCCCCGCGAAGCACAGAAACTGCTGGCGTTGACGATCGTCACTCAATATCACGGTGAAGCAGCCGCAAAACAGGCACAGCAAGATGCGATCGCGCTCACACAAGGCAATACGTCCCAGGCTGATACCGTCCCAGAGTTTTCCTTGTCCTCCGTGCAGTTTCCTGCCAAGCTCTTCTTTTTGGTCAGCACCAGTGGGTTGTGTAAAAGCAGTTCCGATGCACGACGGCAGATTCAAGGTGGTGCCGTGCGGTTAGATGGTGAGAAGGTTGATGCAGTCGATCGCACCTTCGATGCGCCAGACGATCTGGTTGGCAAAGTCTTGCAACTCGGCAAAAACAAGTTTGTTCGCTTTGTCGTCTAAAGCCAAACGAACTCTGCATCTCTGCGGTTTGATATCACCGCTGAGGCGCAGAGAACGCTGAGGATTCTTGGAAGTTGTTGGCGATCCGCTTTAGACCACTTTTTAGGACGGGGACGTTGAAGTTGATCAGCAATCCCAGCGTTAATCGAGAGAGTTTGAGATAGGTTAATAGTTGCGCGTCGTGGATTGGTAAAAGCGTTTCAACGGCTTTCAGTTCCAGAATTAATCTGCTTTCTACCACCAAATCCAGGCGATACCCGCAATCTAGCCGCACACCCTTATAGACGACTGGCAAAGGTTTTTGTCGCTCAAACACCAGACCCACTAACGACAATTCATGACAGAGACAGTGTTCATAAGCAGACTCTAACAATCCCGGACCAAGATGACGATGCACCTCAATACACGACCCGATCGTCTGCCGTGTCAACTCACTGAAACTCTGCGCCTCCGCGTCTCTGCGGTTCATCCTCTATTCTCCTGTCTCAAACTCTTCTGTTAGCATTCCCAAAACTCCCTTACAAATGCCCGATTTTCTTTCCACCTACGGCTTTCTCATCGTCTCCATGCTATTGGGAGCAATGTTAGGTCTATCACTCTATCTACCTTTGATGGCGGGACAACTGTCGTTAGCCAGTCCCGGCTTTTATGCGCTGGGTGGTTACATTGCCGCCATCTTATCCACCCAGGTCTTTAAAATAGAGGGCAGCTTTCCCATCCCCCTCCTGCTGTTAGAAATGCTTCTTGCTGGAGTCATTTGTGGCTTAGTGGGAATCGTGGTAGGCATTCCAGCCTTGCGGTTACGGGGCATTTATCTGGCGATCGCCACCATTGCCTTTGTCGAAATTCTCCGCATTCTGGCGCTAAATCTGGACATCACAGGCGGCGCTGTTGGTATTTTCGGCATTCCTCAACCGTTTCAGACGGCGATCGAGTATCTCTGGATCGTCCTGCCCTTAATAGTAATCAGCATCGCCTTTGTCTATCGGCTAGAAAATATCCGGGTTGGTCGCGCCTTCATTGCCATTCGCGAAGACGAACTCGCCGCCGATGCCATGGGTATCAACCCGACTTACTACAAAGTGTTGGCGTTTGCGCTGGGTGCTATGCTGGCAGGCATTGTCGGTGCTGTCAGTGCCCACTTCCTCAACACCTGGAATACCCGTCAAGGCACCTTTGATGCCAGCATCATCTACCTCACGTTTGTACTGATCGGCGGCTCCAGAACGGTCGTTGGTCCTGTTATAGGTGGTATGGTCTTCACCGCTTTACCAGAAATTCTGCGTGCTGCCGCTGACACTCCCGGGCTACCCCTGTGGTTGGCTCAGTTTCTACGTGATGGTCGCCTCATTTTATTTGGTCTTCTGATTGTGATCGGCACTGTCTTCTTTCCTCAAGGATTGGTGACTCTGAACCTGTTTAAACCACGCAAACGACGACAGAGAGTATAAAAATACCAAGCTATCATCACAGCGTAGTATTCACTTTTTAGCCGAGTAGAAGTTCGTTTGAATAATGTCTGGTTTTTTCACAGCACTTGATGATGGCTTTAATTGTAGAAAAGGGTGCTCGATAAAGCGGTAAGTAATGCCTGACAAGCCAATTACAAGCAAGCCACAAACACCTGCCAACACCCAGAAATAAAGCGGGTGCATTCCCTTAATGGGATAGACCAGATTGACAAGCCGTAAGACGCAAAAAAGAACAATGCCATGCAGCAGATAAACGCTGTAGCTAATAGTGCCAAGATATTTAGATGCAGGTGCAGTCAGCAAACCAAACAGATCATTACCACTAGCAATGAAGACAAAGGCACAAAAAATGAGCACGATCGCCCACTGATTTGAAATATAAGGTTGTGGAATCAAAAGGGGAATCGCCGCCAAGAGAAAAATAATACCTAGCGACACTCGTCGATCGAGAAACCATTTTTTCGACTCAAACCGTTTCACCAGATAAGCCGCCGCCATGCCAAACATAAAGTTCATCAACGTTAGCAGCGGGAAGTAACGTGTCAACAGAATGCACGCAAGCAATGCAACGAATAATCCTATAAACCTCAAAGGCTTCACAAACCAGGCAAGCAGCGGCAGCAAGAGATAGAACTGTAGCTCGTACCTCAATGTCCACTGCACTGAAGCATTAATCAAGCCAACGGAGCCATAGTTTATATCAGGAAACAGAACCTTGTCAGCATCAGAGAAACCATAGATGCCACAAATCAGCCAACTACCAACTTGCAGCAAGAATCTTGGCAGACTAACCCTTAGTGAAAAATTGGACATGATCAGAACGATCAGAATCATGATAGCAAGTGAAAACCAATAAGCTGGCAACACTCTTAATGCTCGCCTGATGTAGAAACGCTTGATATTAAATTTAGGCTCAACTATGATCTTTGACCAGAATAAAAATCCGGTGATCATAAAAAAGAAAACAACCGCTCCCTGTCCCAAAAAGGCATACACGTTTGATGGTGCTGATTGCCAAATGCCAAGCTGAAAATACTGATAACTCACAACCGCGTGGTGAAAAAACACTCCCAACGCTAAGAAACCCCTTAAGCCATCTAATGCTTTAAACTGTGCTTTATTAGCAGTCTGAATAGCTGATTGATAAAAAACTGAGCGGCTGACAACTAATTTTGCAGCCCCAAAGAACAGAATGCTAAGACCGATCGCAGGAAAAATGCTGGTAAGTGTCATAACGAGGAGCCGTGAGCTAATTTTCAGTTCAAGATCGAAAATTGGGCGCGATCGGAGACAATGAAAGCATCTGCGGTCAATTGTGCTTTTCCCTCACTACTCCATGCCTCAAACGGAACCTGTCAATGTTAGCCCAGAATTCAAAAGTGATTTGGCACTTGAAGCAAAAGGACTGACTCGACGCTTTGGCGGACTTATTGCCGTCAACGATGTCTCCTTTACCGTCAACAAAGGCGAAATCTTTGGGTTGATTGGTCCCAACGGAGCAGGTAAGACAACCTTCTTCAACTTGATTACAGGGTTGATCCCACCGTCCAATGGACAAATGCTTTACCAAGGGACAGAAATTTCTCGCTTGCGTCCGCATCAGGTAGCAACGAAGGGGATTGCTCGAACCTTTCAAAATATTCGGCTGTTTGGTAACCTCTCCGCGCTAGAAAATGTGATGATTGCTCAGCATGTGCATAGCCGAAGTGGCGTATTCACTGGAGTGTTGGGGTTGCCGCCAGCACCTCAAGAGGAGCGGACAATTCGCCAGAGGGGGATGGAACTACTGGAGCTAGTGGGGCTGAGCGATCGCGCTGACGAACCAGCTCAGAACTTCGCTTACGGCAACCAACGTCGTCTCGAAATCGCCCGCGCCCTGGCACTACAACCGCAAGTTTTGCTACTCGATGAACCCGCCGCTGGCATGAACCCCAACGAAAAGCATCAGCTCAGTGACTTTATCCGACAAATTCGTGACCAGTTCAACTTGACCATACTGCTGATCGAGCATCATGTGCCGCTCGTCATGGGCTTGTGCGATCGCATCGCTGTGCTCGACTTTGGACAACTCATTGCCTTGGGCGAGCCAGCCCAAGTCAGAACCGATCCAGCCGTCATCGAAGCCTATCTAGGCGCTGAATAACTCACTCTTCTTCTGCCCTCTGCCCTCTGCCCTCTGCCCTCATGTCCATCCCCTTGCTCGAAATCCAAAAGCTTAGCGTGAACTATGGCGGCATTCAGGCGTTGCAGGCGATCGATCTAGAAATCAACAGGGGCGAAATTGTCACGCTCATTGGAGCAAACGGCGCAGGCAAAACTACAACACTCAAAGCGATTTCCCGCCTGCTCAACATTGGTGATGGTTCAATTATGTACAAGGGGCGGAATATTACCCGCGAACCAGCTCATACGGTGGTCAAATTAGGCATCGCCCATAGCCCCGAAGGGCGCAGGATCTTGGCACGCCAAACTGTGCTCGACAATTTGCAGCTAGGCGCTTACACCCGCTCCGATCGCCTCGGCATCAAAGCTGATATCGAACAACAGTTTCTTACCTTTCCACGTCTTGCAGAACGTCGTGATCAATTGGCAGGTACCCTTAGTGGCGGGGAACAGCAAATGCTGGCGATCGCCCGTGCCCTCATGAGCCGCCCTCAACTGCTGCTGCTCGATGAACCCAGCTTAGGACTTGCACCCGCGATCGTCCGTGAACTTTTCACTATCATTCAAAACCTTCATGCGACCGACGTTACCATTCTGCTAGTAGAGCAAAACGCTACTCTGGCGCTGCAACACGCCGATCGTGGTTATGTCTTGGAAGCTGGACGCATTACCCTCACAGGCGCTGCTGACCAGCTATTGACCAATGATCAAGTCAGAAAAGCCTACCTGGGCTAAAACTACACTGCTTTTACGCTGTTAAAGCTTGGCTGGCTTGCTGCCTAAGAGCTTTGTTTCTGTCAACTTCATCTCTTGCTTAGAAAGCCGTCCCGTTCTTCAAAGACTCGATAAAGATGCTGCCGACGATTCCGCAACCTTACTATGATTCTACCTATAGGGAATAACGGTTCTTGGGTGATCGATCTACTGGCATTGAAACCTTCTCGAACGAACCATTAGTAGCAACGCAGCAAGCATGGTGCCCCCACCTAGCAGGCTACAAGAACGTTCAAATGTCTCTCTCAGTCGTTCTATGAGCCGTAACGCCGTCCGTCGTTGACTTAAAAAGCAGCCGATCGCCTTGTAAGCAGCCCCGACACTAGGCAAATCTGTAAAACTTAGGGCGTTATCAGAGCTGTGACCTTGCCGTCGCCTCAAGGCTCTCCATACAGCCCTCAAAACAAATGTTGGTCGATTGAACGTTTGCACACATTGGCGTTTGCCTGTGGTGCTGATGAAAACCAACGTAGTCATACAGTCGCGCTCTGAAATACCTGGGGCTGATGCAAACCTCCGAGGTTTTCACCAAGCATCGTCACCAATGTAGTCGCTTAAACCTCCGAGGTTTTGGTCAAAATGCGTCAGTTCTGATGCCTTTAGCCGTTGCCTGAATGGCAGGACTGTGCCGCCACTGTGGGTAATAGACTGTCACGTTGCGCTTTAAAGGTGACTGCTTAAAGTCCTCACAAGGTAACCGCCCCATAACCGGAATAAGAGACGTTCAATTCAGTTTTTTGCCTTGCCCCCTTGACAAAGGGTTAGCCCACTCGCTTCGATCGCACGTTGCTTCGTCCATCTTTTTGTCCTCTGTCAAGCGCCTGACCAGGGTGAAATTCACCCTGGTTGCCCGTAATGCATCACTATTCACAGCATCTTTTGAATCATGCACATACTCGATGACATTACGTTAATGCAGCAATTTATCAGCGGCGAAGCGACGTTAGCGGCGAACCAAAAACTGAGAATCGAACCTGCGTTCAACAGTGTGCAGTTAATGGCAAAACGGGGAGGGTTAATTGCCACAATGAAGCGGAGTGGCAGCCGTCAAACCGTCTTGCTACGGCAACAAACCGACTACAGCGCCACTATGCGTCAGATCCTGCTTGCCCGTCGATTTGTTCCAGTCGCAGGGGTGGGCGACCAATCGGGCTTCGAGCAGTACCGGGCAGACGAAATTCCGTCAGGCTATGAAGCAACCTACGCTACAGCAAACGTGTTGTGGAAAGAATGGTGGAGAACTGCCCGCAAGAGAAGTAGTCAGGGCATCTATATGGACATACTTATTTTTGTCCGCGACACCTGGTACCCCATTCGCAATATTGTTTGTAGTCAGGGTTCACTGTTCGTTACGACTTTGGTGAGCGAGGTTTCGTTTGAGAGTAGTGAGCAGCTTACATGGCTGCGTCAACTGCCTCCATCACGACCCGATAGCGCCGAACTACAGATTTCGCCAGTACCCGCCCGATCGCTACAACCGTTAAACTCACCACTTCAACCTAGCATTGCTCACAAAGAGCAGCAGCCTGTATCTATACCGCCTGCCTTCTTGAGCAAACGAGACGCGTTGGACGATGGCTCTCGTTCTGAGCTAAAGCAAGTGCTGCGGTTTCGCCAGGGCAAGCTGTATGTCACAACTGCTTTAGGTGACATTGTGGTAGAAGGAAGTCACTTGAGATTCCGCTTGGACGACGCATCGCTCGATTTACAGCAACCGATCGATCTAAAGGGCTACCGCGAAGGGCGGGCGGTTAACCAGTAACGGAATAGCAGGCACCCAATGATTTGCCCAGGTTGAATGACTCAAAAGTACCCTTGAGGGGGTAGTGAATCTGTTTGCAAATGGTTAGAACAGTAAGCAGCGAGACAGCAAACGGCTGATGAACCGCTTGGTGTACATAAACGCATACTGGGCGAAACAGGTGTATCTTGAGCTACAACCTGTACTGTCTGGCTGCAAGATGATGCACTTTCGGCAGAGGCTAGATGGTGACGAAGTGTTACATTAAGAAAAGTAACAAATGGGAGTGCTGAACAATCTGCAATTCGGTACAAAAACGTTGTTTACGCTTTGAGTGAGGATTGAACAAAGTGACTTCTTTACTGCATGCAACCCAAACGGCTGAGGTGTCCCTCATTGCTGACTTTTTTCGGCAATCAGCAGGGCGTTGGAAATCCGAGCGACGCTACTACACTCTCCCAGATGGAGAAACTAAGGAAGTCGTGAGCTTGATTACCATTCGATTTTTAGAGCAAAACAGCCCTGAGCTATGTCATTTGGCATCTCTACATGGTGTTGATGCAGCGTTGCTGAGTTGCGGTGCTGAAGTTCTTTGGGACAGCCATGATTCGGCGACCGGCAAGCCACAATCGGAGGGTTCTACCGTGTTTGGTGCGTCTGGATCAATCTTGTATCGCGATCGTGGGTTTGCCACGACTAAACCAGTTTCAGCCACATTCTACTTCCCTAACCCGTTGACGCTTTGCTTACGGACAGAATACAAAGGGTCTGTGTTTGAGGAAGAGCTGAAGCTCGTTGGGCAAAACTACCGTACTCGCCAAACCATCATCTCCCGTGCGGGAGAGCAACAGATGATTGGTCAGTACCTGGAAAAACGACTTTAGCTGAAGGCGATGACAGCGGGAAAAGGCAACGCTAAGGAAATGCTGTCCTGTTGCCTTTCTACCAGCCCCATGTTCCTAACGAGCCTTTGAACGGTCCCACGATATCGCTGGTGATCCAGCCACCATAGAAGTTTCCGGGCTGTGGCTCTACTTTCTCGCCATCAACGTAGCAGGCATCCATTGGTGCTGGATAGAACGCGACGTAGTTGGCGATCGCTGCAAAGGCAGGCGTTGGTTCAGGATAGTACCAGGCGACATCATCAACTCGCTTCTCGTTGACGGCGAGACTGTAGTAGGCACCGTGCCCTTTCCATTCACAGAAGGTCGATCGTGTGCTTTTGATGAGGTATTCCTGCTTGATATCATCAAGTGGAATGTAGTAAACCGGAGGATGACTGGTTTCTAAGACGCGCTGTGCCTGATGTGTGTCGGCGATCGTGACACCATTAAAAATAATCTGGATGTGCTTGTGGGTAACTTCCAGTCGAGGCGGACGTGGATAATCCCAAACGGATTCCTGTCCGGGTTGAGGTTCAAGGCGTTGTTGGCTCATACGGCTATTTTAACAGCGGCATAGGGACGTTTGAAGCCAGTTGCTCTTGGTCAAACGTGATGGAACGTTGTTTGAAGCAGGGAAGATTGTTGCTAAGGGCGACCGCTCTACCGTCCAACATCAATGCTCAAACAAGCCTTGATATTGCAGCAGGTCGAGCTTGGCGATCGTCGGAATGCACTGAAAGCACTGCTGCGCCAGTTCCCACCGTTCTTCGCGCTTCAACATCATGATCAACTTCTGACGAGCGCTGAGTAAATAGCGGACATCATTCGCAGCGTAGCGGAGCTGTTCGGGCGATAAATTGGCTGCGTTGCCCCAGTCCGAGCTTTGAGCGCTTTTGTCGAGTTCAACCTGCTCAAGCTCCTGCACCAGGTCTTTCAGCCCATGTTTGGGTGTATAGGTACGAGCAAGCTTGCTGGCAACTTTTGTGCAGAAAAGCGGGTTGACACTGATTTCTAAATGGTATTGCAACGTCGCCACATCAAAGCGAGCGAAATGAAAGACTTTCACACTGCTTTCAGCTTCTAGTAGCCGCTTAAGGTTCGGTGCATCGGTTTGTCCACGGACAATCTGCACGACGGTCACTTGGTCGAGGGGATTGCAGAGTTGCACCAAGCAAAGTCGATCGCGCTGAGGCAGTAGTCCCATCGTCTCTGTGTCAACCGCGATCGACTCTGCCTGCAAATAGCCTGCAAGCTGTTGTTCAGAGAGATCGCGATCGCAAATCTGGAAATCTACCAATGCCATCGTGAGTTAGAGAGTAAGGTACAACCACTAGGGTACAGGGTATCGGGGAGGCAGTTTAGCATTACTCGTAATCGCTGATTCGCCTAAAGAACGAGATTTTTATTAGCGCTTTGTCAATTCCCTGACCTGTGTTCGCAGCCAAAGAGCGGTAGGTGCTTGATCATCACAGTCCCAATTTTTCACGAATGACTTCGGGCTTGTCTTTGAAGCCGACCATGACAGCCGTGCCATCTTTGACAAAAAGGGGACGCTTGAGCAGCATGGCATCGTTAGCAAATGCCGCTACCCATTGTGCATCTGTCCAATCATCTTTGGTAGTCCCTAGAGCGCGGTAAGACTGACCAGACGTGTTTCGCATGGGTTTGGCACCGATCGCCTCGACCCAGCTTTGGATGAGCGCTTGATCGGGCGGGTTCTCCTTCGTGTTGATGAAGTCATACGCGACACTGTTGCTGTCCAGCCAGCTAAAGGCTTTCTTGCAGGTGCCACAGTTGGGAATGCCATAGACTTGAAGAGACATGCTTGAATGATGCGATACAGCTTTTCTTAGTTTAGGCTCACGCTGATCGTTCATAAGCAAAGTCGTACGATCGCCAACATCAACGCATAGCCGGATTGAGATCCCCGACTTTTTGGAAAAGTCGGGGATCTGGTAGCCACTAAGAGAAGAGCGACAGGGTTAGGAGGCGTAAAAATGGTACAAGTCCCTGAAAAAACACTGACGTTGGACGCGTTTCTGCAACTGCCAGAGACAAAACCTGCGAGTGAATATATCGATGGACAAATTATTCAAAAACCAATGCCGCAGGGAAAGCACAGCAGACTTCAGGGTGAACTGGTGACCCAAATCAACGCCATTGTTAAGCCTCAACAAGTTGCTCTCGCATTTCCTGAGCTGCGTTGTACGTTTGGTGGACGATCGATTGTGCCAGACATCGCGGTCTTTACCTGGTCGCGCATTCCCCTGGACGATCGCGGCGATGTGGCAAATGTGTTCCAATCGGCTCCTGATTGGACGATTGAGATTCTTTCTCCCGATCAAAAGTATATAAAAGTCACTAAAAATATTCTGCATTGCCTCACGCACGGCACTCAGATCGGTTGGTTGATCGATCCAGAGGAGCAAATGGTGTTGGCATATGCACCCAGTCAACAACCTAGCTTTTTTGAGGAAGCAACTGATTTGCTGCCTGTTCCAGCTTTTGCAGGGGATTTACATTTGACCATAGGGGAATTATTTGGCTGGTTGAAGTTGGGTGGCGATCGCTAGAAAGCCTTGTTAGTTCAAAGTGCCTGTACAACTAAAAACAAAACCCTACTCCCTACTCCCTACTCCCTACTCCCGCCGTTTGCGCCAATTCTGTCAGGAAGCGTAGCGCCTTCGCCACATAGCTAGCGCAATCGTAAGGTGAACTGGCGTAGAACGATCGCCATGCCGCCGCCTTGTGTTCATCGTAGCGATCGCGATGATCAGGATGCTGCTCCAGCCATGCCAGACGAACGGCGTGACCGACCAGCACATCCAGAACAATGTAGTCTTCGATTTGTAAGTTGGGGTTGCGATCGCCGATCGCACTCAGTTCCATGAGTGCTTCGATGTTGACCTGGCGGTATTCGGGCGCTTGCATTTTGTTGAGCAGGTGCTCCACCTGAAGGGCAAAGTTTTTCTCGCCGGGGGTGGTTTCTGCCAGCAACAAATCGCTATCCAAACGGTTGCGGCGTTCTAGCTTGTCCCCAATGACTAAGCCTTTGCAGTGCTTCAGCAGGTTCCAGACGCTAGGGTAAAAATCTTTGGGTACACGGTTCAACGAGCCATCAAGCTGGCGTTTGCGCCACCAGTTTTCGATCGCAGGCTGAGAGCCATCGCTGGTTAGTTCTTGATCCGATCGCACGACCCATTCAATGTTCATCTGCCGCTGTTTGACGGGCAACGACTCCTGCTGAAAGAGAGCTTTGTCCAAGCCTTGATAGCCTTCTAGTACATGCTGTAAACGAGTCTGGATTTCGTGGGGGCTGAGCTGCATGAGACGTTCGTATGCTTCATCTTGAGGCACATCCAGTTCCCACGCCAGTTCGCTAGTAATTAACAAAATGAGGTAGCCGACTCTCAGGGTAAGCAGTCCATCAAACAGCGAGGGGTTGGCTTTGATTAACAGGCTCAGGTAAACCAGAATCTCCTGGGTGAGCATCCGATCGCGAATGTCTTCTCGACAGAATTCAGCGATTTTCTCCAGCATTTCGGGTGGCGTTCCGGGTCGGGTGATCAGCGAGGCTTCACTATAGGCACGACCGACAGCAATTTGCTTTTGCCGTACTAAAATGTCAATGACTGCATCGACGAGACTCATGTCCACCTTGTTGCGGAGTCCAGCAGCCCGACGGACGATCGCCCAGAGTTTCAGCTTGCCCGCTTTGGCGTAAATTTCATCCAGCAAATTGCCGACGGTGATCGATCGAGCGGGTTGTCCAAAGCCCGTATCAAAGTCCAAACCTTTCAGCCGCACTAGTGTACTCAAGAGTTCGACTTGTTCATACAGGTTGGCAGATTGCTTGAGGCTGGAGAGCAAGAGCGTAATGTTCGTTTGGCACTCTAGCTTGAATTCTTGAGTGATACTGAGTGGCACCAAACTGTCGGGATGAAAGCTCAGGTACGGGGTTTCGGGCAGCGCATCCTGTACGGGCGATCGGGTGAAGTCGAAATCGTGCAGAAAATCAATGCGTTCGACTGCCGAGGTCAGCATCAACTGGTTTAGCCGTCCCAGTTTCACTTGAACGCCGTTACAGTCGCCGCTGTTTAATTCCTTTAGAAGCGTTAGCAAGGGCATTGTATCGCTGGCTTCCAGGTTGTCGGCTGCCAGCATGTCTTGGGTCACGAGCAGTGTCATTGTCGGTCGTCCAAGCTGGCTCCAGTGTCGTTGAATGTGTGCCAGTTCGGTACGAATTTGGGTGACTAGAAAATGTGGATCGAAGGTGAGGTAAAAGTGCTGTTTATCCAGAATGGACGGTAGGAAGACGATGCGATCGCCCCGAATTTGAAAAATGCGCGATGTCGTGAGGCTCCGTAAGCGACGGGCAGGACGACCCGTCAGTCCTAACTTATCGTTGCGCCCAATTTGAGTATAAATGGCGGCTAACTCCTGTGCTTCCCGCACCTGGAAGGCTTCTGCCTGAGTTGGCGTTTGAGTGGCAATGCCATAACCTGCTAACTGCGACTGGAGTGCTTCATTTTCGGCTAAGAGCGCAAGCTGCACTGGCGGTTTTCGTTGCTGTCGCACGTGAAGATGGCGACCGAGTGGATCGATGTCACCAACCGCCAGCAGTTTTTCGCTCAAGAGTTGCCCCAGCAGATAAAGGCTTTGTGCCCACACCAACGGAACATTCTCGTTTGGCAGGCGGTCTTGACTTTGAGGTTCTGCCTGTTCTGCCTCTACGCAGTCTGCTGAGACATAGTACAGCTCTGGCAGCAGATGCAGTCCGTCTCGTTCTACCAAAACTGCCTGTAGCTTTTGCTGGTATGCGTCTATCTGTTCACGATCGCCCCGAAACACCGCATCCAGCAGCAGATAGGTAAAAAACAGGGGCCATTCACACTCAATATGCTCAAACTGCTTTAGTTCCCACGGTTCGTAGTGCAGACGGCTGGTGTCTTCCAGCACTGTCTGGTGCCCATCGCGCAAAAAGCGTTTGCAGCCGTACTTGCCCTCAAGCTTGGTCACAATGTCGTTGCGAGTGCGATCGCGCAGTGCTTCATTGTCCACCGCAAAAGCCGGAAAGCCAATGACGCTCAAGAGTGCTGCATCGACTTCCTTAGAACTGGATTCTCTCGGCAAGAGCGATTCGAGAGTGATGCGCGATCGGGCAATTTCATCGGGCAGCACGTGAATCACAGACGTTTGGCTACCGTACGCGCCAAATAAGTTAAGCCCGCTCATGGCTTCCAGTGCCGCTTTTGCCATGCCGACAGAACTCGCGTTTAGTTCTGGGTTGCCGTGGTTGATTTTGTTGCCTCGCTCCCAAATGCCAAAGTCGGGTGTGCGATAGGCGCGTCCAATGTAATAGACCAGATTTTGAATAAAGTTGACTTCATCGGTTGTGAAGACGATGTGTAGTCCGGAAGCCGTCATCTGCGCCAGAATGAGCAGAAAGATCGAGGTCGCATCCAGCTGTAGGTGCCCCCATTGGTCATCTCCCACAACGGTACCGCCCGTGTGGGTATCGTACTTGGCGTGCAGCGCATCTAACGGTAATTGAGTCTCTTTGAAGCGTTCGACTTTCTGTACCTGCCGCATCATGGCAAACAGCAACCCGCGCATGAGCTTAATGACGCTGTGTTCCAGCTCAAAAGTGCGCCCGCGATCGTCATCCAGACGGCGATACGCTAATCCCAGCCCCCAAACGGCGAGAATGCTATAGACGTTATCTCTCACCCAGGCATCGGTGTAGTCACCGTGAGCATTGACCGCTGTACTGGCTGGCAGCAACCCCGTGATGGGATTCTGACGCACCAGGATAATTGCCTGAATCTGTTCGTAATAGCTATCGAGTCGTTCTTGTAACGTCGCAGTTCGCATCGACATACTCTGTTCAAACGGGCTGAGAAGGGACGCAAACAGAGTTTATAAAAAGTAGCAGCGTACATTGGACTTACGCAAAGATCCCCGACTTCTACAAGGGCGCAGGCTTTGATGGCTGAGGTTTCATCAGAAGTCGGGGATCTAAACCCCTTCGTAAGTCCTAGTACAGTAGCAGTGGTTATGAAGTAATGAGTATGAAAATGAAAGTGAGCGTCTGGTGAAGAAACCAGCGATCGCACTGTTAAATTTTTTCATTATCGCCTTTTCGGTCTGCACTGTCGTCGCCGTTTACACGCAGAGGCGTTTTAAGCATTGACTAAAACCTCGGAGGTTTAAGCGACCACGTTGGGTACGATGCGCGATGCTTGCTTCCAACCGCCGAGGTTTGCGTAATTTAAGCAAAGCTCCCGTTTGCTCCGGATCGGCTGCGAAAAATGGGAACAATGTAGTGGTAGATGCACCCTGATCATAGTCCTCGGCTCTTGTAGTCGGGGCTTTTTCTTTTCAGTCAGTCTTCTCAAGTCCGGAGCACCCTCACGCCAAATGTAACGGTTTGCAACGTATAATGAGGGCTAGCCAACCTTGAAGAAGTTTAAAGAAGCCACATGCGAGTTGCGATCGCTGGAGCAGGTCTGGCAGGTCTTTCCTGTGCTAAGTACCTGATCGATGCGGGACATACCCCCATTGTTTTAGAAAGCCGAGATGTTTTAGGCGGACTGGTCGCTGCCTGGAAAGATGAAGACGGTGACTGGTACGAAACGGGACTCCATGCCTTTTTTGGAGCCTACCCCAATATGCTGCAACTGATGGCAGAACTCGGCATTGCAGACCGACTTCAGTGGAAGCAGCATGCGCTGATTTTTAACCAGCCCGACAAGCCTGGAGTGCTGTCGCGCTTCGACGTGCCGGATATTCCTGCACCGTTCAACGTGATTGTGTCGATTCTACGCAACAATGACATGCTGACGTGGGAACAAAAGATCCGCTTTGCGATCGGGTTGACTCCTGCGATCGTGCGCGGTCAAAAGTACGTTGAGGAGATGGATCAGTACAGCTTTGCAGCATGGCTGGAACGGCAGGGAATCGGCGAAAAAGTAAGCAGTGATGTCTTTATCGCGGCGTGCAAAGCGCTCACGTTTATCAACCCCGATGAGGTCTCATCAACGATTCTTCTCACGGCTCTGAATCGCTTTCTGCAAGAACGCTACGGCTCTAAGATTGCCTTTCTGGATGGCTCGCCGACGGAGCGATTGTGTCAGCCGATCGTCGATCACATCACAGAAGGAGGTGGCGAAGTCCATCTCAAGAAGCCGCTGAAGGAAATCCAGCTTCACGATGATGGGACGGTGCGTGGATTCCTGATGCGCGGTTTGGATGGGGCGGCGGATGAGGTGATTACTGCCGATGCATACGTCTCTGCCATGTCAGTTGATGTGATGAAGGTGTTGATGCCGCCTGCCTGGAAGTCGATGGCGTTCTTCCAAAAGCTCGACGGCTTAGAAGGTGTGCCTGTCATCAACCTGCATCTGTGGTTCGATCGCAAGCTGACGGATATTGATCAACTCCTCTTCTCGCGATCGGACTTGCTGAGTGTCTACGCTGACATGAGCGTGACCTGCAAAGAGTATGCCGATCCCGATCGCTCCATGCTGGAGCTAGTGCTGGCACCTGCAAAAGATTGGATCGATCGATCTGATGACGAGATTATTGCCGCAACGATGAAAGATTTAGAGCGACTATTCCCGCAGCATTTTGGCACTGAGAATCCTGCTAAGCTGCGAAAATTTAAAGTCGTCAAAACGCCACGATCGGTTTATACCGCTACGCCAGGGCGACAAGCATACCGCCCTGATCAAGTAACACCGATCCCGAATTTCTTTCTTTCAGGCAGTTACACCATGCAACGGTATCTTGGCAGTATGGAGGGTGCCGTACTTTCTGGTAAGCTGACAGCGCAGGCACTTGTGAACAGTCGCTCAGTGACTGACGTTGTGAAACCAACCACCACAAGTAATCAGCCCCAGCCAATGGCGAATGTCTAACCGTTCGCGATCGATATAATGGTCATACTTTTGACTGGATGCTGGTTCTCTCAGTCAACAGCATGAGTGAATGATGCCACTAGAAAACTGGGGCTAAGGGCGAAAAGCTCTGTCGTTGGAGCAATCTAGACAGCGCGTTACCTCCCTTTTCTGTCGATCGAACCACTGCCTAAATTGAACCTGCTTCCCTGCTATATTCGCCAAGCGTTCTCAAGGAAATGCTGAAATTGCCTGATTATTCGTGCGTGAGGACTCTCGCTTCCTTAGACGATGCCTACGAACTCTGTCGTCAGATTACGGCAAAGTACTCGAAAACGTTCTACCTGGGCACGATGCTGATGCCCGAGGTCAAACGTCGTGCAATCTGGTCAATTTACGTCTGGTGTCGTCGTACCGACGAACTAGTGGATGGTCCCCGCGCCAGCTTAACAACCTCTGAAACACTCGATCAGTGGGAAAGACAGCTAGAATCGGTCTTCGCAGGTCATCCTGTTGAAGACCCCGACGTAGCCTTGGTGGATACGCTAGAACGCTTTCCCATCAAGATTCAGCCATTTCGAGATATGATCGCTGGTCAACGCATGGACTTGCACCGATCGCGCTACGAAACCTTTGAAGCACTGAAGCTCTACTGCTATCGGGTCGCAGGCACGGTTGGCTTAATGACCACTCCTGTAATGGGCATTGATGCCACTCTACGCACCGCTCCCTGGGATCTCTACCGCAAGGTCAAGACCGACCCAACCGACGAAGCCGTTGCTCTCGGCATTGCCAACCAACTCACCAATATTCTGCGCGATGTCGGTGAAGACGCAAGCCGTGGCAGAATTTACATACCGTTAGATGAGTTAGCGCTGTTCAACTACACCGAGCAAGACTTATTCAACGGTGTGGTGGATGAACGTTGGCGCGAACTGATGCGCTTCCAAATTCAGCGTGCCCGCAAGTTTTTCACCTCTGCCGAACGCGGCATCCGCGCACTCGATCGAGATGCCCGCTTCCCGGTCTGGGCAGCCCTAATGCTCTACAGCGGCATTCTGGATGAGATTGAGCGCAATGACTATGATGTGTTTCGCTATCGGGCATATGTGCCCAGCGCTCGTAAGCTAACGTGTCTGCCGATCGCCCGTTTGAGAGCAGCCGTGCTGTGATTTTGTTAGTTTTAAGTGATGAGCGTTGAGTTTTGAGTGAAAAGAGCCAACTTAAAATTTCAAGCTCTTTACTCTTATCCTCTTGATTCCTCCTATGTCTTCTGTATCACTAGAAACATCATCGCCATTATTGGGCAAGTCTCTTGCTGAGTTAACCGAGTGGGTACAGCAGCGTGGACAGCGTGCTTATCGGGGGAAACAGCTACACGAATGGCTTTACCAAAAAGGGGTACGATCGCTCACTGATATTTCTGTCTTTCCCAAACAATGGCGTGCTGAGTTAGAGCATGTTGACATCGGGCGATCGACCTTACACCAGCGGTCTGCGGCTCCAGATGGCACCGTCAAGTTTCTTCTGCGCCTTGCCGACGGTCAAATCATTGAAACGGTAGGCATCCCCACCTTCAACTGGGATCAGGAAAGGGGAGAGGAGAGAGGAGAGAGGAGAGAGGAGTGGGAAAATCAGTGGAATGAGGAAACCTCATTGCCGACAACTAACAACCGAAAACTAACAACGCCCTTACCTCATCCCACACCCTACACCCCACACCCCTCTCTCGATCGCCTTACCGTCTGCGTTTCTTCACAGGTCGGTTGCCCAATGGCGTGTGATTTCTGCGCGACTGGCAAAGGCGGATTTGTTCGTAACTTGACCACAGCAGAGATCGTGGATCAAGTGCTGACCGTGCAGGCTGATTTCCAGCAGCGTGTGAGCAACGTTGTTTTCATGGGCATGGGTGAACCGTTGCTGAACACAGAGAATGTGGTGGCTGCACTACGCTGCTTAAACCAGGACGTGGGCATTGGGCAGCGTACTATGACCGTCTCTACGGTTGGTATTCCCGATCGCATCCGTAAGCTTGCTGCAAGTCAGCTCCGCGCAACTCTTGCGGTCAGCCTCCATGCCTCTAACCAAACATTACGAGAGAAACTCATTCCTAGCGCTCGACATTACCCGTTAGAAGCGCTGCTAGACGAGTGTCGTGACTATGTTCAGATCACAGGTCGGCGAGTCACGTTTGAATACATTTTGCTGGCCGGGTTGAATGACTGCCCAGAACACGCGATCGAGCTAGCAAAGCATCTACGTGGCTTCCAGAGCCACGTGAACTTGATCCCTTACAATCCTATCTCTGAGGTTGATTATCAGAGACCCAGCCCTCAGCGCATTCAAACGTTTGTCAACGCTCTGAAAGCCAAGCATATCGTCGTCAGCGTCCGCCAGTCGCGTGGGCTTGCAGCCGATGCCGCCTGCGGTCAGCTACGTGCGTCTGCTACGAAGTGATACTTGCACTATAACCAGAGTTGCTTTCTAACGACAGGCGTAAAGACCAGGCGCGTAAGCTTCAATTACCCTACCCGTTTGTGAACAGGTGACCATCAAATAATCACAGGCTGAGCATTGCGTTCTGGTCAAGTGATCAATGGTGAGATAGTAACGTTCGGCGTGGCTACCGCAATTGGGGCAATGAACATCTAAAGCAGTCGGTGTCTCTAAATCTAAAACAGTAGACATATTAAGTGCTTTCGGATTCAGCGCAGTTTGGAACATTGAGCTAAAGGGCGATCGTCACCCTGCACCGTTCTAAATTGTTATCAGAAAGATGTATCAAAAACAACAAAGCAAAAGCGTGATACGAACGTTTAATCGCTCCGGCTTATCTCCTTATTATGTCGATATTGCTGCCGATTGGCAATGAGACCCTGGTTAGAGATCGCTTGTTTTGCACACGTTCTAGTCAGGGATCAACGCTTTTCTAAACGTTTTGAGTCTGGTGCTATAGCAATCCTGTTGGATTTGTGAAAGTTGTGCTGGGTTAGCTTTCAACTCCTAGCTTTCAGCGGTCAGCCCTCATGTCCAAGCTGACGGCTGACCGCTGAGTGCTTAACCAATGCATACTTTTCATGAATAATTTAGGACTGCTATATCAGTTCCAACTGATCACAAAGACGGATCAGCTTGTAGGTAACGAAGACGACAATGCTTTAAGACGTTGAGAGATGTAGACAGCAAGTTAGGCTGCCTGCAAAGATATGGAATCAAGGGGGGAGAGGGCATGATGATGTACGTTCTTGCTCCCAATGCCAGCCCGTCACCATGCGTACGCCAAAAAAAGCTTGAGCCTTAACTCAAACTGCTAATTTTCTCTAGTGTGTAGCTTAATCTTTGAAGCTCAATCGGGATGACAGGATTCGAACCTGCGGCATCCTGCTCCCAAAGCAGGCGCGCTACCAAGCTGCGCTACATCCCGTCGTCGGTCTTTAGCTTAACATATCCTGGTCACCCTAATTTTGCTTGACAGCGTGAATACAGCCCGTTAAGCAGGAAACGCAGGGGTAAGGCGATCGGCTTCAATGTCAGAAAAGGGACTTCTACCAAAGAGTCACTACCTTGGGCACGCAGCAAAATATACTCTAGCCGGATGGCATGTAGACGTATAGATTTGGCAACCAAGGCTGTCTGAGCTGAACCTGCGATCGATCAAACTCGTGGTAGAAGGCTAAGGTTGATGGGCAATCTGAAAGTCTGAGTGTTTCGTTGCTCAGCCTCAATACCAACTCACTGCTTAATCTGGATACCAGAACATACCTTTAATGCCTTCTGGATCAGACATAAAGCCCAAATTCCGGTAAAAATCGACTACTTGAGGATCGGCAAATAACGTAATGTTGCTAATATCTTCGCTCCGCAGTTTTTTGATCACCTGCTTCATGAGTGCCTTGCCTAGCCCTTTGCTCTGGAAATCTGGATGAACCACAACATCCCAAATGGTGGCGTTAAAGGCGTGATCAGACGTGGCGCGTGAAAAACCAATCAGTCGCCGATGCGAACCCTGTTGTTCCCACATCGAAACGACTAAGAAACTGTGTTGAATCGCTTTTTTAACTTTTCGCAGAGGGCGACGAGACCAGCCGACTGCGTCACATAGTTCTTCTAGCTCATACAGATCGATTTCTCGCTCTGTACTGAAGAAAATTCGAGCGTTAGCGCGATCGCCAGTAGCTCTGCTGGTATAGTCCTCCATCTGCAGCGCCTGAGGTGCGGAGGTAGCATCAGAACTGCTAAACAGGCTTTTCCAAAAACCCATGCGAGCGTGGTTAAGGTAGTAGTAAAGTCACAGTAATGAATAGTATACGCTCTGTGCTCTTTCCTCGTGTGGTTTTGCCACGCTGGATTTATAACAAGTCATCATTCTCCTGGGAAAATGACGACAGAGCTTGGAAATGTGGTGAGCATTGACCTAAAGTTAAAGCTTCAACAGCAGACGATCGGCTCCTTGTACAGATGGGCTTAACCTAACCAAACGAGTTTTCTGATTATGGCGCTCGGCTTAAAGTCATCGACGCTAGAACTGTTGAAGCGCTTCAACCGAGCGTTTCCACAGTTTTATGAGCAGTTTGTCAGCAGCGAGATTCAACTACAAAATCTACGACTGGCGTACCATCTTTACAAAACCAAACAGGCTGTCATCGAACTCAAGCAAGAGGGTAGCAAGAGCGCCCTCCATTTTGCGTATCGCAACCAGTCTTTCTTGCTCAGCGACATTTTTGGTGTACTGGCTGCCTATGGGCTAACCATTCACAGTCTGAGCCTGTATGGTCAAATTTATCCTCCGATGCTGGTCTTCATCAAGCTCATTGTGTCTCGCAGTGGCAAGACGTTGAGCGAGAAGACCGCCGAGAACGTCTGCCGAGCCGTTCGGGAAGCGTTAGCAGGGCGCTTTGAAGTGGAGGAAATGCTGGCAGTCGAGTTCAATCTGGATGCCGGATTGGAGCAGGTCGAAACTGAGTTCTACGTTGACCCCGTGTTTCACCTACCAGCGCTGTTGATTGAAGCCGATAACCAACCAGGATTGTTTTACAAAGTGATGTATGCGATCTGGCAGGAAGATCTGCTGGTGGTGAATGCTAACCTGCTGGTCTGGCGTGGTCGCACGCGCCTGATCCTCTATCTGCTAGGACCAAATGAAAGCCTCATCCCAGAGTATCTGGGGCAAAAAATTGCGGAAGGGGTGAAGCAACGTCTCTTGGGCAGGCGGTTTTAGAAGAAAGTATGAAGGCTAACGTACGAAGGCTAAAATTTTTAGCCCTTAGCCTTTAGCCTTTAGCCTTCTCCTATCGGGTTACGATAGAGCTATGCAGACGATCGACATTCTGGGAGTGCCACACGCTTACGAGCTGACCGCTCCCACTGCCTCAAACGATGTGTTGGTTTTTATTCACGGTTGGCTCCTTAGCCGCCACTATTGGCAACCGTTGATTGAGCAACTGTCACCACGCTATCAATGCCTATCTTATGATTTGCGTGGCTTTGGTGATTCTCAACTAGCTCAAGCGACAGAGGTAAAGTATCGCGCTTGCACTGGCTATAGCTTGATTGATTATGCCAAGGATTTAGCGCTGTTGCTGAAGCAATTGCAGCTTGAAACTGCCTGGTTAGTGGGGCATTCGATCGGCGGCAGCATTGCTTTGTGGGCAGCAGACCAACTGCCGCAGGTAAAGGGCGTGATTTGCCTGAATTCGGGTGGGGGCATTTATCTGAAGGAAGAGTTCGATCGCTTTCGGGCAGCAGGACAACAGTTGGTAAAGTTGCGTCCGCGCTGGTTGTGTCAGGTGCCATTGCTTGATTTGCTGTTTACGCGGGCAAGTGTGGCACGGACGATCGAGCGTCGGTGGGGACGGCAGCGCTTAATTGACTTTGTGACGGCAGATGCCGAAGCCGCACTAGGAATGCTCCTGGACTCGACCACCGAAGCAGAAGTCCACTGTTTACCGCAAGTCGTGGCTCGGTTGCAGCAACCCGTTTATTTTATTGCTGGGGCACAAGACCCAATTATGGAGCCGCAGTATGTGCGCCATTTGGCAAGCTTTCATCCCCTGTTTGAAGCGTGTGGAGCGAACGTGGCTGAAATTAGCGATTGTGGACACATGGCGATGGTGGAGCAAACGGCAGCGGTTGCGGCTCAACTGCAAACCATTCTTGCCAGGTATGATGCATGAGTTTTAGCGCGATCGTTTGGGAGCGGGTGCAATGTTGGTCTGGTTTATGCATGGAGCATCGGTGAGGCAAAGTGGCTATGCCGACCCGTTGCGATCGCGCATTATTAGTGAGTTTTCCGATCAAGGGCTGTCGGTTCCAGAGTTCTATGCTTGCTTCTGGGGCGATACTCTGGGCAGCACCAATCAGCTTTGGGACTGGATTCAGCAAGATCTGGAAGCGTTTAAGTGGGATCAGCCTCAGACTGACATTGATGACGTGTTTCACTATCGTCTGCGTCGAGAACAACTGATTACAGGCTTCTTCAACGACATTTTTCACTATCTCAACACAATGCAAGGGCGCGAAGCAAGGCGAACGATCGCAGTGCAGTTTCTCACCTTTTTGACCGACAACCCGTTTGAGGAAGACCTGCATATCGTGGCGCATTCTCTTGGCAGCGTCATTCTCTGGGATCTTTTGTTTTCAGACAGCTTTGATAGCTCTGATCCCGCGTTCTATGTCCGCAATGCGATTAAGGGGTTGAGTGGAGCAAGTGAAGGGCGCAAAGTGAAACTCAGAAGCATCACCACGATCGGCTCCCCTATTCTTATTTTCAACCAGCTTCTCAGCCCTAATGCAAAACGCTTAAAGCAGTTTGCCAGCCGCTATACGTCTGAGCCGCTGCGCTGGGTCAATGTCATCCACGCGTCAGATATCTTTGCGTACCCCATACGTGCTAGTCTGGAGCTAGACGACTCATCGCTGTACTTTCGTGACCATTACCTGGGCGAACGTAATTTCCTCAAACGGCAGATGGGCGATGTGACGATGGCGCTTGGATTGATGGCAGACCACAGCCGCTATTGGAGGAGCAGTCGGGTAGCGAATTTGGCGATCGCCAACCTGCTGGGCGACTACCCCACACTAGAACAAACCAGCCCCATTCTAGAATTCGGCGAGTTTGATTAGTTGATAGCATTTTGCTTCTCGACCATAGACGACTATCCAGGCTTCAAGGGAAACGCTCAAGCTTGAAAGCGGAGATGTTGGAGCGATAGCACTTGGGCAATGGTTTCAAAGTCGCGATCGTTGTGGATCAAAAGTAAATTATTTTCTAGTGCGGCTTGAGCAATACAGCAATCGATTGGACTGCGAACGGTCAAGCCTTGGCGACGCAAATCATAGTAAATGCGTGCAGCAGCTTGCCAGGAATGAACTGTGAGTTCAATGTAATCTTGTGTCGCAAGGTAGGTTGAGAGGAGAGTCCATTCTTGCTCGTTCAGGCTACCTTGAAGCAGTTCAAGCTGAGTGAAGCGGGTCAGTAGGACTTCACGATCGGCGATTAGTGTCTCTAGTTGCTGGCGGATTTGACCACTTCGTTGACCTTCGGTCGGTCGAAGACCATCGCGAAAGACGCTGACCCAAACTGATGTGTCAATCAGCAACATGACGAGTTGCGCGCAGTGCCTTGTGGTCGAAGTCTGGAGCCAAGCGAATTTGTCCAGCGAGGTCGAGAAGGTTCTTCTTTCTGCGCGCCCTTACAAGTTCTTGCAACGCCAGATTAATGAGCTCTTCCTGATTGGTAAGATTGGTTAATTGGAAAGCTTCGTTGAGAAGGACTTCATCAAGATTGATAGTGGTTTGCATGGCGTAACTACAGGGCGCTCAGCTTCAGGGCGATCGGTCTTCAATTTAGTATAGCTAAGGGATTGAAACAGCGATCGCCAACCTGCTAAGCGACTACCCTACACTAGAACAAACTAGCCCCATTCTAGAGTTTGGCGAGTTTGATTAGTCAAGGTTTGCAGGTATACGCTCATCAAAATCTTTATCCATACAATTTAACAAGAAGTCTGAGATGATTTGAGACACTTGATCAAATCGTTTTGGCGATAAACCCATCGCGTTAGCTGTTAAGATGCCGTGAGCAAAAACATGGCGTATAGATTTAGCTAAACAACTAACATTAATCTCCTTTTCGTTGCCTATGAAATCACACATCGTTCGTTTTAGCTTGACACCTGTCAAATGCTGTAAAAGAAATGTTGCAAAAGCATTCTGCGGATCTAAGTCACGAATGGTTTTAATAGTTGCTTGTTGCGATAGAGCATCTTGAAGCGCTTTTATTTGAGATTCTTTACTAGACTTGAAACAGATGATGTCGCAATAAATCTCAAAGGCTGAGTAAACAAGAAAAATTCTAGTAATTGCTGAATACAGTTGAGGCGTATCTGAGCCTGAATAGGCATCGCCTAAATCTAGTGATTTGAAGCTTTTTGCTAGTCTAAATCGAGCCGACCATCTAGCTAACTGCCCAAAATTATCCACTAACTCTTTAGGAGTTTCACCATCTGGCTTACGCATCTGGGTAGTAAAACGCGACCACGCTTTCGGGTAGTTGCTACTAGACATAATTCGATACCACTAAATAGTTAATCAATGAGATATGGCAACTGTTGAATAGAGCTTTTCGTTCAGTTATCTACTGAAGAAATGAGCAGATTGGTTGCTGCTGTCCATCTAAATGTAGTGGATGAAAGGGATGTGTCTGCATACTAACTCTGATGTGAATAGATAAGTAGAAAGCTTCTGTAAAGCTTTGGAATTTATTCCATCTATACTTTGGTTACAGTAAACTCGATGCAAAAGAGATAGGCAGGAGAATCACGAGATGGATCGGCTTTTATCGTTCATCGGGACAGTTCTTGCGCTTTTTTTAGCGTTGGGTATGCCTGATGGGTTAGCGTCTGTGCATACTTATCCCGAAGGCAACGATCGCGTGATGTACCGCTCCTTACAAACGTTGCGCGATCGTACTGATCAGGCGTGGCAGGTCGTTTTCTACAAGCGAATGCAGGGAGGACAAACTGAGAGCATTCATTTGCGATTAGTCGGCTTTCCAGGCGGGTCAGCGTTGGAGCATCCTCATCCGCTGAAAATTACGACAGGAACGGAGCGTGTTTGGCTGGCAGCAGAGACAGCGCCCGTGACCAATGCCGTCAACGTTGCTGAGTATGACCTGTTTGAAGTGATGCGCCAGTTGAACTCGACGACACCGCTGCGGTTGACGTTGCCACTTGAGGGAACGGCGATCGAACTGCCCATTCCGCCGTTTGTAGTTGAAGAATGGCGACAGGTGGCTCAGGAGTGAGCGGTCAGCGGTCAGCGGTCAGCGGTCAGCCGTCAGCGGTCAGCCGTCAGCCTTGAATTTAGAGCTGAAAGCTGATAGCTGATAGCTGATAGCTAATAGCTTCAAGATTTTGAGTGCTGTTGAGCCTGTGCTGCCAGCGCGATCGCGTATGGAAAGATACGATGTTCCTGCGTGTGGATGCGATCGTGGAGTGTCTCCAGTGTGTCACCGAACAACACAGGCACCGCAGCCTGAATGATAATGTCGCCGCTATCGACTTCTGGTACGACGAGATGCACTGTGCAGCCCGTGATTTTTACGCCTGCTGCCAGCGCTTGCTCGACGGCTCGGTTGCCCTTAAAGCTGGGAAGCAAGCTGGGATGGATGTTCAGAATACGTCTGTGGAAGGCATTGATCAAAACAGGTGTGACAATCCGCATCCAGCCCGCCATGATGACCCATTCCACCTCATGCTGTTGCAACGTGGCGACGATCGCCGCATCCAGTGCTTCCCGACTGGCAAACTCACGATGGTTGAGCAGCACCGACGGAATGCCCCAACGATCAGCTCTGGCAGCCGCCTTTGCGCCAGGATTGTTATAAAGCAGGACTTGTACCTGAGCATTGAGTTGTCGATCAGCAATTGCCTGGGCGATCGCCTCAAAATTACTGCCGCTGCCAGATGCCATCACGCCCAATTTCAAAGGGCGATCGAGCGTTACAGAAACGGGCACTGTGGGCGAAATCAAACTAGCAACTGTTGTCATGCCGCTCATACAAGCTCTCTGGTCAATATTGAATAGCGAACGCAGCATTGGAATGGTTGAAACGCTTTACACTCAGTCGCTGTGATCTCCTTAGAGTGCAACATTCAGCGCTTACAACCGAGCTAGTTAACGGAACGGCTTAATCTCAGTGCCCGATGGCGGAGTGGTATCGTCAGAAATCTTTTGAAACAGCGTGGCATGATCTGTCAGCTTTACAGGACGAGGCTTACCAGGGCGCGTACCCAACATTTGCAAGCGCAGATCACCGTTCGTGGTGAATTCAAACAGGGTTTCAACCGTAGTATCCGGTGTTAGAACGATGTCCAGATGCATCGGCTGGGGTTTGGCATCAAGGCGGTATTGGAATTGGGTCGCGATCGCATTCCCCGATGCCGCTGCGCCTGACACAATGAACGCTTTCCCATCGGGTGCAAAGACAAACATGATCGTATCGCCTTCTAGCGGTTCCTTCGCCAACCATTGCCCCAAAATTCGCTTGGCAACAGGAAGCGGCGCAACCGACTCTGGTTTAACCGTGGGCAATGACGGCGATGGCACAACCAGAACAGGCGTTGGGACTGCACTTAGCGCCCGATCGGGAAACAAGACCGCTACAAAACTAGCCAACGTGAAGCATCCAATAACTAAACATGCGATCGTCTGACCGATCAGCAGGACAGCGCGATCGCGGTAAGCTGATTGCCCAAGGAAACTGTTGCTAATAGTGGAACGGTGCCTTCGAGTGGATTGTTGCATGAACAGACTGCCAGCGGATTACCAGCATCTTACCAGCGCAAACCGTCGATCGCCCGACTGCTAAAATGCAAGCTGTTTAGTATAGCGACAGTCACACGGGTTAGGACGGGGTGCAGGGGTGAAACCCCTGGCTGGGGGCGAAGCCCCCACACCCCTTTTAATCCCAATGTCTTAACTTTTATGGCGACAGCTATAATCCATCACTTTAGAGTGATCAATCTAGCATGGCACTTGAGAAGACACCGCGCACACTCATTGATTTTGACAATGATGGAGTGGCTGCCTGGATTTTTCTAGCGCCTGCCCTCCTCTTGCTGGGCATTTTCGTCCTATATCCGATCGTGTACCTGTTCTACCTCAGCTTCACAACAGGCAGCTTTACAAGAGCGGGCATTCACTGGGTTGGCTTGAACAACTACTGGCGCTTGCTGCTGAATCCTGACTTTTGGCAAGTGTTAGAAAATACCCTCTATTTCACGTTAGCGACCGTGATTCCTAGCTTGCTGCTGCCGTTGGGTTTAGCCGTGTTACTCGATCGCGCGATCGCCTTTCGTGACCTCCTGCGGGCTGCTTACTTTCTGCCATCCATCACCTCCCTGGTTGCCGTTGGTTTAGGCTGGCGTTGGCTCTTTCAAATGGAAGGACCGCTCAATCAATGGCTAGAAGTGCTTGGCATTGCCCCCATCCCCTGGTTGAGCAGCACTGTCTGGGCGATGCCTGTCCTCATTCTTTTAAGCATCTGGAAACAGCTTGGCTTTAACCTGGTAGTCTTTCTCGCTGGACTCCAAACGATTCCTGTGAGTCGCTATGAAGCTGCCGAACTGGATGGCGCTGCACCGTGGCAACAGTTCTGGCACATTACGCTTCCGGGCTTACGTCCCACGCTGATCTTCGCTGCAGTGACGACGGCTATCTTCACCTTGCGGAGCTTCGAGCAGGTTTATGTGATTACAGGTGGTGGACCGCTCAACACGACTAATCTGTTGGTCTACTACATTTATGAACAAGCGTTTGCTCAGTTTGACTTTGGTTATGCAGCAGCAGCAGCAACGCTACTGCTAGGCGCAACGCTCGTGTTGGTGTACGTACAGCTCAGAGCAGGACGGGAAGACACTGAACTGTAGCAAACCTGCCGCCGCAGTTATAAAGCCCTTGCAGCTCAGTAGTCTGCATTGGCAGACTTTGTTTTCATAGTCGCGGTTTTAACCGCCAGACACTTTCCAAACAAGCTCTTAGCTCGACTTTGTCCATTGTGAAGGGGAGGAAAGGTAGCAAAATCAGGAAAGTGTTATTCGATTTCTCCTGATGCACTTGCTACCAAAAGAGTTAATGCCCTGGGTTCTGGTCTTTGCCCCG
>JAESFZ010000197.1_pt1 | contig 76114 bp, 72 predicted proteins | sample 9269561 | NCBI WGS metagenome assembly JAESFZ01 (sample SAMN14515552, study PRJNA621657) | algae metagenome | isolation source: Tildeniella nuda ZEHNDER 1965/U140 and co-occurring heterotrophs from wet... | place: Switzerland: Stansstaad, Zurih | collected 1965-01-01 | reverse complement strand
CATCCGTCCTGGTTATCCGGTCCGGGTGATCGTGACGCGCGATCTCGTGATTCAGCCTTATCGAGGATAGGAGAAACGTTATGTCCAAGCTCAAGCTCGGCGCCATCCTGGACGAGAAGCCTGTAAAGCTTACGGTGGAGTTGCCGGCGGCGATCCACCGCGATCTCACTGTCTACGCGGAGGCGCTTGGTCGCGAAACAGATCAAACGATTGATCCGGCAAAGCTCGTCGGGCCGATGTTGGCCCGGTTCATGTCGGCTGATCGAGCCTTTGCCAAAGCGCGGCGTTCGGCAAAAGTGTCGGCGCAGAAAGTGGACGCTAGGTGAGGGTGGTTGGATGGTGTGTTTGTCGGAGCGTGTCCAGGAACCGGGCGAGCGCAGGGTTTCGGTTCTGCTCCTCCCAGCACGCCGTGAACGTGATGTGGCTCGGACCCGACGCATCGCGAATTTCGCGAAAGCGGACGCCGGTATAGGCAAGACTGGTCCATGACTCGAAATGAACGCTGACATGAAGTCCTGCTTCCACCATCCCGAGAACCTTCTCATTGCTGGCGTCCCAGGTCTCGATCCTGGGGGTATCACCCGGCGCTGCGAGTTTCCTGAGGATCAGGTTGCGAAGATCAAGACCCGGATCCCATTGGCTTAGAAGAAATGTCTCGTCTTTGAGATCACTCCAATCGATGACCTCGCTGTTGGAGAGCGGGTGCCGCGAAGACAGGGCCGCAACAATGCGCTCTGACCACAAAGACATCGAAGGTCCGCTATGTTGCCGTGCCTCGCCGACAATGATGGCGATGTCCACATCTCCCGATCCGAGTGCCGTTATGAGCTGAGCCGGAGATCGTTCGGTAACCTGCATGGCGACTTCGGGAAATAGCTTGATGTGATCGGCTATGATGGTACGAACCTTGTTGGTGGATGCGGCCGTCCCGAAGCCTACTTTGAGCACGCCGGCTTCCCCACGATCGGCCAACTGCGAAGCCTTGATCATGTCGTCTATTTCTTCGAACAGACGGCGTGCCGCATGGGCCATGCTCGCGCCAGCCGGGGTAAGGCGCACTCCTCCACTGGAGCGCTCGAATAGCGAAACGCCGACTTGATCTTCAAGGTGGCGAACACGACGGCTCAATGCCGATTGTTTGAGGTTGAGAGCCGCCGCAGCTTGTCGGAAGCTCCCGTGCTCGGCGGCAGCGATAACGCTGCGGAGCGAACCAAGATCGAGATTCATAATCCGACCATGTGTGTTGTTGGAGGATTTTAAGAAGAGGCCGCCAGTACGTATCGCCAGCTCCTCTTACTCAGTGAATCCTGGCGCGGTGATTTCCATCAGCACACATTCATGCAATCTCGGCAGATTCGTCGCTGGCATGCGTCCGCAGCGTTCGGCAGCTATAGCCTCGGGTGTCGTAGGCTTCACGGGATCGGCGATGGCGAGTATGCGCCTGATTAGAGGCTCGATGCTTCACCTAAGCCCCGTCTTTCATCCAATCGAGAGTAGAATCCGTTCGTCAGCTCGCCGCCACCGAGCGCTGGACCGCCATCCTCACCATCGTGATCGAACCGCCGTGCGATGCCGATCGCCTGCGCAAGAATCCGCTCGGGGGCTTCGCCAACGCCATCAACTGGTCGAAGGAGCTCGCACAATGAGGTACCGCAGCATGCGGCCAGCCTTCTTCGTCTCCCTGCTGGCGATCACCGGATGCGCGTCCACCAAGCCGCCGCAGATCAGTTACGACGAGAGCGTGCCGCCGCTTCCGGTGTCCGCGCCCAGCGAGGATCTGCCGCCGCGGCCTCTGCACGTTCCACCGGCCTGGACGCCGGCGCGCGGAGGACGGGGGATGCGACGGATCCGGTAGCGCGCGTCGAGACTGCCAATGGCGCCGCGCGGGTGGAGCCGCGCCGTGAGGGCTACTTCAACGCCGTACAGGTGCTTCCGTATAGCCCGGGCGCCCTATATCAGGTCTACGTCGCGCCGGGACAGGTCACCGATATCGCCCTGGCTGTAAACAATCCTCGACAATCCGCGACTTCTCCGGGCTGGACCATCGCCGCAGCCGCTCGGGCCTCGTCCGCACAGTTGCTGTCTACATTTACGCAGCCCGCTAGGCCGCGGACTCATAATGCCTGAGCCAAAGCCTAACGGCAGCGAACTTTGCCAAGGCAAGGTAGTTCAAGGCGATGCGGTCGAAGCGTGTGCAGACGTGCCTGAACTGCTTGAGTTTTCCGATGCATCGTTCGATGAGGTTGCGCTTTTTGTATGTCCGCTTCGAGTAAGGGGCGGGCTCGGTGCGGTTGACCTTGGGCGGGATGCAGGCCTTGCATTCCTGGTCCTCGATGACCTCGCGGATCCAGTCGGCGTCATAGGCACGATCGGCGAGCACGACGGCCCCTCGGGGCAGATCGTTGAGGAGAAGCTCCGCCATCGGCGCGTCGTTGGCTTGTCCGGGGGAGAGCTCGAGCTGCACCGGCAGGCCATTGCCGATGACGCGGACGTGCAGCTTGGTCGTCAGTCCTCCACGACTTCGACCGATACAAGCGTCTCCAGCTTGTTTTTTTGGGCGGCTGCCTGCTGATGCACGCGCACGATGGTCGAATCGATCATCTGCACCTTGCCGTCATGAGCGGCGATGATGGCGTCCATCAACCGATCCCAAATGCCGGCCTTTCGCCACCGATTGAAGCGGTTGTAGATCGTGGTCGGCGGGCCATAGCGCTCCGGCACATCCGCCCACGGCGAGCCTGACCGGAGAACCCAGAAAATGCCGTTGAGAACACGCCGGTCATCGACCCGGGGTACCCCGCGTGGCTTGTTCGGCAGCAACCTAGCTTGCCAGGTAACGTGCTCACTACTTATGCCTCCCATGCCATGCCAAGGCGACTGTCACCCGGTGCCTGCTGCCCTTGTCTGCGATGGAGGTGGCTCGCCTGCGTTCAGCATTTTGAAGGCGGCGTCGCGCGTGTCGAGGACGAGCTGCCGAGCAACGCGCTCGGCGGTAGCCGCATCGCCATCGATCGTGGCGGTAACCAGCTTGCGCCAGTTGGCCAGTGACTGGCGGCGGCGCTCCGGTGTCAACAGGCTCAGTCTGGTGTAGCGCGCGGTCTGGCGGCCGAAGGAAAGGACGAGGTTGGCCAGCCGGCTGCTGCCTGCGTTGCGCACGCAATACGAGCTGATCGCCAGGCTGGCGCGGGCGTAGGCCTCGCCATCGTCACGGGCCGATTGCAGGTCTTTGAGCAGTCCCGAGAGGCGCTTGCGCACCTCGGCCGACGCCGCGGCGGCCAGCCGATGGTGGGCGAGCCCCATAAGGTTGGCGCGAATCTCGAAGACGTCCTGCACTTCCTGCGCCGTGAGGGACGTGACCTGGGCACCGCGCTGCGGAAGGATGGTGACCAACCCTTCGCGCTCGACCATGCGCAACGCCTCGCGCACCGAGGCGCGGCTGACGGCGAAGGATGCGGCGAGGTCGACCTCGCGAAGCTTCTGCCCCGGCTCGAACTCTCCCTCGACGATGGCATTTCCGATCCGTACCGCGATCTGGGCGGGCAGGGTGGCATAAATCTCGTAGAGGGCGGGGGACGGGCTGGCCATTGACCGATGCTCTAACGGCATTGCTGCCTTGCTTCCAGCCCCCTGTCCACTAGAATGTTAGTAATTCATAATGTCGACATTCTAGCATGGGAGCGAGCAATGAGGGAACTGGAACTTGAGGAATTCGTCACTCGCGCAGCATGGCTCGGCCGGGACATCCAGGATGGTGAGGACTGGGTCTACAGGCTGGGCGCCGAGGAGATCGCCGAGATCGACGCCGCTTTGCGCCACCTGCAGTCGACCGGCCGGCAGATCCCCGACTTCGGGAAGAGGGACTTCCCGCTCAAGCGCTTCGCGCGCACGCTACGGCTGCTGCAGACTGAAATCGAGAACGGCCTCGGCGTCACCCTGATCCGCGGCCTGCCGCGCGACCGCTACACGGTCGAGGAGATGGGCCTGATCTACTGGGGCATTGGCGCCCATTTCGGCCGCGCCGTGGCACAGAACGCCCAGGGCGACGTTCTCGGCCATGTCCGCGACATGGGCCGCGACCAGTACAAGGACATGCACGCACGCGGCTATCAGACCGCGAACCTACTGCCGTTCCACAACGATTCCTGCGACATCGTCGGGCTGTGCTGCCTGGAGACCGCCAAGAACGGCGGGCTGTCCGCCGTCGCCAGCTCCGTGGCGGTCTACAACGCGCTCGTCCGCTCGCGGCCCGATCTTGTCAAGATCCTGGCCCAGCCCTTCTACGCGGATCGCCGCGGCGAGGAGTCGGTAGGGCAGAAGCCGTACTACGTGACGCCGATCTTCATCTGGCACAAGGGCCGTATGTTCAATCGCTTCAACCGCACCTTCATCGACTCGGCGCAGCGCTTCGACGAGGTACCTCGGCTGACGCCGTTGCAGATCGAGGCGCTCGATACGGTGGCGACGCTTTGCAGGGATCCGGCGTTCCGTCTCGACATGAAGCTCGAACGTGGCGACATGCAGTTCGTGAACAACTACAGCATCCTGCATTCGCGAACTGCCTATGAGGACAACGCCGAGGAATCGAAGAAGCGCCACCTGCTGCGGCTTTGGCTGCGAACGTCGGCCTTCGTCGACTATCCCGCCGCCCTGCGCGACCGCTACGAGGACATGGACAAGTGGCGCTCGAATCCGCGTCCGCCATCCTACCACTTCGTCGATATGGCCGAGGTGACGACGCACTGACGCCAAGGCGTTGCCTGGAAAAAAGCAAGACTGAAAAAAGAGCAAAAAAGATGGAGGGACCGATGCGTGCAACCAGGCGGGCGCTGGTCGCCGGCGCCGCTCTGCTGTTGGCTTGCGCGGGAGCGATGGCCCAGCCGGCGGACAAGTACCCCGACAAGCCCGTGCGGCTCGTGGTGCCGTTCCCGCCGGGCGGCCCGACCGACGTCTTCGCCCGTGTACTATCGGTCGGGCTGGCCGAACAGCTCGGGCAGCAGATCCTGATCGAGAACAAGGGAGGGGCTGGCGGCAATGTCGGCACCGAGCTGGTCGCCAGGTCGAAGCCTGACGGCTACACGCTGCTGTTCGGCACGGCGGCGACCCACGGCATCAACATCTCGCTCTACAAGACCCTGCCGTATGATCCGCTGAAGGACTTTGAGTTGGTCGCGCTCACCGGCCTCGTGCCAATGGTGTTGCTGGTGCCGCCTGATCAGCCGCGCACGCTGAAGGAGTTGGTCGCCAAGCTCAAAGCCGAACCAGGCAAATGGAGCTACGCCTCCTCGGGCAATGGCACAACTAACCACCTCGCCGGCGAACTCTTCAAGACGCGCGCGTTCGTCGATGTCGTGCACGTACCGTATCGCGGGTCCGGGCCGGCGCTGCAGGACCTCATGGCCGGCCGAGTCGCCTTCATGTTCGACTCCTTCGGCACGTCGCTTGAACAGATCAAGGCGGGCAAACTCTACGCCTTGGCGATCATGGCCGACAAGCGAAGCCAGGTGCGGCCGGACGTGCCGACTACCGCCGAGGCGGGCCTTGCCGATTTCGTGGGTGGCACCTGGAACGTCGTAGCGGCTCCAGCCGGTACGCCCAAAGTGATCGTCGAGCGGCTCAATGTGGCGGTTAACAAGGCGCTCAAGGACCCCACTGTGGCAGAGCGCCTGCGGCAGCTCGGCATTGAGGCTGTGGTCGATTCAACGCCGGCGACAACGCATGCTTTTGTCGAAGCGGAAATTGTCAAGTGGCGCGAGGTCGTGAAGCTGGCTGGCGCGAAGGTCGACTGAAATGCTGAACCTGAAGCAGGCGCTGATTGCCGGCGCTGCCTTGGTATTGTCGTGCGCGGGCGCGATGGCCCAGACGCCGGATAGATACCCTGACAAGCCGGTGCGGCTGGTGGTGCCATTCCCGCCGGGCGGACCGACCGACCTAATCGCCCGCGTAGTCGCCGTCGGTATGGCGGCCGATCTCGGGCAACAGATAATAATCGACAATAAGGGCGGTGCCGGTGGCAATGTCGGCACCGATCTCGTCGCCAAGGCGAAGCCCGACGGCTACGCCTTGCTCTTTGGTACCGCGGCGACGCACGGTATTAACGTCTCCCTATATAAGAACCTGCCGTACGACCCGGTGAAGGACTTCGAGGCGGTCGCCCTGGTAGGCTTGGCGCCGATGGCGCTGTTGGTGCCGCCCGGCATGCCGCGCACGTTGCAAGGCCTCATCAGCAAGCTGAAGGCCGAGCCCGGGAAGTGGAGCTATTCGTCGTCGGGTAACGGTACGACCAACCATCTCGCCGGGGAGCTTTTCAAGACACGGACTGGGGTGGACGTGCTCCATGTACCATATCGCGGCACTGGCCCGGCATTGCAGGACCTGCTGGCCGGCCGGCATGCTTTCATGTTCGGAACCCTGGGGCCGGTGATGGAACAGATTAGGGCGGGCCAGCTCGTGCCGCTTGGGCTGATGGCCGACAAGCGCAGCGCCGTGATACCGGAAATTCCGACGATGTCCGAAGCCGGCTTGCCGGACTTCGTCGGCGGGACCTGGAATGTGGTGGCAGCGCCTGCCGGCACTCCCAAGGAGATCGTCAACAGGCTTAATGCAGCCGTGAACAAGGCGCTCTCCGATCCGAGGCTCGGGGAGCGACTGAAGGCGCTCAACATGGAGGCCAGCGACGCCTCTACGCCGGCTTCGACGAAGGCCTTCATCGAGGCTGAAATCGTCAAATGGCGTGCGTTAGTTGCTTTGGCAGGTGCTCAGGTGGACTGAGTAACAAAGATGGCAGCGGCGGGGTGATCCGTACCAAACGCCGGAGCCGCGAAAGCGAAGGTTCTCAGCGCAATGAGACGCAACAAGACTTCGGAAATATTGAAGACCTTCAGCATGGGCCTTCACGCTAGAGGTAGGGCCATGCGCCAGTCCACCAGCTGCTACCGAGCGCCTGCCGCGCGTCAAAGCTCGACCGGTAAGGTCCACTGCGACCGTAGACTGTCTTGAGGCTCGTGATCCGCTGTGGAACGTCGCGGCTATCTGACGGTTGACCCTTGGGGATGAGCGCATGCTTGCTAGGTTGAGGATGGAAGTCATTTTGGTCGGGGACAGAGCAAACTGCCGGGGCAGAGCAAAAGACAGAGGGGAAAATTAGAACATGTCGCAGACCGCTGCAGTGCAGACTGCCCTGTCGGAGTTCGACACGCCGCAAGCATGGTACGGCCCCGAGTTGGCGCAGCGTACGGACTGGATTCACGATCTAGGCGACGCGGATCGCCAGGAGCTACGCCATGCGATCGCGGTCGCCCGGGCTAGTGGTCAGCCGTTACATTTGCTGGGACGCGCGCAGTTCCCACTGGTCAGTCTGGCTGCGCGGCTAAATAGGTTGAGGCGCGAAGCACTGGACGGTCGTGGCTTCTTCTTGCTACGCGGCGTGCCGGTCGCGGAGTATTCGCCATGGGAGAGCGCGGTCGCCTTCTGGGGCATCGGGCTGTACCTGGGCGAAGCGGTGTCTCAGAACGGCAAGGGACATGTACTGGGGCACGTGGCCAATCTTGGCTTGGACTATGCCGACCCTGAGGTCCGCGGCTACCAGACCAATGCCGGGCTGAATTTTCATACGGACTTTTCGGACCTGGTCGGGCTGCTGTCCCTGCGCACACCGCAGTCTGGTGGGCTGTCCAAGATCGCCAGCTCCACGACGATTTGGAATGAAATGGCGCGCCGCCGTCCGGACTTGGCGCGCGTTCTGCTGGAACCCGTCTATTACACCCGCTGGGGCGAGGTCGGTGGCTGCATGAAGCCGTACTACGGCTTGCCGGTGTTCTCTCCTTGCGCCGGACGGATGGTGGTCACTTACGTACGAAGTGCCATACGCAAAGCGCAGTTGATGCCGGAAGTGCCGAGCCTTAGCCGGCTTCAGGAGGAGGCTCTGGATCTGCTCGACAGTCTGGCTGCAGACTCTGCGATATCTCTGTCGATGGAGTTTCGCCCGGGAGATGTACAGGTGCTGTGCAACCACTGGATCATGCACTCTCGTACCTCGTACGAAGACTGGCCGGAGCCTGAACGACGACGTCACCTGCTACGGTTGTGGCTGGCCTGCGATGGTGGACCGACGCTGCCCGCGAGCTTCACAGCTGTTGCGCAGCCAGCTACGCGCGGCGGGCGCCCTGCCGGCATCCAGGTTCCTGGCGTGCCATTCTCCGCGCCGCTAGACCCTTGCTGAGGCCGCCCCAATGAAACGCCCCCTGATCGCCGCACTTGGCTTCCTGCTGGTCGCCGTCGCCAAACCCGCCATGGCCGGCTGGCCAGACCAGCCAATCCGCATCGTTGTGCCGTACCCAGCAGGTGGTGCCGTAGACGCCATGCTACGGGTGATGGCGCCAAAAATGAGCGAGAAACTGGGCCAGCCAATCGTGGTGGACAATCGCGCCGGTGCCAATGCCAACCTGGGACCGGCCATGGTCAGCAAGGCAAAACCTGATGGTTATACTTTGCTTGCGAGCGCAACCTTCCTCCTGGTGAACCCGCTGGTCGATACGGAACTCGGCTGGCGTCCCTCTGACTTCCAGCCGATCGCAAGGTTGAGCATGACGCACAACCTTTTTACAGTTGGTGGTGCGTCCCCATGGCGAAGCCTTGCCGACTTTGTCACAGCTGCTCGCGCCCGTCCGGGTCTTCCGATCGGCAGTGGCGGCGTAGGGTCGCCGCAATCCATGGCTCACGAATTGCTCCGCGTCAGGGCAGGGCTTGAATTCAACGTCATCCCCTACCGCGGTTCGCCGCCGATGATGATCGATCTATTGAACGGCTCCGTGGTCATGGGGGTCCTGCCGCTGGCTGCTGCAAAGGGGATGTTGGAGGCTGGCAAGCTTCGGGCGCTGGCCACGGCCAGCGAGGAGCGCTCAAAGTTTTTGCCAATGGTGCCGACAACGGCGGAGGCGGGCTACCCCGACACAATTGTTCTCAGTTGGTACGGCCTGCACGCTCCCACAGGGACTCCTGCTGCCATAATCGAGGCTGTTACCGAGGCTGCGCGGGCAGCCTCGTTGGATCCGGACGTTCAGGCGACCGCGGCCACTGCCGGTGGCGAAACTGCGTTCCTCGGGACGAACGATTTCATTCAGTTCCTGACTCGGGACCGCGAACGTTGGGAGCGTACAGTGACAACGCTGAGCAAGCGTTGATCACTTCTCTTAGCCTCGATTGTACGGTCGAGGTTATAGACGTGATGTTGTCAAAGCGGCGGTTTGCAACGGCTTAGTCCCATTCCTAAACGGGAAAAGTAGTTGGCGCAGAGCCGGGCTCAAATTATCGTGATGATAGCAAGTGGCGCGCAGGCACCATCCGGTGCTTGACGTAAAGACGAGTCGCTTCAACAAGCGAGCGTGCTGATGGGCGGGGGAAACATGGCGAAAGTTGTGGTGAAGTCAGAAATCGCCGGCACGGTGTGGAAGATCGAGTCGAAAGTTGGAGCTCGAATCGACAAAGAGGGACAGATCATGATCCTTGAGTCGATGAAAATGGAGATTCCGGTCTTGGCGCCAACTGGCGGTACGTTGTGCGACCTATACGTTGCCGAAGGAGACCCGGTTGCTGAAGGTCAGCCCATCGCGGCGTTGGAAGCCTGATGTAAATGCTATGCTCGGCAGAACCTTCGGAGGCGGTAAGCGCCTGCGGTGCGTCCGGTAAAGTGAGGTAAGCCGTGGTTGCTAAAGCGATAACTTTGGATGGACTGCTCCGCGGTGCAGTTGCGCGATGCAAAGACCGACCGTTCTTAATATTCGAAGAAGGGGTCATGTCTTATGTCGATTTCGAGATTGCTGTCCAGCGAGCGGCGAGAGGGTTGCTGGCGCTTGGGGTCATGCCGGGTGACCGCGTCGCTATCTGGATGTCGAACAGGATCGAATGGCCGATTGTACAGCTAGCCGTGACTCGATGTGGCGCCGTCCTCGTTCCGCTTAACACACGCTTGCGAACGGAAGATCTCAGCCATGCCCTCCGTGACTCCGGTGCGGTTGCTATAGTTACGCAATCTCGCTCCGAGGAGTTCTCTTATCTCGACATTATTCGTGAGATTGCAAACGAAAATCGATGCCCTACTCTGCGCAAAGTCATAGTGGTCGGCGAAGTAGAGCAGGACCCTGGGCAGTTCGTCGCATGGGAGGACATGATGCGGGCTGGCGACGACCTGCAAGTCGACCCCAAGCCATGCGATGACCCCGAACAGATGGCATACATACTTTATACGTCGGGCACGACGTCGCTACCCAAAGGGGTTATGCTCTCGCATGCCAATTTGAACAACTGCCGTAACTTGGCGGGGGAGTTTCGAGAGCACGATGTGATTTTCTTGGTCTATCCGCTGTTTGCGATCACCGGATGTCACAATACGATTTTGGCGGGACTTGTTGCGGGTGCAACTATCGTAATCAATGAGCGCTTTCATCCCTTGGCCGCCCTCGAGCTAATTGAACGCCATCGGTGCACCGTATTCTCTGGTGTTATCGCAGTGGTCGACCAGATTGTCAGCTTGCCTTCATTCACACCCAAGCGCGTAGCAACGCTCTGGAGAGCAATAGTTTTTCCAAGGCGGCCACAGCACATTCCGCTGTTGCGCAAGCTGGGGGTCGAGGTGTCGTCTACCGGCTATGGAATGACCGAAACATCTGGACCGCTTACTCAAGTCCGCAGCATGGACGAGAGTACTTTCCAATGTGAAGGGCACCCGTGGCCTGGCAATGAGATCCGCATCTCCGGGCCAGATGGGCGAGACATGCCAATTGGCGAAGCTGGCGCGATTCTCGCACGCAGCCCCCAAGTAATGCTTGGATACTTCAATAATCCAGAAGCGACCGCCAAGGCGATTGATAGTCAAGGCTGGCTAAATACTGGTGACGTGGGGCGGCTCAACGCGGACGGTACCTTGACGTGGATCGGGCGTTCGAATGAGGTTTACAAGTGCTCGGGCTTCAACGTTGCCGCATCGGAAATCGAAGCGTTTCTTGTCGGACATCCAGCGATTGCCGAGGTGGCTGTTATCGGCGTTGCTGATCGCGTCAAAGGCGAGGTCGGTGCCGCTTTTGTTGTCCCGAAGAGTGGCCACACCTTGACGCAAGAAGACGTCGAGGCCTTTTGCAGGAACCGGATCGCTTCCTACAAGATCCCCGGGCATGTAATCGCGCTCGACGCCTTTCCTAAGACAGCAAGTGGAAAGGTTCGAAAGGTAGAACTGGTCGCGCTTCATTTCCCTGAGCGCTAATACTCAGGGGTCAATGCGATGTTTCCAACCCAACTCCTGCTTGTCGCGTCGGCGCGCCAGTGTATCGATAATGACGCGTCGTGTTTCGGTTGGGGCAATCACGTCATCGATATGGCCAAGCCCGGCTGCAACATATGCGCTTGATTCAAGCTCGAACTTTCGCGCGATTTCAGCGCGAAGCGCCGCGGGGTCGGCGGCTTCTCTAATCGCTTTGCCATGAATCAGCTCGATACCCGCATCTGGCCCCATTACATCGAAGCGGGCTGTTGGCCAAGCGACCAGCGTATCGGGGCCAACCGCACGGCCTCCGAGTGCGATGTAGGCAAGCCCGATGGCCTTCCGAATAACGATCGTGACCATCGGCACGCTGGCTTGAATCATCGAGGTCAGCAAGCGTGTGGTGAGCGAAACCATTGACTGGCGCTCGACGTCCGGACCGACCAGGAAGCCGGGGCAGTCCATCAAAGAGACGAGCGGGATGTTGAAGGCATCGCAAAGGTCGACGAAGCGGCGAGCTTTTCTTACCGATTTGGGATCGATTGTGCCAGCGAGCCGCATGGGTTGGTTCGCGATGATCCCAACCGTTTGGCCCTCGATGCGAGCCAAGCCCACTAGCAGACTACGGCCAAACTCCTGCTGAATTTGGAAGAAATCGCCTCCATCAACCAAAAGCTGTATGAGGCGCTGCATATCGTAAGCCCGTCGATGGTTCTCCGGCACCAAGGCAACGAGTTCGCGACGCCCCTCCTCGGAGTCACACGGAGCCGGCTGTGGGGGGACGCGGGGAGGAGCCTCCCAGCAACTCGAAGGCATGTATGAGAGGAACCGTCGTATCGACGCCAGGCAGTCAGCTTCGTTTGGAGCAAGGTAGTGCGCTTGGCCCGTCTCCTGCGTAGATATTTTCCCGCCGCCAAGTTCTTCGCTCGTCACGTCCAGGCCGATGCCGACTTTGACCACTGGCGGGCCCGACATGCCAAGAAAACCCGACCCTTCTACGATGGGCACAAAGTCTGACTGCAGAGCCGTGAAGGATGGCCCCCCGAACGTAGCGCCCATCACTGCGGCGATCTGGGGGATTCGGCCGGACAGACCGTAGTGCGACGCAAAGCGGTTACCTAGACCTGCGGCGATCGCGCCGTATGTCTCCTGCACGCGAGCGGCGCCGGCTTCCATCAGGGCGATGTATGGTGCGCGATCACGCAATGCCATTTCACGGGCGCGCGCACCCTTCAACTCGGCGACGCGACCACGGGTGCCCGCCAGCACTGTCGCGTCATCCGCGGTTACATACACCAAGCGTCCTTCGATCTTCCCACTGCCGACGATCATCCCGTCGGCTGGCGTACGGCCCCGTAGTTCTGGCAACTGGCTTTGCGCATGAAGCCCCAGTTCGCAAAACGAACCCGGGTCTAGCAATAAGTTGAGGCGCTCTCGCGCGGTGAGCTTGTGTTGCTCGTGCAGTCGCGCGATCCGGTCGGGGCTGCCCATTGCACGGGCGCGCGCTCTGTTCGCTTCCAGTTCATCAATGATTTTCTGGTCCACGGCGATCCTGTCTGATTAGTCAGCCAAAATTTTAATGGTCAGACCATTGAACGGCAACAGTTGACTTGATACCTTCGTGTCGTTGTCAATGGCCATTCATCAAGAAGCCGTTAAGACATGGGAGTGACGCATGAATTTCTCAGCTGCGTTGGGATTGTGCTTTTTTGTGTCTCTTGCGATGGGCAGCAGCGTTGCGAACGCTGGTCCATTGGACAAGCCCGCACGCGATAAGGATGCGCTTGTAATCGCCACTGCGCGAGGTATCGACAATCTCGACGCCAGCGTCACGGCGACGGCCGACTCGCAACGATACGCCTGGCAAATCTACGATACGCTTTATAAATTCGATACGCGTGGCCAGATGCAGCCCTCGCTCGCCACGGCAGTTGAGATAGCGCCCGATGCTAAGACGTACACCTTCACCTTGCGGAAGGGCGTAAAGTTTCACAACGGCGATCCTATGACCGCCGAGGACGTTGCGTTCTCGATGCAGCGAATGCTTGACCCCGAGACCAAGAGCACTCGCCGGCCCAATTTTGCAACAGTGGTCGATACGGTGGAGACGCCTGCAGAAGACAAAGTCATCTTCAAGCTAAAGAAGCCTGACGGTGCGTTTCTGAATAAAATCTCCGCATTCCTCTATGTACTACCCAAAAAGTACATTGTGGGGCTTGGCTCACCGGCTGCGTTCTCGGCTAGTCCGGTTGGAACCGGCCCGTATCGATTCGAAAAGCAACAGATCGGCCAGACGCTCGACCTTGTTCGTTTCGAAGAATTTTGGGGCGAGAAACCCGCTATTCAGCGCCTCCATTTCAGGCTCATTCCCGAGGATAGCAGCCGGGTGAACGCGCTATTGGCGGGTGAAGTCGATCTTATTGACACGGTGCCGCCGCGAGAGAGTAAGCGCTTGGCAGCAACTAAAGACTTGACGGTTGTTCACGCTCCGGTCGCCAGCCCCTTGCATATTCGGCTTTACGCTAATCGTTCGGAGCTTCCTATCCACGATGTTCGCGTGCGGCAGGCGTTGAACTACGCCATTAACAAGAAAGCCATTGTCGATAGCGTTTTGCACGGCGTCGGCGAGCCGATGGCGAGTTACATTTCCAAGTATTACCCCTATGGGCATGACGCGACACTGAAGCCGTATCCTTATGACCCGAACAAGGCGAAGCAGTTGCTGAAGGAAGCAGGCTACCCGAACGGGTTCAAGACATCACTTTATACCTATCCTGGAATGCCGAAAGAGCTACCCGAGGTGCTCGCGGCCTTCTGGCAGCAGGTCGGTGTCCAGACCGAGATCAAACCGCTTGCATACTCCGCCTGGAGTCGCCTCAACAATACGCATCAGACGGATCCAATGACGGTAATGCAGTTCGCAAACTCAATGTACGACCCTGCTCATCCGGTTAATGGCGCGTTCATCAAAGGCGGAACATGGTCTGACTACTACAACCCGGAAGTGGAGCGCATCTTTGCCGAGACGGAGGGCGTGACCGATCTTGAGAAGCGGGGTCAGCTCTTCAAGAGCATCGATCGCATCATTCATGAAGACGCGGCCGCAGTCTTCATTTCGGAACTCTTCTACAGCTTCGGACACAAATCCAACCTGGAATGGCATGCGCAGCTGGGCGACGGCTACTTTAACTTCCGAACGGCGCGTTGGAAATAAGCGGATAGCGTTGATTGCAGATGTCCAAGTATGTGCTCATGAGACTTCTGCAATCGATCGTCACGATACTTCTCGTGACGGCCATTGTCTTCGTAGTCATACGAGTAATTGGAGATCCAACCCACCTGATGTTGCCGCCTGAGGCAACAACCGCCGATCGCGAATTGCTCCGGCGGACGATGGGACTCGACGAGCCGTTAGTCATTCAGTACTTGCGCTTCCTGGGCGACCTGGCAGTCGGCGACTTCGGGTTGTCGTACCGCTTCAATCAGCCGGCCATGAGCGTTGTGCTTGAAAGAGTGGGGCACACGCTCGTTCTCACCTTCACTGCGTTGGGTATCGCCGTTCTGATCGGTGTTCCCATTGGGGTGATGTCGGCCGTGTATCGGGACAGCTGGATCGATCTAACTGGCAAGCTGTTCGCGATCGTCGGTCAATCCGCGCCGCCGTTCTTCTTCGGCGTGCTCATGATCGCATTTTTCTCGGTACATCTTGGTTGGTTGCCGACAGGGGGAACTGGAGGTCTTCAGTATCTGATCATGCCAGCCATCGCGCTTGGCTGGTACTCGGCGGCAGGCACAATGCGCCTCACGCGCGCGAGCATGTCCGAGGTGCTAGAAGCGGAATACATCAAGATGGCTAAGATCAAGGGATTGCCGCAACGCGTGATCATATACAAGCACGCCCTGCGTAATGCCTGCCTGCCCGTTATCACATTCACCGCTTTGCAACTCGGTGTACTGCTCGGAGGGGCCGTCTCCGTAGAAGCAGTCTTCGCGTGGCCTGGCCTTGGATTCCTGATTCTTAAATCGATAGAGGATCTGGACTACACGATTGTCCAGGCGGCAGTCACGTTGATTGCGCTTAGTTTCGCGGCAATTAACCTCCTCGTTGATCTGCTATACGCATGGATTGACCCGCGGATTCGCTATGACTAACGCTGGAATCCCCGCGAAGAGCCGGCCGGCGACAGATGCTGCAAATGTGGCCCGGAGTGCGGCCGCTCTGATGGTACTGCCCAAGCGGCGCCGTCAATGGGCGCAGAGTGCTCTAGTTTCTGTCGCGGCGGCAGTGTTGGCGCTGATACTGAGCGCTGCAATGTTTCCCTGGGCCTTTACCACCTACGAACCTAACGCCATGGACTTGATGGCGACTCTACAACCCCCCTCGTTTGAACACCTGTTCGGAACGGACGCGCTTGGCCGTGACATACTCTGTCGCTCAATTTACGGCGCGCAGATCTCCATTTTTGTAGCTGCCTGCGCGGTCTTTGTCGCTGGTGCGGTTGGCACTGCCCTCGGCATCTTGGCGGCATACTTCCGAGGGCCGACCGATGCCATCATCATGCGATTGGCGGACGTCCAATTTTCTTTGCCAGCGGTCATTCTCGCGATGTTCCTGGTTGGCGCGATTGGCGCCAGCATCCTCAACCTTATCATTGTGCTTACGCTCGCCAATTGGGCGCGGTTTGCCCGCGTGATCCGTAGCGAAGCCCTAAGTTTGCGGACCCGCGACTTCGTGCTGCTGGCAGAGCTTGCGGGCGCTTCTCCCCTGCGCGTGATGGTTCGGCACATCGCCCCAAACATCCTCAGTTCGTTGATTGTGCTCGCGACCCTCGACGTTGGAGTAATCGTCATTCTCGAGGCCACTCTGAGCTTCCTTGGGCTCGGTATCAGGCCGCCAGACCCATCGTTGGGTACACTGATTGCCGACGGCAGAGGCTACCTTGCCACGGCATGGTGGATCAGCGTGCTCCCGGGACTGGTACTTATGTCGCTGATCCTCGCATGCAATACACTTGGTGATTACTTGCGAGATCGTCTCAGCCCGACCCTTGCAATGAAATGGTGACGGGCGTGACCGACGTACTTCAGGTCGAAAATCTTACGACATGCGTTGCGACGCGGAATGGAATCATTACCGCCGTAGACAACGTTAGCTTTCGACTTTCGCGTGGTGCCACGCTTGGTCTTGTCGGGGAGTCAGGTTCTGGAAAGAGCATGACTTGCCTCTCCATCCAGCGACTCTTGCCCTCAAATAGCGTTGTTGCCTCTGGATCGATCAGGTTCAAAGGAGAGGATCTGCTGACTAAGACGCCGCGGCAGATGGAAGCGATTCGGGGGCGAGAGATCGGGATGATCCTCCAAGATCCGATGACCTCGCTCAATCCAGTTTTCACAATCGGTCAGCAAGTCGGCGAAGTGTTTCGGTATCACAAGAATAGCCGACACAGAGACATTCGACGCAAAGTGCTCGAAGTGTTGAATCGCGTCAGAATCCCGGCGCCCGCTGAACGCTATCACAGCTACCCGCACCAATTTAGTGGCGGAATGAGGCAGCGCGTATCGATCGCGATAAACATTGGTAACCACCCAGACCTTTTGATTGCAGATGAGCCAACCACTGCGCTCGACGTGACTGTTCAGCTACAGATTCTTCATCTGTTGAGAGAAATTCAGCAAGAATCGGGAATGGCGATTATTTTGGTCACCCACGACCTGAATCTCGTCGCCCGGTTCTGCGACGACGTCGCCGTAATGTATGCCGGTCGCATCGTTGAGAAAGGCCCGGTTAAGACAGTCTTTGCTGATCCCAAGCATCCCTACACGCGTGATCTGCTTGCGGCGATTCCGCGGATTAGCAAGTCTGGAGACCGCCTGCGACCAATTCCCGGCCAGCCCCCCGTAATGACAAACCTTCCCAAGGGGTGTCGGTTCGAGCCTCGCTGTCGGCTTGCCACTGAGCGTTGCCGCGAAGCCTATCCTGATTGGGTCGCGCAGAAGGAGACCGGGGGGGGGGTTGCGTGCTGGGAGACGGCAGTGGGGGCAGAATGACATTGCCGTTCATCGACCTTCAGGACGTTCATAAGGCATATAATGTCCATCGCAGCGTGTTTCGTGCGGGCAAGTTGTTGCATGCGGTATCTGGTGTCTCCTTCCGCGTGCCCGAAGGATCGACCTTTGGTCTTGTCGGCGAGTCTGGATCCGGAAAGTCGACCATAGCGCGGATGGTTCTTGGGGCCGAGGCGGCAACGTCAGGTGAAGTCCGAGTGGCTGGACAGAGCGTGGCTACCCTCGATCGAAAGCAGCGCTTCCAACTTCGGCGAACGCTGCAGCCGGTTCTACAAGACCCCTATAGCTCGCTCAATCCGCGGATTCGCGTCGCAGCGATAGTCGACGAGCCCCTGCGCGTGCATCGTGTAACCGAGCATGGCCAGTCTCTGAAAGCCCGGGTGGCGCAGCTTCTGGAGCAGGTTGGTCTCTCGGCAGAGACGATGCGGCGTTATCCTAATGAGTTAAGTGGCGGCCAACGGCAGCGCGTCGCAATCGCTCGAGCGATCAGCATCAATCCGCGCTGCCTCGTACTTGACGAACCCGTATCTGCCCTCGACGTCTCGATTCAGGCGCAGATCTTGAATTTGCTCAAGGATCTCCAAGAACGACTGCGCCTTACCTACCTGCTGATTTCGCATGATCTCGCTGTTGTCTCGTACATGAGCGACCAAATCGGCGTGCTTTATCTCGGCCAGTTCATGGAGATTGCGAGCCGCGAGGATATCATCGCAAACGCTCGGCATCCCTACACCCAGGCGCTGATGGCAGCGGTCGACTCGACAATCGGGGAAGAAGTTGGGCGCGTGGGCAATGCAGTGCAGGGCGAAATCCCATCTCCGTTGTCTCCGCCGAGCGGTTGCCCCTTCCATCCCAGGTGTCCCATGGCAGAGGAACGTTGCCGACGGGAAAAGCCCGCGCTGAGAGCGTTTGGGCCATCGCATCAGGTTGCTTGCCATTTCGCAGAGTCTACCCGCTGAGGTGAGAATGAGCGGCACCCGTACAGCTTCACGTTTGAAGGGCCGGCAGGCGACCGCTGGAGTTCACCCTGGTCGGAGCCCCCGTGCTTTCGAGCACGTTCTGAAGCATCTTCGAGAGCAGTTCTCCGCTGGGTATTTGAAGCTAGGCGACCAGTTGCCGCCGGAACGCACCCTAGCTGAGCAGCTACGAGTAAGCCGAAGCGCCGTCCGCGAAGCACTTCGCACTCTCGAGGCTTCTGGTGTTCTGACGCAACAGACGGGAGCAAACGGTGGTGCTTTTCTCAGCTACGGTCGCCACGAGGCGGTTGCCGCTTCGATTAGGGACTTGCTGGACCTGCGCAATGTGTCGCTGGAACAGCTGACTGAGGCGCGGCTTTGGATTGAGGGCGGCATTGTCAGATCGGCATGTCGTCAAGCGACTGACGACGACTTCCGCCTTCTAGACGAGAATGTCGATTTAGCCGAGCGCTACATGAACGCAGGACAGCTTGCGGAGAAGGTCGCTACCAATATCGAATTCCACAACGTCCTCGCCCGGGCTACTCACAACCCGGTGATGGCCTTGATCATGGAGGTGTTGATCGAGCTTCTTCGAAGCTTCGCCCAAAATGTACCGCCCGAAAGTCGCAAGCTGCACATCGCATGGCGTCGCCTTTTTTTGCTTCATCTGCGCGCAAGAGACGAGGACGGCGCGGTTGCGGTCATGGAGCAACATTTGGTCCGGCTACATCGGCGCTACCTACGTCATTGGCTTAGGAGATTGGAAGCTATGGGCGCTAGATCGGGCAAGACGGCAAGGGCTAGACGATGATCAGCGCGGAGGTCGCCCACCGCCTTGCTGAACTGGTGCAGGGTGTCACTCTCGAAGCCGTACCGTCCGCCGCCATCAATGCTGCCCGCCGTTCGCTTATCGACGTGACAGGTGTGTCTGTCGCCGCTGTCGGAGCACCTTTTGCTCGATCCATTCTAGATGTGGGACGAGCGATGGGAGATGGGCAGAGTTGCTCAATCTTTGGTTCGAATGCCCGGCTCTCGCCACCAGCGGCGGCGCTGGTGAACGGAACGCTTGCTCACGGGTTCGATTTCGATGACACCCACCTCCCTTCGCTCGCGCATCTGACGGCGACCGTTTTACCGGCCGCAGCAGCTGCCTGCGAACTTCGTGGCGCAACCGTCGCTGACTTGCTTTCGGCACAGATCGCAGGAGTAGAGATCGGCGGTCGCCTTGGTGATGCAGTTCGCTCGGCCAGTTGGGGAGGCTCTTCGTTGCGGAAGCAGGGCTTCTTCTCGACCTCAGCGATCGGCACAGTGGCGGCAGCCGCAGGTGCAGCACATGCACTCGGGCTAAGTGTCGATAGCATTGCCGGGAGTCTCTCCGCCGCCGCTAACTTGGCGTGCGGAACCGTTGAAGTGGCGCGCGGAGACGGGTGGTCGAAACGATCCCAGGTAGGCTGGGCGGCGCACGCAGGATTGTGTGCAGCTTTCCTGGCACGGGCCGGGTTTGGTGGTCCACGCCGCGGCTTCGAAAGCGATGTCGGCTACTTCACGGCGTTTGCCGGCGGTCGCTTCATGGAAGACGTGCTTAGCGGCACGGCTGCGGATGAATGGGCCTGCGAGCGTGTGTCCTTTAAGGTGTATCCCGTCGAGCATTACATACAGCCACTGCTTGAGCTCGCCGAGAGGTGCCGGGTGGAGACAGGATGGCAGCCGAGCGACATCCTGGAGCTACGCGCAACTATTCCAAGTCAGATTCAACAAGCTATCGCCGAGCCGGTGGCTGTCAAGTCACAGCCAGCGGATGGTTACGCGGCGCAAATGAGTGCGCGGTATTGCCTGGCACGTGCGTTCACCAAGTTGGAAATCGCGCCGCTTGGTCTGTCTGATTTTACCGATCAGTTCGTTCTCGACGACGAAACGCGCCGCTTAGGTGAGCTTGCCCTTTTCGATCAGGAGCCGACGTACGATGCGTCCTTCCCAGAGCGCGCCCCAGCACGATTGTTGGTGCGGTCCACCGCCGGCTCTACGTGGACGTCGGAACTGATGGACGCGATGGGTACACCTTCGCGGCCAATGTCTGATGCCGACTTGCTTTCAAAGTTTCACCTTAATTGCAGGAGTATTGCTGCTGCACAACGATCGCGATTCTTGGACAGCCTTGTGACCCCAGAGTGCGTTTCGGTTGCTGATTTGTTGGCAGGTATTCGTTGATTGAGGCTCATTCGAAGAAACTAAAAAGGGGCGGAGGTGACGGCATGGTTAAGAAAATGAAGCTTGCCTACATATTGGGGCACGATCCGGCGCATCACGTGGTCGGTGCATGGGCTCTGCCGCGGTCTCTGGTAGGATTCGATTACGCGCGGGCGGAGCTTTGGGAGCATATCGGACGCACCCTCGAGCGTGGGCGATTTGATATGTTGTTTTTTGCCGATTCCTACAATCTTCATGACACCTTCGCCGATTCGCCAGACGCCGCGCTCCGCCACGCCGTTCAGTATCCGAAGCATGATCCAATGCCGCTCGTGCCGATTATCGCTCGAGCAACGCGACACCTGGGCATCGCCGTAACCTCCTCGACTACCTACACGCATCCCTATTATCTGGCGCGTTTGATGGCGACGCTCGATCATCTAACGGAGGGAAGAGTCGGCTGGAATGTCGTTACATCATACGGGACTAACGAAGCGGCGAATTTCGGCTTGGCATCCACACTGACCCACGATGAACGCTACGAGAGAGCGCACGAGTATATGGAGGTCTGCTACAAGCTGTGGAATAGCTGGGATGCTGATGCGGTCGTAATGGACAGGGTTAGTGGGGTGTTTGCCGACCCGACGAAGGTACACCGCATAGATCACGAAGGCCGTCATTTTAAGTCCCGTGGTCCACTTACCGTCCGCCGATCTCCCCAAGGAATGCCGGTAATCATTCAGGCAGGTGCCTCCGGTGCTGGATTGGCGTTTGCTGGTCGTCACGCGGAAGTCCATTTTGCCTCCCGCGGTTCGATATCCGGGATGAAAGAGCACACGGGAAAGCTAGCGGAAGCGGCACGTGCGGCAGGACGTGACCCGGCGACCATTAAGACGTTGTGGGCGACGACGGCGATTGTGGCTGAAACAGAGTCAGAGGCCCGGGCGAAGGAAGCGGCCATACGCGCTTCCGTTCCGCTCGAGGGATCGCTGGCGCTCATGTCGGGCCACTTTGGGTTCGACTTTTCCCGGTTGCCCTTGAATGAGCCGATTCGAAATCTTGGCTTGGAGAAGACCGACGGCGTGCAGGGCAATATGCTCATGCTTACGCGTGACTTCGGAGACATCACGCTACGCGAAGCTGCCCTGATTTACGGCAACGGGGTTGGCGGGCTTCGTATCGTTGGCAATCCGCGACAGGTGGCGGACAAACTCGAAGAGGCGCTGGATGAGGCAGGTGGTGCTGGCTTCATGTTCAGGCCTGATGCACTGCCAAGTAGCATTGACGCGCTTGTCGATCTCCTAACTCCGGAGCTTGAGGCGCGAGGTCGTATACGCACGCACTACAGGGAGCAAACGCTTCGAGCGAATCTGGAAGAGGAGTAGGTAGTAGAACTGCTTCGTTCTCGGAATAAGCCACGGTGGCACTAGCAGGTCTTGAGACACCTGCCTGGCCACCTATTCCATTAAGCAATGACAAGCCCGGTTACGATTGGGCGCTGATTACAATACGAGGACAGTATGAACGTCACACCTGAGCACGCCGCCTTCCGCGAGACTTGCCGGCGCTTCGCCGAGCAGGAAATCGCGCCACGCGTGGCGAAAGCCGAAGCCACCGGCGTATATCCATTGGATTTACGCCTCAAGGCCGGGGAGGCAGGGCTACTCCGCGTAACCGCGCCGGAAAAGCACGGCGGCGCGGGAGCGGGTCTCAGCTTTCAATGCATAGCTATCGAGGAGTTCAGCCGGGTCTGCGCAGGCTTGGCAACCGGATTGTCCAACGGCCTGGGCATCGACCTTCTGCACCGCATCGGCACGTCCGAGCAGATCGAGCGCTACTACTTGCCTGCTCTTCGCGGGGAAAAAGCCGGCGCATTTGCCATGAGCGAGCCGGGTGCTGGATCGGATGTCTTGGCCATGAAGACACGAGCCCACCAGGTTGAAGGTGGTTGGCAGATCTCGGGTAGCAAGATGTACATCACTGGGGCGCCGTTCAGTGATTACATGATTGTCGTGGCCTACACCGATCCAGAACGGCGAAGCGGAGGAGTTAGCCTGTTTCTCGTCGATAGTAAGCATCCCGGGATTGTTATCCAGAAACTCGATAAGCTCGGTCATAGGTCAATGGAGACGGGCGCTGTCTTCTTTGACTGCGTTGTACCCAAGTCGGCTCTCCTGGGCGAGGAAGGAAAGGGGATGAGTTACGTGATGGCGGTGCTGGAGCGCGGACGCATCACGCATGCTGCACGGAGCCTAGGTGTGGCGCGTGCATGCTACGAGCTCGCGTTAGAGCAGGCGCGTACTCGCGAGACATTTGGCAAGCCAATCGTCCAGCATCAGGCCATTCAAATGCGCCTTTCGCGGATGTTGATCGAACTTACCTCAGCTAGATTGCATGTCACCACCACTGCGCTACGTCACGAGGCTGGAGAGCGAGTGCACCTTGAGGCCTCAATGGCAAAAGTCGTAGCGAGCGAGGCCGCAGTACACTTGGCAGATGATGCTATGCAGATTTTCGCTGGCCAGGGCTACATTATGGAAAGTCCGATCCAGCGCTTCTTTCGCGACGCGCGGCTTTATCCGATCACGGAAGGAACCACTGAAATTCAGCTGCGAGCTATCGCCCGGGAGGCACGCTTTGGCTGAAACGTTGGGGCGATTGTGGAGCGCATTTCTGTGAGCGACGACGGGCGAGCGGCGATTTGGACCACGTGCGGTATTGAGGCCGCCGTTAGGCCGCGAATCGCTCGCCTCGCATATTCAGCCCGTGGCCTGCCCTGCGCAACGGGCAGGCCACGGGCTGGCCACTACCGCCGGATCCTAATTCTCGGACTAGCGGGACTGACCTTCACGGACATATCGCCTTGACCCCGGCCAGCGGGCGGGGGGCGCAGATATCTCCTGAGCAGATGTCATCTCTCTCATCGCAGCTTCTTAGTCGTGCCGGACGTTGTTGAAAGGCTTGGTGCCGCTGGAGCCCTCTCATCCGTTCAGGCGACGGCGTGGCTTGGAGGGTGCTTTAAGAAGATGCATCCCGTCATCAGGCAACACGGCATTGTCGAGAGCTTGTACAGCAATCGCAATTGCGCGAGCCGTGGCGTTCAGAGGAGCTAAGTAGCGAGTAGCCGCCTGATCTGGGGTGAAAGCCACACGTGCAAAGCGCATTGAAAGGCTTCCCAACACTGCGCGGGACTTCTGGATCGGAACGGCAAGGCCGAGGACGCGATCGGCGCGTGGTCCAATGGTGATGGCATAGCCGCGACGGCGGACGACCATGAGCCCCGCTTCGATGCCTTGCATTCCTTCCGCAGCAAACGAATGCGAATCGGAAGCAGTCAGTAGTCCATGGATCAGGCGCCTTCTTTCTTCCGCTGGACAAAACGCAGTGTACGCTTGCCCCAATGCGCTGATTAGCAGTGGGAACGTGCGGTTGTACCCAGCCTGCTCAAACGACAGGTGACTTTCCGGAGCCGTACTATGCAAGACGACAACGGCGCCGTGGCGGACTTTTCCAAGAGCGAGTGGCCAACCATGCTCGCGCGTGAACGCACTCATGGGGGCTCTGGCCGCGTCAACCATCCGGTCGATGAAGCGCACACCACTAGCAAGCGAAAGCACATGCTCAGTCACGCGATATCCAGCTCGCGGCGGGACGCGGACTACGTAGCCGGCTGCAATTAGGGTCTGCAGCAGGCGCACAAGGGTTGGATTGGGCAAACCGGTGGCGGTGTGCAGGTCGCGGATCCGGGATAAGGGTCGGAGGTTGAGAGCGGCGAGCACATCGAATGCGCGCAGCACGGGTTCGACGGGGAGCGGAGGGTTCGTCATTGGGATCGGGATTTCCACCGTATGTCCTTCCGTAATACGGACTTGTTGAAGAATCAATGCCGAAGCTGGGTACCTGACCGTTTAGTGTTTGGGTGTAGGCGAAGTAATCGTCTCATCGAATGACTTCAGTCCTTCGAGCAAAAAATCTACAGGAGGAAGATCCGTGGCCTATCAGACGATCCAAGTCCGCAAGCTGACCCCGGTGATCGGTGCTGAGATCGACGGCGTCGATCTGTCGAAGCCGTTGGGTAATCAGCAATTTCAGGAGATCCACGACGCGTGGATGGAAAATCTGGTCATCTTTTTCCGAGACCAGCATCTGACTGTCGATCAGCATCTCGATTTTGGCCGTCGCTTCGGAAAGCTGCACCTCCATCCGGCTGCCCACCAACCGGAGAAGCATCCAGAGATTCTCATTATCAAGGCGGACGAGAACTCAAAGCGTGTCGCGGGCGAGGAGTGGCACTCAGATGTCTCGTGTGACCCGGAGCCGCCGATGGGCTCGCTTCTTTACCTTACCGAAGTTCCTCCTGACGGTGGCGGCGACACGATGTTCGCCAATATGTATAGAGCCTACGAGACTCTCTCTGAGCCCGTTCGCAAGCTGATCACGGGGATGAAGGCAATCCACGACGGCAAGCACGTCTACGAGCGGCCCGGATATCGCGACGGTGCGGATTATCCGCGGTCAGAGCATCCGATGGTCCGGACCCACCCCGTGACCGGCCGGCAGGCGTTGTTCGTCAATCGTGGCTTCACGACCCGAATCGTCGGACTGTCGAAGAACGAGAGCGCTGCGATCCTCGATATGCTCTACCGTCACATCGAAACGCCGGAGTTTTGTGTGCGCTTCAAGTGGCAACCGAACTCAATGGCCTGCTGGGACAATCGTTGCGCGCAACACCACGCGTTGTGGGACTACTTCCCCCACCGGCGGTACGGTCACCGGGTTACAGTCAGCGGCGACACGCCGTACTATCGCGCAGCAGCATAGCACGTCGCCGATTGCTCGCTCGTCCAGTCCGCATGCGGACACCTGAAGGCGCGCGCTCCGGTCCGTCGGTTGATAATTCGCTCCGGCGGAAGCCTTGACGTGCTCTCAGGAATTGGGCGCGATCCAAACAAATGCGACAATCTCGGCAGTGTAAGGAAGGGAAATGTTCAGACAATTTCTGCAGGTCACTGCAATCGCGAGCTTCTTGTCGGCTATTCTCGGGCCGAGTCTTCTGGCGCAAAGTGCATCCTCACCGCGACACGGCGGCACTCTAAACGTCGGAATGGAAGCCGATTTTCCGACCCTCGACCCTCTCGGGATGGGTGCACTCGCCGAAAGGCAGGTTGGCATGTCGGTCTACGACACGCTTCTCGAGATCGACGAGAAGGGGGCTGTGCGTCCCGGCCTTGCGGAAAAGTTTTTGCTTGCGCCCGATGCTCGCAGTGTCACGTTAACTCTCCGTGCCGGCGTCAAATTTCATGACGGCACGCCACTCGACGCGGAAGCTGTGGTATTCAATTTCAAGCGCCTGCGTGATCCGGCGAACAAGTGCCGCTGCAGCGCTGACCTCGAGCCGCTTGCTGATGTGGTCGCGCTCGGACCGCTTGAAGTCGAATTTCGATTCTCATCACCATCGTCTCATTTCCTTAGCGTGCTTGCCGATGTGCCCGGATTGATGATCTCGCCGACGGCAGTCAGCAAGCTCGACAAGGGGTACGGCCAAGCACCGGTGGGGACTGGCCCATTCATGTATAAGGAATGGCGCAAGGGGAACTATTTCCACGCCGTACGCAATCCGGACTACTGGCGTAAGGGGTTGCCGTACCTCAATGACGTCTTCTATCGGCCAATTCCGGATGACCAGACGCGACAGGCTACGCTTGCCGCCGGGAACATCGATATCAGCCTGGTGCCGGCGCCGCGCGATGTGGCCGCGGCGATTCGCGACAAGTCGTTCAAAGTAATTGACCCAGGCGATCTTGGCACTGTGTTCGTGATGATTTCGTGGCGTGCCGATTCAGTGCAGGATCCGCGTGTCCGGCAGGCACTTGCTTACGCCACGGATCGTGCGGCCCTTAACAAGGCGATCAACCGCGGCATCTATAAATTGGCGCGCACTCCGTTTGGGAGTGGGTTGTCTCCGCATGAAAAAGTCGAGGGATTCCGCGAGTACGATCTCAAGAAAGCGCAAGCCTTGGTCAAGGAGGTCGGCAAGCCTGTTAAAGTGAAGCTCTCGGTAACGGCTTCACCAAATACGCTACAAACTGCCCAAGCGCTTCAACAGATGTGGAAGAAGGCCGGCATTGAGACAGAGATCGATCAGCAGGAGCAAGTGCAGCTGATCCGCAATGCCATCAACAACAACTTCGAGATCATGATCTTCCGCTGGCCGGGACGAGCGGATCCAGATCTTAACGTCTATCAGTTTTTTCACTCGAAGAGCATGCGCAACTATACGCGCTACAGCGATCCGGGCATGGACAAGGCTCTGGAGGGTGGACGGCTTGTCGTCGATCAGACAGAACGGCTGAAGCATTATTCAAACGTAAACAATATTCTCGCGCGAGACGTCGTCTACCACTTCCTCCATTACTACACGCCCTTCATGCTCACCGGAAAGAACGTGGAAGGAATACCCCGTATCCCGGACGGCCTTTTGCGTTCGGGCTTTGTGTGGAAGAGCCCATGATGGCCGCAATCGGCGGTGCCAAGCTGAACCTGCTGCGACGCCGTTGGCTCGGCCATGTGCTTTCGCTATTGACGATCGTCTTGGCAGTTACAGCGTGTGCGTTCCTGATTACCGGTATCCTGCCTGGCGATCTTGCGGTAGCGATCCTCGGCGAGAACGCGACCCCGGCAGAAATTGAGGCCCTGCGACAAGAACTCGGCCTCGATAGGGCAATCCCAGTTCGCTATTTCGAATGGCTTGGACAGGCGATAAACGGCGATCTTGGGTACTCGTATCGGTCGAATGAGCGGGTTGGCACAATGATTGTGCAGCGCCTGCCGGTGTCTCTTGAATTGATCATCTTTAGCCAAATTATCGCACTGGCGATGGCCGTGCCGGCTGGCATCTTGGCGGCCTACCGCGTCGGTGGACTGTTCGACAGGCTCACAGGCTTTGTTGCCATCGCCAAACAATCGTCACCTGCATTCCTTATTGGCATTCTGTTGATTTATGGTTTTTCGGTGAATCTCGGCCTTCTGCCGGCGTCGGGATTCAAACCGGTGTCTGCCGGCTGGGCAGAGAACCTCAAGTCCATGCTGCTTCCGGCCTTAACGCTCGCGATTGCTGAGTTTCCGGTCTACATGCGACTGCTACGCGCCGACATGATTCAAACCCTGCAGCAGGATTTTATCTTGACGGCGCGGGCCAAAGGCATGAGGCCACGCCACATCCTTCTGCAGCACGCTCTGAAACCCTCGTCTTTTTCGCTGGTTACTGTGGTCGGAGTAAACATGGGCCGCTTGATCGGTGGTGCAGTGATCATTGAGACTCTGTTCGCTCTCCCGGGTATGGGGCAGATGCTTGTGACAGCGGTCTATCAGCATGACCACCACGCAATTCAGGGCGTGGTGTTGGTCGTGGCTGTGGGGTTCGTTGCCATCAACGTGCTCGTAGATTGTGCCTACGCTTTGCTCGATCCGCGGGTGCGCCATGCTCTCCACCGTTGAAGAAGCCGCGCCGGTGGCTTCATTGTCTGTTCAGCGACGCCGACGGATTTTAAATCTGCTTTTCGACAGTTGGGGCGCGCGTATTTCGGCGCTGTGGCTGTCGACACTGGTGGTCGCTGCAGTTCTGGCGCCACTATTACCTTTGCCAAGTTACGAAGAAGGCGACTTGATTGCTATGCTTAGTCCACCCAGTGGCGAACACTGGTTCGGCACAGACTCGCTAGGGCGGGATATCCTTGCGCGCAGCATATGGGGCGGGAGGGTGTCGTTACTTGTTTCTGCAGGTTCGGTCAGCATCGGGTTGCTGATCGGTGGGACCATTGGGCTGGTCGCTGGATACTTTGGCGGTCGCACGGACGCACTGGTCATGGGCGTCATGACCGTCATGTTGAGTTTTCCAGCGCTAATTCTCGCTATTGCCATTGTGAGTAGTTTGGGCCCCGATCTACGCAACGTTGTTTTGGCGATAGGTGTGATATTTGTTCCGGCCTTTGCTCGAATCTCACGTGCCAATACACTGGCGTTTCGACATCGCGAGTTTGTCCTCGCTGCCGTGGCGCTGGGAGCAAAGCTGCCGCGAATTCTGGTGCGGGAGATACTGCCAAATCTTATGCCGTCGCTGTTGTCCTATGCCCTTCTCATGGTGGCGGTGGCCATCCTGGCTGAGGCCGCACTTGGCTTTCTCGGCCTGAGCGTGCGTCCGCCAATGCCGAGTTGGGGGGGCATGATCGGAAGTGAACGCGGCAATCTCAGGGAGGCGCCGCATGCGGTTTTTATGCCGGCGCTTGTGATGTTCGTCACGACGCTCGCCGTCAATGTGCTGGGCGAGCGGGGCCGCCGGCTGTTTGACATCAAGACGCAGGCGCTATGAGCGATCGATTGTTGGAGATTCGCGGACTGCGGACGCATTTCGCAACACCTCGTGGTCGGGCGCGCGCTCTCGACGGCGTATCGCTTCACTTGTCCGCTGGCCGCACGCTAGGAATCGTAGGCGAGTCGGGCTGCGGAAAGACGGTACTTGGACGTTCCATCTTGCGTCTCATCCCGGAGCCACCTGGCATTCGCGCGGGTGGAGAGGTCATATTCGGTGGGCGCGATCTTCAATCCCTCGACGAAGCGGCCTTACGGGGCATACGTGGACGCGAAATCGCGATGATCTTTCAGGATCCGATGACGTCGCTGAATCCCGTAATGACCATAGGTCGACAAATAGGCGAGGTCTTGGAGGAACATCTTGGCATGCGGCGTAGTCAATCGCGTGCCCGTACAATTGAGTTGTTGCAGCAGGTCGGAATACCGTCGCCAGAGCGGCGTATCGATGAGTATCCGCATCAATTCTCGGGCGGCCAGCGGCAGCGTGTTACAATTGCTATAGCGCTAGCGTGTCAGCCAAGACTGCTGATTGCCGATGAACCCACGACCGCGCTCGACGTGACCATCCAGATGCAGATTCTAATGCTGCTCAAGAAATTGCAGCGTGAAACTGGCATGGGGATGATCTTCATCAGCCACGATCTCGGCGCAGTGTCCGCCGTCGCCGACGAAATTGCAGTGATGTATGCGGGGCGCATTGTCGAGCAGGCGCCGACGACCGCGCTGTTTCGTGGAGTATATATGCCATACACTGAGGCGCTCTTGACAGCCCGGCCAAGTCATGACGCGCCACCGCACAGTCGTCTTACTGCACTTGGCGGACGGCCGCCGGATTTGGCCTCTCTGCCTTTGGGCTGTGCGTTTGCCCCACGCTGCCGCTACGCCGACTCACGCTGCACTGTCAGCGCTCCTGAATTGATTGAGGTCCCTCCGCGTCGTTACGCGTGCTTCAAACCGCTGCCGGCAGATAGGATGTCGTCATGTCGAATATGATGGGCGGAGAGTCGATCTTAAGTGTTGAAAATTTGGTGAATGTTTTCGAGCTTCCTCATGGAGGAAGGCTTCAGGCGGTGTCTGACGTATCGTTCGATCTTCTGCGCGGTGAGACGTTGGCCCTAGTGGGGGAGTCGGGCTGCGGGAAATCGACACTGGGTCGTGCCGTGCTGCAGCTTCCGCGGCCAACTACCGGGCGTGTACTATTTGAAGGCGTCGACCTCTCGCATCTTACTCGGGAGGAGCTGCGCGCGGCGCGACGCGGGTTCCAAATAGTCTTCCAGGACCCAATCTCGTCACTAAATCCGCGGCGTAAGGTTGGCGATATTGTTGCGGAACCTCTCTTGATCTGGGGAGAGATTCCACCGCTACAAGTTCGTGGCCGAGTTGAGCGAATGCTCGATTTTGTCGGCTTGGATGCGACTGATGTTTGGAGTCGCAGGCCACATGAATTTTCTGGCGGACAATGCCAGCGCATCAGTCTTGCGCGAGCCATGATCCTTGAGCCGCGTTTGTTGGTCTGCGACGAGCCCGTTTCTGCGCTCGATGTGTCGGTTCAGGCACAGATTCTAAATCTGTTGCACGACATGCGGGCGCGCTACCAGCTGACGATGTTGTTCATTTCGCACGATCTTGCTGTTGTTAGGAATATCGCCGACCGTGTGGCTGTGATGTATCTTGGCAAGATCGTCGAGATTGGCTCGACTGAAGAGATATTTGCTCGGCCACGCCATCACTATACGCGAGCGCTGTTGGCCAGTGTTCTGGTGCCGGGAGCCGGCTTGCCGGAAGTGGAAATGCTTTCCGGTGAGTTGCCGTCGGCGCTTGATCCCCCGAGCGGATGCCGGTTCCGGACGCGCTGCCAGGCAGCAACATCAAAGTGCGCAGAATTGGAGCCTCAGCTGGAGAATGTGATTGGTGGTACGTCGGTCGCGTGCCATTTGCCGCTCTGTTGAGAGACTGGCCACAACCAGTAGATGAAAAGCTGCCACTTGGCGACTACTTCGGGGCTTGGCGGATTGTCCGGCGTCTGGGCCACTGATACAGACTTCTGGTCTTGAGGAGGAGAGGATTTCCGGCTCATCGTTATTCTGAGGGGAAGGATATGCGTTTCTCCTTTTCCGGCTTTGACCGATTCTTGTTCAGCATCACTTGGACGAACGCATTCCACTTCTTCATCGCAGCCCGCTTTTCCGGCATGTAGTTCCATCGGTCGTAGCTCTTCGAACTGACATCCTGGAGCGTGTGGTTCTGCAGCCGATCGCGGAGCTCCTTTGACAGGCCAGCCTGTCCAGCCAGCGTCTTCCAGGTTCTGCGCAAATCGCGATTCGTCACGATCGGGATTACCTCGCGCTCGCGCTGACGCCACATGAACGCGTAAAGCGTGCCGTGGCTGACGGGCTTGGTCGGGTTTGTCGCGGAAGGGAAAAGCCAGCCATGCGCATTGGGCTTGATGGACTCGATCAGCTCCGCTGCGACTTCAGGGACCGGAATGGCATGCGGCTTGCCGTTTTTGGTATTTGACCAGTCGATGATGCGCTCCTTGGCGTCCCATTGGTCAACATGGAGACGAGCGATTTCCTGGACGCGCTGCCCCGTGAGCATGAGAATGCGCACGGCGCGCGTGTAAGGGGGGTGAATTGGTGTGTCGGGGCATTCGAGCCAACGGTAGAGGCGGACGAACTCCTCTTCATCAAGCCAGCGGGTCCCTACTTTCTTGCGCTCTGTGGGAATGCCGGCAGCGGGATTGTAGACAAGACGGAAGCGCCGCTGCGACACGCCACGGTAGTCGTGCTCCGATTTTAGACCCCAGCTATACGCGGATCGAATGTAGCTCCGGACGTGATCCGCCATCGAACGCCTGCCACGATCGTAGATCGGCCGAATCACACCAGTGATCTCGTCCGGCTCGATGTCCCGAGCCGATCGATTGCGGCCGAGCGTATCGGCAATTCTGTTAAGGACTTTCTCGGCTTCCTTCCAGGAGGACTTTTCCGATGCCTTTAGGTGAGCGACGTAGGCCGCGAAGAGATCGGCTACAGTGCCGGGCCGTGTGTCGCCGGCGATCTTGATGCTGCGACCCTTTCGGATCATGTCGGCGAAATCGCGAGTGAAAACTTCACGAGCCTTGCCGAGCGACATCGACGGATACGAGCCGAGCTTCTTCTTAAGCCGCTTCTGATCTCGCCATTGCTGTGCCATCCAGTCCGCCGTAACGCGAGTGGGCATTGGCTTCATGACCAAGACGAGACGGCCGGTGCCGTGTCCCTCGCCATCGACGAGGCTTAGCTGTTTGCCAGTCTGCTCTACCTGACTCAGGGCGCGGCGTATCTGTCCGTCGGTTAGGCTTGGCACTGGGCTCTCCCATCGGCTCTCGAGTGGGGTCGTCACACGGGTAGCTGGGGTCGGCAACTGGGGTCAGAATCGCGACCGATCCCCTTCAAAACCGCCCCCAATTTGCCATGCGTAAAGCACCTGCCGCAATATATAAAGTGTAAGTGAGCCAAAGGCTGTAAGCGTGATCGAGCGTGATCAAGTAGGGTTGAGTAGGATGATTGTGGACGAGGATCAGCGCGGCGGCGTTCAGGGCCAGCGCCCGCTTCACGACCTCGCGGGGATAGACTGGCGTGTGGTCGATGGTCCCGCGCTGCTGCACCTCGTCGGCGATGAGCACGTTCTTGCGGTCGAGAAAGAGGATGCGGAACTGCTCGGTCTTTTCGTGCGCCAGTGCGGCATGGCAATAGTCGATGAGCTGCTGCCAGTTGGTCAGGACTGGCATGTCCTTCACCTTGCGCTCGGCCAGCCGCCGTCCGACTTCGCGCATCGCCTTGAAGTGAACCAGCGTGCGCTGGTCGATCTCGAACTCGCGAAGCTGTGCCGGCTCGGCGGCGAACACGTCGCCCAGGGTGCCGAACCTTTCCAGCAGGGCCTTGGCCATCGGCTTGGTGTCGATCCGCTCGATCGAATAGAAGAGTAGCAGTTCCAGCAATTCGTAGTCGGCCAGCGGTTCGACGCCGGCCTTCATCACCCGCTCGCGCACCCGGCCGCGATGGCCGTGATAGTGCGGCTTCGGCGCTTCGGTCTCGCCGCTGTTGTGCCCCGTCGCCGGTGACGGGGCCGCTTCGAGCGCCGCGGCGAGCCTTGCCGTCGGATCCTCGCCGGTAAAATCCCAGCACTGGTCGAGCCGGTTCCAGGTTCCGCCCGCCTCGCGCAGCAGCACTCGATGCGGCAGGGTGTTGCCGCTCACGCGCCACAGACCCTCGGTGGATTGCAGGCGCAGGCCTTGGACCAGCAGTGCAAGGAGTGCGGCGTCGTCGGGACCCGGCGCAGCAGCGGGCGCCTCGACGGGCTTCAGGTGAGGGCGAGTCTTGGCCATGCCTTGAAACCTTGCCGGGCGAGCAAGGCAAAATGGCGGCAATTCACGGTTCGTCCCGCCCACGGGCCTTGACCCGATGCCGGGATACGACCCAAAGTTGAGGCAGCTTGAACCACGGGGAGAGGGTCAATGCTGTTCCACCTTTTTTCGCAGCATGCCAACGGCTATGTGACGTTCCCGGCGACGGGCGGGGCCTACAGCATCAGCAGCAGGCCCGGCGTGGGCACCGTCATCGATCTCTGCGGCAGCAGCGGCCAGACGATCGAGCGGGGGCTCTATTACAACGATGCGCCGAACGGCCCCGGCCTTTCCGACACCAGGGGCGACGAACTCGGCTACGATACATTGGAACACAACGACATCGTGACGATGGCGCATCCGTCGGGCCGCTTCATCACGCCGCGCGGTTCGGCTCTCACGCTCGAGGCCGTGCAGCCGTCCAGCGCGCAATTCCAGATCAAAAAAGTGGGCGGCTCGTCGGGCCGGCGGATCCGGCATGGCGACAAGGTCGCGCTGGGCGCCTTGCAACCCTATAACGCGAAGCGGCGACCGGACGCGCAACAGCGTCGATGGCTGCAGGCCGATCCGCCCGACAACGATCCGACGACCAATCCGGTCATCCTGGGCGGTCTCAGCGTGAACGCCGGCGGCGACAGTCAGAACTTCATCTTCCTGGAGGGAAACCTTCTGCTCGGCGAGGCGAACCTGACCGTCTCGGACAGGACGCCACCCGGCGAGGCGCGTCCCAACGGCGCGTTGAAGCTGCGCCTCTCGCACGAAGGTCTGCCCAACGGCTCGGCAGCGCGCATTCGCATCTCAGCCATCAAAGCGCAGGGCTTTTCGTTGGGCGCGTCCGGTGTCACCACCTTCAACCCCGCCGCTCCGCCGCTGACGGTGAACGTACCGGCAGGAGCGCGAGAGCTGTCCCTGCCCATGGCGCTGGTGTCGCCCACGGCTTCGGATGCCTGCGCGCGATTCGCGGCCCTTCTGCAGGGCGTACCCAGTTCGGGAGGCGGCCTGGACGTGATCGACGTCGGCATGTCCGCCTGGGCCGGCACTCAACATGACGGGGCGACCCCCCGCGGCGTGGGCATCAAGGTGTCGCGCGCCAAGGACTGGATGGACATCGCCTTCAGCGGAAGCATCGGCTTCAGCGACGATGATGGCGCCCTGTTCAGTCGCGGCGGCAACAGCAACGCGTTTACCGTAACGGTCAGGTCGACGGGGCAACGCCTGCCGCCGGTGCCTGGGCCGATCCCGCGCCTCGCGGGCAGTGGCTATGTCTGCTCGGTCACCGTCACGCCCTTCGTGAGTCCGGGGTTCGCCACCACGGCCGACACGCCGCCCCCGACCCGCTCGGCCGGGGCGTCGCCGGTCCTGCCGATCGCCCGGGACGGCTCTTTCTCCTATTCGGCGACCTTCACGGCCACGCCGCGGCCGGTCGTCGACTTCTTTTGCATTCAGGTCGATATCCATCCCTATCGTAGCGTTCCCAATGGAGTGTGGCTGACACGCCGCATGGGATTGCGCATCTGACACGTCTCCTGCAGGAGCGGCGCTCGGCTGCTATGGTGTCGCCATGTCAGCCAGTGCCTCCAGCGACCTCGACGCGGCCTGCGCCGCCTTTGCCGAACAGGAACGGATTCCGGGTCTCGCCGCCGGCATCGTCCAGGAGGGCCGCCTCGTCCAGGTGACGAAGGTCGGCCTCGCCGACCGCGAAGCTGGCCGGCCCGTGAAGGCGGGGACGGCCTTCCGCATCGCCTCGATGACCAAGAACATGACCGCGCTGGCGATCCTGTCGCTGCGGGATGCGGGCAAGCTGCAACTCGACGTGCCGCTGGCGCAGTACGTGCCGCAGTTCGCCGAGGTGAAGCCGGCAACGCGGGACAGCACGCCGGTCACGGTGCGCCATCTGCTCACCCACACCGCGGGCTTCGTGACCGACGATCCCTGGGGCGATCGGGTGCTCGGCATGAGCCCGGCCGATCTCGACCGGATCATTGCCACCGGGCATCTGTTCGCGCGGCCGCCCGGCCTGGCCTTCGAGTACAGCAACCTCGGCTATGCGCTGCTGGGGCGCGTGCTGACGAACGTGAGCGGCGAGTCCTACCAGGCCTATGTGCGCCGCACCTTCCTCGAGCCGCTGGGCATGACGCACACGACCTTCGACGCCCCTGCGGCGGCAAAGGGCGACTATGCCTGGGGCTATCGACTGGACGGCGGGACGTGGTCGCGCGAGCGTATCGAGCCGGACGGAGAGGTGGGTGCCATGGGCGGCCTCGCGACCACCGTGCCCGACTATGCGCGCTACGTCGCCTTCCTGCTCGATGCCTGGCCGGCGCGTGACGATCCCGAGACCGGCCCGGCTCGTCGGTCGAGTATCCGCGAGATGGTGCTGTGGCACGCGCCGCCCTTCGTGGCTGACCCGCTGCCCGGCGCGCGCACCCCGCAGCCGAGCGCCTACGGCTACGGTCTCACCCATTCCAGCGACGCGCTGCTCGGCATGCGGATTCATCATGCCGGGGGCCTGCCCGGCTATGGCTCGCATGTGCTGATGCTGCCGGAACGCGGCTGGGGCGTCTTCGCCTTCGGCAATCGCACCTACGCGCCGATGTCGAGGCTCACCCTGCAGATCGCCGAAATGCTGCACGAAGCGTCGCCACCGCTCCCTGTCGCACCACCATCGCCGGCGCTGGTGCGTGCCATCGATGCGGTCGTCGCGGCCTACGCGTCGGGTCGCATCGAAGGAGGCGACCGGCCGTTCGCGGTGAACTTCCTGCTCGACACCCCGGCCCGCCTGCGCGACGCCGAGCTTGCCTCCCTGAGGGCGCGCCTGGGCGAGGGACGTCTCGAGCGGATCGAGCCTGTCCATGCGCTGGCCGGCCGCTTCGTCCTTGCCTGCGCGAAGGGCCGCCTGAACGGCACGATCGCGCTGTCGCCGGAAGCCGATTCCGGGATCCAGAAGCTGATCCTGTCTCCTGCGGGCGCCGATTAAGAGCGGATGAGCGGCAGGAATTCGAGGAGCTGCAGGCCGCCGACGCCGCCGAGCGGCACCAGCACGGCGCGGACGAGAGGCTGCTCGAAGAACGGCGCGAAGGCCCCGCGGCGCAGCTCCTCGACCTGCTTGATGAGCGACGGGAACTGTTCGGCCAGGGCCACGTCATCGGGATTTGAGGACCCCTTCAGCCACAGCAGGTCGAGGCGCAGGATCTCCAGCGCCCGGCGGCGGGCAATTTCCGCGCCGATGTTCAGCGCGGTCGCCACGCCGACCATCCAGAACAGGAAGACCACGAGCACGATTATGACGACATTGTTGGCCGACCAGTTGTCGAAGATCTGCAGCCGGGCAACGAACAGCAGCCCGAGCAGGATCAGTGGAAAGAAAATCAGCCTCGAGATTCCCTCCGTGTGATCGGCCAGGAGATTGGCGTCTATCCAGGGATCGAGGATGGAGTTCCGGCCGGGCCGGCTCACGTCCTTGCGGTCGCGAGGCCGGGCGGAAATGATCTGGTCGGCGCGTATGGAAAGCTTCGAACCGAGGTCTGCCGCGAAGCGCTGCACGGTGTCGATCGGATAGACCGTGCGCTTGTCGCGAAGCACCTGGATGAACCGCCATGTCAGGATCGTCGCATCGCTCACGAGGATCATGAGGACGATCGTGGCTGTCACTGACAGCCATATCGTCAGCAGGAAAAGCGCACGGTCGCCCTCCCCGCGGGCGGGAACATCCGGCGGCTCCCCACCAGCCAGCTTCATGATGGTATTGATGACGATGAAGGTGATGGCGAGCCACAGAACCAAACGGAGGAAGCGGGGACCGTCGGCCAGCAGGCCGAGGTAGTTCCGCCACACCTGGCTGCCGTCGATCCCACCGTCTTCGCGCTGGTCATTGGGCGGGGTCAGGACGTCCTTTCCTGCAATCAACGCCTTCGATCCGATCCAGATCTTCGCGTCGCGCTGCAGACGTTTCCAGAACGACTCGCGGCCGAGGTCCTGGGATTGCGTGCCTGGAAAGTAGCGTTTGCCGATCTTCGCAGTGGCCACCGACGTGCCTCTCCACGTGCGGTCGAGGAACCAGCCGAACAGGAGCACGGCCAGGGCGCGCAGCAGTTCGGACGGCCAGCTGCTCACTCCGGCGAAAATGGAGAAGGGTTCGAACGTGCCAGCAGCCAACCGGTGCGGGACGAAGCCAAGCAGGCATGCCACGCCGGCAGGGACTAGCAGGACCAAGGCAAGCCGCAGCTTGTAGCGCCGTGACCTGGAGGTTTGCGACGCCTCGCCTTCCGATGAAGCCGGACGGGGCCAGAACGCAAGCCAGAAGACCGCCGTCGCGAGAGCGGCAATTCCCAGCACGCCCCAGACCCCGATTCGACCCGGTCTGGCGAGTTCCGTAACGACGCCCACTGCGAAGCCCCAGGAGGCGACGACCACACCGGCGATGAGCATCGTCGGGAAACTGCACGGTCCCTTGCGGCGAACGACTTTGCGAAGCGCCGGGCTCGGCATGAAGACAAGCGCCACCACGCCGAAGATCGTCAGCATGACGGACAGGACAATGGCGAATCGAAGTCGGGCAACGACCTGATCGCTCCAGATGCCGGCCAGCGTACCGGCTGGCATTGCGAGAGCGACGACGCCCTGATCCTGACGGCCGACTTCGTGGAGATAGGACACTTCCAGTTGCTTTGCCAGCTCCGTGCGGAAGGCGGCTCGTTCCTTGCGAGCCTGATCGGAGTCCGACCCATCCATGGCTGCGTAGCGGACGGCGAGGTAGGTCGCGGTCTGGTAACTGTCCCGGAAGGGCGCGACCTTCGGCGCTGGCGCGAAGAACGGGCGGAGTTCGCGCGGCGACAGCGGAAGGGCCGAGGAGACCACGACGTTCCGCATGTATCGTGTCACGTCGGGATGGAACAGGCGGGCATCCATGTCGGTCGTGAAGATGGTCTGCTCGGTGAAGGCAGGCCGCAGGGCCTGAATCAGCAGCAGCTTGTCATGGACGTCCTGGCCGATCACGCCGATCGCCCGGACGGGGGACTTCGCGCCGTGGTCCCCGCCGGCCTGGAGGTTCCTGACGAGGCGCCGGATATAGTCCCGCTGGTCCCTGTTCTCGGGCCATTCGATCTCCGGCTCCTTGTTGGAATCCTTGTCGGTGCGATTGGCGCGCGGCACCGCTCTCTGTTGCTTTGACGCGCCTTCCAGCGTTACGCCATCAAGACCGCCGAAAAAGGCATAGGTATCGACGTCCACGTCACCGCCACCGTGACAGGGCATACCTTGGCGAATCTTCTCGACGAGGCTGCGGGCGAACAGGGAATCCCACTCGTGGAGGAGCACAACACGACCGCCCTTGTGCAAGCCGCGCGCGCAGAGTTCGGTTCGCAGGAGCTCGACCTGGCGGGTATCAGAACCGACGGTTCTGAGAAAGAATGGATCGGATCGATGATCGACGTGTAGTCCGAGGGCCTGGAAGATTTCTGCGAGAGTCCCGTAAGTCAGTTTGTTCTGACCGGGGCGCCCACTTTCCGTGCAGTCGATGGGGGTGATGTCTGCGAGTTCAGCGGACTTTATATCGGCGAGCACCGCTGACTTGATGAGGGCGCCCTCGTCGGCCGTCGAGAAGGGGCTTACGAGATTGAACGTCTTCAGCCGCTTCCAGTTCGCACAGAAGCGGTCACCCTTCTGCGCGATCGTAGCGAGATTGCGGATGGCTTCGGCGAGTTTCTCCGACGTGTAGGGGCCGACGATGGTGACTTGAGGTGTGGAGCCGGGCGTGGATGACGAGGAAGACGGATGTGTCTCACCTACCAGCATCGCAACGGCCGTAAGCCAGTTCTTTCCGAGCTTGGTGTCGTCCATCCAAAGCACCGTCGCGCGTCTTCCTGGCGCTTTCTCCTCGGTTCTCAGGGATTCGTAGACGATATCCAGTGTGGGCCGCGAAGCCATGGGTTCCGTGCGTGCAGGCGCCTCCGGGCCACCGCCGGGAGACGCGCGCCTGGCTTCGGTCTCGTCGCATCCAGAAAGCGATTCGCACGCCTTGAGGGTCATGAGCCCGAGCCGCGAACTGTGCTCGTGCACGAAGCCTTTCGACGCAAGCCCGGCCAGCACGGCGTAGCGTATGCGGCGGCGTTGTTCCTCGCCGCCGACAAAGCTCGACCCGGGAAGCGGCACCACTACGAGCACATCGGCAGGCGGGAGGGGGCTGCGGGCTTTGAGGTTGCCGTCCTGCTCGCACAGGGCAGAGGGCCGTTTGCCCGAACACTGCTTTTCGACAACGTCCCTGTGCCGGACGATCGCCGCCAGCGGATCTTCCCAGAGCCGTGCTTCCACCGGCGGCGGGAGCAGTGAGCGCTCTTGCGCCGATTCGCCTTCGCTAAGCCGCAGCAGGTCGAACGCGTACTGGCTAAGCAGGGCCGTGGAGAAGAAGACCGCCAGCACGCCGAGAACGGCCACGGGCAAGGAGGCACCGCGATCTCCGATCATCGCCGACTACCGGAACACCGGATTGCGCCGGGACCTGGGAGTCACCGCGCCGCCGCCATCGCCATCGCCAGTGCAGCGTCGAGCATGCTCTTCGTGCGGTTGGTCCAGCCGACGCCGAACACCTTGAAGTCTTCTTCGAGGCTCCGATAGAACTCCAGCCGCTTGGCCGAGAATTCCCGGATGATCTTGTCGGGTGCGCAGGTATTGAGCCCGTTCAGCGTCACCGGCCCGATCGACCCGTCCTGCTCCACGCCCAGGACGTCCTGCAGGATCTTCGCCGAACGGGCGGGGCCGGCATTCACACCGAGATCGAAGACCAGGAGGTCGACGCCTTTCGGCAGGTCGTCGCAGCGCAGCACGTTCCAGTAGCGCGAGCGATAGATCTCCTTGGCTTCCTCTATCTTCAGCTGGCGTACGTGTTCCTCGTTGACGATCGCGCCGGGGTCGCGACTGCGCCGCCAGGCCGTAAGCGTTTCCTGGGTTATGCCGTACTTCGTCGCACCACCGCGGTCGCGCGGGTCGTTGACGAAGCCGCCCTCCGCGCCGAGCACCAGCGTCAGGCAGGAATCGAACGTCTCGCCCTTGGGGATCGGCGGCGCCGTCGGCTCCGCCGGTCGCTGCCGTGCCTCCTCGCTGGCGCGGACCTGGCGGGCGACATCGTCGATCTTCTGCGACGTCTGTGCGGCCTGTACCGCCTGCGCCGCCTGCATGCGCTGGCTGCTCGTGTCCTTTTCGCGGGAACCCAGGGAGGAGCCGAGCCAGTAACTGATGACGGTCGAGAAGCCCGCGACGAGCGCACCGATGCAGATGTTGATCAGTTCCTTGAACCGGTCCGTTTGGCCCTCCTTAAGGGCAGGCGGTTCGTAAAACAGCATCAGGAGGAGGGCGCCCGCGAAAAGAAGCGTAACGATGATGGAGACGGCGGCCGGCGCCCATTGCAGGGGATTGCCGGCCTTGACGAGATCCATCTGGAGCGACCGTGCGCCGGCGGTCTGTTCCAGCGCCAGCCTGACCTGCGCCTGCTGCTCGTTGAACTGCTGGTCGCGGCGGATCCGATCCGCTTCGAGCTGAGACCGCAGGACCTCGAGCGCGTGCTGCCTTTGCGCCGTCTCCGACTGGAGCTGCGCTGCCCGCGCCGACGCCTCGCGCTCGTTCTGCAGGCGGGTCTCTTCCAGCGCGATGGCCGCCAGCTTCTCGCGCAACTGCACCGCAAGGGCGGGATCGGCCTCGAGCAATATCCTTGCCTGGGCGGCATCGCTGGTGCCGGTGGTGTCGGCGACGACCGTCTCCACCGTTCTGGCGATCTTTTCGGCCTTGTCCCCGGCCAGCAACCTGATCAGGTCGGGTATGACGCTCGTGGCGATGGCGACGAGTGGCAGCATCCGGTTCTCCCCCATGCGCGGCAGCCCGGCGAGCCGGGCAAAACCGAAAGTTGTGAACGTCTAGAGGGAGGAAGTGTTGTTGGACGCAATCTAGTTGAAATGCCCGCGGCGGACCAATAGGAATGTGCGCGCTGCGCGCATATCTCGCGCTCTATATTTGGAGATCAAAAAATGGCCGGGAAACCGACATTCGAGTTCGGCTTGGTCATGGCAGGGGCGATCTCGGCGGGAGCCTACACGGCTGGGGTCGTCGATTTTCTGATCGAGGCACTCGACGCCTGGGAAGAGGCGAGGCGCCTGGACGGCTATCGCGGTCCGCAGCACAGGGCATTGCTCAAGGTGATGTCGGGCGCATCGGCGGGAGGCATGACGTCCGCGATCGCCGCCGTCGCGCTTCAGAGCGTGGTGCAACCGGTGAGAAACGTCGATGCCCCGCCACCCGCCGAGTACAATCGACTTTACGATGCCTGGGTCCGACGGATCGACGTGTCGTATCTGCTCCAGACTGGCGACCTGGTGCCCGGGATGCCGGTCAGGTCGCTGCTGGACTGCACCGAACTGGAACGGATCTCCCAGGATTCCCTCGTCACCTCACCGTTGCCCGTCGGACGCGCCTACGTGGCGGATCCCCTTCCGGTCTATCTGACGATCGCCAACCTGCGCGGCGTGCCGTATGGGTTCGAGCTGTTCGGCGAAGGAGCGAAGCCTTACGGCATGTTCGCGCATGCCGACCATGTGGCGTTCGCCATCAGCCGATCGGGCGCGCCTCTGCCGGCGGCACTTCCCCTCGATCCGAACGACATGGCCTCCGAGGGATGGAAGAAGTTGGCGCAGGCAGCGCTTGCCACCGGCGCATTCCCGATCGGGCTGCGGTCGCGCGTTCTGGGAAGACGCTTCACGGATTTCGACGGCCGGTTCACGAAGAGCCCTCGTTGGCCGCAGCCGGTTCCCGCAGACCCGTTCGACATCCTGTGCGTCGACGGTGGGCTGATGAACAACGAGCCGCTGGAACTGGCCCGGAAGGCCCTCACGAACGATGCCCATGCTGCGGAGGGAACGGTCGCCAGCGAGGGTGTGATCATGATCGATCCCTTCCCCAATACGGCGAGTTTCGATCCCAATTGGGTCCCGCGGGACGGCCTGCTTCCCGTGGCGGGACAGATGTTCTCCGCGCTCATCAACCAGGCCCGCTTCAAGGCCGAGGAGCTCGATCTGGCGTCGAAGCCGGACGTCTACAATCGCTACCTCATCGCCCCGTCGCGCCGCAGCACGAACGACGGCTCGACGCTCGAGCCTGCCATGGCATCCGCCATTCTGGGCGGCTTCGGCGGGTTCCTGTCGGAATCCTTCCGGCGGCATGATTTCCAGCTCGGCCGGCGCAATTGCCAGGCCTTCCTGCGAAGACACTTCTGCCTGCCCGAGAGCAACCCGCTGTTCGGGACCTGGCCCTCCGCCGAGGAGCGCGAGGAATGGTATGTCCGCGAAGGCGCCGCCGGCGCGCTGATGAAGTTCAAGGACGATGACCCGCAACGCATGCTGCCGATCATTCCCCTGATGCCGTCGGTCGCTGCCGAAATCCTTCCCTACACGGCACCGAGGGGAGATGCCGTCGACGTCGAGGCGTTGGGCGGACGGCTGGACAATCGCCTGAAGGCCGTGGCGGCCAATCTGATCGACACGGACCTCGCGCCGGCCCTCGGCGGCAGTGTCGTTCGGTGGATCGTTCGTCAGGGCTTCAACTGGCACGTCCGTGGCAAACTGCTGGCGATGATGAAGGACAAGGTCGCCAAGGAACTGGGCCAGCTGAAGTGACGTCGCAGATCCCTCTCGATATCCCGGCAGCGCTCAGTCGCCGGCGATCCGCACCGGCGCGGTACCGGCCATGCCGGACGCAGGGACGTCCGCCCGCTTCACGGCCTGCAGCGTCGTCGCCTTGTCGTTGGGGCGATTGAAGTCGTATCGCGCCACGATCGCGACGCCCTGCGCCGAGACGCCGCTCACCAGCAGTTCGGCGCCTGTGGTGGTGCTGGTCGCCGCCACATGAACGCCGCCGGTCCCCTCGAAGGGCGCAAAGCTCGCGATCTCGCGGAAGTCGGCGTGCATGTGATGCGCGGGATTGTGCAGGTACATGGCGGGCCCGCCATCGAGTGCGGAGCCGCTGGAGTAGACCTTTACCTGCGCACCGTCGGCGAGCTGACCCACGACGATGCGTCTGGCACCGCCCAGGTTGCCCGCCAGCCATCCGGTCGCCAGCGACACAGCGCCTCTATAGGTGTCGCCGAACGGCCGCAGGCTTGCGGTCAGATCGGGCTGCGGCGCCGCGAGGGTAGCCGCGCCGATCCGGTTTAGCAGCGGGAACACGAACACCTTCACCTCGGCCACGCTGCCCGGCCCGGGAGCGGCCACGATGCTGTTGCGGCCGGTCGTGAAGTCGACGAAGCCGGTGGCGAGGGTGACGCCGGAGGAATCGCCGGCAAAAGGCGCAAAGGACGTGAAGAGTGGTGGCACCGTGCCGGTCTTCGGCAATTTGGCGCCGTAGACCTTGATCTCGCTCGCGATGCCGGGGCCGGAACCCACGATGATGTTGTCGGACGTCTCGCCGTCGATCTGCGCGGCGGCCACGCTGATGCCTCCGCGCGCATCGGAGCCGAAGGCCTGGAAGCGCGCCAGTTCGGTCGAGTAGGCGGCCTTGCCGGCTTGAGTCTTGCCTGCATAGGCAACGATCTCCGGCGCATGGTCCTTGCCGGCGCCGACCACCAGGTCGAGCACGCCGTCGCCGTCGAGGTCGCCCAGCGCGACGCTGACGCTGCCTTCGTAGCCGGGGAAGGGCGTGACGGTGGCGATCGGCCTGTCGCCGTTGCCGTCGAGCACCCGCACCGTGGTGGCCTTGCCGCCGCCGCCCGTCACGACGACCGCATAGGCGGAGACGGCGGGGATCACGTTGACCAGCGCCATCAGCCCGTTGTCCTCGTGGTTGAGGCGATGGCAGTGCATCACATAGAGGCCGATGAAGTCATCGAAGCGGGTGCGCATCGCCATGTAGCCCGGTTGCACGACGGTCTCGTCGGGCATCATGACCGGCGCCGGCACGTTGGCATTGTCGACGAAGAACTGGTCCGGGCCGGTCCGCAGGCCAACCGTCGGATCGTGATAGGCCGTCACCTGGAAGTCATTCACGTGCACGTGGATCGGGTGCTCGTCATTGTTGTGGTTCAGGAACTGCCATTCCTCGATCGAGTTCAGCCGCGCCTGTATCAGGGGCATGTTGGGGAAAGCAGCGCCATCGAAGGCGTAGGTGAAGGACTTGGCGTCGGACTTGGTGACCAGGTCGTTGAGGAAGCCGCCCTTGATCATGATCTTGCGCGTCACGTCGGCGGGCACCCGCGAGAGGTCGGTGAAGGGCGTGCGGCCACCCAGCTTCTGGCCCTTGGCGAACGGCACCGTCACGCCGGGCCCCGATCCTTGCGGTGCCGTCGCGCGCGCCAGCACCTGGGTCGGGAACACGAAGAACCCGTCGGCGTAGCTGATCGCCGAGGGAAGCACGGTGAGGCTGCCCAGGACTGCCGGCGGATTTTCGCTGCCGTCGTTGGTGTAGAGGACGCCGGGCATGGTCATCGTCCGGGCGCCGCCGCCGCGGTCCGGCATCTCCAGGATGAGATCGCCCTTGGCCGGCATGGTCACGGCAATGGCGAAGCGGCTGGCCGGCGGGATCAGCAGGCGCGTGCCGTTGTGGGTCGGCGGATGTTCCACCGCGCCGTAGGGTTCACCGTCCTGGCCGACGATGGCGATCGGCGGATGACGGCCGGTCGCCGTCTCGGTGAGCTGCACGTTGATGTAGGCGATGTCGCTCACGTTCGAGAGCACCCAGATCTCGGTCTGGCCAGGCTTGCTCCTGACGACCGGCTGGAACTGCCCGTTCACCGTGAACTGCATGTCGCGCTTGTCATCGGGCAGCGCGGGATCTGCCGGCATGTCCATGTCGGTCCGCCCATCCGCCGCCCTGAAGCTCATCAGGTTGGTCGGGATGTACTGGAATGCGCCGCGCCGGTTGTTGATCGAGAGCGGGCCTGCGTACCAGATGGTGGCGTATCGCGTGCCCTTGCTCGTCTCGGTGAAATTCGTGGGCGTCATCAGCGGACGGTAGGTGCCCTTGGCCAGCTCGCCCTCCTTGGGCGGCGTGATCGTGCTGACGAATTGCGGCCAGTAGGGGTTGTTGAGCTGCGCGCTGCCCCCGGCGCGGTCGAACACGTAATTGTACTGCAGCATCATGTTGCGGATCGGGATGCGCTTTTCGGTGACGATCGGCAGGCCGCCATCGAGACGGCCGATCGCCAGCAGGCCGACCATGCCGAAGTAGACATGCGCCGTCGTCAGCATGTGCAGGTGGCTGTGATACCAGTAGGAGCCCTGCGGGTGTGCTTTCGGGATGTCGTAGGTGAAGGTGTTCGACGTACCCGCCGCCATGTGCAGCATCACGTTGTCGGCGTTGCCCTTGGGACTTACGTGCAGGCCGTGCGTGTGCAGGTTGAGGGGCGACTCCGCGAGCTGCTCTGGATAGATCGGCACCGTCTTGTCGTTGGCGACATAGGCCGGGTTGTAGAAATCGCGGATGGTGAGGCCACTCAGGCCGTTCTCGAAATGAACGATCAGGCGTTCGCCCGGGAAGACCTGCAGCGTAGGGGCGGGATAGAGGTTCTTGCCCGATTTCCGTCCGTCGGAGGCCGCCCCGCGCACGAGTTCATAGTTGAGCAGCAGGAAGTTCTTCACGGGCCGGGCGACCGTATCGAGCTTCACCTCGCCCTGGGCCGCCGAAAGCCTGACTTCGAGCACGCCGTCCCTGGAGGTCAGAACGACCGGCTCGCGCAATTCCGCCCTGGCCGGGCGTGGCGGCTGGGGCTGTGCTTCCGCTTCGGACGTCGGTGCGGCGGTACCCAACATCGACACGGCGGCCGTGGCGCCGACGAGCAGCCCGCGTCGTTGCAGTTCCTGCATGTAGCTCTCCCAAACCGGCGCGGATGCTAGGTCGGAACGCTTATGCAGGCAATGCAGCTGGTCAGGCGGTCGTCGCCTGCATCGTTTTCGTCTCGTCGATATTGTAGGGCGGCTTGCTGAGTTCCTTAGGCGACAAGGTGAAGAACTCGACGCCGGTCTCGGTGATGCCGACCGAATGCTCGAATTGCGCCGAGAGCTGCTTGTCGCGGGTCACGGCGGTCCAGCCGTCGCTCAGGATCTTCACCTGCCAGGTGCCGGCATTCACCATCGGCTCGACAGTGAAGAACATGCCGGGCTTCAGCACAGGTCCGGTGCCCTTCTTGCCGTAGTGCAGGATGTTCGGCGCATCGTGGAAGATGCGGCCGAGCCCGTGGCCCGAGAAATCGCGCACCACCGAAAAGCGCTGCGCCTCGACATAGGTCTGGATGGCGTGGCCGATGTCGCCGACATGACCGCCGGGCTTGGCCGCTGCGATCCCGCGCATCATCGCCTCGTAGGTAACGTCGCACAGGCGCCGCGCCTTCACGCCGACGTCGCCCGCGAAATACATGCGGCTGGTGTCGCCGTACCAGCCATCGAGGATGACCGTGACGTCGATGTTGACGATGTCGCCGTTCTGCAGCCGCTTGTCTCCCGGAATACCATGGCAGACAACATGGTTGATCGAGGTGCAGATCGACTTGGGGAAGCCGCGGTAATTGAGCGGGGCGGGGATCGCCTTGTGATCGAGGATGAACTCGTGACAGAGCGTGTTCAGTTCCTCGGTCGTCACGCCCGGCTGGACGTGGGGCGTGATGAAGTCGAGGGTTTCGGCGGCCAGGCGGCCGGCGCGGCGCATGCCGGTGAAGCCTTCGGCCCCATGCAGCTTGATGGTGCGCTCGTCACGGCGCCAATAGTCGGCGCTGTCGTCGACGGCATCACGTTGATTTGTCATGCCGGCATATTTGGCATGCGCTACCGGCGGTAACAAGGCCGGGGCGACGTCTTGGCCCACCGCCTTGCGTCCGCTAGGGTCCTGTAACCAAACGAAAAACCCGCAGGCTCCCCATGTCCGACCCGGCAAAAATCGTCACCGCCTGCATCCTCGTGATCGGCAACGAAATCCTGAGCGGTCGCACCCGCGATTCCAACATCCAGTACCTCGCCACCGAACTGGGAAAGCTCGGCGTCCGCGTCATGGAGGCGAGGGTCATACCCGACGTCGAAGCGACCGTGGTGGCGACGCTTAACGAGGTGCGGGCGAAGTTCGACTATGTCTTCACCACGGGCGGCATCGGGCCGACCCACGACGACATCACGGCGGACTGCATCGCCAAGGCCTTCGGGGTCGGCATCTCCGAGCATCCCGAGGCGGTTGAGCGCATGACGAAGCACTACGGCGACCCGGCCCTGTTCACCCCCGCCCGACGGCGCATGGCCAGGGTGCCGCATGGCGGCGTGCTGGTCGACAATCCGGTCTCGGTGGCGCCGGGCTTCCAGATGGAGAACGTCTTCACCTTCGCCGGCATTCCCAAGGTCGCGGAAGCGATGTTCCAGTCGATGAAGCACCGGCTGGTCGGGGGCGTCCCCGTCGTTTCGCGCACCGTGCGCACCAACCTGCCCGAGGGCATCATTGCCGAACCGCTGGGCGCCCTGCAGAAGCGCTACGAGGATGTCGATATCGGCTCCTATCCGGCGTTCCGCAACGGCAAGCCCAGCGTCTCGCTGGTCCTGCGCGGCACGGATGATGCAAGGCTGGCCACGGCGGCGGTCGAACTGATGGAAACGATCCGCGGCATGAACGGCGAGGCCGAGGAGTTCGTGACCTGACGATGACTCAAGGATGCTTCGCTGCGCTCAGGATGACACGGGGACTGGAAGGGGCGCGGTGCGCCGATGAAAGAAGCGGTGTCATCCTGAGCGCAGCGAAGGATCCTTATCTTTTTCTCGATACGCGATCTATCAGGTGAGGGGACTCGGCCGGCACGTCACATCGTGGTCCATGCTGATCGCGATCACGGTGCCGGTCACCGCATTGATGCTCTGGTTGCATGCCCCGGCGGCGCTGATGCTGGGGCCGCTGATCTCGGGGATCGTCTTCGCCTCATGGGGCGGCAAGGTGAACTATCCCGTGCCCGTCTTCGGCGTGGCGCAGGGCATCGTCGGCAGCATGATCGCGAAGATGGTGCCGCTGTCGATCGTGGGCGACATACTGGGCCATTGGGCATTGTTCGGGGTCGGGGTCGTCTCCGTGGTGGCGGCGAGCACGCTGGTCGGCTGGCTGATGACCCGCTGGCAGACCCTGCCGGGCACGACGGCGCTGTGGGGCGTGAGCCCCGGCGCCGCCTCGGTGATGACCTACATGGCGGAAGCCTATGGCGCGGACATGCGCATGGTCGCCTTCATGCAATACCTGCGCGTCGTCATGGTCGCGGTCGTCGCGGCCGCAGTCGCCCGCTTTTTCGGCGCGGCGCCCCAGCACGCGCCCGACGCAATCGTCTGGTTTCCCGAGGTCGCCTGGCTGCCGCTCGTCGAGACCGTGGCGCTGGCCGGCGTAGGATCCTGGCTTGCCCGCGTGTTCCGCATTCCGGCGGGCGCCTTCCTGTTGCCGCTGGTCGGCGGCATCGTGCTCACGCATCTCGGCCTGCTGCGGCTCGAGCTGCCGACCTGGTTGCTGGCGGGCTGCTATGCGCTGGTCGGCTGGAACGTGGGGCTGCGCTTCACGGGCGCGCTGCTGGTCCATGTGCTGCACCAGCTTCCCGGCATTCTCCTCTGCATCTTCGCGATGCTGGGGCTCTGTGGTGGCGTCGCGGCCTTCATGGTGTTCGCGGCCGACATCGACCCGCTCACCGCCTATCTCGCCACCAGCCCCGGCGGCGCGGACTCGATCGCCATCATCGCGGCGTCGACCGACGTCGACGTTTCCTTCGTGATGGCCATGCAGACCGTGCGGTTGCTGGTCGTGCTGTTCGCGGCACCTTTGTTGACCAGGCTCATCGCGGAGCGGATCGGCGGCACCCGCAGCGGCTGAGGTTGCCGTGTCCCACCGCCATCGCTTCGAGATCAGGTGTTCGCCACGCGGTGCACGGTGGCGGTACGGATTGCCAGCAGCTTGTCGATGCGGCGGCCGTCCATGTCGAGGACCTCGAAGCGCCAGCCCCCGACATCGACGGTATCGCCTTCCTTGGGCAGGCGCCGCATCGCGGCCAGTACCATGCCGGCGGTAGTGTGGAAGTCGGCGGCAGGCTTGACCGTGATGCCGAGAAGCTCGGCGAGTTCGTCGGCCGGCATGCTGCCGGCGACCAGCCATGAGCCGTCTTCGCGCTCCTGCGCCTGGCGCTCGGGCGGGCCTTCCTCGGTCTCGAAGGCGCCCACGATCGCCTCGAGGATGTCGGCTGTGGTGACGATGCCCAGGAGCGCACCGTATTCGTCCTGGACGAGGACCATGTGCGCGGCGGAATTCTTCAGCGTGTCGAGCACGTCGAATGCACCTAGTGAGTCGAGGACGATCGGCGCGGGCTTCACGTGTGCGCGCGGGTCGGCGGTGCCGTCGCGGATGAAAGCTTCGAGAAGATCCTTCTTGCGGACGATGCCGGCGATCTGGTTTTGCATCGGGTCCCAGGCGGGCAGGCGGGAATGGACGCTGGACTGGATGGTCTGCAGCAGCGCCTTGGGCTCGAGCGAGAGATCGATGAGATCGAGATCGTGCCGCGGCGTCATCACGGCGCGGGCAGGCCGGTCGCCGAGACGCATGACGCCGCTGATCATGCCGCGTTCGCGCGGCTCGATGGCGCCGGAGGATTCTCCTTCGACGATCAACGCCTTGATTTCGTCGGCCGTCACCGAGGAGTCGCCGCTCTGCCGCCCGCCCAGGAGGCCGAGGATCGCCTTTCCCGACATGTCGAGCAGCCAGACCACCGGGGCGGAAATTCGTGCCAGCACCGTCATCGCGGGTGCGACCGAAGCAGCGACGGCTTCTGCGTTGCGCAGCGCGATCTGCTTCGGCACCAGTTCGCCGACGATCAGCGACAGGTAGGTGATGAGGGCGACGACGCCGCCATAGGCGAGCGGCTCGGCAAACCGCAGCGGGACGCCGGATTCGGCCAGTACGGTCGTGAGCCGTGCGCCCAGCGTGGCGCCGGAGAAGGCGCCGGCCAGGATGCCGACCAGCGTGATGCCGATCTGCACGGTCGAGAGGAAGCGGCCGGGATCGTCGGCCAGGCGCATTGCGGCCGCGGCGCCGCGCGAGCCGCCGTCGGCCATCGCCTTCAGCCGTCCGCGCCGTGCCGAGACGACGGCGAGTTCCGACATTGCCAGGATTCCGTTGATGAAGATGAGAACGATGGCAATGAGCAGCTCGAGATAGACCATGATCGCAGTCTATCTGCGCTTCGGGTCCGAACGAAGGCGATAGAGGTGCAAGTTTTGCAAGGAGGCGAGCGAGAGAATCCGCCTGAAACCCTTCCCTCGAAAATCGTGTACCTTCGCTCCCATGACCGCATTGCATGACATGACTGCCGGCGAGCTGCTCGCCGCCTACAAATCCAGGTCCCTGTCGCCCGTCGAGGCGACCGACGCCGTGATCGCCCGTATCGAGGCCTGGGAGCCGAAGCTGAAGGCGCTCTACGCGCCCGATTTCGAGGGCGCGCGCAAAGCCGCCAAGGCGTCCGAGGGGCGCTGGCAGAAGGGGGCACCGCAAGGCGCGCTCGACGGCGTGCCCATCACCATCAAGGAGAACATCGCCACGAAGGGCGTGCCGGTGCCGCTCGGAACGGCGGCAACCGATCTCGTGCCGGCGGCGGCCGACGCGCCGGCCTCGGCGCGCGTGCGCGAGGCGGGGGCAGTGATCCTCGCCAAGACCACCATGCCCGACTACGGGATGCTCTCGTCGGGCCGCAGTTCCTTCCATCCGCTGACGCGCAACCCGTGGAACCTCGCCTGGAATCCTGGCGGCTCCAGCGCCGGCGCGGGCGCGGCGGCGGCGGCGGGCTACGGTCCGCTGCATCTCGGTACCGACATCGGCGGCTCGGTCCGCCTGCCGGCAAGCTGGAACGGCATCTTCACCTTGAAACCCAGCTTGGGCCGCATCGCCGTCGATCCGCCGTTCTTCGGCCGGGCCATCGGGCCGATGACGCGCAGCGTGGCCGATGCCGCGCTGCTGATGGCTGAATTGTCGAAGCCCGATGCGCGCGACCATATGAACCTGCCGCCGGCGGACATCGACTGGAACGCCGGGCCCCTGTCGCCGAAGGGACTGAAGATCGGCCTGCACCTCGACGCCGGGTCGGGACTTCCCGTGGATCACGAGGTCAAGGAGGCGATCGAGGCGGCGGCCAAACTGTTCGCCGATGCGGGTGCCGAGATCGAGCCGGTCGCGCCGTTCCTCTCGCCCGAGATGCTGCACCTGCAGGATCTGTTCTGGAGGGTGCGGAGCTGGGTCGATTTCTCGGCGCTCTCCCATGCGAAGCAGGCGAAGGTGCTGCCCTTCATCGCCGACTGGTGCCGCGGCGGCGCCGACGTCTCCGGATCCCAGGTGATTCGCGGCGTGAACAACTACATGGCCATCCGCGCCGCCACGACGCGTGCCACCCAACCTTTCGATTTCGTGCTGTCGCCGGTTTCGCCGGTCCCGACCTATCGCGCCGAATGGGAGACGCCCACCAATGACGTCAACCGTCCGCTGGAGCACATCTCCTTCACCATGCCCTACAACATGAGCGAGCAGCCGGCTGCCTCGATCAACTGCGGCTACACGAAAGAGGGCAAGCCGATCGGCCTCCAGATCTCCGGCCGCCGCTTCGACGATTCCGGCGTGATGCGGATATCCACGTGGTTCGAGAGCGTGCGCGGCGCCCAGAAGAAGTGGCCCGAGCCGCCGAAGTAAGGCAGGCGATTCATGGACTACGACGTCGTCGTCGTGGGCTCCGGTGCCGCCGGCCTGTCGGCGGCACTGGCCGCCGCGCATGGCGGAGCACGGGTGATCGTGCTGGAGAAGTCGCGCTGGCTCGGCGGCACGACGGCGATGTCGGGCGCCGGTACATGGGTGCCGGCCAACCATCACATGATGGCGGCAGGCATCGAGGATTCGCCCGAGGAGACGCTGCGCTACATCAGGGGCGTCGCCCCGCCGGGCTGGTCGGAATCCGAGGACGAGCTCTGGCAGGTGCTGGCCGAGCAGTCTGCGCCGATGCTGCGGTTCCTGGAGGACGAGACGCCGCTCCGTTTCGAGCTGGTCAATCATCCCGATCCCTATGCCGATCTCCCGGGCGGGCGGCCGTTCGGGCGCATGGTTTCGACCACGCCCTTGAGCAAGTTCCTGCTGGGCCGCTGGTGGAACCGCGTGCGGCGCTCCGTGAAGACGCAGCTCTTCACCTATCGCGAGCTGGTCGACGGCGTCCTCAAGAACCCGGTGCGCGGTGCCCTCGGCATGGCGCCGACCTTGCTCTGGCGCCTGCTGACGGCACGGGTCGGCGCTGGCAATGCGCTGGTGATCGGATTGGTGCGTGGCTGTCTCGACAAGGGATGTCGCATCGAACTCGAGGCGCCGGTTCACCGGCTGGTGATGGACGGCGACGCGGTGGCTGGCGTCGAGGCCACGGTCGGCGGCAAACGGCAGACGATCCGGGCGGCGCGCGGCGTCGTGCTGGCGACCGGCGGTTTCGACTGGAACCGGGACCTCATGGCGAAGTACTTCCCGGGCATCGACCTGACGGGGGCGCCCGACACCAATACCGGCGACGGTCAGGTGATGGCGGCCGAGGTGGGCGCCGAGCTCGCGCACATGGATCAGGCGTTGATCTCGCCCGCGACCTTCACGACCTACGAAGGCCGCCGCCACGCCCAGCCGCTGCTCGAGACCTACGCGCCGCACGTCATCCTGGTGAACCGCGAGGCCCGGCGCTTCGTCAGCGAAGGCAGTCCGGCCCTCGGCGTCGCGCTCGACGAGCGCGGCCCCGACGGTCGTCACCTGCATCTGCCGGCGTGGCGGATCTTCGACGCGCGCTACGCCAGGGCGATGACGCTCTCCATGCACTTCGGATCGAAGGAGAAGGGGTTCATCCGCAAGGCCGACACGATCGAGGCGCTGGCCGGACAGATCGGTCTCGATCCCGCGGTGCTGCGCGCCACGGTCGACCGCTTCAACGGTTGGTCGAAGGAAGGCGTCGATCGCGATTTCCATCGCGGCGAGACCTATTGGGAGCGCTTCTATACCAAGGATCGCGCCCTTGGCACGGTCGAGCAGGGACCGTTCCATGCAGCACCGTTCCTCTATGTGAGCCTCGGCACCAAGGGCGGTCCGCGCACCGACCGGTACTGTCGCGTGTTGCGGCCCGACCGCAGCGTGATCGGCGGTCTGTATTGCGCTGGTATCGCGATGGCGAGCCCGATCGGTACCAAGTCGGTCGGCGCCGGCACGACGATCGGTCCCTGCCTCACCTTCGGTTATGTCGCCGGCCGCGAGATTGCGCGGCGCAATGTCTGAACGTCCGCCCCGAGGGCCATTGGGCATCCTGATGCTCGACACGCGGTTTCCACGGATCGTGGGGGATGTCGGCAATGCGGCATCCTATGATTTTCCGGTGATTTTCCGGACGATGGAAGGGATCGGCTCGGCCGATGCGGTGGCGGCGCATCCCGACCGGCCGCGCGTGCTGGCGGCGTTGAAGGCGAATGCGGAGGCGCTGGCGGCCGAGGGTGCCGTCGGGCTCGGCACGAGCTGCGGATTTCTGGCGCTCTACCAGGACGATCTTGTTGCCGTGTCGCCGGTGCCGGTCGCGACGTCGGCGCTGCTGCACATCCGGAAGCTCGAGGGTCGCAGGGCGGGCGTGATCACGGCATCGGCGAAGAACCTGACACCGGCCCATCTCGCCGCGGTCGGCGCGCCCGTCGATACGCCGGTGGTCGGATTGCCCGAGGGCGGTTCCTTTGCCGGCACGTTCCTGCGCAATGGGCTGACGCTCGATCGCGAGGCCGTGGAGCGGGAAGTCGTGGCGGCCGGCCGCGATCTCGTCGCCCGGCATCCCAAGGTGGATACGCTGGTGCTCGAATGCACCAACCTGCCGCCGTACAAGGCCGCGCTCGAGAAGGCGCTGGGCCTTCCCGTGCTCGACGTCCTCGACCTGCTGAAAGACTTCTATTCCAGCCTCACCGCGGCAGCAGGCGGCGGTAGAGCGGCTGCAGCAGGGTCGGGATGATGTAGATCGGGAACTGCACGGCGGCGATGAAGAGGAAGATGTCGGGATCGGCGGTTGCCGGCAGCACGGCCATCAAGAGGGCATTGTGTCGGCCGCCCGAGCAGTAGCCCACTGTGAGCGCGGTCTTGCGGTCGAGGAAGGGCAAGGTGGCAACCGCCATCACGAGGTTGCACAGCAGCATTCCTCCGAAGGAGCCGGCGATGAACCCGGCGAGCTTCATCGGTTCCGCCATCGCGCGGGCGACCACGCCATCCATCAGCGGAATGGCGAAGACCATCAGGACCAGCACCGATATGCCGTCGAGAGTCGTGCCAGCCTCGACGAGGCGCGGGCCCAGCCAGCGGCGGATGATGAGCGCGCCGACGAGGGCCAGGGCCACGATCATCGCCAGCCGGAGGCTGAGGTCGATCAGGCCGATCTTGAGATCGAAGCCCAGCAGCCACAGCGCCAGGGGCGGCAGGGTGAACGGCACCAGGAAGTTGGTGAACAGCGACAGCAGCAGCGCGAGCGACGAATCCAGACGCAGAAAGGTGGCCGTCGTGGCTGCCGAGATGATGCCGGGCGCCATCGCGCTGAGGCAGAGTGCGGTGACAAGGCTCGGCCACAAGCCCAGAGCCTGCCAGATCGGCCAGACGACCAGCGGCACCGCGACCAGGTTCAGGATCGCCAGCAGCAGTGCGGGGCCGGGGCGGAGCAGCAGGGCGCGGAGGCGGCCCCAGTCCATGCGCGTCAACGCCAGCATCAGGAGGATGACCACCAGCGGCAGCAGCAGCGGTCGTGCGGCGGCGGCCAGATCCTGGAACACGAGCCCCAGCAGCAGCGAGAAGGGCAGCAGCGTCGTGGCGTGCCTTCCCATGCGCTGCAGCAGAACGAGCGGATTCATTGCAGCCACCCTAGCACGTGCTAGCTTGCACCCGATGAATACTCCGCGCGGCGTCTGGCTGGACGATCTCACCCGGGAGGAAGCCGCCTCCCGTCTCGCGGCCGACGCCGTCGTCCTGCTGCCGGTGGTCTGGAGGCGGCCCGCGCAGGCGCCTTCGTACCTGCCGATGAAGACCGCGACGACGATCGCGCGCGCCGTTGCACAGAAGCTCGTCGAGCGGTTGCCTGTCGTCGTGGCGCCTCTCCTCGACTGGGAGGGCGATGCGGGGGCCGAGGTATCTCGGCAGATGCTTCGGGAACGCCTCGGACAGTTGAGGTCGCACGGCGCCCGTCGCCTCGGGATCCTCGATCTCGGCCTGGGGGGTGCGATCTCGGCCGACCTTTCGGCGGGTGTCCCGATATTCCGCGTCTGCAACAGCGGGGCGGCGGATGACTATGCGACGTCCTGCATGCTGGCTGTCGATCCACGGAGCGTTCGCATGCAACTGCTCCCCGACGGTTTCGGCGCCCAGGCATTTGCGGGTGAACGCATGATGGCGGCGGACATCGATGCCGCAGCCCATGCCCTCGCGGCGCTGTGGAGCGACCTCCGCTGACTTTATTTGCCGTGGGCGGTGGTATTATCCTTCCGGCCTGTCAACAATGTGCGTCATGCCGCTGCACTGGATCGTCGACTCCAAGGAAAGGCTCGTGATCACGACCGCCGATGGTCACGTCACGCGCCAGGACGTCGACGACTACATTCGGGCGATGAACGGGGCCGGCACGCAGCCCTACCGCAAGCTGTTCGATGGCAGCCGCGGAGAAACGGACATGACGCCGGAGGACATGCTGGCGATCGGCGTGCAGCTTCGGGAACGCCATGCCACCGGAACGCCCGGACCACTCGCCATCGTGATCCCGCCGGACAAGGCTGACCTCGTTTCGCGCGTACTCGGCATCCTCGCTACTGCCGACCGGCCGATGCGGGTTTTCTCCGATGTCGAACCGGCGCGGCGGTGGATAGACAGCCTGCCGAAGTAGGCGACGTCGAGCGCCGCTGTCGGGTAAGGTCCCGATCCACGCGCAAGCAGGAGTTTACATGAAGCTGTTCCCACCGTCGGCCTTTGCCGGTGCGTTGTTGTTGGGGGCGTTGACGGTCGCTGTCCCCGCGGGCGCGCAGACCGCCATCCAGGCGGGCGAGTGGGAGACGACCGAGAAGACCTCGATGGAAGGCATGCCGCAGATGCCCCCGACGTCGAAGAAGATCTGCCTTGCCGCCGACGAGGCCCAGCTCGAGCGCCTGCTTTTTCCGACGCCGGACGAGATCAAGCAACATGGTTGCAAGTACGAGCCGGGCGCACAGAAGGCTGGCGTGCTTGCGGCAACCCTGACCTGCCCGCCGAACGATCAGTTGCCGGGCGTCACGGCGAAGGCCGAAGTCAGCTACTCGCCGACCAGCTACCAGGGCGTGGGCCAGCTCGAGGCCGCCGACAAGTCGGGGACGACGGTGAAGGGCAAGAGCGAACTGAGCGGGAAGCGACTCGGCGACTGCCCGAAATAGGCCGAGGCACGGCGTCAGGCGAAGGCGGGCATCACCTGCTCGCCGAATCGGCGCATCGATGCGAGGTTCTGGGCGTGGTCCATCGCGCCGAAACCGGTCTGGCAAAGCAGATGCCGTACGCCGACATCGCGTAGCTCGGCTACCTGTTCTCGAACGCGCTTCGCCGAACCGTAGAGCGAGCCCGTGCGGAGCACGAACGGCACCGCTTCGGAATCCGGGACCTTGGGATCCGTCCAGGCATTCAGCGTCGCGGGCTCCGGTTCGAAGTCGTCCGGATTGTACGCCTCGCGGACATGCATCATGTGCGCGCGGGTTTCGACGAGCAGCGCCGCCAGCGTGTCTTCCGCCTCGGCATCGGACTCCGCGACGTAGACGTTGCGCCAAAGCGCACTCTGCGTGAGCAGGCGCTCTTTCGTTGCGGCATCGTGGCCGCCTTCGTCGATCCCTGCGGCATAGGTCGCCCAGCGTTCCCTGATGCGCTCGACGGGCAGGCGGGCCGTGAGGATCGGTACGCCCAGCCTGCCGCATTCCCGAAACGATCCGGGCGAAATCACGCTACGCCACAACGGCGGTCCGGGCTGCTGCACCGGCTTCGGCCGGATCGCGGGGACATGCAGTTTGTGGAAGCGGCCGTCATAGTCGAGAGGCGACTCGGTCCAGGCGCGCTGCAGGATGTCGACCGTTTCCTCCATACGTTCGCGGCTGTCGGTGCTCCGCAACCCGTGGCCGACGAATTCGTACTCGTTGTAGGCGGTGCCCTTGCCGATGCCGACGTCGATGCGGCCCTTGCTCAGATTGTCGAGGAGCGCCAGTTGCACGGCGAGTCGCACCGGATGGTGGAACGGAGTCTGCACCACCGCGAAGCCCAGCCGTACCCTGCTGGTCTTCATCGCCAGCGCCGCCGCGAACATCAACGAGTCGCAATAGACGCTCTCGCCGGTGAAATAGTGCTCGGTGAGCCAGACGTCGGAGAAGCCCAGCCGCTCGGCTTCGCAAGCCTGGGCGACGATCTGGTCGATGCGATCGGCGTCTTCGTCGGGCGATGGGGACATTGCAAGCGTAAGCCAACCGAACTGCATCGACCTCTCCGCGTTATTCGGCGTGCCTTATAGCATGGCTCTCCGAGCGCCGAGATCGGGTGCTTTACTGGTTTCGAAATGAGGGGCGTACTAGAACGAGCCGTGCCGATCCTGCTGAAGAACACGCTGCTTGTCCTGTTGTCCGTCTTGCTCTGCACGGCGGCCGCGGAAGGGCTGGTGCGCTGGCTCGATGCCGAAGCGCCGAGCGATGCGCTGAAACACCTCGGTGAGATTCCCCTGGCGGAAGGCGTTCAGCGCGCCTGGTTCGGCGAGAACCCGGCGCCACTGCCGAACCGGCGGCCGGCAAAGCCCGAGGACGTCGACCTGATCCGGCGAGTCGAGGCCGGTGGCGTGACGGAAGGCACCCGGCGTTCGGACATGTTCAAGGCATGGAACAGCGCCTTCGTGGGCCCAGACCCTTGCAGGCACTTCTATCTCAAGGACGCGCCGGGCCAGATCTATGTCTACGACCCGCCCGACGGCGAGCCTTGGCCTCGTTTCCGCTTCCTGCCCGACAGGACGACGCCGATCGGTCTCGTGACCAACGAATACGGTTTCCGCGGCCCGCCGGTGCCGGTCGCGCGCCAGCCGAAGACGATTCGCATCGCCTTCATCGGGGCTTCGACGACGGTGAGTGCGCACAACTTCCTCTATTCGTATCCCGAGCATGTGGGCTACTGGCTAAACCGCTGGGCGGCGGCGAAAAAGCTCGATCTCAAGTTCGAGGTGCTCAACGCCGGCCGTGAAAGCATCGCATCGCCCGATATCGCGGCGATCATGAAGAACGAGGTGGCGCCGCTCGCACCCGATCTGGTCGTCTATTACGAGGGCGCCAACCAGTTTTTTCTTCAAACGGTCGTTCCCGACCTACCACCGCCTCTGGCCAATCTGCGCATCAAGTCGCAGCCGCACCCCGGTCTGTTGCAGCGTGTCCTCGTCGATCTTGGTTACACCTTCGCGCTGGCCCGCCGCCTGGAAGGCCTCCTGGCGCAATACGGCTCGCACCCTGTGGGGCAGTCCGGCGACGCGCAGGCCGATGCCACGGCCCGGGTCATCGCCGAGGGGCGTGAGTGGCCGAAGCCCGACTACAAGCTCGTTTGGCCCGAGGGACTCGACGAAAAGGATCCGGACATCGCGCGCGGCGACCTGCCGGTGAGCCTCACGACGATCCTGGCGGATCTCGGTCGCATCGAGGCCATTGCGAAGAAGACCGGCGGCGAGCTGGCGATCGCTTCGTACAAGTGGCTGGTGGCCGACGGCATGGTGCTCGACCCGGTGCGTCATCGCCTGATCCTCGAATATCTCAACTACGGCTACGCGCCGTTCCGTTATCGCGACCTCGAGAGGCTGGCGCTGTTCCAGAACCGCGTACTGGAGAAGTTCGCCCGGACACACCGGATCGACTTTCTCGACGTGGCGCGGCTGATGCCCTCCGATCCGGACCTGTTCGTCGATGCCATCCACGGCACGCCCGAGGGCGAGAGGCTACGCGCGTGGATCGTCCTGCAGCTCCTGGTGCCGGTGGTGGATCGCCACCTCGCCGATGGCACCTGGCCCAGGAAGAGCTTCCCGATTATGCCGCCGCCCGCACCCTACGTGCCGCGCGTCGTCACTTTCGAGTGTGGAAAGAAGAGTGGCTGACCCTCCTGCTCCATGAGCTTGCAGCCTTGACGCGGTAACTTTAAGGTTCGCCGTCACTCGGGGGGTGGGATGAAGTCTGGATCGATGGCGGCCGCCGTGGCCGTGGCGTTTGCCTTTGTGGGCGGGGTGCTCTTCTCTGGACCTGCTGCGGCGCAACAGATCACGCACGGCTGTGCGTGCCTGCACAATCAGACGCAGGCCCAGATCAGCTATCGCTACAAGTGGGGCGAGGGCGAGTGGAGGACCACGTCGCTGCGGCCGGGCTACCAGACCGCCTTGTGCTGGCAGTACGCTAACGCACAGAGGAGTTCGCCTGACCTCGTGTTCGAGCTCGACGTCGACATGTCGAAGGGGAGCGCCTGGACGAAATATGCCATCGCGCGCGTGCAGACGGCGGGCAACAACTGTGCCGCTGTAGGGAGCGGCGGCCACTACAACGTGAGCTACCGGCCCAACACCAACAACGGCTTCATCCACATCACGAAACGCAACTGAGTTCTGCGACGCGACCCGCTCGCGTTGACAGGCCGACGGCTCATCCGCAGGTTTCCGGCAAACCCGGAGGAAGCGAATGGCGCGTTATGATCGTGTGATCCGCGGTGGCATGATCGTGGATGGCAGCCGGTTGCCGCGCTTTCGCGGCGACATCGGCATCAAGGACGGGCGCATCGCCGAGATCGGCCAGATCGCGGCGAGCGATGCCGATGAGGTGATCGACGCCGGCGGCCTGATCGTGGCGCCGGGCTTCGTCGACCTCCATACGCACTACGACGCGCAGCTTTTCTGGGATCCCTACTGCACGCTCTCCTCGTGGCACGGCATCACGTCGGTCGTGATCGGCAATTGCGGCTTCGGCTTCGCGCCGGTGCGCCCCGCCGAACGCGAGCGCGCCATGATGTCGATGACCCGCGTCGAGGCGATCCCCATGGCCTCCATGAAGGAGGGCATGCCCTGGAACTGGGTGACGTTTCCGGAATTCCTCGACAGCGTCGATGCCGCGCCGAAGGCGGTGAACGTTCTGCCCTATGTGCCGATCTCACCGCTGTTGATCTGGGTGATGGGGTTCGAGGCCGCCAAGGCCGGCAAGCTGCCGACGCCCGAACAGCATGAGGAGATGAAGCGCCTGCTCAACGAGGCGATGGATGCCGGCGCCTGCGGCTGGTCGGCGCAACGCATGCTCCCGACCGGCCCGTCGGCGGTGCAGCGCGACTATGACGGCACGCCGATGCCGACAGACGTGATGCATGACGAGACCTGCCGGGAGTTTGCCCGCGTTCTGGCCGAGCGTAACGAAGGCTTCATGCAGATGCTCCTGATCTCGGGCGACAACGCCAAGGACCGCGGCTTCTACGAGGAGCTGGCCACCTTGAGCGGCCGGCCAATGATCATGAACGTGATCCAGGCCTTCGATCATCGGCCCGAGATCCATCGCCGCGCGCTCGCCTGGCTGAAGAGCTGCCGCGAGCGCGGTATCCGCGTGGTGGGGCAGGGGCTCACGACCGACGCGGGCTTCACCTTCACCTTCGAGGACTGGAACCTGTTCGACGATTCGCAGGACTGGTGCGACGCCACGACCGGCACGCGCGAGGAGCGCCTGGCCAAGCTCGCCGATCCGGCGCGCCGCGCACGCTTGCGCGAAAACCTGCCGATCACCGCGACCGGTCCGCTGCCGCAGATCGCCATCGTCGGTCCCAAGACCGAGCGCAACAGGAAGTGGCTCGACCATACGCTGGCCCATGCCGGCGAGAAGATGGGCAAGCATCCGGTCGACGTCATGCTCGACATGGCGGTCGAGGAAAACCTCGAGACCGAGTTCTTCGCGGCCCCTCCCAACGGCAGCATCGAGTACCTGAAGGAACTGGTGGACGATCCCTACATCCTGTTCGGCGTGTCGGACGGCGGCGCCCATACCAAGTTCCTGACGGCCGGCCGCTATCCGACCGAGACGATCTGCAAGGTAGTGCGCCAGCACGGCATGCTGAGCCTCGAGGACGTGCACTGGCGGCTTTCGGCACTACCGGCCGAGGTGGCGGGCTTCCGCGGTCGCGGCATGCTGAAGAAGGGCGCGCCGGCCGACATCGTGATCTACGATTATGATGGGCTGAAGGTTCTACCCGACGAGATCGCGCATGACCTGCCGGGCGGCGAGTGGCGCCGCGTGCAGCGCGCCTCGGGCTACAAGTACATCCTGGTCAACGGCGAGGTCACGATGCGCAACGACCGACCGACCAACACCCACTCGGGTCGTCTGCTGCGCCACGGTGCGTGACTACTGACAACGCTGTCCCTTTACCGGAACGCGCAGTTTCCAGCACAGGGTCTCGCCGTCGGCCGCGCGACCGGTATTGCAGAAGTAGACCTCTCTATCCTTCTGCAGCCAGACACCGCCCGGAACGGCGGCCTTGATATCGAAGCCGGTGGAAATCAGCAGACCAGGCGACATCGCTGCCGCTTCCGAATATTGCGACAGACAGGTGGGCGGCTTGTCTTGCGCGGGTTGCTGCGGCTGCGCCCACGCCGTCCCGATTGCGAGGCAGGCGAGCAGGATAGCCAGCAGAGACTTCATTCAAACCCTTTTCGGCTAATATCACCGAAACTCTATGTTGATCGGTCAGCGGACGCAACGAACGAGCGTATTGGGTCCCTCCAATACTCGGGACTGCTCGGCGCCGGTGGCTACTCCACGATGGTCGTTTCGAAGTCGGCCGGCATGGTGATCTCGATCAGTTCGAGATCGTCGGAATGGTCGATTTCCTTGTGCTTCACGCCGGGCGGCTGATAGACGGTCGAACCGGCCACCAGCTTGTGCTGCCCGTAGCCTTCGTATTCGAAGATCGCCCAGCCCTTCAGCACATACACGAACTGGAACTCGAGCGCATGACTGTGGCGCGGCGCGTCAGGATGCTGGCCGGGCACCGCGCGGATGACATGCGCGCCGACCCTGCCGCCGGTCAGTTCCTTCAGCCCGAGCGGCCTGTATTCGAAGAAGGGACGCAGCCCGTCCTTCTTGAAGGAGTCGGGACCGAGATGGCTGACGATGCCGCCGGCGCCCGTTGCCGCCTCTTCCTTGAGCTTCTCCTGCTCGGCTTCGCCGGTCGTGGGAAACAGGTCGGGCATTCAATCCTCCATGATGCTTTCGGCCGAGAATGCCCTGTTCCTGCTTCCGGGTCAGCAGCGTGCGACTTCGCGCATCTGCCAGCACTGCACTTCGCCTTCGATCGGCCGGCCGGAATTGCAGTAATGCAGGTCTTTGTCCTTCTGGAGCCAGAGGCCGTTGGGCACCGCCGCCTTGATCTCGTAACCGGCGCGGATCATCGTGATCGCGGATTGGCCGGGCACGGGATTGTATTGCGTCAGGCAGGAGGAAGCCGTCTGCTGGGTCTGACCGGGAGGCTGCGCCCCCTGGGTCTGCGCAGGCCTTCCGGGGACGGCGCTTTGCTGCGAATACGCGATCGTTCCGGCGCCAACCAGCACCGCCACCGCGAGCGCCGACGCGCCCGCAAAGAGCATTTTCATTACAAGCTCCTGCGTCAATTCCAGACGTCGAACTGACGGGTCCGGCATCCCCATGCCGGCCCACCCACACACCGGCGCAGGCTAGATATATTGCACTTGAGGCGCAACCTTGAAATCCGGCGCGGAACTACTGGCTCGCCACGGTGATGGTGAGTGTAAAGCTCGCCGCATCGCGGCGGCTGTAGGCCATCAGCAGATAGGGTCCGGTGCGGGGCAGGGCACCAACCCAGGCTGCGGGCTCGTCGGTCGGTCCGGCATCGTGCATCGGCTTGCCGTCGAGGACCGGGGTCCCCTCCGCGTTCATCCGGACCAGGGTGCCGGGTTCCCAGATCTGGAACACGACATTGTTGCCGGGAGAAGCGACCATGACGTTCATCGTCTCCCCCTCGCGCCCGGGCACATAATAGAGCCCGCGGGCTCTGGTGTCGGCGAGCGTGCCGGTCACGGTCGTGCTGGCGGGCGCCGCCGATATCGAGAGCGTCCGGATGGCCGGAAGCGGCTGGGCGGAAGCGGGTGCAGCGGCAAGGATCGGCAGGGCGCCGAGGAGAAAGCGTCGGTTCATCGATGCCATCCTAGCAGACGGTTTGGAGTCTGCAGACTATCGTCGCAGAATACTGGAGGGATGCTCATGCCGAGGACGTTGTTCATCGATTCGACCCCCGACATCGACCGCGTGTGGAAGCAGGTCCATGGCGCTGCAGACATTCCGGTCACGGTCAACATGGGGCCGGTGCCCGAAGAGCAGGTGCCGGGGAAGGTCGAGGGCTACGACACGGTCATCAACGATGCGACCTATTTCAGCGAGCCGACCCTGAAGCGCTGCACCGGGCTGAAGCACATCGTCTTCCTGGGCACCGGCGCTTCGAGCTTTGTCGATGTCGCGGCGGCCGAACGGTTCGGCATCAAGGTCTCGACCATCGGCGGCTACGGCGACACGACGGTCGCCGAGCATGCGATGGGCCTGGTCTTCGCCGCGGCGCGTCACATCGCGACGATGCACGGCATCGTCCGCGGCGGCGGCTGGCGTCCGATGCAGGGCATGGAACTCCGGGGCAAGACGCTGGGCGTGGTCGGGCTGGGCGGTATCGGCCGCGAGATGGCGCGCATCGCGCAGGGGATCGGACTCAAGGTGATCGCCTACAACCGCTCGCCCGTTCAGGGCGGATCGGTGTCGATCGACGACCTGCTGGCGCAGTCCGACATCGTGAGCCTGCACCTCGCGCTGAACGACGCGACACGCGGCTTCCTCGATCGCGCGAAGCTGGAGAAAACCAGGCCCGGTGCCATCATCGTGAACACCGCGCGGGCGGGCCTCGTCGACGAGGTTGCTCTGATTGAGCTGCTGCGCTCCGGCAGGCTCGGCCACTATGCGACCGACGTCTTCGGAAAGGAGCCGACGCCGCCGGACGAGCCGCTGCTCGCGCTCGACAACGTTACGCTGACGGCGCACGCCGGCTACAACACCCCCGAAGCCGCGATGACGATGTATCGCCGTGCCATCGACCTGGCGGCGAAGGGAGTCTGATTTTCTGTAGCCACCGGGGCGGGATCGGACACGGTCTTTCTTTGGTCATGTTGCCACTGTAAGCTTCCTCGCTTTCCCGCTCCCAGAGGACCGGAAAGCAATGGCGCATATCAGACTGAACACTCATCCCAGCCAGGGCGGCCAGCCGGCTCCCCCTGTGGTCTGGGGCGCGCGCGACCCTGCCGTGCGAGGTCCCGTCGTCGGGACGGTCGGCCTTGGGTCGCACCGCAACGTCATCGGCGTTCATTCCGGCAGCTACGGCATCTATCGCGCCCTGGCGATCGCGGCGCAGGAACTCAAGGCCGATCACCGGCCGGATCTCACCAATACCTCGCCGGCAGAGCCCATCGGTCCCTTCGAGGCATGGTTCGACCCGAAGAAGATCGTGTCGCTCGACCCGTGGGGCCATCTGGTCTCCGAGGTCTTCGCCGACAAGCTGGCCGCCGGCTGGGACATCCGCCCGACCATCGCCATCACCAAGGCGCATGTGAACATGCCGGAGATCATGGAGGCCATGGCGGCCGGCCGGTTGAAGCCCGACAACGACATCCTGAGCGGTACCGGCGACGTGAAGGTGACCAAGGCTGCGATCGAGCCAGTCTGGTGGCTGCCCGGCATCGCCGAGCGTTTCGGCGTGAAGGAGACCGACCTGCGCCGCACGCTCTTCGAGCAGACGGGCGGCATGTACACCGAGCTGGTGACGCGCCCCGACCTCGAACTGTTCCTGCCGCCGATCGGCGGCGCCACGGTCTATTTCTTCGGCGACGTGTCGAAACTCGGCAAGCAGGAGACGAAGATCGCCTGCCGCCTCCATGACGAGTGCAACGGGTCCGACGTGTTCGGCTCCGACATCTGCACCTGCCGGCCCTATCTCGCGCACGGAATCGAGATCTGCATCGACATGGCACAGCGCGGCGGCGTCGGTGTCGTCATCTACAATCGCAAGGAAGGCCGCGCGCTGGGCGAGGTGACGAAGTTCCTCGTCTACAACGCGCGCAAGCGCCAGCCCGGCGGCGATTCGGCGGCGCAATACTTCAACCGCACCGAATGCGTGGCGGGCGTGCAGGACATGCGCTTCCAGGAGCTGATGCCCGATATCTTCCATTGGCTGGGCGTCAGCCGCATCGACCGCTTCGCCTCGATGAGCAACATGAAATCCGACGCGCTGCGCGAGCAGGGCATCGAGATCGTCGAGCAGGTGCCGATCCCCGAGCACCTGATCCCCGCCGATGCGCTGGTGGAAATGGATGCCAAGAAGGCCGCCGGCTATTTCAGCCCGACCAAGCCCGGCTCGAACGAGCTAGCGCGCGCCAAGGGGCGTGGCCTCGATGAATGATTCATCGGAGCGCGCTCTTTGGCTTCAATTCACTTCATCTTGTCATCCTGAGCGCAGCGAAGGATCCTTCGCTGCGCTCAGGATGACACCGGTTCGCGGGCACACATCTTGAGAAGCGATCTGGCTTATCTCCGCACCCCCGTCGCGATCCGTGAGCGGGCGGGCAAGATCCTGAAGTATGTCGTGGACGGGCAGTCGCAGTGGTTCCAGCTCGATGCGAACGGTCTGGAAGCCGCGGTGCAGGCGACGCTCGCCGTCGCGCGCGAGCGGTTTCCCGATCCGGCGGCTATTCCGTTCCACTCGCGCTGGAGGCATTTCGAGGCCGGCGGACGTGATCGCTGGAGCGCGCTGGCCGAGCGGCTGGCGCACCTGCCGCCGGAAGAAATCGCGCGTCGCCGCATGGACCTCGCGGTCGTATCCGTCCTGCTCGACGCCGGCGCGGGCGCGGCCTGGAGCTATCGGGAGCCCGGTACGGGCGAGACCCATGCCCGTTCCGAGGGGCTGGGCGTTGCCAGCTTTCACATGTTCGCCAACGGCGCGTTCAGCCGCGACGCCAAGGGCGATCCATTGAGGGTCGATGCCGAGCGCCTGGCGGCGCTCACGCCGATGGACATCGCCATGGGCTTCCAGGTGAAAGCGCACAATCCGCTGCTCGGCCTCGAGGGCCGCGCCGAACTGCTGCGCAAGTTGGGCGGTGTCGGACTGGAGCGGCCGGGGGCGCTGTTCGACGTCGTGGCGACTGGCGGCGAGGTGAAGGCCGAAACCATCCTGGCCGCCGTGCTCGACAGGCTCTCGCCGATCTGGCCTTCGCCGCGCGGCGACGTGTGGGAGCATCCGGTGGTCGGGCTCGTGCCGTTCCACAAGCTCTCGCAGTGGATGAGCTATTCGCTGGTCGAACCGATCGAGGGAGCAGGCCTGAAAGTCGTGGCCCTCGATGCGCTGACCGGCCTGCCGGAGTATCGCAACGGCGGCCTGCTGGTTGATGCCGGCGCGCTGCGGCCCAGGCAGCGGGTGCTGCTGGAGAAGAGCTTTGCGCCGGGCGACGAGGCGATCGTGGAATGGCGGGCGCTCACCGTGGCGCTGCTCGACCAGATTGCCGAGCACGTCCGGCTGCATTTGGGTATGGATGCGCAGCGCCTGCCGCTGGTGAAGGTACTGGAGGCCGGCACGTGGTTTGCGGGACGGCGACTGGCCGCGGAGCGCCGCCCGGGCGGCGGCCCGCCTATCACCGTCGAGAGTGACGGCACGGTGTTCTAGCATCTGAAGTGTTGCCCATCCTTCGAGACGCGGTCCTGCGGACCGCTCCTCAGGATGAGGTTGAGAGTATTGGTTTGGGATAGACCTCATCCTGAGGAGCATCGCGCAGCGATGCGTCTCGAAGGATGGGCGACGTGAGGGGGAGCCTTTGATGTCATTGCCGCACTCGATCCATGTCGTGACGCATCCTCTGGTGCAACACAAGCTCACCAAGCTGCGCGACAAGGCGACGTCGAGCACGAATTTTCGCCGCCTGCTGCGCGAGATTGGCTTGCTGCTGGGTTACGACGCCACGCGCGACCTGGCGATGGTGGATGTGCGCATCGAAACACCGATCGAGGCGATGGACGCACCGATGCTCGACGGCAAGAAGCTGGTCGTCGTGCCGATCCTGCGTGCCGGCCTCGGCCTGGCCGAAGGGGTAATCGACCTCGTGCCGCTGGCCCGTGTCGGCCATGTCGGACTCTATCGCGACCCGCGCACGCTGCAGGCCGTCGAGTATTACCTGAAGCTCCCGCAGGACATCTCCGACCGCGACGTCATCGTCTGCGACCCGATGCTGGCCACTGCCCATTCGGCCATTGCCGCGGTCGACCGGTTGAAGGAATCCGGTGCCAGGCGAATCAAGTTCATCTGCGTGCTGGGTTCGGAGCAGGGAGCGCGGACCTTCGCCGAGGTCCATCCCGACGTACCGGTCTTCGCGGCAGCGATCGATGCAAAGCTCAACGATCACGGGTATATTGTTCCCGGGCTCGGCGATGCGGGCGACCGTCTCTTCGGGACCAAATAACAACAACGGGAGAAACATCGATGTCTCCGGACCTGAAGTACCTCCTCTTCTCCGTGATCCTGACGTTCGTCCAGATGCTGGTGGCGGCCACGGGCGCCAACCGGGCGGTCGGCCTGCCCATCCTGGCCGGCAACCGCGAAGGCGTGCCCGAGATCAAGGGCTGGGCCGGACGCGCCAAGCGCGCTCATCTCAACATGGTCGAGAACATGGTGCTGTTCGCGGCACTGGTGTTGGTCGCCGCGGTGGCCGGCAAGGCCAACGCCATGACGGCGATGGGCGCGGCGATCTTCTTCTGGGGCCGCGTCGCCTACGCTGTGATCTACGTCGCCGGCATCGCCTGGCTGCGCACGCTTGCGTGGTTCGTGTCGGTGATCGGCATGGTCCTGATCGCCATCGAGCTTCTGAAGGCGATGTAGCAAACCGAGCTTTAAGAAGGGACCGTCGTCTCGACCGAAGCACGGAAGGTGCGGAGTGGAGAGACCTTCCCTCTACTTAAAGCCGGCAAATCGTGGAGCGAAGATCTCTCCGCTCCGCGCTGCGCGCTCCGGTCGAGATGACGGGTTAGTTCTTCCCATGCCCTTGCGGCATGGCGCCCATGGCCTGGACGTTGAGCTGCACGTCGATGCTGCCGGCTTTCTCGAACACGAGTGTCACCGGCACCTTGGCGTCCTTGGCGAGCGGCGCCTTCAGTTCCATGAACATGATGTGATAGCTGCCGGGCTTCAGCATGACGGTGGCGCCCGGCGGGATGTCGAGGCCCTTGGCGAGTTCACGCATGCGCATGACGCTGCCGTCCATCTGCATCTCGTGGATCTCGACCTTCTCGGACGCGGTGCTGCGGGCGGAGACCAGCCTGTCGGCCGTCGCGCCCTTGTTGGTGATGGTCATGAAACCGCCGCCGGTGCGGGCGGTCGGGGCGGTAGCGCGCGTCCACGGCGTGGTGATCTCGAGTGAACCCAGCTTGTAATCCTGGGCCATCGAAGGCACTCCCAGCAGAGAGACGGCGGTGGCGAGGAAGAGGCGACGGGCGAGCATGGCATGGACTCCTGATGAATGAGTTCGGGGGATCAGCGATTTTCCTGCGCGTCGAGCCAGGCACGAACCTCGGCAAGATCGACGACGCCGGCAAGTACGATCTCCTGGCCGGTCGGATGGAGCTGGCCGGTCGGGATGTCGGGCAGCCAGACGCCGGGAACGTGGTTCACGAACTGGTCGACGCCGGTTTTCGGACTGCACTGGAACCGCTCGCGCGCCATCACCGTAGTGTTGACATCGAGCCCTTCCACGCTGGAGCCGCAGCCGGCGCTGACTGTCACGGGCGCCATCGTCACGAGTGCCGTGTTGACGGACGCGGCCTGCGCCCGGGCGAAGGTCGGAATCAGGGCAAGGGCTGCAACGGCGACGCCTGTGGCCGCACGAACGGACAACATGAAAATCTCCCCACGAATGACAGACGAACGCGACGCACGGCAAGGCGCGTCGCGGTTTCAGACGTCAGGAGTGGGTGGGGGGACCGCGCGGTCGGTGGAGCCCGTCGCGGATGCCCACCGGAGCCAGGGCCTCGTCATTGGCCGCTAGGACGATCGTCTCGGCGACGGGCTCGATGAGCAGGAAGGCGGTACCGCCGGGCTCGGCCAGGGCGAACGCGTGCGCAAGGCCGAGGCAGCATTCGTAGACCTTGCCCACCGGTTGGCCGGGGGCCTGCGAGCCGTCTTCGTTGGCGGTGAGTATGCAGAAGACGCCCCAGGTCCGGGCCGCCGCCTCGGGGCCGCCGTCGCGCAGCATCGCGGCATGGGCTAGCGGCTGGAAGAAGTTGAGTGTGATCACAAACAGGGCAGCGGCAAATGCGGCCGCGCGCCAGCCCTGGTCGGATTGTTTGCGAACCATGGCGGAAGTACACACGAAAGCGAACGCAGTGGAAGGGGACAGCTTGTCGCCTTATGGTCCCGCCGCAGCTTCTCGGGGGAGAACCTACATGGGTAAGAACGACACGCCGCGAGTCATCGCGGCTTTTCTGGACAGCGGCATCGGTTGGTTCGTGGCGCGGCTGGTGCTGACCTTCGTGTTCTGGAGCGCGGGTCTCGCGCATCTGATCGAATTCCAGCACAGCGTCGCCGAGCTGAAGGCGCTCCGCCTGGAACCGGCGGGCATCCTCAACATCGTCCTGGTCGCGACCTTGCTGATCGGTTCCCTGATGATCCTGTTCGATCGCTGGCTGTGGCTGGGCTGCGGCATCCTGAGCGGCTTCCTCGTGGTCGCCATCCTGCTCGCCCATCCGTTCTGGACGATGCAGGAGCCCGCGCGCACGCCGCACTTCCGCGTCGCCATGGAACACATCTCGCTCATCGGCGGCCTGATGGCCTGCGCCGTCGCCGGTCGCCTGCGCGACTTGCGGCGCTAGGCTTCGTCTCACTCAAACTCCTCTCCCCCTAGCGGTGGAGAGGAACATGAAGGGTTAGGCCAGCAGCGCTGCCAGGCGCTTGTCTTTCGTCCTTCGTGCGAATGTGTGCAGGAGCCACATCGTGCCGACCTGGAAGCCGTGGAAGGTGCGCCTGCCGTCGCGCAGCTCCTCCAGGAAACGGGCGAACGGGACTTCGTGGGTGACGATCACCTCGCTGTCGTCGAGCTTCGGCTCGGCGACCTTGCGGGCGTCGAGCGCCACGAAGCAGTGGACGCGATTGTTGAGGCGCGGTGCATTGGCGAAGAAGCTGCCGAGCGGGTGCCACTCGTCGCTGGCGAATCCGGTCTCCTCCAGCAACTCGCGCTTCATGTGCTCGACCGGCGCGCCTGGCCCCTCGATGATGCCGCTGGGCAGTTCGACCACGGTCTGCGCCGCGCCATGGCGATACTCCTCGACCAGGACGACGTTGCCGTCGTGGGTGAGGGCAATGGCCGTGCTCCAGTCGGGCTGCTCGATGACGTGGAAGGGCGCGAGCACCCGGCCGTTGGGCAGCTCGACCGTGTCGGAGCGAAGGGTCAGCCAGCGGTCGCGGTAACTGTACTTCGAGTCCAGAACCTTCCAGGGCGGGACGGTCGTGCGCTCGTCCGCCACTTCAGACCGCCGTCCAGCCGCCGTCGACCACCAGCTCGGCACCGGTGACGTAAGAGGATTCGTCGGAGGCCAGGAACAGGATCGCGTTGGCCACCTCGTCGACCTCGCCGGCGCGGCCGAGCGGCACGCCTTTCAGTGTCTTGGCGCGCTGCACCGGATCGGCGGTGCGGCCGGAGGTGCGCATCGGCGGCATCAGGCCGGGATGCACCGAGTTTACCCGGATACCGTCCTTTCCGTGCTGCGCCGCCGCCGCCTTGGTGATCAGCCGCACGGCGCCCTTCGATGCGTTGTAGCCGACATGGATGTAGGCCTGCCCCACGATGCCCGAGATCGAGGACAGGTTGACGACCGAGCCCGGCCCGCCGGTCTTGCGGATGGCGGCGATGCCGTACTTCATGCCGAGGAAGACGCCGGTCGAGTTGATGTCCATCAGTTTGTGCCACAGCGCCGTGTCGTAGAGATCCTCGGCGGCCGAACCCGAGATGCCGGCGTTGTTCACCAGCACGTTGAGGCCACCGTGGGCGGCTACCGTCTTGTCGACCGCTTCCTGCCACTGGGCTTCGCTCGTGACGTCGAGATGCACGTAGCTTGCGGTGCCGCCGGCCTTCCTGATCTCGGCGACGACCGCCTCGCCGTCCGTGTCGAGCACGTCGGCCACGACCACCGCCCTGGCGCCCTCGCGGGCAAAAAGACGCGCGGTGGCTGCACCCATCCCGCTCGCGGCGCCGGTGACCAGCGCAACCTTGTCCTTCATTCTCATGGCCGTTTCCTCAGGCGATCTTGAGGCCGATGATGCCCGCCACGATCAGGCCGATCGAGACGATGCGGAGGGTCGAGGCGGTGTCGCCGAAGGCCAGGATGCCAACGGTGAAGGCACCCACGGCGCCGATACCCGTCCAGATGGCATAGGCAGTGCCCATCGGGATGGTGCGTTGTGCCCACATAAGCAGCGCTCCGCTCACCACGATGGCAACGACGGCGAGAAGCAACCATCCCGGCCTGGGGCCCTGGTCGGTCCAGCCGAGTTTCAGCCCCACGGGCCAGCCGATTTCGCAGAGTCCCGCCAGAAAAAGAGCTATCCAAGCCATTAAGTGTCTCCCCCGCAGCAAGTGCTGTCATTGACGGCAACGTTACAGCCTGTAACGATCAAGGATTGCACGCATCTTGCAGCATAGCGAGGGCGGCATTGGGAAGGCATCGATCTTGGGAGTTTCGAAATGAACGAACGTGAAATCCGTGGCCTCGTCGGAAAGGTGAAGGCCGGCAAGCTTTCGCGACGTGGTTTCGTGCAGGCGATGATGGCGGTGGGCATCGGGGCGCCGGTCGCCGGCCAGATCCTCGTTTCGTCGGGCGTGGCGATGGCGCAGCCGGCCTCGACCTACAAGCCGACCAAGCGGGGCGGCGGTGGCCCGCTCAAGCTGCTGTGGTGGCAGGGTCCGACCCTGCTGAACCCGCATTTCGCGGTCGGCACCAAGGACCAGGACGGTTCGCGCCTGTTCTACGAGCCGCTGGCAGCGTGGGATCCGGACGGCAACCTCAAGCCCAAGCTCGCCGCCGAGATTCCGACCAAGGAGAATGGCGGCCTTTCCGCCGACGGCCTGACGGTGACGTGGAAGCTGAAGCAGGGCGTCACCTGGCATGACGGCAAGCCGTTCACGGCCGACGACGTCGTGTTCAACTGGGAATATGCCAAGGACCCGGCGACGGCCGCCTATACGATCGCGTCCTATCAGGACGTCATGGTCGCGAAGGTCGACCAGTACACGGTGACGGTGAAGTTCAAGAAGCCGACGCCGTTCTGGGCCGATGCCTTCGTCGGAACGCGCGGCATGCTGATCCCGAAGCACCTGTTCGCCGACTATATCGGCGCCAAGTCGCGCGACGCACCCACCAACCTCAAGCCGGTCGGTACCGGCCCCTACATGTTCAAGGACTTCAAGCCGGGCGATCTGGTGACGGGCGTCATGAACCCGAACTACCACCAGGCCAACAAGCCGTTCTTCGACTCGGTCGAGATGAAGGGCGGCGGCGATGCCGTCTCGGCGGCGCGCGCGGTGCTGCAGACCGGTGAGTTCGATTTCGCCTGGAACCTGCAGGTCGAGGACGAAATCCTTTCGCGCCTGGAGAAGGGCGGCAAGGGCAGCGTCTCGGTCACGCCGGGCGGCAACATCGAGTTCCTGCTCATGAACACGACCGACCCGTGGACGGAAGTCGACGGCGAGCGGGCGAGCCTGAAGACCAAGCACCCGACGCTCAGCGATCCGGAAGTGCGCAAGGCGATCGCGCTGCTGGTCGACAACAAGTCGATCCAGGACCACATCTACGGCCGCACCGGTCCGGCGACGCGCAACTTCCTGTACGGTCCGCCGCGCTTCGATTCGAAGAACAACCCGATCGAGTTCAACGTCGACAAGGCCAACGACATCCTCGAGAAGGCCGGCTGGAAGAAGGGCTCCGACGGCATCCGCGCCAAGGACGGCAAGAAGCTCAAGTTCGTCTACCAGACCTCGATCAACCAGCCCCGCCAGAAGACGCAGGCCATCATCAAGCAGGCCGCCCAGAAGGCGGGCATAGACATCGAGCTGAAATCGGTGACGGCGTCGGTCTTCTTCTCGTCGGACGTGGCCAATCCGGACACGTACACGAAGTTCTACACCGACCTCGAGATGTACACGACGACCATGGGCCAACCCGATCCGGGCACGCACATGCTGCAGTTCGTCTCGTGGGAAGCGGCCACCAAGGATAACAAGTGGCAGGGCCGAAACATCACCCGCTGGCAGAGCCCCGAGGCCGACAAGCTCTACCGCGAGACCGAGGCTGAACTCGATCCCGTCAAGCGCGCCGCCTCGTTCATCAAGTTGAACGACCTCGCCATCCAGAACCAGATCGTGATGGGCATCGTGCAGCGCCCCACTGTGTCGGCCAAGGCGGCGAAGCTCAACTGCAACATCAGCGGCTGGGACAACAACACCTCGGACCTCAGCGACTGGTTCAAGGACGCCTAAGTGCGCTTCGCCCTCCCCGCCATGCGCGGGGAGGGCCTTCTTTTTGCAGGTCCATCGCGTGAGCAGGCAGTACGTAATCCGGAAGCTCCTGATCATGATCCCGAGTCTGCTCGGGATCAGCATCGTGCTCTTCGCCCTCCTGGCCATGGCGCCGGGAGATCCCTTCGACGAATTGGCGACAAACCCGGCGGTACCGCCCGAGGTGCGCGCCGCGTTGCGTGCCAAGTTCGGTCTCGATGACCCCATCTGGATGCGTTACTGGCATTGGCTGTTTGCCCTCATGCAGGGCGACTGGGGCTTCTCCTTCGTCAGCCGCATGGACGTGAGCACGCTGATCATGCAGCGCCTGCCCGTGACGCTGGTCGTCATTGGCGCCTCGCAGATCCTGGCCATCGTGATCGCCATTCCGGTCGGCGTGCTGGCGGCAACGCGGCCCTATTCGCTGTTCGACCAGATTGCCAACACCTTCGCCTTCATCGGCTTCTCCCTGCCGACCTTCTTTACCGGCCTGGTGCTGATCCTGGTCTTCTCGATCCAGCTCGACTGGCTGCCCTTCGTCTACCGCGCCGACATCACGGCGACCGGCTGGGCGTTCTACTGGGAGCATATCAAGCAGTCGATCATGCCGGTGACGGTGCTCGGCCTCTTCCAGGGCGCGGCGCTGGTGCGCTTCGTGCGATCCTCGGTGCTCGACGTCATCCGCCTCGACTACGTCACCACGGCGCGGTCGAAGGGCATCGGCGAACGCAAGGTCATCACCCGGCACGTCGTGCGCACGGCCCTGATCCCGGTGGTTACGCTCGTCGCCCTGCAGATGCCCATTGTCTTCAGCGGCGCCATCGTCACCGAGCAGATCTTCCGCGTGCCCGGCATCGGCTCGCTGCTGATCACCTCGATGCTTTCCAACGACACGCCCGTCGTCATGGGCGTCACCTTCGTCTCGGCCTGCCTGGTCGTCGTCTTCAACCTCATCGCAGATATCCTTTATGGCTGGCTCGACCCCCGCATCGCTTTCCGCTAGCGCTTCCGCCGGGAACCCGGCCACGCGCAAGGCGCAGGGCTTCTCGCCCTGGCAGGAGGCGTGGCGCCGCTTCCGGCGGCACAAGATGGCGCTGTTCTCGGCTTTCGCCCTGGGCCTGATCCTGTTCGGCGTCCTGGCCGGGCCACTCATCTGGCGGGTGCCCATCAACGAGATCGACTTCGCCGCCAAGCTGCAGGGGCCGTCCTGGGCCCATCCGCTGGGCACCGACGATCTGGGCCAGGACCTGCTGTCACGGCTGATCTACGGCGGCCGCATCTCGATCGCGGTCGGTTTCGCGGCGATGGTCGTCGCCATCTTCTTCGGCGTGCTGGTCGGCGCCGTCGCCGGCATGTCGAGCGGACGGGTCGACGCGGCGCTGATGTGGGTCACCGACCTCTTCCTGTCGCTGCCGCAGCTGCCGCTGCTCCTGCTGGTCATCTACCTGTTCCGCGAGCCGGTGAAGGGCGTGCTGGGTGTCGAGGGTGGCGCCTTCGTGCTGATCGTCGCGGTCATCGGCGGCACGCGCTGGATGTCCGCCGCGCGCCTGGTGCGCGCGCAGTTCCTCTCCCTGCGCGAAAAGGAGTTCGTCGAGGCGGCCCGCGCGCTGGGGGCCTCGCGTATCCGCCAGGTGACCCAGCACATCCTGCCCAACGCTCTGGGCCCGGTGATCGTGGTCGCGACCATCGACGTCGCCGCGGCCATCATCGCGGAGTCGACGCTGTCGTTCCTCGGCCTCGGCTTCCCGTCGGACGTGCCGACCTGGGGCAGCGTGCTGCGCGACGCCAAGGATTATCTCGACATCGCCCCGCACTGGGCGCTGTTCCCCGGCTCGCTGATCTTCATCACGGTGCTGGCGATCAACTTCATCGGCGACGGACTGCGCGACGCGCTCGATCCGCGGCGTGTTCTCTAGGACTGGTGTAGCGTGACCGAACCCCTGCTGGACATTCGCGGTCTCAAGACCTGGTTCAAGACCGACGACGGCATGGTCCGCGCGGTCGACGGCGTCGATCTCCACATCGACCGTGGCGAGACGCTGGGCGTCGTGGGCGAATCGGGCTGCGGCAAGACCGTCACCGCCCGTTCGGTGCTGAAGCTGATCGACATGCCGCCCGGCCGCTTCGAGGCCGGGCAGATCCTGTGGCAGGGACGGGACCTGATCCCGCTTTCCATGGACGAGATGGACAAGATCCGCGCCAAGGAGATCGCCATCATCTTCCAGGAGCCGATGACC
>JAESFZ010000196.1_pt1 | contig 76761 bp, 72 predicted proteins | sample 9269561 | NCBI WGS metagenome assembly JAESFZ01 (sample SAMN14515552, study PRJNA621657) | algae metagenome | isolation source: Tildeniella nuda ZEHNDER 1965/U140 and co-occurring heterotrophs from wet... | place: Switzerland: Stansstaad, Zurih | collected 1965-01-01 | reverse complement strand
GATATCCCACATCCAAACCACCCGGACCCATAACCTTGCGCCACGGCCTCCAATACTTCCGAGCCATCGCCAAAGGTTGGGTTCTCAGAGATGTGTGCATGCCGTAGCACGCAGTGGGGGAGAGGTGTCGAGCCCGTAAGGCGAGACGGAGAGGGGGCCTTAGCGGTCGAAAATCATGGCCGCGGGATTGGGTCCTGGGCGCTCGCGCCCCGCAATCACCCGGCGGCATAAAAACCGCCCCCTACCCCAGCTTCTCCTTCAAGAACGCCACCGTCCTGCCCCAGGCGAGATCCGCGGCCTCCTTGTTGTAGCGCGCCTGCGACGTGTCGTTGTTGAAGGCGTGCTGCGCGCCCTCGTAGACATGGACCGTGAATTCCTTGCCGGCCGCCGTCAGCGCCGCCTTGTAGGCGTCGATGCCGGCATTGATGCGCTCGTCCTGGCCGGCATAGTGCAGCAGCAGCGGCGCCTCGATCCGGGCGATCGCCGCCTCGTCCTTCACCTGCGCGCCGTAATAGGCGACGCCGGCCGCGAGGTCCGGCGCGGCGGCGGCGAGATTGTTCACCGTGCCGCCGCCCCAGCAGAAGCCGATGGCGCCGACCTTGCCGTTGACGTCGTCGCGGCCCTTCAGATAGGCGATCGTCGCCACGCCGTTGGCCGCGGTCTTCGCCGGATCGAGCTGCGAGAACATCCCGCGCGCTGCCTCCTCGTCGGCCGGCGTGCCGCCGAGCGGCGACAAAAAATCGGGCGCCAGCGCGACGAAGCCTTCCAGCGCCATGCGCCGCGCCGCGTCCCTGATATGGGCGTTCAGCCCGCGGTTTTCGTGGATGACGATGACCGCGCCGAGCTTGCCGCTCTGCTCGGCGGGGCGCACCAGATAGCCCTTCATCTCGCCCCCGTCGCCCGGCCAGGCGACGTCCTCGGCCGTCAGCCGCGCATCGTCCTCGGCGACGACAGCGGCCTGCGCCGAATTTGCCGCCAGCATCGGCGCGATCACCGCCGCGGCGGCGCCGGATCCCGCCAGCTTCGTCAGCTTCTCCATGAAGCCGCGGCGGTCCAGCGTCAGATGCGTGTATTCGTCATAGGCGTCGATCATCGCCTGGGTGATGACGGGTTCTGTCATGGCGGTCTCCCTCGGATGGATGGACGGAACATAGGCCGGCGGCAGCGCAGGTCCAGTCAAGGCCCGCTCGCTGCGTCTGGTCAACTGTCACGCCAGGCTCAAACTGGCAGTCGTCCCCTCATACCCCCACCCCTAACCGTCCCCTCAAGGGGGAGGGGGACCGGCTGGCATCTTTCTCAGCCGCAAATCGTCCACGAATTTGCACGTGTGGCGGCCGCAAAGTCCCCTCCCCCTTGAGGGAGGGGTTAGGGGTGGGGGTATGACACGCCGAAAGGTGGCATCATTTCTCCAACACCTTGCTGAACGCGTTGGTGAAGCGCACCGCCCCGCGGCGATCCACGGCCTCGCCCAGCACGACGTCCATGAAGTCGTTCGTGACCCGCACCAGCGCGAAGCCGCCCATGTAGGCGGCCTTGGGCTTGAACAGGTCGAAGCCGTCGCGGCGGTAGATCATCGGCGTCTCGTGCTGGTGGCCGTGAAAAATGCCGACGACGTTATAGCCCGCGAGCGCGTCCAGCATCGCCTGCCGCTCCGCCTCGCTCCACCAGTGCGGCGCGCCCTCGCCGTCGTCGTCGAAGGTCCTTTTCGTCGGATCCCAGCGCTCGATCGAGAAAGAATCCCAGCCGTAGTGCTGGAACAGCACCACCGGCCGGCCGTCGCCGGCATGGGTCTTCAGATCGTCCCTCAGCCACGGCAGGCCGCTCGCCGCGCCCTTGGCCGTGTCACCGCCGAAGCGGTGGAGCTGCACGAGGTGCAGCCCGCCCCAGTTCCAGGAATAGCAGTCGGAGGCGACGTCATAATTGTCGGCCGGTACCGGCGGCTTGAAGAACACGCCCGGCCGGTGGTTGAGCTCGACATAGTCGCGCAGCTCGCGGCGGTACCAGTCGACGCGGGGCGGCTGCCCGTCCTGGTCGAGATCGTGGTTGCCGAGCCCGACATAGACGGGAAAATGCACCCGGTCTGGCCCCACACCCTGCTGGTAGCGGTGGCTGAATTGCAGCAGTTGCGTGCCTTCGTGCGGCAGCGCGGTCTGGCCGCCGCCGTCGTCGGTCACGTCGCCGCCGATCACCAGCCCGAGCGGCCGGGCGATCGGCCGGCCGGCGCCGGCAAGCCCGCTGGCAGCGCCCGCCACCTCCTTCGGCCAGTGGCCGCGCTCCAGCCCGTTCAGCGCCGCGACGTGGCTGAGCAAATTGGCGTCGGTCTTGCCCTCCTCCGCGCAGTTCGGGCTGAGGCCGTTGCCCATGCGGCAGGCATGCACGTCGTTGGAGAACAGGAAGGTGGCGTCGGTGCGAGCACCGCCCGCCTGCTGGGCGAGGGCAGGCCGCACCGCCGGCGGTGACAGTATCGCCGCAGCAAACCCGCAGATCAGGTCGCGCCGGGACAGGATGTTCATGCGTCGATCACCAAATGACCACGGCGCCGGCCGGCAGATCGGTCCGCCGGAAGCCATGACATCTTGGCAGGATCGCAGCCGGCAAATCAACCGGCAAGCCCGCGCGTCGGGCGAAAGTCATGCCGTTGACCCTGCCGGCAAGATCGGCGATTTCCATTTGAACGCAAACAACTCTGCATTATGCTCCGCGCCACGAAAAGCTTCGAGGGGGAAGTTGTCGATGATTCTTTCGAGACGCCAGGTCGTTCTCGGCGGGCTGGCCGTGGCCGCGGCCGGCTTTGTGGGGGGAGACGCGGAGGCGGCGGCCGCGTCCTATTTCGCCGGCACCGCGGTCGACAACGGCGTCACCTACGCCAAGACCAATTTCGCCAAGATTGACAGGAAATGGCACCGCCAGGTCGTCAAGTTCAAGTCGAGCGAGCCGCAGGGAACGGTCGTCGTCGATACCCGCAACCACTTCCTCTACCTGATCATGGAGAACCGAACGGCGATCCGCTACGGCGTCGGCGTCGGCAAGGAGGGGTTCCAGTGGTTCGGCCGCTCCACCATCGACCGCAAGGCGCTGTGGCCGCGCTGGACGCCGCCGCCGGAAATGCGCAAGCGCCATCCCGAATTGCCCGCCTTCGTCGAGGGTGGCTCGCCCAAGAATCCGCTCGGACCGCGCGCCATGTACCTGCACCGCGACGGCGCCGACACCGGCTACCGCTTCCACGGCACCATCGCTCCGTGGAGCATCGGCACCGACGCCTCGTCGGGCTGCATCCGCATGTTCAACGAGGACGCCATCGACCTCTACCAGCGCTGCCCGGTCGGCACCGCCGTGCAGGTCCTGCCGCATCTGGCCGAGCAGGCGCGGAAGTCGCTCGCCCGCCCCGAAGAGCCGGAAACCGAGTAGGCAGCCGATCATGATTTTTCGCCCCGACGCCCTCCGGCGCCCGCTCGCCGCCTGCCTGCTGCTGGCGCTCGCCGCCTGCACCTCCACCAACACGGGAATCGAGACCCCGCAGGTCGCCGCCGCCGTGAACCCCAACGACATCGGCAACACCAACGACCCCGCCGCCGGCTTCGCCAACATGCAGCCCGGCAGCGAGGAGGATTTCATCCTCAATGTCGGCCGCCGCACCTTCTTCGCCGCCGGCTCGGCCGAGCTGGATTCGGTCGCCAGGACGACGCTCGACCAGCAGGCCGCCTGGCTGGTCAAAAACCCGCGCTGGCTGGTCAAGCTGCAGGGTTTCGCCGACGATTCCGGCTCCGACGCCCAGCAGGTGGCGCTCTCGCAGAAGCGCGCCGACGCTGCCATGGCTTATCTCGTCTCCAAGGGCGTCGACGCCAAGCGCATGTGGGCAAAAGGTTACGGCAAGGACCGCGAGGTGCGTGCCTGCACCGACAGGTCCTGCAAGGTGCAGAACCGCCGCGTCGTCACCAATCTGCGCAACGAATACGACACGCCGTAGCCATCCTCCCCCCTTGCGGGGGAGGTGCCCGCGAAGCGGGCGGAGGGGGTAACCTCAGGAGGCACCTCCCGAACCATCGAGCACTGCCGCGGCGACCCACCCGGCCGGACACCGCGTCCCCTCCCCCCTTGCGGGGGAGGTGCCCGCGAAGCGGGCGGAGGGGGTAACCTCAGAAGGTACCGCCCGGACGCCAGAACGCCGAGCACTGCCGCACCGACCCCACCCGGCCGGACTGCGTCCGGCCACCCTCCCCTCAAGGGGGAGGGATCGCCGTCACACCTCCAGAAACCGGATCCTGTTCCCGAACGGGTCGATGACCTCGCATTCCAGCCCCCAGTCTTGCCTTTGCAACCCTGGGCGGTTGTATTTGTAATTCTTGCCGGCCAGCTCCTTCTGCCAGGCCTCGACGCCGGTCATGTAGACCAGCATGTTGGCCCCCGGGCTGGCGTCGCCCGAGTGCTCGCTGAGATGCAGTTTCAGCGCCCCGCGCGACACCTGGCAGTAGAGCGGCATGCCCGGCTCGAAACGATGCTCCCAGTCGAGCGTCAGGCCGAGGAAGCCGAGATAGAAGTCGCGCGCCTTCGCCTCGTCGAAAATCCTGACGATCGGCGCCGGCGGCTCGAAGCGCCACGGCGCGTCCTCCGCTTCGCCGATCTTCGCCGACAGCACGTTCCAGCTCTCCAGCCCAAATTGTTTGGCCACGATCTCCAGCGCCTCGGCGTGCTGGATCGTCACGCCGCGCGCGGCAAGCTCGTCGCGCATGGCCTTCGCCATCGCCTTGGCGTTCAAGAATGTACGCATGGGTTCCGGTTCTCCGTCCCGGCGAAGCTTTTTTCCCACCTCAGCGCCCGCATTACCGAAGTCTCCGCCGGAAGGGTTTACCGGTTGGACTTTCCAGGTCGACGCATTCGCCAAAAACCCTTTCGGGCGCGGGCTGCCGGCTGCGTCGCGGCCGTGCGGGAAAGCTAGCGGCGGGCGCTGGCGGCGTCAACGATGCGGCGCGCCGGACTGGCGGAGGCGCTGCGCGGCTTCTAAGCTCGCCCGATGCCTTCGTTCTCGCATCTCTGGCCATGGATCGGACTCGGCTTCGCGGCTGCGGTGCTCGCCGGTCTGCTGTTCGGCGAGCTGCGCGGCGACCGCACGATGCCGCGCAGCCGCGACATGGTGTGGCTCGCCTGGGCGGCCACCGCGGCCTATCTGCTGCACCAATTCGAGGAGCATGGCATCGACGCGGAAGGCCAGCCCTATGCCTTCCGCGCGATGATGTGCGAAACATTCGGCTCTGCCGACGCGGCCGCCTGCCCGGTCCCAGAGGCCTTCATCACGGCAGTCAACATCCCGCTGGTATGGCTGGCGGGCCCGATCTCGGCCCTGCTCGGACGCCGCTGGCCGGCGATCGCGCTCAGCTTCTTCGGCGTGGTGTCGGTCAACGCGGTCGCGCATATCGGGCCGGCGCTGGCGAACGGCAGCTACAATCCCGGCCTCGTCACCTCGATCCTGCTGTTCCTGCCGCTGTCGCTCCGGGCCTTCTGGATCGCCCTGCGGCGGCCGGACCTGGGAGTGCCCGCCGTCGCCGCGACCGTGCTCGCCGGCATCCTGATCCACGCCGTGCTCATGCTCTCGCTGAAAGCCTATCTGGCCGGCTGGATCGGCGAACCCGTCCTGATCGCGATCCAGATCGTCAATCCGGCGATCCCGATGCTGCTGCTTGCGGCGTTGACCTTGCGCCGGTCGGCTCGGGTCTGAGAACCCCTCACGCGCTCTTCCGCTCCTCCCGCCTCGGCAGCTTCCAGTTCGGCCGCGGAAAGTGGCAGGTGTAGCCGTTGGGGTAGCGCTCCAGGTAATCCTGGTGCTCCGGCTCGGCCTCCCAGAAGGCGCCGGCCGGCGTGACCTCGGTCACCACCCTGCCCGGCCACAGGCCGGAGGCGTCGACGTCGGCGATGGTGTCTTCCGCCACGCGCTTCTGCTCGTCGCCGATATAAAAGATCGCCGAGCGGTAGCTGGTGCCGACGTCGTTGCCCTGCCGGTCGCGGGTGCTCGGGTCGTGGATCTGGAAGAAGAATTCGAGCAGGTCGCGGTAGCCGATTTTTTCGGGATCGAACACGATCTCGATCGCCTCGGCATGGCTGCCGTGGTTGCGGTAGGTGGCGTTCGGCACGTCGCCGCCGGAATAGCCGACGCGGGTGGAGATCACGCCGGGCAGGCGGCGGATCAGATCCTGCATGCCCCAGAAACAGCCGCCGGCAAGCACTGCGCGTTCGGTTGCCATGGTGGTGTCCTCGCTTCTCGGATTGGATGCGCCTGATATAGGGATTTCGCAGCGTTTTGTTAGCGGCGGCCTCCTGCCTTGATCACGTCCGCGCCAGATTACCCCCACCCCTAACCCCTCCCCACAAGGGGGAGGGGGACCGCCTGGCTCTCCGCCAGGCACAATCGTCGACGGTTTCGCGTTGCACGACGGCCGCAAGGTCCCCCTCCCCCTTGTGGGGAGGGGTTAGGGGTGGGGGTGCGGGCCGAGCAGCATTCGCTGAAATCCGATACGCGATAACCCTCCCCCCTTGCGGGGAAGGGCCAGGGGTGGGGGTAACTCGATATACGATACCCTGCCCGCAAGGGGGAAGCGTTGAGGGCGCGAACGACATCGCAAGGCCACAACGCTCGGATCGCCCCTCACCGCGGCAGCGTATAGGCAATCACATAATCCCCCGCCCTGGTGCCGATCGAGCCGTGGCCGCCGGCCACCATGACGACGAACTGGCGCCCGTCGGAGGCTTCGAAGGTCATCGGCGTCGACTGGCCGCCGGCAGGCAGGCGCGCCTCCCAGAGCTGCCGCCCGGTGGTCAGGTCGTAGGCGCGCAGATAGTCGTCGACGGCCGCGCCCAGAAACACCACGCCGCCGGCCGTGATCATCGGCCCGCCGATGCCGGGCACGCCGACCTTGAACGGCAGCGGCAGCGGGGTCATGTCGCGCACCGTGCCGTTGCGGTGCCGGTAGGCGATTTTTCCCGTCCTCAGATCGGCGCCGGCGACGAAACCCCAGGGCGGCGCCTGGCAGGGGATGCCGAGCGGCGACAGGAACGGTCCCATGACCACGGCATAAGGCGCGCCCTCGTTGCGGTTCAGCCCCTGCTCGCTGCCGCGCCCCTCGTCCGGCGGCGGCACTTCCGCGCGGGGGACGAGCTCGGACTTGAAGGCAAGATAGGTCGGCATGCCGAACATCACCTGCCGCACCGGGTCGACCGCCACGCCGCCCCAGTTGAAGGTGCCGAAATTGCCGGGGAAGACCAGCGTGCCCTGCACCGAGGGCGGCGTATAGCGGCCCTCGTAGCGCAGCCGGCGCAGCTCGATGCGGCAGGCGAGCTGGTCGAACATGGTGACGCCCCACATGTCCGCGCCGGTGAGCGGCGGCGGCATGAAGGTGAGGTCCGAGACCGGCTGTGTCGGCGCGGTAAAGTCGCCTTCGATGGCGCCGCCCGGCGCCGGCACCTCGTTGACGGGGATGATCGGCTCGCCGCTGCGCCGGTCGAGCACGTAGATGTCGCCCTGCTTGGTCGGCCCGACCAGCGCCGGCATCACGCCGTTCGCCGTGGTGATGTCGATCAGGCTCGGCTGCGCCGGCACGTCCATGTCCCACAGGTCGTGATGCACGGTCTGCCGCACCCAGCGCACCTGGCCGGTATCGAGGTCGAGCGCCGTGATCGACGACGAGTATTTTTCCACATGCTCGCTGCGGTTCATGCCGAGCTGGTCGGGCGTCTGGTTGCCGAGCGGGATGTAGACCAGCCCCAGCGCCTCGTCGGCGCTTGCCGTCGACCACATGTTGGGCGAGTTGTGGGTATAGGTCTCGCCCGGCCCGAGCGGCGTCGTGCGGTCCGGGTTGCCGGAATCCCAGGCCCACACGATCGCCCCGGTGACGGCGTCGTAGGCGCGGATGACGCCGGACGGTTCTTCCGTCGAATAATTGTCGTTGACGGCGCCGCCGACGATGATCTTGCCGCCGGCGATCAGCGGCGCCGAGGTCGAATAATAATAGCCCGCCTTGTCGGCATAGGGCATGTTGGCGAGCAGGTTGAGCGTGCCGCCCTCGGCGAAGCTCGTGCAGATCTCGCCCGTCCCGGCATCCAGCGCGATCAGCCGCGCGTCCGAGGTCGGCAGGTAGACGCGCTCGGCGCATGGCTGGCCGGCCGGTGCACCCGCCACCGCGTGATAGGCGACGCCGCGGCAGGTCTGGTGCTGGCGGTCCTTCTCCAGCCCGACCCTGGGATCGAAGCGCCAGCGCTCCTTGCCGGTCTCCGCCTCGATGGCGATGGCCCAATTGTGCGGCGTGCAGATGTAGAGCAGCTCGCCGATTTTCAGCGGCGTCACCTGATAGGTCGTCTCGGTCACGTCGTCGGGGCCGCGCACGTCGCCGGTGCGATACGTCCAGGCGGGCTGCAGCGAGCCGACATTTTCCGGCGTGATCTGGGCGAGCGGCGAATAGCGCTGGCCGAAGGGGGTGCGGCCGTAGAAATGCCATTCGCCCGGCGGCATCGCGCCGCCGCCAAGATTGGGCGCGGCCGCGACCTGTTCAGTGGGCAGCGCGCCGGGGATGTCGTAGCGGTCGGTGGTCATCGCATAGCCGGCGACCACCAGCGCCGCCAGCACGGCTATGCCGAGCGCCGTGGCCCCGCCGGAGCCCGCAAGCCGGCGCCGCACCCAGGGGGTCAGCAGCCACAGGCCGATCAGCACGATGACGCCGCCGCGCGGGCCGAGCTGCCACCAGTCGAAGCCGACCTCCCAGATAGCCCAGGCGAGCGTGCCGACCAGAAGCAGCGCGTAGACCCATAGCGCCGTCTGGCGCCTGCGCACCAAAAGCAGCGCGGTGGCAAGAAAGCCGAGCGCGGCGACGACGTAGTACCAGCTGCCGCCGAGCACCGCGAGCCAGATGCCGCCGGCGCCGATGGCCAGACCGATGAGCGCCAGAACCAGAGCCGTGATGCCGATGACCAAGGGTCGCCTCCCTCTTGCCTGTCGCAGCCGCCGCGCCAGCGCAGTCTTCAACCTCCGGCAGCAGACTGTCAAACACTGGTTGATTCGCGAGAGCGGCACCGCCAACGCCAAGGAAATAATTCCTCGGCCTCGCGCCTTCTCCTCTTGCTTTTCGGTACAAAACGGAAACGCCGCTGGCCTTTCCCACCCGAATCACTACATTCGGTGGCGATGTCACCGGACGACCTGCCTTTCTTCGACGACGACGCGCCTGCCCCGCGCGGCGCGTCTGCGCACGCCCCGGCGCCCCCGCGCCCGGAAGGCGGCATCGCCGCGCGCGCCATGGCGGCCAGGGCCGGCCACAACAACCGGACGCCCGACTACCTCAACGGCCTGAACCCCGAGCAGCGGCTGGCGGTGGAGACCACCGAAGGCCCCGTGCTGGTGCTTGCCGGCGCCGGCACCGGCAAGACGCGCGTGCTCACCACCCGCATCGCCCACATCCTTGCCACCGGCCGCGCCTTCCCCAGCCAGATCCTCGCCGTCACCTTCACCAACAAGGCCGCGCGGGAAATGAAGCAGAGGGTGGGCCTGCTCGTCGGCGAGCAGGTCGAGGGCATGCCCTGGCTCGGCACCTTCCATTCGATCGGCGTAAAGATGCTGCGCCGCCATGCCGAGCTGGCCGGCCTGCGCTCCAGCTTCACCATTCTCGACACCGACGACCAGATCCGCCTCATCAAGCAGCTCATCCAGGCCGAGGGGCTGGACGACAAGCGCTGGCCGGCGCGCCAGTTCGCGCAGATGATCGACGGCTGGAAGAACAAGGGGCTGGGCCCCGCCGAGATCGCCGAGGGCGACGCCCGCGCCTTCGCCAACGGCAAGGGCCGCGCGCTCTACAAGGCCTATCAGGACCGCCTGCAGACGCTGAACGCCTGCGACTTCGGCGACCTTCTGTGCCACCCCATCCGCATCTTCCGCGCCCATCACGACGTGCTGGCGGAGTATCACCGGCGTTTCAGGTACATCCTCGTCGACGAGTACCAGGACACCAACACCGCGCAGTACATGTGGCTGCGGTTGCTGGCGCAGCGGCCCTCCTCGAAGGATGGGGTGCGGCCTGGCGGCCGCGATCTCTCCCCCCTTGAGGGGGAGATGGCCGGCAGGCCAGAGGGGGTACCCTCAGAAGGCACCGCCAGAACGTCGAGCACTGCCGGACGTACCCCCTCCGGCGGCTTCGCCGCCACCTCCCCCGCAAGGGGGGAGGGAAGAACCCCCGTCAACATCTGCTGCGTCGGCGACGACGACCAGTCGATCTATGGCTGGCGCGGCGCCGAGGTCGACAACATCCTGCGTTTCGAGAAGGATTTTCCCGGCGCCGCCGTCATCCGGCTGGAGCGCAACTACCGCTCCACCGCCCATATCCTCGGCGCCGCCTCCCACCTCATCGCCCACAATGAGGGCCGGCTCGGAAAGACCCTGTTCACCGAGCGCGAAAACCCCGAGGACGCCAGGGTCGCCGTGCACGCCGCCTGGGATTCGGAGGAGGAGGCGCGCGCCGTCGGCGAGGAGATCGAGCAGTACCAGCGCAAGGGCCATTTGCTCAACGACATGGCCATCCTGGTGCGCGCCTCCTTCCAGATGCGCGAGTTCGAGGACCGTTTCGTCACGCTGGGCTTGAACTACCGCGTCATCGGCGGCCCGCGCTTCTACGAGCGTCAGGAGATCCGCGACGCCATGGCCTATATGCGCGTCGTCGCCCAGCCGGCCGACGACCTCGCCTTCGAGCGCATCGCCAACGTGCCGAAGCGCGGGCTGGGCGAGGCCGCCATCCGCCAGGTGCACGACACGGCGCGCGCGCTCGGCGTGCCCATGCTGGCGGCCGCCGAAACCCTTGCCGAGAGCGACGAGCTGAAACCGAAGCCGCGCGCGGCGCTGCGCCAGCTCGCCGCCAACTTCCGCCGCTGGCAGGAGCTTCTGGAGACTACGCCGCACACCGAGCTGGCCGAGACGATCCTCGAAGAATCCGGCTACACCGAGATGTGGAAGAACGACCGCTCGGCCGAGGCGCCGGGCCGGCTCGAAAACCTCAAGGAGCTGATCCGCTCCATGGAGGAATACGAGTCGCTGCGCGCCTTCCTGGAGCATGTGGCGCTGGTCATGGACACCGAGCAGAACGCCGAGCTCGACGCCGTCTCCATCATGACGCTGCATTCGGCCAAGGGTCTGGAGTTCGAGACGGTCTTCCTGCCCGGCTGGGAGGAAGGCCTGTTCCCGCACCAGCGGGCCCTCGACGAGGGCGGCCGCTCGGCGCTGGAGGAAGAGCGCCGCCTCGCCTATGTCGGCCTCACCCGAGCCAAGCGCAACCTGCACCTGTGGTTCGTCTCCAACCGGCGCATCCACGGCCTGTGGCAGTCGACCATCCCCTCGCGCTTCCTCGACGAGCTGCCGGAGGCGCATGTCGAGGTGCAGCAGGCCGACACCTCCTATGGCGGCTACGGCTCGCCCTACGGCCGCTCCGGCGGCGGCTTTTCGGCCGGCCGCCAAAACCCCTACGGCGCCTCGCGCTTCGACAATCTCGGCGGCAACAGCGGCGGCTCGGGCGGCCAGCGCGGCGGCGACCAGGGCCGCTCCTTCTCCAACACCTACGCCACCCCCGGCTGGCAGCGGGCTCAAGCGAACCGCACCGAGGCGACGGACCGCAACTGGGGCTCGCGCTCCGGCCACCAGGTCGAGCGCATCGGCTATGGCGAGACCGATTCCGGCTACGGCGCCGGTCGCGGCTCGGTGAAGGGAAAAACCATCGACGGCGAGCTGGTGGCCAAAAGCGTCGCCGACACCCCCTCCCCCTTCAACATCGGCGACCGCGTCTTCCACCAGAAGTTCGGCAACGGCAACGTCGCGGCCATCGAAGGCAACAAGCTGACGATCGATTTTGACCGCGCCGGGCAGAAGAAGGTGCTGGACGGGTTTGTGACGGGGGTGTGAGGAACTACCTCTTGAAAGCTCACGGAGAGCTTCTGTGCAACTTGACGCTAAGCCAATTTGTCTGAATATCGACTAGAGGTTTATCGGCCACAACACAGCGCTGATTCGCAGCGAGCGCACCCAACCATGACTCGACTAGGCTATCATAGGATGCAAAAAAAACCGCATCTCTTCTCACCTTGAGATCATCAGATGGGCGATCATCGGAGCGGGGCACGATTCTGTCTCCGTTTAAGGAATCATACTAACACCCCCTTAACACATGGTAAAGACCTAAGTTCCACCCATGAGTAAAGTTATCCAAAGAATTAAAGACCCCGAAATATTCTTTGGCATTGTTGCCGCAATTGGCACGAATATTGAGAACTGCATAGGTATATTAGAAAAGAAGTTAGAGTCGTACGCGTACAAGGTCGCCATAACGCGAGTGACCGATAGCTTTGACAAGATAGCACCGAAAGCATTAATCCCGGTGGAACTCAAAAAGACTCCTCTTGAAGCTAGATATGAAACACATATCGCGTTTGGGGACGCCTTAAGAACGAAATTCGATGACGACTCATTTCTGGCCGGGATTGCGATCGATCAGGTTATCGAGAAAAGAAAAGCTGTTTTCACAACCGGATCGGATGTTCCTCAAAAATTTGCGTATATAATGAGGCAATTCAAGCGACGCGAAGAGATCGATCTCTTGCGATCCGTGTACGGGAGGCTATTTTTTCAGATATCGATATACTCCAAACGCAGCAACCGAGTAGACAACCTTGCCAGCAGTATTGCGGATTCGCACAACTCTCCGGATAACAATAGCTTTAGAAAGCATGCTGAAAACCTTGTAGAAATTGATGAAAACGAAGCAAGCGACGAGCACGGCCAACGAATAAGCGATGTCTTCCATGACGCCGATTATATAATAAATGCAGACGTGAACGAAAAAGCGATCGAGGATCAGATCGATCGCTTTATCAAATTGATATTTGGGGCAAATAACATTTCTCCCACGAGAGACGAATACGGATTGTACATCGCAAAGTCAGCATCCTTAAGAAGCTTAGATCTTTCTCGGCAAGTAGGCGCAGCAATATTTACAAAGCAAGGGGAAGTGATATCTCTCGGGAGCAACGAAGTTCCAAAAGGAGGGGGCGGAACCTATTGGTGTGATGATCCTAATGATGACCGCGATTACGTCCGAAAAGAAGATTCTAACCAGAAAAGGAAAAAAGAGATATTTCGTGAACTAAACGAGATTATCTCGAAGCAGCTGCCCGACAACTTCAAAATGGAGTTCGATTTCTCTAAGTCCCAATTTATGGACGCGCTGGAATATGGTAGAATAATCCACGCAGAGATGTCAGCTATCGTCGATGCTGCGCGACGCGGCCTACTAACAGCAGATGCGACGTTATACTGTACAACTTTTCCGTGTCATATGTGCGCTAAGCATATTGTCGCTGCTGGTCTCAAGCAAGTCGTCTTCCTTGAACCTTATCCAAAGAGCCTAGCTAGTGAGCTTCACGCTGACTCCATATCGATAGACGGCCATACGCGCGGAGACTACTACGAATTTCCACATACAATATTCCGCCATTTCTTCGGAGTCCCGCCGCGCAGATACCGAGACCTGTTTGAACGACAGAAAAGGAAAGCAAAAGATGGAAAATTTCAACCTTGGAAGAATGGCTGTAGACAGCTTATTGTAGAAGTCAAAGTACCTATATATCTACTCCTTGAAGCCGATATCATACAAAATATACTTAATCCCCATCTTGAGAAAATCGATATGTCAATAGCGGAACTTCACTAGCCACCGGTCGACCACCTTCTCCCACAAGGGAAAAAGGGAAGTGCCGGCTAGGCGGGCCGCCGCCAAGGGTCAGCCACCCGGCCGGCGGACTATATGCCTGCCGCTCCTCGATCCGCTAGGGAGGCCGTCCGCCACTGCCGCCGCCATGTGCCCCGCACGTCGCCCCGCGCATCCTGTTTCCCGGTATCACCGAGTGCCCGACACCGCGCTCACGCAAAAGACGGAAGCTGCCGGCGCGCGCCGGTTTCACCGCCTGCGGCCGCTGAAGCCCAGCTGACCGCCATGCTGGCAGCGAAAGCCTGACCATGACGTGCACGAGATCTTGAACATCGTGCATGGGCTTACCGTCTGGGCGCTGGAACCTCCCGACACGTCATGACGGCGCCGGCGTTCGAACACAACAAGCGGTGGATCAGCGGCCATGGCGGATTTCAGCAGCGTGGTGACAATGGCTGCGGTCAACGAGAGGACCGTTCGTCATCTATCGGCGAACCGGCCAGACCTCTTGGGCGAGTTCGCTTCCCCTGCAGCCCCCCGGAACAACCTGCCCCCATTCCTCGTTCGTTGCTGCGAGGCGCAATGCCTCGACTGCGACCAGGGAGGTCAAGATGCCTGACAAGGACAAGAAGAGCGGCCAGAGCGACCGCGACATGAAGCAGGACATGAAGGAGCGCGGCCGCCAGCAGGAGGCTGAGCGCGGCGGCACCGGCGGGCAGGAGAAGAGCGGCCAGATGGGCGGCGACAAGCAGCGCGACAAGCAGCAGCGCGGCGGCCAGACCGACAACACCCGCCAGAATCGTTAGCTCACGGAAAATCGGCGCGGGAGCACGTCCCGCGCCGATTTCCGTCAGCGACCGCCCGGGCGCGTGCTCCGCGCAGGGGACAGATTATTTGCTGTCGGCGGAAAAGTGGCGGCGCTGCAAGGTTGGCGCGACCAGAAAAAACAAGCCGGCGCGGGTACTTACGCCACCTCGCCGCGATCTCGGCAAGCCAAGGTAGCGGCGTTCCGGCCGATTCTTATCCCCGGCCTCTCCACCTTTCTTATCCTTGCCGGCAGTCCCTTCTGCGGGAACGCCGATCATGACGGTGGTCTGCGGGGAGGGATCGGTGTCCGGAAGGTAGCGGCTAACGTGGCCGCGAGGTCCGGCGCTGCTTCAGAGTTTCTACCGATCCCGAAGAATGAGCGGGACGGGGCTCCGGTATGGCCTCAGGAGCCGTCATGAAGGATATCGCCGGCGTCACTCAAGTCGGAGTACGATCCCATGACCCGGAAATGAAGCAGCGAAGAAGCACCGGACGGGCGGCCGAAAGGTCGCATTAAAATTTAGATGAGCGATCCTGCGGCCGCCCGTCTTCCCGACTTCCTCAATGGCCAGACGGCGACGCCGGGCGTGGCGAGGACGAGATGTGTGAGTCGAAGAAGCGCGAGCGGGTCACGGATACCGGATGGCTGGCGACAGCACCGAAGCGCCTCGAAGCTCAGGCGGCGCGGCGGATACGCCCGACCTTTGTCCGCCACGCCGCCTTTTCCGCACCATGGCCAGCCGGACCGTCGTTGGTGGAACGGGCGCGGCCGTCGGGGCCGGGGAGGACGGACCCGCCGTCGCCTTTCGCCTGATGTTCCATCCGCGGTCCGGCTGGCATGGAAGCCTTCACATGCGGCCGCGCCGATTCAGCATGCGCCGGGTGGCCGGGCCGGGCCCGCGCATGTAATAGAGCTCCGGCCTGTAGCTCGGCAGGATGAATTCGCGGAGCGCCGATGCCAGGTGTGCCAAAAATGTCCAGGGTTCCATCGTTTGTCCTCCTGCACCGTGTGCCGTCTTTCAGGCCGGCACCGTCCAGGTAATGGCGGAAGGATACGGGCATCGCGCCGAACCGTCTGTGCGGTTTCGCACAGTCCCGGCGAAATCCGCACTGGGCGCACTGGCGCCGGATTCCGGGCTCGGGCCGCCGCGCTTCCGATATGCGGGCAGGAGCGGTAAAGTCGGGGAAAAGAGGGGAAAGATTGCAGTGACGACTTCCACGGCCTTCCTGTCGAGGCTTTCCGATGCCGATTTCGCCGCGCTGGCCGGGCGCTGGGCGGCATCCGGCTACCGCCCCGGCGCGCTGATCATCGCCCATGGCGACACCGACCGCGACGTCTTCTTCCTTCTCGACGGCCGGGCGCGCGTCACGCTGTTTTCCGAGGATGGCCGCGAGATCTCCTATCGCGATCTCGTGCAGGGCGACATTTTCGGCGAGCTCGCCTGCATCGACGGCAAGGAACGTTCGGCCAGCGTCGTCGCGCTGGAGCCGACACGCGCGGCGCGGCTGTCCGCCGCCGCCTTTCGCGAGCTCGTGCATAACCATCCCAATCTGGCCTGGCTTCTGCTGGAGCACTTGTCGGCGCTGCTGCGCCGCATGACCGACCGGGTTTTCGAGTTCAGCACGCTGGTGGTGCGCAAGCGGCTGATCCTCGAGCTGCTGCGCCGGGCCGACGAGATCGAGCCAGCCAACGGGCGTGTTTCGATCTGCCCGGCGCCCACCCATTTCGAGCTGGCGGCCAAGATCAGCACGCACAGGGAAGCGGTGTCGCGCGAGATGAGCACGCTCGCCAAGAAGGGGCTGGTCGAGAAGCACGGCAACCGGCTGGAGCTGCGCGACCTCTCGGCGCTCGAAGCGCTGGCGACGGCGGAGGATTAGCGGCGGCGGCATGCGCGAGGCATCTGCCCTGTCGGAACCGGACATCCCCGGACGTCTTTCAGAAAGCGGGGCAACCGAAAGGGAGAAGCAGCATGCTGAAGGAAAAGTCCTCCGCGGCGATCGTCGCCGTCAGCGACATCGAGCGCGCCAAGAAATTCTACCGCGACACGCTCGGCCTCGACCTCGAAGAGGAGTTCGAGGGCCATGTGCTGACTTTCCGCACCGGCGGGACGCATCTCGTCGTCTACCGCTCGGAGATGGCCGGCACCAACAAGGCCAATGCCGTCGTCTGGGGCGTCGGCGACGACATCGAGACGATCGTCGCCGACCTCAAGGCCAAGGGCGTCGTCTTCGAGCATTACGCCGACATGCCGGGCGCGCGGCTGGTCGGCGACATCCATGTCGGCGACGGCATCAAGACCGTCTGGTTCAAGGACCCCGACGGCAACCTCCTGCACCTGAACAGCATGTGATCCGCATCGGGCCCGCGGCCGACAAATCCATGTCCGTTCCTGGAACAGGATGCCCGCAAGCTGGTTTCCTGTACAGAGCAGTTTTCCAGAGAGGAGACGGACATGGACAATCGCAGAGGCATGCGCGGCGAGCATCGCGGCCGCGAGGATTTCGATACCGAATACGGTCGCAGCCGCCAGCAGGGCGGCGACTATGGCGACCGCGGCCGGCAGCAGGACCAGTTCAGCCGCGACTATCGCCAGCAGGGCGGCTACCAGGAGGATTTCCGCCAGCAGGGCGGCAATGTCGGTCGGGACGAATGGTCCGCCGGCGACGAATACGGCTATGCCCAGCGCCGCGACCGCGGCGGCTACGGCTATGGCGGCGAACCCGGCGGCTACGAGAGCGGCTATCGCGGACGCGACGAATGGCAGTCGCGCGGCGCCTTCCCGCAAAGCAGCGGCTACTCGCCCGGCGACAGCGGCTATGGCTACGGTTATGGCGGCGAGGACTACGGCTCTCGCGGAAGGTCCGGCCGCTGGTCGCGCGAACGCTCCTACGGCGGCGGGCGGCGCGGTGCGTCCGAGGGCGGGCGCGACTTTTGGGACAAGGCCTCCGACGAGGTGTCGTCCTGGTTCGGCGACCATGATGCCGAACGCCGCCGCGAGATGGACCAGTATCGCGGCCGCGGCCCGAAAAACTACGCCCGCTCCGACGAACGCATCAAGGAGGATGTCAACGACCGCCTGACCGACGCCGGCTGGCTGGACGCCAGCGACATCGAGGTCGAGGTGAGCGATCGCGAGGTCACATTGTCCGGCGAGGTCGACAGCCGCATGGCCAAACGCCAGGCCGAGGACATCGCCGAAGCCGTATCGGGCGTGACCAACGTCCAGAACAATCTGCGGGTACGCGGCGGCACGGGCACGACCGCGTCGACCATGGACAAGCGCTCGGGCACGTTCTGACCGGAACGACCCGGCGCTCGGGACCCGGCGAAGCTGGCCCTCGCCGGGTCCTTCCGCGAGGGCGGTCAGCCGGATGCGGCGAGCAGGATCACGCCGGCGGCCACCACCAGGGCCGCCGCCAGGCGCCATCGCCACGGCCGCTCGCCGAAGAAGACAACGCCGATAAGCGCCGCGATCACCACGCTCGATTCGCGTACCGCCGACACCGCGCCGATCGGCGCGATCGTCTTGGCGTAGAGCACCGTGCCGTAGGCGGTGACGGAGAAGGCGCCGCCGATCAGGCCGAGGCCGAACACCCGCCACGAGATCGTGCCTTTTTTGACGTGCCGGTTCCACAGGATCGCCAGCACCACCGGCGCCTCCAGCAGGAATAGCCAGCCCATGTAGCCGAGCGGACTTTCCGAAACCCGGATGCCGATGCCGTCGGCCACCGAGTATGCGGCGATCGTCAGGCCGAGCAGTGCCGCCACGCCCACGGCGCGCGGATCGGCATGCACCGCGCCGCGCTGCAGCGCCAGGAGGCCGATGCCGAAGGAGATCGCCGCCAATCCCGCCCAGCCCTGCGGCGACAGCGTCTCGCCGATGATCAGGAACGTTCCAAGCGCCACCAGGGCGGGCGCCAGTCCGCGCGAGATCGGATAGACCTGACTGAGGTCGCCCAGCCGGTAGGCCTGGAACAGCAGCGCGTAATAGATGTAGTGGATCAGCGTCGAAGCCGCGATCGACGGCCAGCTCGCCATAGCCGGCGGCGACGAGATCGCGATCAGCGCCAGCCCCGTCGCGGCATGCGCGCCCGAAACCGCTGCCAGCACCAGCGCCCGGTCGGACGCCGCCTTGACCAGTGCGTTCCAGCTGGCATGCAGCACGGCCGCGAACAGCACGAGCGACAGGGCGAATGCGGACATCGTTCTCCTTAGCCGGCTTGGACGCGACGGCTTGCGGCGCTATCTGCCTGCTCCAGGGCGGCAAGACATTACGGCAGCGGCAGGAGATTCACCCGTCCACGGGATGCGATAGCACGAAGCGGGGAGTCTGCCCAAAAGAAAGTGCCGGCCAAGCGGCCGGCACTCAAGTGGTCATCGAAGGGCTAATCAGGCGCCGTCATAGACATAGACGACCATCGATCCGTCGGGCTGGATCTGCGTTGCCACCACATTGTCCGTGCGGATCTGCTGCTCGGTCAGCCGTGCGCTCACGGCCTGGTTGGCGACCAGCGCCGCGCGCAGATCGCTCACCGGCTGCATGTTCTGGCTCATGGCGGCGTCGAAGGCCTGCTTGTCGGCGCTGGCCCAGTCATTCACCTTCACCACGCGAACGGTCGACACTTCGCGGATGGTCTGGATCTGGCCGGCCGTCGTCGTGCCCTGCGCCATCACCGGAACGAGCGTCTCGACGCTGGTGATGCTGGAGGTGGTCATCGCATCGGTGCCGTCAGCACCCTCGGCGTTGAGCTGCTGGACTCCCGGATTGATCTGCGTCTGGCCGGTCGAATCCGGATTGCCGGACTGTGCCGGGCTCTCGGCGAAGCTCGGAGCCGCGAGGGCGGCGATACCGGCGACGGAGGCGGCGAACAGAAGGCTGCGTTTCATCTTGATATCTCCTTTGCTAGTCCCTCGCCGCCTCAACCCGCGGGACTCGCGAAGGTTCCGGGCACAATCGGTCGCAAAATCTTACAGGACGATAGACAGGGACAGCCGGCGCGAGGAGCGACGCCGATCAGTCTTTTTGGCCTTCCCAGCGAGCCAGAAAAGCCTCGATCGGCAGGGTTTGCATGTCGGGAATGGCTTTCACCAGCCGCTCCAGCGGCCAGTCCCACCAGGCAAGCGCGGCAATGCGGCGGCAGACGGTGTCGTCGAACCGCGGGCGCAGCCGTTTTGCCGGCACTCCGGCGACGATCTCGAACGGCGCCACGTCCTTCGTGACCACCGCGTTGGCACCGACCACCGCGCCATTGCCGATCGACACCCCCGGCAGGACGACCGCGCCGTGGCCGATCCAGACATCGTTGCCGATTGACACCTGCTTTGCCCGCCGGCGCTCGCGGAAGGCCGCGTCGACGCCGAGATAACGGAAGAATTCGTTCGGCCGGTAGCTGACCTTGTGGCTGGTGACCCGCTCGATCGGATGTTCCAGCGCGTTGATGCGGGTGTTGGCGGCGATCGAGCAGAATTTTCCGATCGTCGTGTAGATCGCCTCGGCATGGCGCTCGAAATAGGAGAAGTCGCCGACGGCGACCTCGCGCAGGATCACGCGCTCGCCGACCACCGCGTAGCGACCCAGCCGGCAGGATTTGAGTTCCGCCGTCGGGTGGATGCGGGGTTCGGGATCCTTGAAGCGCAGATCGGGATCGACAGCCATTCAGGCGCCCCGGACGAGCACCGGCGGGGTGCGCGGCCTCATTGCGGCTTGCCGTTCGTCCACACGACCTCCTGGCCGTAGAGGGGAACGGTGGAGATCGCCATCTTGGCCGAGCCGTCCTGCACCTGCCTGGAATGCGAGAGATAGATCAGCGTCTGGTTGGCCTTGTCGTAGATGCGGTTCACCACCTGCTTCTTCCAGATCAGGCTGATGCCCTGCTTGAACACCTCCTCGCCACCCTGGCCGAATTCGATGTCGCGGATGGTGATCGGCCCGGTCTGCTCGCAGGAGATCGCCGAATCGGACGGGTCCTCGAACCAGTTGCCCTTCTGCAGCCGGTCGACGACGCCACGGTCGAAATAGGACACGTGGCAGGTGACGCCGTCGACCTTCGGGTCCTTGATCGCCTCCACGATGATGTCGTTGCCGAACCAGTCGACCCCGACCTCGCCGACCTGCTGGGCAAAGGCCGAGCCGGCCGATATGCCGAAAAAGGCTGTCGCGAGACAGAGCGCGATGCAACGCATGGACGATCTCCTCAAGGTCGAACAACAAAGGACTTGAGAGTTGGTACGGTCGCCGGTCGAATGCAAGCCCTGTCACCGCGGCAGCGTCAAGATGGCCTCTTTCACCTGCCCGCCGCCGGCGCTATCTTCCAACCATGACGTCGCTCGCCAAGATTCACCTGCCGTCCGCGGTCAAGTATGCCGCCGCAGTCGCCGTCGCGGCAGTCGCCACCGGCGCGGCTTTCGCCGCCTGGGCGGCGCAGGGCTCCGACATACTGGTGACGATGATCCAGTCCGGCCTCTCCTGGTGCTTCTAGGCGGACGGCAGGCACAGCCAGGCAACGAAAAGCTTACCCGACAGGCCAAGCCAACATGATGCGAACCATACTCGTCGGCATTCTGGTTCTTATGGCGGCCGGCGTCGGCTGGCTCACCTTCGACTGGTACCGTGCCCGCAGCAGCGCCGAAGCCTTCGGCGCGCCCTTCACCCTGGTCGACCAGAAGGGCGCGGAGATCACCGAGAAGGCGTTCCGCGGCCAGCCATCGGCTGTGTTCTTCGGCTTCACCCACTGCCCGGAGGTCTGCCCGACCACGCTGGTCGAGCTCGACAGCTGGCTGAAGAAGCTCGGCGACGAGGGCAAGGACATCCGCGCCTATTTCGTCAGCGTCGACCCCGAGCGCGACACGGCGGAAGCGATGGACCGTTATGTCGGCAACGTATCGGACCGCATCACCGGCATCACCGGCGATCCGCAGAAGGTCGCGGAGATGACCAAAGCCTTCAAGATCTTTTCGCGCAAGGTGCCGCTGGAAGACGGCGACTACACGATGGATCACACCGCCTCGATCCTGCTTCTCGACCGCAATGGCGGCTTCTTCGGTACGATCTCCTATGGCGAGGACTCGGATGCGGCGATCGCCAAGCTCAAGCGCCTTGTCGCCGAAGGCTGAGCGGCCGCGCGCATCGATGACCCAGACGCGGCTTTTCTTCACCGCCGGCAGAGACGCTGCCGGGCGGCTGTTCCCGGCACTCGAGGCCGCCTTCGAGGAGGATGGGCTGCCGCTCGCCGTCATCGAGCTGGACGAAGCCGAGAACACCCAGGAAATCTCGCTCTATGTCGACGGCGACACCGCCGACGCGCAATGGCGCTTGGCCGAAATCCTGCGCGAGCACGGCGAGCCGGAAACGATCTCGCAGGAAAAACTGCCGGACGTCGACTGGGTGGCACGCTCGCTGGAAGGCCTGAAGCCGGTGCGCGCCGGCCGCTTCTTCGTGCATGGCTCGCACGACCGCCACCGCCGCCGCATCGGCGATCTCGCCATCGAGATCGAAGCGGGACTGGCCTTCGGCACCGGCCATCACGGCACGACGGCGGGCTGCCTCGACATGATCGGGGCGGTGGTGCGACGCGAGCGCCCGGCCAACGCGCTCGATCTCGGCACCGGCAGCGCCGTGCTCGCGATCGCATTGGCGAAGATGGCACACATCCCGGTTCTGGCGACCGACATCGATCCGGTGGCGACCAAGGTGGCGGCGGAGAATGCGCGCCTGAATGGCGTTTCCGCCTTCGTCCACACCGCGACAGCACCCGGCTTCCATCATCCGGTGTTCGGGCACGCCGGGCCCTTCGACCTGATCGTCGCCAACATCCTGGCGCGGCCGCTCATGCAGCTTGCGCCCCGGATGGCTGCCCATCTGACGCCGGGTGGATCGTTGATCCTGTCCGGCATTCTCGAACGCCAGCGCGATGCCGTTGTCGCAGCCTATTCGGCGCAGCGCTTCCGCCACGTCCGCACCCTGCCCCGCGAGGGCTGGGTGACCTTGCACCTGAAACGCTGAAGCGCGGTGATGCGTCCGATGCCGCGGACCGCAGGCCTTACAGATGGGAGACCGTCGCCCGCTTCCTGAGGTCGGCACGGTCGTAGCCGCCGGCACGCAGCGTCTCGTCGTCCATCGACAGCAGCACGCCCGCCACATAGCGGTCGGCCTGCGCCTGGCGGGCGCGGACAAACGCGTTGAGAGCGGACTTGAAGAAACCGGGAGCAGCACGGGTGGTCATCGACGTTCTCCTTCGGAACGAAACATGTCCTCCACGCCCACAAGATATGGTGCACCGCACAAACCCTGAAGTGCGGATTGTGCATGGCTCCCATCCAGGATTGCGTTCCGTCGCGGCAGCGCCGCGCGAGCGTCGGCCGCGTTGCCTTGCTCCCGGGCCGGCGATAGGGTCGCGCATTCGAATCCGGCAAGGAGGCTCGCCATGTTCCAGACCTTCGACGAGGTGAGCGATCCCACGCTCGGGGCGGACCGGGTGCGGCAATTGCGCGAATGGCTGGCGACGCGGCAGCTGGGCGGCTTCATCGTGCCCCGCTCCGACGAGCACCAGGGCGAATACGTCGCCGAGCGCTCCGAGCGGCTGCGCTGGCTGACCGGTTTCAGCGGCTCGGCCGGTGTCGCGCTCATCCTCGGTGACCGCGCCCTGCTCTTCGTCGACGGCCGCTACACGCTGCAGGCGCAACAACAGGTCGATCCGGCGGTGTTCGCCATCGAAAGCCTGATCACCAACCCGCCGCCGGACTGGCTGAAGGAGAATGCTGCCAAGGGCCTGCGCCTCGGCTTCGATCCCTGGCTGCACACGATCGGCGACACCAACGCGCTGCGCACCGCGCTCGAGGCGAAGGGCGCGGACTTGGTGGCGGTCGACAAGAACCCGATCGACGCGCTGTGGGCCGGACAGCCGCCCGCTCCGCTGCGGCCGGTCGAGATCCATCCGGCCGCCTTCGCCGGTGAACTGGCCAAGGAGAAGCTGGCGCGGCTCGCGGCCGACATCGACAAGCAGGGCGCCACCCATGCCGTGCTGACCGACCCGTCCTCACTGGCCTGGACCTTCAACATCCGCGGCTCCGACGTGCCGCATACGCCGCTGGCGCTCGGCTTCGCCATCCTGGCGACGGACGGATCGCACAAGGTTTTCCTCGACAAGCGCAAGCTGCCGATCGAGCCGGAGGCCTACCTGACCCAACTCGCCGATCTGCGGCCGCCTTCCGCGTTGGAGGGAGATCTCGTTGCGCTCGCCCGTTCCGGCGCGCGCGTGGCGCTCGATCCGGCGCTGGCCGCCGAGCGGCTGCGCCAGCTCGTCGCCGACAATGGCGGCACGGTGGTCGAGGCGCTCGATCCCGCCCGCATTCCGCGCGCCACCAAGAACGCCGCCGAGGTTGCCGGCACGCGCGCCGCCCACCGGCGCGACGGCGCGGCGATCACGAAAATGCTCGCCTGGCTGGACCGGCAGCAGCCGGGCTCGATCGACGAGATCGCCACGGTGGAGCGGCTGGAAGGCTTCCGCCGCAGTGTCGGCGAGGAGACGCAGATGCCGCTGCGCGACATCTCCTTCGCCACCATCGCCGGCGCCGGCCCGAACGGCGCGATCATGCACTATCGCGTGTCGCGCGCCACCAATCGCGTTCTTCGTGACGGCGAGCTGTTCCTGATCGATTCCGGCGGTCAGTACCAGGACGGCACCACCGACATCACCCGCACCGTGCCGATCGGCACCCCGACCGAGGAGATGCGCGAGCGCTACACGCTGGTGCTGAAGGGCATGATCCGCATCTCGATGCTGCGTTTCCCGGCAGGCACGCGCGGCGCCGACATCGACGCAATTGCCCGCGCCGCCCTGTGGGAGCGCGGCCTCGACTATGCCCACGGCACCGGACACGGCGTCGGCTCCTATCTCTCCGTCCACGAGGGGCCGCAGCGCATCGCCAAGACCGGCGTGCAGAAGCTGCTCGCCGGCATGATCCTCTCCAACGAGCCGGGCTACTACAAGGAGGGCCATTACGGCATCCGGCTTGAGAACCTGATCCTGGTGACTCCGGAGGAATCCCTCGAGGACGGCGACATCGCGATGCACGGCTTCGAGACGCTGACGCTGGCGCCCTTCGACAAGCGGATGCTGCTCACCGACCTGCTGACCCGCGACGAGCTGCACTGGCTCGACGCTTACCACGCCCGCGTGCTCGCCGAGATCGGCCCGATGCTCGACGGCGAGACGCTCGCCTGGCTGGAGGCGGCGGCGGCGCCATTGCCGCACGACCACAAGGGATGATGGCGAAGGTCTACTCGACCTCGACCTGGCGGAAGGCGGCTGAACCCTTTGGGCGGCGTCAGGCCATGAACTGACGCAGGACGATCAGCACCGCGGCCCCGGCGAGGAACATCGTCAGCAGACCGCCGCGCAGAGCGACCAGCCCGCCGACGGCGAGCGCTATCCATTCGGCCGGGCCCGCGGTGAGCATGGCCGGCGCGACCAGCGTCGTCAGCACCGCCGCCGGCACGGCATTGAGGCCCGCCTCGACGCGCGGATGCACGGTCTCGAAGCGCGACAGCACGAGATGGCCGCCGACGCGCGTCAGATAGGTCGCGACCGCGGCCGCCAGGATGATCCAGACGGTCGTGCTCATGGCGTCGGCTCCTCGGCTTCGACCTTGCCCGGTGCCGGACCGAAGATGGCGCCGATCGCGATGCCGGCGACCGCGCCCAGCGACACATGCCAGGGCGAGCCGACGAACTTGTAGGCGAGGATCGAGGCGACGCCGCTGACAAGCACGATCGGCAGCCAGAGCGGGCGCTTGCGGAAACCCATGACGATGCCGAGGAAATAGATCGGCAGCAGGAAATCGAGGCCGAGCGCCTGCGGGTTCGGCACCAGCCTGCCGAAGGCGGCACCCACCCAGGTGCAGGAGACCCAGGACACGCCGACCGGCAGGGCCGCGCCCATGTACCAGACGAAACCGACCTTGCGCCCGCTCTCGGCGCGTGCCTCGGCCAGCGCGAATTGCGGATCGGTCAGCAGGAAATAGCCGGCCGCCTGCTGCCACACCGGCCAATGCGCCAGCCGGCTGCCGATGGCGGCGGAATAGAGCACATGGCGGAAATTGACGGCGAAGATCGACAGCACGATCAGCCACGGCGCCACCTTCTGGCCGAACAGCTCGATGCCGACCATCTGGCTGGCACCGCCGAACACGGTGAGGCTCATCAGCGTAGCCTCGAAGACGCTCAGCCCGTTCGCCACCGCCAGCGCGCCGAACAGCATGGCGAATGGCGCGGACGACACGATGACCGGCACGCCCAGCCGCGCGCCGTCGAGAAGGTCGCGGCTGGCCGGACGCTCGGCGTCCTCTTCGATGGTCGCATCGGTCGACATGGCGGCTCCGGAGATTGAGCGCTAGGTAGGGAGCCGGCTTGGCAAAGTCACGCGAATTCGGCTGAACCAGTCTTCAGCGCTGCTGACTGGAGCAGTCGCTCGAAAGGCGCGTCGGGGGCATTGCCCGGATACCGGCCAGCACAGCGATTGCCCGCGGCACGGACCGTGAGCTACCGTCGCGCCGCACGCATCGTGAGAATCCGCATGAACAAGATCGATCATCTCGTGCTTGCCGGGCACGACCTTGGCGCAATGCGCGCTACCTACGGGGCGCTCGGTTTCACGCTCTGTCCGCCTGCCCGGCACCCCTTCGGCACCGCCAACACGGCCATCCAGCTCGAGGGAAACTATCTCGAGCTGCTGTCGCTGGCGGCACCGGAACAGGTTCCCGAACATGGGCCGGCGCGCTTCTCCTTCGCTGCCTTCAACCGCGACTACCTGGCGCGGCATGACGGCTTCGCCATGCTCGTGCTGGGCACAGAGGACGCGGATGCCGACATTGCACGCTGGCGTGCGGCGGGTCTGCGCACCTACGAGCGCTTCGACTTCTCGCGGCCCGCGAAGACAGCCGGTGGAGAGGACGTGACGGTCGGCTTCTCGCTCGCCTTCGCCTCCAGCCCGTCCGCGCCCTGGCTCGGCATCTTCGCCTGCCAGCATTTTTCGCCCGGCTATTTTGCGCAGGCCGAGTACCAGCGGCACGCCAACACGGCGCGAGGCGTCGCCGACGTGTGGGTGAGCGGCGCCGGCGCGGAGGAACTCGCGGGCTATTTCGAGACGCTGGCGGGAGCGGCCGCCGAGCGTCTGGCCGACCGCATCGAGATCAGGACTGCTGCCGGGACGATCGTGCTGGCTTCGCCCGAAACGTTCCGCAGCGCCTTCGGCGTGGCGCCGCCGCATCCCGAGGACGGCCCGCACCTGGCCGGGCTCACCGTCGCCTGCCGCGACCTGGCCTTTTTCGGCGGCCTCGGCCTGATGGAGGTGGGCGACCGGCTGGTGCTTCCGCCGGATCGCTGCTTCGGCACGGCGCTGGCGTTCATGGCGTAGATGACAGGCGGAGACATAAGCAGAAGCGGAAGCGATTGGACGTCAGGTCCTCCCTCGATCTCGGCTTCGCCACGGTTTTCGTGAACTCCGGGTCCGGCGAACATCTACCGAGGAGGATGCTTCTCGATCGCCCTGCCCCAGTCGAGCAGCGGTTTCGCCCGAAGCGTGAAGTCGACAAGCTCCTCGACGAAGTCCGGGCCGTGGATGCCCGCCGGGTCGATGTCATGGCGGGTCACGAAATGGCGGTTGCGGACGGCTTCACCGAGATCCGCCTCGGCTACCTGTTCGAAACCGCGCGGCAGCCGCTTCAGGCGTTCGTCATCGTCGAGCACGAGACCGTTGCTGCGCAAGGCGCCCGACATCGCGCGGAATTCGTCCGGACGCGCCACGATGGCGCTGCGCATCGCCTGCAAAAGTTCCGGCCGCGGCTGCCACCAGGCCACACCGGCGAAGCACCGGTCGACGCCGACATAGACGAACAGGACACCTTCCGACGACTTCGAGCCATCGGGCGACAGGATTGCCGAAAGATGCTGGTTGTAGGGCCGCTTGTCCTTGGCAAAGCGGACGTCCCGCGTGATCCGGAACATCGACTTCTTGCGGTCGCCCCTGAGGCCAAGTCCGAGGGCGCCGAAACGTTCGGTCAGCGTCTCAACGAGGTCGCCGAACGGCTCCCGCAGCGCGCGCTCGAAAAGCTCGCGGTTCTCCTGGAACCACTCGCGGCTCTGATGGAACTCAAGCGCCTTGAGGAAGGGGATTGCGTCCTTGCCGAATCCCTTGAATTCCGCGCCCATCACGATGATCCGGCGACGCGCTCGAACCAGGCGTCCTCATCGATCACCTCGATGCCGAGCTCCGTCGCCTGCTTCAGCTTGGAGCCCGCGCCGGGGCCGGCGACCACCAGGTCTGTCTTGGCCGACACCGAACCGGCCACCTTGGCGCCCAGCCGTTCGGCCATCGCCTTCGCTTCACCGCGCGACATCTTTTCAAGCGAGCCGGTGAAGACGACGGTCTTGCCCGCCACCGGGCTGCCGGCCGAGATGCTGACCACGTAGGGTTTGGGGCGAACCTGGGCGAGCAGCGCGTCGAGCACCGCGTCGTTGCGCTCGTTGCCGAAGAAATCGACGAGCGCGCCGATGACGGTGCCGCCGATGCCGTTGATCGATGGAAACACGGTGTGCGGGTCTTCCGCGGCCGCCGTCTCCTTGCCGACGCGGATGAATTCCTCGACGGTTGAAAAAGTCTTCGCCAGCAGCGCGGCCGTGGTCTCGCCGATGTGGCGAATGCCAAGCGCGAAGATGAAGCGGTCGAGCTCCGGCTCGCGCCGCGCGTCGATTGCCCCAAAGAGCTTCTCCAGCCCCTCGAAATTGCGCTCTTCCGCGCCGCGCGCGTTCTTGCGCGTCTTGCCCGAGGCCGCCTCGCGCTGCCGCGCCTGCTCCTCCCGGCGTTCCGCAAGCGCCCGCTGAACATCCGAACGCCTGTCCTTCAGCGTGAAAATGTCGGCGGCGGTCTTGATCAGGCCGTTGTTGAAGAAAAGATCGATGTTTTCCGTGCCGAGGCCCTCGATGTCCATTGCGCCGCGCGACACGAAGTGGCGCAGCGCTTCCACCGCCTGCGCCGGGCAGATCAGTTCGCCCGTGCAGCGCCTCCGTGAATCCTCCTTGCCGGTCTTTTCGTTGATCTCGCGTGTGGCCGGGGAACCGCAGACCGGGCATTTGTCGGGAAACCGATAAGGCTTTGCATCGTCTGGCCGCTTTTCCAGCACGACACGCACGATCTGCGGAATGACGTCCCCTGCCCGCTGGATGACGACGGTATCGCCGATGCGGACGTCGATGGGTTCTTCGCCACGGATGGGCAACCCGTTGCTGTCGATCCCGGCGATGTAGTCCTCGTTGTGGAGTGTCACGTTGACGACGGTGACGCCACCGACGGTCACCGGGTCGAGCCGTCCAACCGGCGCCAGCGTACCCGTGCGGCCCACCTGGATGTCGATCTGACGCAGGACGGTGGTTGCCTGTTCCGCCGGGAACTTGTGCGCGACAGCCCAACGCGGCTCGCCCGTCACGAAACCCCAGCGGCGCTGCAGCTCCAGCTGGTCGACCTTGTAGACGACGCCGTCAATGTCGTAGCCGAGCGAGGAGCGCTGCGCTTCGATGAGCTTGTAGTGCGCGATCAGTTCGTCGACCGATTTGGCGCGGATCATCAGCGGGCTGATCCGGAAACCCCAGTCGGCGAATTTCCGCACCGATTCGTACTGTGTCGGCGCCGGGTCCCCGGTGGTGTAGCCCCAGGCATAGGCGAAGAATTTGAGGTTGCGGCTGGCCGTGACCGACGGATCCTTCTGACGCAGCGAACCCGCCGCGGTATTGCGCGGATTGACGTAGTCCTGGCCGCCGACCGCGGCCGAACGCTGCTTGAGCGCCTGGAACTCCGCATAGGTCATGTATACCTCGCCACGGATCTCGATGACTTCCGGCCAGCCTGTCCCTCGCAACCTGTGCGGAATGTCGGCAATGGTCTTCAGGTTCGCGGTTATGTCCTCGCCGACCGTGCCGTCGCCGCGCGTGGCGCCTTGGACGAACACGCCCTTCTCGTAGCGCAGCGAGGCCGACAGCCCGTCGATCTTCGGCTCGGCCGTGAAAGCGATGTCGAAATCCTTGTCACGTTCGAAGAAGCGTTTCGCCCGCTCAAGAAAATCGACAACATCCTGATCGGTATAGGCTTTTGCGAGGCTGAGCATCGGCACGGCGTGGCGTACCTTGGCAAAGCCTTCCGCAGGCGGCGCACCAACCGACCCGGTGGGGCTGTCCGGCCGCACCAGGTCCGGGAAAAGCTGTTCGATCGCCGCATTGCGCAGCCTCAACGCATCGTATTCGGCGTCCGAAATCGTCGGCGCATCCTCGCCGTGATAGCGCCGGTCATGCTCGGCGATCTCGGCGGCGAGCCGCGCGAGTTCCTCGGCGGCCTCGGCCTGGGTGAGGTCTTCGACGGATTTCTCGTTCACCGACATGGCTTTCCTTCCGCAACAAATGCCGCCGGCACGTTAGTTCAGTTTCGCCGCGCAAGGGAGGCTCCTGTCCGAGGAGGACCGCTGCTGTTGACAGGTTCTGACTCGGGCTGTGCCGACAGTGCCCCACCGAGCACCTCGAATTGGTCCGCAGTCACAAGCTACCGTCTACAATCTTTGATTGCATCAAGAAGGTATCGCGTTGCTTTGAAAGAAAAATCTTCTGTAAATTTGATAAAATACCTTCAAAATACAACTATAACGTGATATCCAAGTAATGATCGCGCGGGCTTCGGGGGCCGTCATGCTGGATGCGGATTGGGCAACGTTCACTCTGGCTGCGGTGACTGCCGCCGCCGGACTCAGGCGGTACTGGCGCAACAGCGGGCAGGCGAGCGCGATCAAGGCCGCTGACGAGATGGAGAAGTTCCACACCGACAGATCGGTTTCCATCGCCGAACGGCTGCTGGACTACAGCACCTGCTACATCGGCTATGAGAAACTCTCCGGTGGCGTGGAGAAGATCAAGATAGAGCCGCAGGATTTCCACTTGGCTCTCCGCCACCATTCGGTCCGGCGGAAGGAGGTTCCAGGCTATGATCCCGAGAGGGACATCTTTGCCAAGACGGCGTCCGAGGGCAACTACGATCCGCAATATGTGTTCTCCGGCAGGGAACACTACATCCGCGACGTCTTCGACCGGTTTCTCGGCCGCCTCGAACGAATCGAGGCGCTGATCTCGAAGAAGGTCATCGCTCCCGAGGACTTTGCCGACCACTTCTCATACTGGCTGAAGGTCATCGGCGATCCAAAGGAACCGCAGACGCAATTCAGCGCCGACAAGCGCAAAACACTACTCGACTACATCAACAGATATGAATTCAACGGTGTGATCAGGCTGTTCGCCCGCTACGGGATGGATATTTCCCGCCCTGTGGCGTGACGACCGGCGTCAGGAAGCGGCCGCGACATTCTCCCTGAGCAGGCGCTCGGCCGCCGCCCTCGCCTCCTCGGTGATGGTCTCGCCGGCCAGCATGCGGGCGATCTCCTCCTGGCGCGACGGCCGGTCGATCTCCCGCACGGTGGTCGACACGCGGTCGAGTCCGCCCGACTTCGAGATCAGGAAATGCGTCTCGGCGCGCGCCGCAACCTGCGGCGCGTGCGTGACGGTCAGCACCTGCACACGCTGCGACAGCCGCCCCAGCCGCTGTCCGATGGCGTCGGAGACCGCGCCGCCCACGCCCGAATCGATCTCGTCGAACACCAGCGTTGGGGCCGAGCCGCGATCGGCCAGCGCCACCTTGAGCGCCAGCAGGAAGCGCGACAGCTCGCCGCCGGAGGCGACCTTCATCATCGGACCGGGCCGCGTGCCGGGATTGGTGCGCACCCAGAACTCGACCTGGTCGTTGCCTTCCTCGGCACGGCTCTCCCGCTCGGTCGATATCTCGACGATGAAGGCCGCGCGCTCCAGCCTGAGCGCCGGCAGTTCGGCCATGACCGCGGCTTCGAGCGCCGACGCCGCCGACCTGCGCAGCTCCGACAGATGCGCCGCCTGATCGTCGTAGGCGGCACGCGCCGCCGCGGACTGCGCCTCCAGCGCCCTCAGCCTCTCCTCGCCCGCATCAAGGTCGGCAAGATCGGCGACCATGGCGTCGCGAAGCTGCGCGAGATCGTCGACCTGGACATTGTGCTTGCGGGCGGCGGCGCGCAGCGCGAACAGCCGCTCCTCGGCACGCTCCAGCTTCTGCGGATCGTATTCGGTCGCCCGCAATGCCGCGTCGATGCCGGACTGCGCCGCATCGAGCGAGATCAGCGCCTCGTCCAGCGCCTTGACCACGTCGTCGAGCAGATCCGGCACCTCCGGCGCCTTGCGCTGCAGCCGTCTCAACAGGCTGGCAAGCTGCGGCAGCGGCGAATTCGAGCCGGACAGCACGTCCTGCGCGTCCTTGATCTCGGAAGCGACTTTCTCCACGCGCATCATCGAAGCACGCATCTCGGCAAGGTCGGTTTCCTCCCCCGGCTGGGGATCGAGCTTCGACAATTCGGTCACGGAAGCGCGCAAGAAATCCGCTTCCCGCGCCGCCGCCTCGACCTTCGCCTTGTGGCGGGCAAGCTCCTGCTCGGCGTCGCGCCAGCGGCGCCAGGCGGCGGCGGTTGCTTCGGCCTCGCCTACATGGCCGCCGAAAGAGTCGAGCAGCTCGCGATGCGCGCCGGCGTCGACCAAGGCGCGCTCGTCGTGCTGTCCATGGATCTCGACAAGCGCCCGGCCGATGTCGCGCATAAGGCCTACGCTCGACGGCTGGTCGTTGACGAAGACGCGGGTGCGCCCGTCCGCAGTCTGCACCCGGCGCAGGATGACGTCGCCGTCGTCGTCGATGGCGTTGTCGGCCAGGATGGCGCGGGCCGGATGATTGCGCGGCACGTCGAACACCGCGGTGACCTGGCCCTGCGCCGCGCCATGCCGCACCAGGGACGCATCGCCGCGCGCGCCGAGCGCCAGCGACAGTGCGTCGAGGAGGATCGACTTGCCGGCGCCGGTCTCGCCGGTGAGCACCGACAGGCCGGGCGCGAAATCGATGTCCAGCCGGTCGATCAGGACGATGTCGCGGATCGAAAGGCGCGAAAGCATGCGAAGGCCGTCAGGCGCCGGTGATGAGTGCTCCGGCCCTGGATATCCACGATCCGGAATTTTCGCGTGGCTCCAGACCGCCCGACTGCAGCAGCTTGTAGGAATCCTTGTACCACTGGCTGTCCGGATAGTTGCGGCCGAGCACGGCCGCCGCCGTCTGCGCCTCGGTGGTCAGGCCCATCGCGTAATAGGCTTCCGTCAGACGCGACAGCGCCTCTTCGACGTGACGCGTATTGGCATAGTTCTCGATCACGTAGCGGAAGCGCTTGACCGCGGCGATGTATTCGCGCCGTTCCAGATAGTAGCGGCCCGTCTGCATCTCCTTGCCGGCGAGCTGGTCGCGGGCGACGCGAATCTTCTGCCGGGCATCGTCGACATATTCGGACTCAGGCCAGCGCTGCACCAGTTCCTCCATCGCCTGGATGGTGTTGCGCGATTCCTTCTGGTCCTGCGTCACGTCGCGGATCTGACGGAAATAGGAAAGCCCGACGATATACTGCGCGTAAGCCGCATCCGGAGACGAGGGATAGAGCGTCACGTAGCGTTTGGCGGCGTTGATCGCCTCGTCATACTTGCCCTGGCGGTAGTTGGCGAAGGCGCCCATAACCATCGATTTGCGGGCATATTCGGAATAGGGATGCTGGCGGTCGATCGCCTCGAACTTGCGACTGGCTTCGGTCAGCCGGCCGGCATCGAGATTGGCGAGAGCCTGATTGTAGAGAACGTCCGCGGGCTCGGTCTGCTCGACATAGGTGGCGAGGTCGACATCCGCTTCGGTGGACATGCATGCCGACAGCACGAGCGGCGCGCCAAGCGCGGCCAAGGCGAGCAGGATGCGCCCGTTGCGGTGGATTTCCGTGGCAGCACGCGTAAACGACATGTTTTCGAATCGCCCCTCTGGCGTCGGCAAAACCGAAGGCGAGCAGCCATAACCACAACGGCTCGCGACGGCAACGCTATCCGGACGCAATGGCGCTTTTTTGTGGCACCTGCCGCAGTTTCGGCCCGATGCCGGAGAAACGCCCGGGGTTTCGGATCACAGGACCCAGGGCGCGTAGACCGGCGCGTTCACCGCGATCAGCTCCGCGGTACGGCCACGGGCACGGCGGCCGGTCTCGACGATTTCGAAGGCCGTCGGATCGGACAGCAGGTGCCTGAGCGCCGCTGCATTGAGCCGGTGGCCGCCGCGGAAGGAGCGGAAGCTGCCGATGAAGCGTGCGCCGGCCAGTGCGAGGTCGCCCATCGCATCGAGCGTCTTGTGGCGCACGAACTCGTCGACGTAGCGCAGGCCTTCCATGTTGATGACCCGGTTGTCGTCACCGATGACGATCGAGTTCTCGAGCGAGGAGCCCAGCGCGTAGCCCGCGGCCCACAGTCTCTCGACGTCGCGCATGAAGCCGAAGGTCCGTGCCCGCGCGATATCGCGCCGAAAAGCGGTGGGCTCGATGTCGGTGGCAAAGGCCTGGCGCCCGATCGCCGCGCTGTCGAAATCGATCTCGATCTCGAAGCGGGTGCCGCGATATGGCCGGAACTCCGCCCAGGACGCACCGCTGTCGATGCGCACCGGCTTCACCACGCGGATATAACGGCGCTTGGCATCCAGCGTCTCGATACCGGCCTGATCGAGGGCGTCGACGAAAGGCGCCGCGCTGCCGTCCATGACCGGCACTTCGTTGCCGTCGATCTCGACCACGACATTGTCGATACCCAGGCCGAACAGCGCCGCCATCACATGTTCGACGGTGGCCACGTGAAAGCCCGACGGCGCGCCCAGCACCGTGCAGAAGGCGGTCGCGCCGACTTCCGAAACCAGCGCCGGAACCTGGCGGCCCGCACCCTGCTCGCCGCTATAGACGAAGACGACTCCCGTATCCGGGTCGGCCGGAAGGAAGCGGATCGTCACCGGCTTGCCGTTGTGGACGCCAATGCCGGACAGCGTCACGCACGATTTCACCGTGGTCTGATAGTCGTGCAAATTCGTCCCCATAAGCCATTCATGCTCAAGACCGCGGACCCTTCCCAACCCGCGGATATTTCGTCTCGGCAGAAGCGGCTTTCCGCAGTCCAATTCCTGCCATCTTTCGGTGGCGAAGATAGTCTTCCGGAAGGCTCTCTCCAAATCACGGTTTCTTACTCTGTGTTACCGCCGAGCGGCGTCGCGCGGCAACGGTAACGCCTTGATTATCCTTCATAAACAAACGGCGCGGATGGGTGGTGAAAAACCCTTCCGCGCCGTTTTGTTAACGAGCGTTTACGCCTCAGTTCGCCTGCCGGCGAAGGAATGCGGGAATCTCGAGCTGGTCGTCCTCATGAGTCGCGCGCGCCTGCGGCGTGAGCCGGCCCTGGTCATCGAGCTGGCCGCGACGCGGCGCGTAGACCTGCGGGTCCTGGCTGCCGAGGCGACGCGCCTCGGGTGCCGGCTGGCGCAGTCTGGGCTCGCGCGGCTGCGCCGGCTCGAGCCGTGCCGGCTCCTCCTCGCGGCGCGTCAGGCCGACCGTCAGCCGCTTGAGCAGGCCGATCGGACCGCGATCCTCCTGCTCGGCGGGACGGGCCTTGGCTTCCGCCTCCGCCTTCACCATCGGGGGAAAGTCTTCGACCCTGGGCATGCGCGGGGCGGCGGCAGCCGGCTGCGACGCCGGGGCCTGACGCTGCACGGCTTCGACCGGCTGAGCGGCGACAGGCTGCAGGACGACAGGCTGCATCTCCTCGGCCATCTGGACCGGCGCGGCCGGCTGCGGCGCCGGCTGGCGGACCGCGACGGGCTCCGGCTGCTGCGCCTGGAACAGCTTGCTCTGCGGCCGGAAGTCCTCGGCCGCAGCAGGCTGCGGACGCGCCGCCGCGGTCGCGGCGTTCTGTTCGGCCATGCGGATCGCCTCGGCGACCGGGTCGGCGGCACGCATGTCGGCGCGCGGCGCTTCCGCCGGGGCGACCCTGCCGTCCGCGACCGGACGCGGCTGCGGCTTCGGCGGCGCCTGGCGGATGGCGATCGGCGCCTGTGCCATCTGCTCGGCCGACTTGTCGATGCCGGTCGCCACCACGGACACGCGGATCACGCCCTCGAGTTCTTCGTCGAAGGTGGCGCCGAGGATGATGTTGGCATCCTGGTCCACTTCCTCGCGGATGCGGGTCGCAGCCTCGTCGACCTCGAACAGCGTCAGGTCGCGGCCGCCGGTGATCGAGATCAGCAGGCCCTTGGCGCCGCGCATCGAGGTCTCGTCGAGCAGCGGGTTGGAGATCGCGGCTTCCGCCGCCGCCATCGCCCTGCCCTCGCCGGAGGCCTCGCCGGTGCCCATCATCGCCTTGCCCATCTCGCGCATGACGGAGCGCACGTCGGCGAAGTCGAGGTTGATCAGGCCTTCCTTGACCATCAGGTCAGTGATGCAGGCGACGCCCGAATAGAGCACCTGGTCGGCCATGGCGAAGGCATCGGCGAAGGTGGTCTTGTCATTGGCGAGCCGGAACAGGTTCTGGTTCGGAATGACGATCAGAGTGTCGACGCTCTTCTGCAACTCCTCGATGCCGAAGTCAGCGGTCTTCATGCGGCGCTGGCCTTCGAAATGGAACGGCTTGGTGACGACGCCGACGGTGAGGATACCCTTTTCGCGGGCCGCCCTGGCGACCACCGGGGCAGCGCCGGTGCCGGTGCCACCACCCATGCCGGCGGTGACGAAGCACATATGCGTGTTGGAGAGGTGGTCGACGATCTCGTCGATGCACTCCTCGGCGGCGGCGCGGCCGACTTCCGGCTGCGAGCCGGCGCCGAGGCCTTCGGTGACATGCGCGCCGAGTTGGATCAGCCGCTCGGACTTCGACATGGTGAGCGCCTGCGCGTCGGTGTTCGCAACAACGAAATCGACGCCGCGAAGGCCCGCCGTGATCATGTTGTTGACGGCATTGCCGCCGCCACCCCCGACGCCGAACACGGTGATCCGGGGCTTGAGCTCGGTGATGTCCGGTCTCTGGAGATTAATGGGCATTTCTTTCGTCCTCTGCCTTCCTGCCGCATCGCCGCCGCGGCTGTTTCTGGGGCTTGCCCCGCCGAATACTAGAAACTGTCTCTCAACCACTGACCCATGCGCTGCAGCCGGCCGCCCGTCCCGCTCATGCGCAATCTCGTGTTGCCGCTGATTCTGTCGTCCTCGAAACTGGCGACCTGCGGATAAATCATCAAGCCGACCGCAGCCGAAAAAGCCGGCCCCTTGGCAGCTTCGGGCAAGCTTGCCACGCCGAGCGGGCGTCCCACCCGGACATTGCGGCCTAAAATGCGTCGTGCCGCGTCCGGCAGCCCGGCAAGCTGGCTGGCGCCGCCGGTCAGCACCACGCGCTTACCCACGACATTGCCGTAGCCCGACTTGTTCAACCGGTCGCGCAGCAGCTCCAGCGTCTCTTCGACGCGGGCCCGGATGATGCGCGTCATCACCGAGCGCGGCACCTGCAGATGGATGTCGGTCTCGTCTCCGCCGATCGGCTGCACCGTCACGATGTCCCGATCGTCGGCACTGCCCGGCAACGCCGAGCCATGCATGACCTTCAGGCGTTCGGCATCGTCGAAGCTCGTGGACAGGCCCTTGGCCATGTCGAGCGTCACATGCGTGCCGCCGATGGCAATCGCATCCGCATGCACGAACTTGCCGTCGGCGAAGACCGAGATCGTCGTCGTGCCGCCGCCCATGTCGATACAGGCCGCGCCCATCTCGAGCTCGTCGTCGACCAGCGCGGCAAGGCCGCTGGCATAAGGCGTCGCCACCAGTCGCTCGACCGACAGGTGCGAGCGGTTGACGCAGAGCTCGAGGTTGCGCTGCGGCGCGGCGTCGCCGGTGAGCACATGCATGTCGACGCCGAGCGTCTCGCCGACCATGCCGCGCGGATCGCGCACGCCGCGCTCGGCATCGAGCGAGAATGCGACGGGCAGCGCGTGCACCACCTCGCGCTCGGCCTTCAGCGCCTGCTTGGCGCCGGCGGCGAGCACCCGCCTTATGTCGCCCTCGTCGACCTCATGGCCGCCGAGATTGACGGTGGCGGAATAGGCATGGCTCTTGAGACGCCCCGAGGTCAGATTGACGAGAAGGGAATCGACGGTCAGTCCCGACATGCGCTCGGCCGCGTCGACGGCGAGCCGGATCGCCTGCTCGGCGCGGTCGAGATCGACGACCACGCCCGACTTAACGCCGTGCGACTTCTGATGGCCGATCCCGATCACCCTGATCTTATGGGTGCGGCCGCGTAGCAGCTGGCTGGGCTCGCAGGGCTTCAGCTGGGCGACCACGCAGCAGATCTTGCTCGACCCGACATCGAGCACGGTGACGATGCCGGATTTGCGCTGGCTGCCGTCCTTCTGTCCGCCAAGCCAACTCATATGCGCTTCTCCGGCTTGGATTTCTTCTTGCCGGCATTGGCGATATCGGCCTGCCGGCTTTCGGCCGCCTCCGGCGTGAGCTGCAGCACCACCCGGTCGGAAAACCTGAGATCGATGGCCGCCAACTGGCGCTTGAACAGGCTCTGCTCCCGCTCCAGGCGCAGAAGCGAGCCGACCGCCGCATCCACGCCCGCCTCCGGCAGCCTGACGGTCATGCCGTTGTCCAGCCGCAGATCCCAGCGACGGCCGGCGACCAGGATGTAGCCCTTCACGCGCGAAGCCAGATCGGGATAGTTCGCCATCTCGTCGACAAAGGCCGCCGCGCGCTCGGCCGCCCCGGCACCCACGACGAGCGGCAGATCGGCATGGCGCCCGCCGGTGAAGGGCACGATCACATTGCCCTTCCTGCCGATGATGGAGAGCTGGTTGTCGTGCTGCCAGATGGCGAAGGGCTCGCGCTCGGTGATGCGGATTTCGAGCGTCTCCGGATAGACCTTGCGCACCGAGGCGACCTCGACCCAGGGAAGCGCCGCGACGCGGTCCCGCGCCTCGTCGACATCGAAGCCGATCAGCGAGGTCCAGCCGGTCAGGTCGAGCTTTTCGAGGATGTCGATCTCCGACGTTTCGCGATGCCCGACGACCCGCACCTGGTCGACGGCAAAGCCGGTGCGGGCGGTAACCGCCTGCGCCACTTCCGGCATCCGGCCACCGACATAGGTTCCGTAAACACCGGTGGCGGCGAACAGCGCCGCCGTCGCCATGGTTGCAGCAAAGCGCGGCGGGACGAAGTCGCCGGTACCGAGCCGCGCGAACAGCCTGACCGGCCGCCGCAGCCAGCGCGGCAGCACGAAGCGGTCAGCCTGCGAGGAGGCGCCCGGCACGCCCGCCGCCCTCCTGCCTTGCCCCGCTCTCAACGCGAACACGACGCGTCCTCCACCATCCAACTCAACAATTCGCCGAAGGAATGGCCCGCTTCAGCGGCAATCTCCGGTACGAGCGACGTCGGCGTCATGCCGGGCTGGGTATTGACCTCCAGCCACACGACCTCGCCATTTTCGGAATGGCGATCGTCGTAGCGGAAATCCGACCGGGAGACGCCCCGGCAGCCGATTGCTTGATGAGCCTTGAGGGCCAGTGTCTGTATCTTTTGGTAAATATTTAGTGAAATTTTAGCGGGAACGACGTGTTTTGATCCGCCCGGCGCGTATTTCGAGTCGTAATCGTAGAAGGAATGGCCGGTCGGCACGATCTCGCAGACGCCGAGCGCCACGTCGCCCATGACGGCGCAGGTGAGCTCGCGCCCGTGGACGTAGCGCTCGACCATGACGCGGTCGCCATATTTCCAATCCGACGAAGAGATAACCTGCGGCGGGAAGGATTGCCCCTCCTTGACGATCACGACGCCGAAGCTCGACCCTTCATTGACCGGCTTGACGACATAGGGCGGCTTCATCGGATGCTGGTTCTGGATGGCATGGCGATCCATGATCCGCGATTCCGCGACGGGAATCCCCGCCGCCCTGGCGATCTTCTTTGCCTGCTCCTTGTCCATGGCCAGCGCCGAGGCGAGTACACCGGAATGCGTGTAGGGAATGGAGAGGAACTCCAGCACACCCTGGATGGTCCCATCTTCGCCGAACGGCCCGTGCAGCGCATTGAAGGCGACGTCCGGCTTGAGCTCGGCCAGCACCGCGCCGATGTCACGGCCGACATCGACCCGGGTAACCCTGTAGCCCGCCGCCTCCAGCGCATCGGCGCAGGCATTGCCCGACGAAAGAGACACGGGCCGCTCCGACGAGAAACCGCCATGGAGAACAGCAACGTGCTTTTTCGACATACTCCGCAATCCCCTCGAGCGCTACGCACCACCAACGCGTCCGGACAGAGTCCCGGCCGTTCCGGCGAGCCTCCTCGCCAGCTACGCACCACACGACTCAAATCAGGAAACGCTTTCAAGCCAAAGAATCAGACCATGGATTCCGTGGCAAGCATTGATTTCCGGGAAATCGAAATTCGTGACTTCCTGACAGAAATTCGCCGGCCGACTATGGCATTTTGGACTCACCGCAGGTTGCGGCTGGTACCTGATCGCGATGCTGCGGCGGACGCCATCCACGCTGCATTCGCTCACGGCCGCGGCAGGTGCCGCAGAAGCGGCCTCTGCCCTACGATCATCTTTTCGGTCGCCTCTTGAGGTCGGAACCAGGCCGCGCGATCGACTTCGGGAAAGGACTGAATCCGGCCGCTGCGTGGTGGCCATTCCAGTTCGAACGCATTGCTCCGAAGGGTATTTACATCGAAGTCACCCTCCGCTGCGAAGGCGGTCACCACTTTGCCGCCGCCCTGGCGGACCGTTCCGAGCGGGGCAAGATCGCCGTCGAGCGTCCATCCCGTCTCTTCGGCGAATTCCCGGCGCGCCACGGCTTCCGGGTCCTCGCCCTCGACATACTCGCCCTTTGGGATCGACCAGGCACCCAGATCCTTCCGGCGCCAGAAAGGGCCGCCGGGATGCACCAGCAGCACTTCCGTCGCACCGGCGGCCTGCCGGTAGACAAGAACGCCTGCGCTCAACTTCGCCATCAGATGTGCAATCCGGCAAGTCTATATCCGGCGATCATCCTTCAGTTTCCGGATGTATTGCGAGTTTGTCCCGTTCCATCCGCAGCGCGAACAGCGGCCGCCGGCCATGTCGTGCTCGCAATTTGGATAGCCATAGAGCCAATGGGCACATTCGGGACAAAGGTTCGTCATTTTAGACACGCCGGTTGGAAATTCCGACCTGCATTCGTCACAAGTTACGTGATCGCCGCTGTCTGCCATCACTGCAGCAACCTACAGCAACTGCCCCAAAAACTCCTGCACCTCGTGCCCCGGTTTGAAGCGGCCAATGCGCTTGATCTCCCAATGCAGCCGTATTCCGGACGTTTCGAGAACCCGCGCCCGTACCGTTTCGCCCAAAAATTCGAGGTCGTAGCCGGTGGCGTTGCCGGTGTTGATCATGAAGTTGCAATGCATCGGCGACATCTGCGCCCCACCGATCATCAAGCCGCGGCAGCCGGCCTTGTCGATCTCCTTCCACGCCGAGGTTCCTTCGGGATTCTTGAAGGTCGATCCCCCGGTCTTCTCGCGTATCGGCTGCACCGTCTCGCGGTGATGCTGCACCGCGTCCATCGCCGCCTTGATGGCGTCGCGCTCCTCGGCAAAACCCTCGAACAGCGCCGATGTGAAGATCAGCTCGGCAGGCGCCGAGGAATATCGATAGGCATAGCCCATATCGGCATTGGACAGCTTGTGGACCTTGCCCTTGCGGTCGAGCGCCCGTACCTCGACGACGCGCTCGCGCGTCTCGACGCCGTTGGCGCCGGCATTCATGCGCAGCGCTCCGCCGATGGCGCCGGGAATGCCGTGATAGAAATGAAAGCCGCCGACGCCTGCCTCCAGCGCCAGCGCCGCGACGCGCTTGTCCGGAGTGGCCGCCCCGGCGCGGATGCGCGTCGGCGCAGCCAGTTCCGCCTCGCCGAAACCCTTGGCCGACAGCCGCACCACGAAGCCGGGGATACCGCCTTCGCGCACCAGCAGATTGGAGCCGATGCCGACGACGGTGATCGGGATTTCCTCGGGCACGGCCTTCAGGAAGGTGGCAAGATCCTTCTCGTCGGCCGGCTGGAACAGCGCGTCGGCGGTGCCGCCGGCGCGGAACCAGGTGATCTTGTCCATCTCCGCATCGACGGTGATGCGGCCGCGCAGGCCGGCAAGCCTGTCGCCGAGGCCGGCAAGAAGATCCCGGCCGCGCGTCATGCCGCCTCGCCGCCCAGTTCCCCGGGCAAGGCATAAGCCCATTGCGTGATGTTTCCGGCGCCGAGAAAGACGACGAAGTCGCCCGGCCTGGCGAGTTCGCGCACCACGGGCGCCACCGCCGCCGGCCCCTCGATGTAGCGGGCGTCGCGATGGCCGCCGGCGCGGATGCGCTGCGCCAAGATTTCCGAGGTGACGCCTTCGATCGGATCCTCGCCGGCGGCATAGACGGGCGCCACGAGGATGGTGTCGGCATCGTTGAAGCAGGCGGAAAAATCGTCGAACAGATCGCGCAGCCGGGTGAAGCGGTGCGGCTGGGTGATGGCGATCACCCTGCCTTCGGTCGCCTCGCGCGCCGCCCGCAGCACCGCCTTGATCTCGACGGGGTGATGGCCGTAGTCGTCGAAGATGCGCACCCCGTTCCACGTACCGGTCGGCGTGAAGCGGCGCTTGACGCCGCCGAAGGTCGACAGGCCCTTGCGGATGGCATCGGCGGAGAGGCCGAGTTCGTGTGCGACGGCAATCGCGGCAGTGGCATTCGACACGTTATGGCGGCCGGGCATCGGCAGGAGCAAATCCGGGATCGCCGTATCCGCGCCCGTCTTGCGGTTGCGGATGATCACGTCGAACAGCGACGAGCCGTTGGTCATGCGGTGCCGGCTGAAGCGCACGTCCGCCTGCGCGTTCTCGCCGTAGGTGATGACCCTGCGGTCCTCGATGCGGCCGACCAGCGTCTGCACTTCCGGATGGTCGGTGCACATGACGCCGAAGCCGTAGAACGGCACGTTCTCGACGAACTGCCGGAATGCCTCGCGCACCTTGTCGAAGCTGCCATAGTGGTCGAGGTGCTCGGGATCGATGTTGGTGACGACGGCAATGTCGGCGGGCAGCTTCAGGAAGGTGCCGTCGCTCTCGTCGGCCTCCACCACCATCCAGTCGCCGGCGCCCATGCGGGCATTGGTGCCGTAGGCGTTGATGATGCCGCCGTTGATGACCGTCGGATCGAGGCCGCCGGCGTCGAGCAGCGCCGCCACCATAGAGGTGGTGGTCGTCTTGCCATGCGTGCCGCCGATGGCGACGGCCTGGCGGAAGCGCATCAGCTCGGCCAGCATCTCGGCGCGCCGCACGATCGGCAGCAGTTTTTCGCGCGCCGCCATCAACTCGGGATTGGACTTCTTGATCGCCGTCGACACGACGACCACCTCGGCATCGCCAAGATTCTCGGCGCGGTGGCCGACGAAGCACTCGATGCCGTTGTCGCGCAGCCGCTGCACATTGGCGCCGTCGGCCTGGTCGGAGCCCTGCACGCGGTAGCCGAGATTGCGCAGCACTTCGGCGATGCCGCTCATGCCGATGCCGCCAATGCCGATGAAATGCACCGGTCCGATGCTCTGCGGCATCTTCATGAGCGCGCTCCCTGTCCGAATTCGCTTGTCGTCCTCCCTTCGGCAATAGCCTCTGTGAGGTCGGCGAGCAACCGCGCCGCATCCGGTTTGCCGGCTGACTTCGCGGCAGACGCCATAGCGGAGAGCCGCGCCGGATCGTCCATCAGCCCGCCGATCAGCTCGGCGATGCGCCCTGCCGACAACGTTGCCTGGGGGTGCACTTCCGCCCCGCCCACCGCGGCCAACGCCGCTGCATTGGCCGCCTGGTCGTGGTCTAGCGCATGCGGAAAGGGCACCAGCAGCGCCGGCCGGCCGATAACGGCGATCTCCGAGACCGTCGAGGCGCCGGAACGCGACATAACCAGATGGGCGGCGGCGATGCGCGCCGCCATGTCGGTGAAGAAGGGCGAGATTTCGGCCGGAACGCCGAGATCCGCATAAGCCTGCCTGACCTGCTCGGCGTCCTCCTTGCGGGCCTGCTGCACGACGCTCAGCCGCCTGCGTTGACCCTCGGAGAGTTTCGCGATCGCCGCGGGGACCGCCTCCGAGAAGAACTGCGCGCCCTGGCTGCCGCCGAACACCAGCAGCCGGAACTGTCCTCCGGCTTGCGGAGCGTCATACGGCTGCCTTGCCGCCTCCAGTACGGCCGGGCGGACGGGATTGCCGGTGGCAACGATCTTCGCCGCGACGCCGCTGTCGCCTTTTTCGAGGAAACCGCCGGCGATCGCGTCGACGCGGCCCGCCAGCGCCTTGTTGGCGCGCCCCATCACCGCGTTCTGCTCGTGGATCAGCGTCGGCACCTTGCGGCGGGTCGCGGCATAGAGCGGCGGCACGGTCGGATAGCCGCCGAAGCCGACGACGACGGCAGGCTTGATCCTGCCGATCACCGCGGAGGCCTGGCGCACGCCTCGCCAGATCGTCCAGAAGGCGCGAAGCAGCGCCACCGGGTTGCGGGCTCCGATGGTCGCCGAGGCGATCGGATGGACAGCTTCGGCCGGAAAGCCGCCGGCATAACGCTCGGCGCGGCCGTCGGTCGCCAGATGCACCGACCAGCCGCGCGCCGCCAGTTCGTGGGCCAGCGCCTCGGCAGGAAAGAGATGGCCGCCCGTTCCCCCGGCGGCCAGCAGGATCGTCCCCTTCGCCATGCTATTCGGCGGGCAGAGCGTGCCGCGCCATCATGGCGATCCCGGGTCGCTTGCGCCCTTCAGGCTTCTTGCGCGTCAGCGCCAGCACCATGCCCATCGACACGGCGACCGCGATCAGCGACGAGCCGCCATAGGAGATGAAGGGCAGCGTCATGCCCTTGGCCGGCATCATCTGCAGGTTCACGCCCATGTTGATGATCGACTGGAAGCCGAACACGGCAACCAGACCGGACACGGCATAGCGGGTGAAATCGTCCTGCTCCCTCAGCGCCGTTTTCAAGCCCCGAAGCACCACGAAGGCGAACAGCGCCATGATCAGGAAACACATGATCAATCCGTATTCCTCGCCGGCCACCGCGAACACGAAATCGGCATGGCTGTCCGGGATCATCTTCTTGTAGACGCCCTCGCCCGGACCGACGCCGAACCATCTGCCGTTGAGCAACGCGTCGAGCGCCATATCCACCTGATACCTGTCGCCCTCGCCGGTCAGGAAGCGGTCGATGCGGCCGGCGAAATGGTCGAAGGTCACATAGGCGCCGAACACGCCCACGACCGCCAGGGAGCCGATGCCGATGATCCAGAACCATGGCATGCCGGCCATGAAGAACATCACGCCCCAGGTGCTGATCGTCAGAATCGTCTGGCCGAGGTCGGGCTGCAGCACCAGCAGCGCCACCACGAGGCAGAGCAGCAGCAGCGCCAGCAGGTTGCCGGGAATATGCGGGTTGCGCGCCTTCTCCGCGAACAGCCAGGCACAGATGATGACGAAGGCCGGCTTCATGAACTCGGACGGCTGAACGGACACGCCGAAGAGCGATACCCAACGGTGCGCGCCCTTCACCTCGACGCCGATGTAGAGCACCGCGACCATGAGCAGCAGCGCGCCGCCGAGCATGACGACGGCGAGCCGCCGGACCTCCCGCGGCGTGAGGAAGGACACGGCGAGCATCGCCGCCAGCGCCGGGATCATGTAGACGATCTGCCGGGTGGCGAAATGGAAGCTGTCGAGGCCGATGCGCTCGGCCACCGCCGGGCTGGCCGCGAAGGACAGCAGGATGCCCAGGCCCATCAGCGACAGGAATGCGGCGAGGAACCAGCGGTCGATCGTCCGCCACCACACGGCGACCGGGCTGCGGTCCAGACGGCTGCTCTGCATCAGCATGTCCCTCCGATGGGCACAATGTCGGGAATGGCGTGCACGGCGGCCCGGAAGGCGTCGCCGCGCACCTCGAAGTTGCGGAACTGGTCGAAGCTGGCGCAGGCCGGCGAAAGCAGGACGACGGCTTCGCCGGCCGCGTCCTCCGCCGCGTCGCGCGCCGCGTGCTCGACGGCCGCGGCCAGCGTTCCGGAGATCTCGTAAGGCACCGCTTCGCCGAGCGTCGCGGAAAAGGCGGGAGCGGCCTCGCCGATCAGATAGGCCTTGGCGATGCGCCCGAAATAGGATCGCAGCGGCTCGATGCCGCCCTCCTTCGGCAGGCCGCCGGCGATCCAGTAGATGCGCGGGAAGCTGGAGAGTGCCGGCGCCGAAGCATCGGCATTGGTCGCCTTGGAATCGTTGACAAAAAGCACGTTGCCCTTGCGGCCGACCTGCTCCATGCGGTGGGCAAGGCCCGGAAAGCTCTCCAGCCCGGACTGGATCTCGCCAAGATCGAGCCCGACCTTCAGACAGGCCGCGACCGCGGCGAGCGCATTCTGCGCATTGTGCTGGCCGCGCAGCGAGCCGATGCCCTCGAGGAAGGCGATGCGGCTGTAGCGGCCGTCGATCGCTTCCATCAGGCTGGTGCCGTCGGCGAAGTAGCCGTCGGGCAGCGGCAGTCGCTTGGAGATGCGCACCACCTGCCTGCCGGCCTTTTCCAGCCGGTCGGCTATCTGGGTGCAGTAGATGTCATCGACGCCGATGATAGCGGTGTCGCTGCCCGAGACCAGCCGCTCCTTGATCGCCGCGTAGTGCTGCATGGTGCCATGGCGGTCGAGATGGTCGGGCGTCAGGTTGAGCAGGACGCCGGCTGTCGGGTTGATCGAGGGGGCAAGGTCGATCTGGTAGGACGAGCACTCGACCACGTAGAAGCGGTCGGCGGCGAGCGGATCGAGCGTCATCACGGCGCGGCCGATATTGCCGCCCATCTGGGTGTCGCGGCCGGCCGACCTCAGGATGTGCGCTGTGAGCGCGGTGGTGGTCGACTTGCCGTTGGTCCCGGTGATGGCGACGAAAGGCGCAGCAGGCGCCTGGGCAATGCGCTCGCGGGCGAACAGTTCGACATCGCCGATGATCTCGACGCCGGCGCCGCGCGCCAGCTCGACCGTCCAGTGCGGCTTGGGATGCGTCAGCGGCACGCCCGGCGACAGCACGAAGCTGGAAAACCCGCTCCAGTCGGCGGCGCGCAGGTCGCCGACCGCGATGCTCTCCGCCTCGGCTTTCGCGACGCTCTCCGGATTGTCGTCCCAGGCGAGCACCTCCGCCCCCCCCTCGACCAGGGCGCGGCCGGTGGCGATGCCCGAGCCGCCGAGCCCGAACAGCGCGACCTTCTTTCCGGCAAAGGAGCGGGCTGCGATCATCCTGGGCTACCGCAGCTTGAGGCTGGAAAGGCCGACCAGCGCCAGGATCACGGCGATGATCCAGAAGCGGATCACGACCTGGCTTTCCGTCCAGCCGAGCTTTTCGAAATGGTGGTGGATCGGCGCCATCAGGAACACCCGCTTGCCAGTCATCTTGAAGAAGCCGACCTGGATGATGACCGACAGCGCTTCCATGACGAACAGCCCGCCGATGATCGCGAGCACGATCTCGTGCTTGGTGGCCACCGCGATCGTGCCGATCAGGCCGCCCAGCGCCAGCGAGCCGGTGTCGCCCATGAAGATCGCCGCGGGCGGGGCATTGAACCAGAGAAAGCCGAGCCCGGCCCCAATGACCGCGCCGAGGATGACGGCGAGCTCGCCGGTGCCGGGCACGAAGTGGATCTGCAGGTAGTCGGCGAACACGGCGTTGCCCGACAGGTAGGCGATGACGCCGAACGAGGCGGCCGCGATCATGATCGGCACGATGGCGAGCCCGTCCAGGCCGTCGGTGAGGTTCACCGCATTGCCTGCGCCCACCACGACCAGGCAGGCGAATGGAATGAAGAACCAGCCGAGGTTGAGCAGAAAATCCTTGATGAACGGAAAGGTGAGCGAGGAGGAGAACGGCGCCTGGCCGTTCTGCATGATCACCCAGGCGGCAATCGCGGCGATGACGAACTCGATGCCGAGCCGCGCCCGGCCGGAGAGACCGAGATGCGACTGCTTCGTCACTTTGAGGTAGTCGTCGTAGAAGCCGATCGCGCCGAAGCCGAGCGTCACCAGCAGCACCACCCAGACATAGACGCTGGTAACGTTGGCCCACAGCAGGGTCGAGCCGACGATGCCGGAGATGATCATCAGGCCGCCCATGGTGGGCGTGCCGGCCTTCTTGAAATGCGTCTGCGGCCCGTCGGCGCGGATCGGCTGGCCCTTGCCCTGGCGTATCCGCAGCGAGTCGATGATGCGCGGCCCGAAGATGAAGACCAGCAGTGCCGCCGTGATCAGCGCACCGCCAGTCCGGAAGGTGATGTAGCGGAAGATGTTGAAGACCGAGACATGGTCGGAAAAACTGACGAGAAGCGTGAGCATGCGTCCCCCGGAGCCCGCGGTCAGGTTGGTTTCTGGCCGCCGGCTTGCGCCGGGAACCGGTTGAGGAGCGCTTCGACCAGCTTCGAGAAGCCGATCCCCTTGGAAGATTTGACCATGACCACGTCGCCGGGCCGGACCGCGTCCAGCAGGATCGGCTTCAGATCGTCGACGCTCGGGCGGTATTCCTTGCGAATGTCGCCGGGCAGCGTGTCGGCAAGGTTCTTCATCTGCGGCCCGGCCATCAGCACGATGTCGGTGTGCGTCTCCGAGATCACCCGGGCGAGCCCGGCATGCAGTTTCGCCGAGTGGCTGCCGAGCTCCAGCATGTCGCCGAGGACGGCGATGCGCCGGCCTTCGGCCGTAACCGGCGTCGCATCGAGCAGTTCGATCGCTGCCTTCATGGAGGCCGGATTGGCGTTGTAGCTCTCGTCGATCAGCGTGAAGGCGCCGCTCTCCGTGCCGAGCCGATGCTGCCGGCCACGGCCGGTCTCCGGAACGAGCTCCGCCAGCGCGGCGACAACGGCCTTGAGGTCGGCGCCGACCAGCCGCGCCGCGCCGAGCACCGCGAGCGCGTTCTGGACGAAGTGCCGCCCTGGCGCCCCTACCCGCGCCTCGATCTCCTTGCCGCCAATCTTGACGGAGATCAGCGAGTGGTCGGCGGCGAGTTCGCATTTGGTCAGCCGCACCTGGGCGCGCGCGTTCTCGCCGAAGCCGACGACGTTCTTGACGCCGGCGTCGCGCGCCAGCCGCTCCAGCAGCTTCCAGCGCCCGTCGTCGCGGTTGAGCAGGGCGTAACCGTTCGGCTCGATCCCCTCGAAGATCTCGGCCTTGGCGCGGGCGATCTCGTCGAGGCTGTTGAAGAAACCGAGATGGGCGGCGGCGATCAAGGTGACGATGGCGACATGCGGACGCACCATCTTCACCAGCGGCCGGATCTCGCCGGGATGGTTCATGCCGATCTCGAAGACGGCGTAGTCGCAGTCGGCCGGCATGCGCGCCAGCGTCAGCGGCACGCCCCAGTGATTGTTGAAGGACTTGTCCGACGCATGCACCTTGCCTGCCGCCGACAGTACGTGCCGCAGCGCTTCCTTGGTGGTGGTCTTGCCGACCGAGCCGGTGACGGCGATGATTTTCGCCTTGCTTCGCGCCCGCGCCGCCATTCCCGCCTTTTCGAGGGCGACGAGCACGTCCGGCACCACGATCATCGGCACCGTCAGCCTCCCGAGCGCCGGCAGCTTGCCTTGCGCCACGACGAGCAGGGCCGCCCCCGCCTTGATCGCGGCGGTGGCGAAGTCGTGGCCGTCCATCGCCTCGCCCTTGATGGCGAAGAACGCATCGCCCGGCCGCAGCGTGCGGCTGTCGATCGAGATGCCGCCGATCCCGCCGGGCATCGCGCCGACCGGACGACCGTCCATCGCCGCGATCAGCTCCTCGCTCGTCCACAGCAGGCTCATGCGGCGCGCTCCCGGAGAGCCTTGCGCACCTCCTCGTGGTCGGAGAACGGCAGCGTTTCCGCCCCGATGGTCTGGCCCTCCTCGTGGCCCTTGCCGGCGACGATCAGCGTATCCCCGGCCTTGAGCATGTCGACGGCCGCACGGATCGCCTCGTGCCGATCGCCGATCTCGATGGCGCCCGGCGCGGCGGCGAGGATGGCGGCACGGATATCGACCGGCACCTCGGAGCGCGGATTGTCGTCGGTGACGATCGTCACGTCGGCCAGCCGGGTGGCGATTTCGCCCATGATCGGGCGCTTGCCGCGGTCGCGGTCGCCGCCGCAGCCGAACACGACGATAACCCGCCCGGTGGTGAACGGCCGGACAGAAGAGAGCACGTTCTCCAGCGCTTCGGGCTTGTGGGCATAGTCGACATAGACCGGCGCGCCATTGGCCGCCGTCCCGACGAGATCGAGGCGACCCGGTGCGCCCTTCAGTTTCTCCAGCGCCTTCAGGGCTTTGGAAGCATCGGTTCCGGTGGCGATGGCGAGCCCGGCGGCGACCAGCGCGTTGTAGATCTGGAAATCGCCGGCGAGCGGCAGGTCGATCTCGTGGATCACGCCGGCATGCTCGATCTCGGCACGCTGGCGGTAGCGCTCGTGCTCCACCCGCTTCAGCGTCAAGAAATCGCCGTGGCGGCCGACGGTATGCACGGCAAGGCCCGCGGCCCGCGCCGCCTCGATCGTCGGGGCGGAATAGGCGTCGTCGGCAAAGATGACGGCCGGCGATCCCCTGGGCAGCAGCGTGTCGAACAACCTGAGCTTGGCCGCGAGATAGTCCTCCACGGTCGGATGGTAGTCCATGTGGTCGCGGCCGAGATTGGTGAAGGCGCCGGCCGCGAGCCGCACGCCGTCCAGCCGCCGCTGGACGAGGCCGTGGCTGGAAGCCTCCATCGCCGCGTGGTCGACGCCGGCAACCGCGAGCTCGGCGAGCAACATGTGCAGCGCGACCGGATCGGGCGTCGTCAGCGAGCCGTAGTCGTTGCGGCCGGGCGCGATGACACCGGTCGTGCCGATGCTTGCGGCGCGAAATCCGGCCTGCTCCCAGATCTGGCGGGTGAAGGAAACGACCGAGGTTTTGCCGCTGGTGCCGGTCACCGCGACCATCGTCTGCGGCTGGCGGCCGTAAAAACGCGCCGCGATCCGCGCCAGCGCCAAGCGTGGGTCGTCCACGGGTATGACGGGCACGGCCAGCCGAGCCGGCGCGGTCTGCCTGCCTGTGATCACCGCCACGGCTCCCCGTGCTTCGGCATCCGCGGCAAAAGCCGAGCCGTCCGCCTTCACCCCGGGCACGGCCACGAAGATCATTCCCGGCCGGACCGCGCGCGAATCCGAGGTTATGCCGGCCACTTCCAGGTCTGCGGGCAAGCCCGGCGCGACGGGAAGAACAGCGGCGAGGTCGGCGAGCTTCATCTTTTCTTCGTTGTTCTTTGCGGCCTGCGTAAACAAACGGCGCGCTTTGCCGGCGCGCCAGGGAATCACTGCGTCGAGACCAGCGTTGCCTCGCCTTCTTGTCCGAATTCGGGCTTCACGCCAAGCAGGGAAGCCGAACGGCGGATGATGTTGGCAACGATCGGCGCGGCGTTCAGACCCGACGTGGCGGCCATGCCCGGCTTTTCTGGTTTCGGCTCGTCTACGACGGAGAGTACGATGTATTGCGGGTCGTCCATTGGAAACGCCGCCACGAAGGCGTTGAAGCGCACGTTCTTGGCGTAACGCCCGTTGACCACCTTCTCGGCCGTCCCGGTCTTGCCGCCGACGCGATAGCCAGGAACCTGCGCCCGCGCACCCGAACCGCCCGAACCCTTGGTGGCGTTCAGCTTGTAGAGATAGCGCATCGATTCCACCGTGTAGTCGGAAACGACCTTTTGGCCGACGGCATCAGCTTCGTCTTCGGAACGCGGCAGGAAGGTCGGCGGCAGCAGCTTGCCGCTCATCAGCGCGGCGGCGCCGACGGCGGTCTGCAATGGCGTCGTCGTGAAGCCGTGACCGAAGGCGGCGGTGATCGAATGCACCTTCTTCCATACCCTCGGCTCGGTCGGCCGCGCCACCTCCGGCAACTCCGTCTGCATGCGGTCGAGCAGGCCGAGACGGTGCAGGAACTCGCGATGTCCCTCGATGCCGACCACGTCCGCCTCGCGCGCCGAGCCGATGTTGGAGGAATAGATGAAGACCTCCGGCACGCTGAGCACCCTGCCCTTGCCGTGGAAGTCGCGGATAGTCTGGCGGCCGATGGTGATCGGCCGGGTGGCGTCGAAGCGGCTCTCCAGCGTCACCTTGCCGGAATCCAGCGCCATCGCCGTGGTGAAGCTCTTGATGGTCGAGCCCATCTCGTAAACGCCGGCCGACATGCGGTTCAGGCGGTCCTTGTCGAGAGCGTTGAAGGGGTTGTTGGGATCGAAATCGGGCACCGACGCCATCGCCAGGACCTCGCCGGTCTTGACGTTGAGGACGACCGCGCCGGCGGCGATGGCGTGGTAACGCTCCATCGCCCGCACGATCTCGTCGCGCACGATGTGCTGCACACGCAGGTCGATCGACAGCCGCACCGGCTGCAGGTCCCCGGCCACGGCGAGACCGGTGGCCTGCAGGTCGGCAAAACCCTGGTCGTCGATGTACTTCTCCAGGCCGGCGATGCCCTTGTTGTCGATATTGGTGAGGCCGAGGATGTGCGAGGCGGTCGGGCCGCCGGGATAGAAGCGCCGCTTCTCGGTGCGGAAGCCGATGCCGGGCAGGCCGAGCGCCATGATGTCGGCCTGCTGGCGCGGCGTGAGCTGCCGCTTCAGCCAGACGAAGCCCGATCCGCTCTTCAGCTTGTGGTAGGTCTGCTCCACCTGCAGGTCGGGCAGCACGGTCGACAGCTTTTCGATCACCTCGTCCGCGTCGACGATGCGGCGCGGCTCGGCGAACAGCGAGGCCGTCTTGATGTCGGTCGCCAGCACCTGGCCGTTGCGATCGACGATGTCGGGCCGCGAGGCGGTGACCCGCGCCACCGGACCGGAGCCGTTGTCTGGCTCAATCAGGCCAAAATAGACCAGCCGTCCGGCGATGGCCGCGTAGATGCCGAAGAAGACGGCCATGGTCATGATGACCCGCGTCCGCGCCCGCCCGCCGGTCGCCATGCGGGCACCGTCGACGACGATCGCGGCGGTCGAGCTCGCGGCGGCGGCCGCTTTCCTGCGCCAGAACTTCATCATTACCGCACCGCACCCGTCGTCGTTTCGTCCATGCCGTCGTCGGGCAGGTCGAAGGCCTGACCGATGATGTCCCTGATTTCCAGCGGCCGGATCGGAATCTCGTCGACCCGCGCGAACTGGCGCGCGTCGGTCGGCTGCAGCTTGAGGTCGGCCTCATAGGTCTCGGTAAGCTTCTGCAGGCGCGAGGGCTGCGTGAGCAGGCTCCAGTCGGCCTTGAGCAGCACGATCGAATCCTCTTCCAGGCGGATCTGCTGCTCCAGCTTGCGCACCAGCGTGAGCTGGTCCTCGGCGACCTGCTTGGTCTTGTAGGTGAAGGCGGCGGCCGAAACCATGACCGCGATCAGCACCATGTCGCTTGTCCGGAACATCGTTACCTCTCTGGCCGCAGATCTGGGAGCTTCGGCAGGCCGAACAGGCCGAGATCGGCGGGGCGCGCCGACGCGGTGGTGCGGACCGCCGCCCGCAGCTTCGCCGATCGCGCCCGCGGATTGGCGGCGATTTCGGCTTCGCCGGGCGCCACCGCGCCGCCGCGCTTGTCGAAGGTCGCCACCACGGCGTGTTTCTGCGGCAGATGCCGCGAGCCGGCGGGCGCCGAGGACCGGTCGGCGATGAAGCGCTTGACGATGCGGTCCTCCAGCGAATGGAAGGTGACGACGACCAGCCGGCCGCCCGGCTTCAGCACCCGCTCGGCGGCGATGAGCGCCAGTGCCAGCTCGCCCAGTTCGTCGTTCACATAGATGCGCAGCGCCTGGAAGACGCGGGTCGCCGGATGGATCTTTTCACGCGGCGGGAAGCCGACGAGATCGGCGATCGACTGGGCGAGATCCGTGGTGCGCAGGAACGGCCTTTCAGCCCGCCGCCGCTCGATCATGCGGGCGATGCGGCCGGCATGCCGCTCCTCGCCGAGCAGGCCGAAGATGCGGGTGAGGTCGCCGGCCTTGAAACGGTTGACGACATCGGCGGCCGACGGGCCCGCCTGCGCCATGCGCATGTCGAGCGGCCCGTCGGCACGGAAGGAGAAACCGCGTCCGGCCTGGTCGACCTGCATGGAGGAGATGCCGATGTCGAGCACGACGCCGTCGACCGCCTCTGCATGCTCGTCCAGGGACGAGAACGGCGCCTCGACCAGCCTCAGCCGGCCGCCGGCCGCCGCCTCCAGCGCCTTGCCCGCGGCGATCGCGTCGGGGTCGCGGTCGATCGCCACCACCGATGCGCCGCGATCGAGGATCGCCCTCGTATACCCACCCGCGCCGAACGTGCCGTCGACGATCACCTGGCCCGCTGCCGGCTGCAGCGCCTCCAGCACCTCGGCGAGAAGAACCGGAACATGGCGGGCCGGTCCGCCAACCGCGAAGTCGCCTTCGCCGTGGCCCGCCATCATTCCGGCGCCCCCGCACCAACGGATTGCGGAACTTGCCTGAGTCTCAGCAACCTGTCCCGCACGACCTTGCCATGCGCCTCGAAGCGGCCCGGCTCCCATATCTGAAAGAAGGCGCCGCGACCGACAAAGACCGCTTCCGTCGTGATGCCCGTATGGGCGCGGATGAAGTCGCTCATCGTGATGCGGCCGTCCTGGTCGATCTTCAAAAACGTCCCGTCGCCATGGACGAAGAAGGACATATCGTCGGCAGCGCCCTGGAAGGGGTCCTCCTGCGCGATGCGCTGCTCGTAGCGGTCGAGCAGGTCGAGCCCGCCGACGTCCATGGCCGGCGCATCGAGCGCCCGCAGCGCATAGAGATCGCAATAGCCCCGCTTCTGCACGACCGCGCGGAAATGCGCCGGCACGGAGACGCGCCCCTTCGCATCGATCCTGTTCACGGCGTTCGACAGAAAGCGATCCATCATCCGAAACGTCCGCCGCGCCCCACTCGCACTCCTGGCGGCCACCGACCGGACCGCCGCATCTCAGCACCCGAATCCCGCGCGCAAAGCCGCCCGGACGCGGCAAAAGCCCACCGCCGGCCGCCGAACGCATCGACGCCGCCACCCTTCCCCGCGCAACTTCGTGAATATCGAAATGGGATATCATGGGGCAATATGGGCGTCAACGGGAGCAATCTCGAAACCGGAGCCGGAATCAGCGAAGCGAAGGCATTTCCGGCGCTTGCGCCTTTATCGTCCATTAAGCCTAACGAAGGGTTATTGCGTGGCGGGGCGGCCCGCGTGCCGCCGGGGCAGCTTGCCTGGGCCTCCGGACTTGCCGCGACCGCTGCCTCCCGCTACTGCAACCCGGCGCAGCGGAGTGGACGAGATGAGCGACGGGACGAATGCACGGGCGGCGGGGCTGCAGCACCTGCGCAGGCGCGGGCTGAACAAGGGCGATCCGATCCCACTGCCCCTCACCCTCGCCTCGACCTTCCACCTGCCCGGCGAGCCCGGCGATTTTCACCAGTACGGCCGTTCCGAGAACCCGACATGGGAAGCGCTGGAGGAGATGCTGGCGCATCTGGAGGATGCGCCCTGCGTCGCCTTCCCCTCCGGCATGGCGGCGATCTCGTCCGTCCTCTTCGGCCTGCTGAAGGCCGGCGACCGCATCCTGCTGCCCAGTGACGGCTATTACACGCCGCGGGTTCTCGGCGACCGCTTCCTGTCGCGCTTCGGCGTCCGCTTCGACCTGCGCCCGACCGCCTCCTTCCTCGACGGCGGCTTCGACGGCTACCGGCTGGTCTATGTCGAGACGCCGTCCAATCCCGGCCTCGATCTCTGCGACATCGCCGCAGTCGCCTCCGCCGCCCATGCAGCCGGAGCCCTGGTGGTCGCCGACAACACCACCATGACGCCGTTCGGGCAGCGGCCGCTCGAGCTCGGCGTCGACATCCTGGTCGCCGCCGACACCAAGGCGCCCAACGGCCATTCCGACGTGCTGTTCGGCCACGTCGCCAGCCGCGACGCCGAAATCCTCAAGTCCATACGGGAGTGGCGAAAACTCTCCGGCAGCATTCCCGGCCCGTTCGAAGCCTGGCTGCTGCACCGTGGCCTGGAGACGCTGGAATTGCGTTTCGAGCGTATGTGCCGGTCGGCGGAGACCATCGCGCCGCGATTGAAGGCGCATTCGGCGGTCCGCGCAGTGCGCTATCCCGGCCTGCCCGACGATCCCTCGCACAATCTCGCCGCCGCGCAGATGCTGCGCTTCGGCTCGCTCATCGGGCTGACCCTCGACAGCGCCGACAAGGCCGAGGCCTTCATCGACGGCTGCGCCTTGCTGCAGCCCGCGACTTCGTTCGGCTCGGTGCACAGCTCGGCCGAGCGCCGCGCCCGCTGGGGCGACGCGGTGGCGCCGGGTTTCGTCCGGCTCTCCCTGGGCTGCGAGCCGACGGAGGAGCTTTGGAGCGCGATCGAGGCGTCGCTGGACGCGCTGTCCCGGTCGTAATGGCCGGCGTCCGCGCCTGATTCATTTTGTCAACGCAATCGGGAATCGCGCTGAATCCGTTTAGAAAAGTGTCAGCCGGCCTGTAAGCCGGGTTCTGTACGGCCCGTGCGCCTTGCGGCGCGCGGACGCGGCGGCCATTCGTCTTGGGCGCGGATTGCTCCGCGCCTCGCGCAACCTACCCGGATGGCCGGACCGGAAACAGTCCTGAGGGTCTCCCCTCGCGCCATCCCTATTCGGTCTTGCTCCCGGTGGGGTTTGCCGTGCCGCCACCGTTGCCGGCAGCGCGGTGGGCTCTTACCCCACCCTTTCACCCTTACCCCGCCGGCGCAGCGGCCGGTCCCGTCCGGGAAGTCGGACGGAATACAGCCGTTGTGCAGGCGGGGCGGTCTGCTTTCTGTGGCACTTTCCCTGGGGTCGCCCCCGCCGGTCGTTAACCGGCACCGTGTCTCCATGGAGCCCGGACTTTCCTCACCCGCGGCCTTTCGGCGTTTGCGGGTGCGGCCGCCCGGCCGGCTGACCGCCCGTATAAAGGTGCTCACCGGGCAAAACGCAACCCCGATTTCCGCCTCTCCTTGGAAATCGGGGCCTCGGCGTGTCCGATCAGCTGGCAAGCAGGCGCTGCACCTTGCCGCAATAGGCCTTCGACACCGGGTTCATGCGGCTGGCGCCATGACCCGCATTGTATTTGAGGATCGTGCCGCAGGTCGTGCCGCCGCCGAGCTGATGCGCCATGGCCAGATATTTCATGCCGAAGCGGATATTGGTCTCGGGATTGTAGAGAGCCGCAACCGAGCCGCTGTAGCCCAGGCCACGGGCGGTGGCCGGCTTGATCTGCATCAGCCCGACCTCGCCTGCGGAGCCGGTCGAGTTCGGCTGGTAGTTGCTTTCCACGCTGATCACTGCATGGGCGAGCGAGACCGGCACGCCGTATTCGGCGGCGTAGCGGGCGATCACCGCGTGATACGGCCTGCCTGACTTCGCTGCCGACAGCGTATCCGGCTTGACCGGGTAGCCGGACGCGGTCTTCACCTCGACGGTGGTTTCGGTCACCGTGATGCCGCCCGACTTGGCTTTCCGGCGGCTCACCTTGGCGCTCCGCTTCGCATTCCTGGTATCCAGCCTCGCCGTCTTGCGCTTCGCATTCGATGCCTTGCCGGCCTTCAAGGTCTTTGCCGCCGCTTTGGCGTTCGGCTTGACCGCGCTGCCGGTGGCCTTTGTCGTCTCAGTCCCGGTTTTCTTGGTCGTAAACAGCGGAGTCCGGGCAATGGCAGGCTTCTTCGCCGGAGCAGCCTTCGAAGTAGCGGCAGCCTTCGTCGCGGATTTCCTCGTCGTTTTGGCGCCCGGCTTCGCCTTCTCCGTGGTTGCGGCAGCTTTCTGCGTGGAAAACAGTGGCGTGCGCGGGATGTTGGGGAACTCAGCCGCGTTGGCGGCAAAAGAGGTCAGGGCGGCGGCAAGCGCCACCGTCAAGAAGATCGGCTTTTTCATCAGTTCCTGTTCGCTGACGACGGGGCGGAAGCGCCCGGTCGGTGTAGTCTCAAGCCTGCGGTGACAGCTGGCCGGCGGGTATGACCGGCCGTTTGCTGGTGAAGTTTGGGGCGAAAATGGCCCAGGCATTCACTTTTTGTTACAGTGCATGTCAACCGAAGGTCGAGCAGCAGCAGCCTTCCGCTACGTCAAGCAGCCCACTCTCCGACTCGTGAGGGCAATGCGGCAAGCAGCCGCTGAAGGGTTTCCCGCGTCGCCCGGTCGGCGATTCCATCGACTTTTTTCGGCCGGAAATGCAACTGAAAGGCCGAAACCACGGTCTTTGTGGCGCCGTCGTAAGTGCCGCCGGTCTCCAGTCCATATCCATAGGAAGCAAGCATCGCCTGCAGCCGCGTGACCTCCTGGCCCTCGTCGCCGGGCTGCAGCGCTGCGCCGCGCCGATGCCGCGCCGGCGCGACGAAATGGCCCACCCCGGCACGGGCGAGCGCGCGCCACGGAAACCGTTCGCCCGGGTCGATCTTGCGCCCCGGGGCCACGTCGGAATGGCCGAGAACCATTTCCGGGCGGATCCGATGGCGCGCGACAATACCTTGGCAGAGCGAGATCACCGCGGCGATCTGCCTCGGGGGAAACGGCGGGTGACCAGCCAGCGGGCCCGGATTGACGACCTCGATGCCGATCGACTGCGAGTTGATGTCGGTCACGCCGCGCCAGGAACTCTGTCCGGCATGCCACGCACGGTCGCTCTCGCGCACCATCTGCACGATCCGGCCGTCCTCATGAACGAGATAGTGCGAAGACACCTCGCTTGCCGGATTGCACAGCCAGTCCTCGGCCCCCGCCCCGGTCGTCATGCCGGTATAATGGAGCAGAATGATTTCTGGCCGAAATCCCTCGCGTCGGGGCCCGAAATTCGGCGAGGCCCTGACCATTGCACCGGGCTGGTCGGGGGCAAAGCCGCTCATAGCTGGCGCATGCCGCGTTCGATCATCTCGTAGGCGGTGTTGATGGTGGCAAGCCGCGTCGTGGCAAGCGCGATGAACTCGGCCGGCAGCCCGCGACCGATCAGCCGGTCGGGGTGGTTGTCTGCCACCAGCTTGCGATAGCGGCGACGCACTTCATCGAACGGCCGGCCGCGAGCGATGCCGAGCACCGCGTAGGGATCGGCCAGGCCGATGTCGACGTGGCGGGCCAGGATGGTGCGGTAATGCTCCTCGCCGATCTCGAAAATCTCGGCGACCCGCCGCAGGTACAGGCTCTCGCGCTCATGCAGCAGGCCGTCCGCCTTGGCGATGTGGAACAGTCCGTCGAGGATGTCCTCGAGCATGGCGCAGTTCGGCCGTCCGGAGCCGCAAAGTCGCGCCATCTTCTCCGCATAGGCCTCGAAGCCGGCGATGTCGGCCTGCGCCAGATCATAAAGCCGCGCGACATTGCGCGCCTCGGCGGGCGGGACCGAGAATATCTGCTGGAAGGCGCGCACCTCGTCCTGCGTGACCACGCCGTCCGCCTTGGCCATCTTCGCCGACAGGGCGATCATGGCGACGGAGAAGGCGACGCGCCGACGCAGTTCCGGGTCGCCGCCGAAGACGACGCGCAACGCCTCGGCGAGGTCGGACACACCGGCGCCCGCCTTGCTGACGAATTCTCCGATGCGCTCCCATATCGACATGGCCGCTTCATAGCCAAGGCCTTCGTGCTTGGCGAGGCTTGATCGGCAACGATCTGGTGAAGTTTCGGCATGAGAGGGGCGTGGCTCAAGCGATTCTCGGCCACGGAACAGCGGCTTTTCGGGCGATTCCGTCGGCAGGCTCAAGGCTGCCCTTCGCCAAAACGGGGCATGGCAAAGCCGCGCGACCAGGATGGCCGCGCGGCTTCTTCAAATGAAACGGACGTTACTGGGCCGGTGCCGGCGCAGGCTGGGCCGGCGGGCTTCCCTGGGTGTCGCCGCCCGTGCCGGTCTGCGGCGCAGGTGCCGCATTCGGCGTTGTCGTGTTGTCGGTCGCTGGCGGCGGCGTCGTGCTCTGCGTCGTCGTGTTGTCGGCGCTGTCGCTGCAGGCCGCGAGGCCAAGCAGGCCGATCGCGGCGGCTGAGGCGAGTACGAGCTTCTTCATCATGGACTCCTTCGTCATTCGGCAAGGCAGACGCGGGAGAAATGACGGGAGGCCCTCTAACGTTTCTTCACGTATGACGACGGCCGTAAACAATACGTGATAATCGCAGTTCTCGCCGCACGACTGTGTGATCGATTCCGCCGGTCCACTATCCGGGCGTCTCCCCATCGCGAGCCTGTCACGGCAGCGTCATCACCGCGTCACCGCTCCGTCATGGCGTCGCGCTACCCGCTTGCGGAATACGCCAACGGGATTCGCGCCGCTCATGACCGGTCCTTCCGCAACCCCTCTCCTGCGCGGCAATGCGCGCCTGAAGCAGGCCGTCTATCAGCACCGTGCGCTCTCCCGCGCCGGCCTGTCGGAGCGGCTGTTCACGTTGCTGTTCTCCGGACTGGTCTATCCGCAGATCTGGGAGGACCCGGACGTCGACATGGAAGCGATGCAGCTGGGCGAAGGCCATCGCGTCGTCACCATCGCTTCCGGCGGCTGCAACGTGCTGGCCTATCTCACCCGCTCGCCGGCGGCTATCGAGGCGGTCGACCTCAACCCGGCGCATGTCGCCCTCAACCGCCTGAAGCTCGCGGCGCTCGCCCACCTGCCCTCCTACGCCGATTTCCATCGCTTCTTCGGCGAGCCCGGCAACCGCCACAACAGCCTCGCCTACGACCGCTTCATCGCGCCGCACCTGGACGAAAGCTCGCGCCGCTACTGGGAGCGCCGCCGGTTGCGCGGCCGCCGCATCGACGTGTTTCAGCGCGATTTCTACCGCACCGGCCTGCTCGGCTGGTTCATCGCCACCGGCCATCTCGCCGCCCGGCTGCACGGCGTCGACCCCTGCAGGCTGACCGAAGCGAAGAGCCTCGACGAGCAGCGCCGCTTTTTTGAAGACGAGCTGGCGCCGGTCTTTGGAAAACCGCTGCTGCGCTGGGCGACGGCGCAGAAGGCGTCGCTGTTCGGGCTCGGCATCCCGCCGGCGCAATACGATTCCCTGGTGACGTCAGGAGACGGCACCATGGCGAGCGTGCTGAAGGCGCGGTTGGAAAAGCTCGCCTGCGATTTCCCGCTGGCCGACAATTATTTCGCCTGGCAGGCCTTTGCCCGCCGCTATCCCCGGGAAGGCGAAGGTGCCCTGCCCGCCTATCTCGACCGCGCCAGCTACGCCACGATCCGTGCCAACGCGCCCAGCGTCAGCATCCGCCATGCCAATGTCGCCGAACTCCTGGCGCGAAAGCCGGCCGGCTCCGTCGATCGCTACGTGCTGCTCGACGCGCAGGACTGGATGACGGACGGCCAGCTCAACACGCTCTGGACCGAGATCACCCGCACCGCGGCTGCCGGCGCCCGCGTGATCTTCCGCACCGCCGCCGAGCCCAGCATTCTCCCCGGCCGAGTATCGCAGAGCATCCTCGACCACTGGGACTACCGCCAGGAGGAGTCGCTGGACTTTTCGGCGCGCGACCGTTCGGCCATCTATGGCGGCTTCCATCTCTACGTGCTGAAGGACAGATGAGCGCCGTCGGCGGCCATGCGGCGCTGATGGACCGGAACTACCGGCTGCAGCGCCATGTCTACGACCTGACCCGCAAATACTATCTGCTCGGCCGCGACGGGATGATCGCCGGGCTCGGCGTGCCGCAAGGCGGCTCCGTGCTGGAGCTCGGCTGCGGCACGGGGCGCAATCTGATCCTCGCCGGCCGGCGCCATCCGGAGGCGAGGCTGTTCGGCCTCGACATCTCCGCCGCCATGCTGGAGACCGCCGCCGGCAATCTCGCGAGAAAAGGCATCGCGGGCCGGGCGACGCTGGCGCGTGGTGATGCCACTGCCTTCGACGCAAAGAATCTGTTCGGCGAAGAGACGTTCGACCGCGTCTTCATTTCCTACGCGCTGTCGATGATTCCCGACTGGGAAGGGGCGATAGCGGCGGCCTTGCGGGCGCTGTCGCCACACGGTTCGCTGCACATCGTCGATTTCGGCCAACAGGAGCGCCTGCCCGGCTGGTCCCGCAGTACACTCCACGCGTGGCTGGCAAAGTACCACGTGACGCCGCGGGCTTCGCTGGAGGCCGAACTGCGCAGCCAGGCCGGGGCTGCCGGCCGGCCGCTGCGCTTCGAGCGCTGGTACCGCGGCTATGCCTGGCACGCCGTGGCGGGACCTCGGCCGTCCTTTCAGTCCTGACCCAAAACCTTCGCCAGAGCGCCGACCATCGCCTGCGGCTTGTAACCGAGCCGCTCCGGGGTCAGGCCCATGCGCACCACGACCAGCCCGAGTGAGGGGATGATCGCCGTCGACTGGCCGTCATGGCCGATCAGCCAAAACGTGTCGCCGGGCACGCCGAGCGCGACGTCTTGCGCCTTCGTGCTTCTCGGTCCGCGCAGCCAGAGCTGGCCCCGCCCATAGCTGCCGTCCGAGGCGGCCCCGGGCTCGCGCATCCATGCGGCGTAGCCGGCCGGCAGGACCGGCTCGCCGTTCCATTCCCCGTCCTGCAGCAGGAACTGGCCGAAGCGCGCCCAGTCGCGCGCCGTCGCATAGAGATAGGACGACCCGACCAGCGTTCCCGCCGCATCCGGCTCGAGCACGGCGCTCGCCATGCCGAGTGGCCCGAACAGTTTTTCACGCGGCCAGGCGAGTGCGGCCTGCGGGTCGCCGACCGCCTCCTGCCAGACACGCGAAATGAGCAGCGTGGTACCACTGGAATAGCTGAATGCCGTGTCCACCGGCGCGGTCAGCGGCTTGGCCGCGGCGAAACCCGCCATGTCCTTCTCCAGGAACAGCATGCGGGTGACGTCGGTGACGTCGCCATAGTCCTCGTTGAAGGCGAGGCCGCTCGACATGCCCATGAGCTCGGCGAGCGTGATGTCCGCACGGCCGTCGGCGCGCCAGGCCTGGAAAAGCTGCTTCTTGTCGACGGAGAGCTTTCCTTCCCTGACCAGCATGCCGACGAGCGTGGCCGTCACCGTCTTGGTCATCGACCAGCCGAGCAGCGGCGTCCCGGCCGAAAAGCCTTCGCCATAACGCTCGGCGACGATGCGGCCGTCCCTGACCACGACCACCGCCCGCATGCCCGGACCGGTCATCGCCGGATCGTCGAGGATTTTTGCCAGCGCCTGATCTCCCGAGACCTCGACCTGCTCGCCCTCCGGCCACAGCGCCGGCGACGGTGCGGCCGGCACCGGCATCGCCGCCTGCCGGTCGGCGAGTGCTGCCGGCACGATCCCCTCCGGCAGCACGGTGCAGCCAAGCCCGTCGCGGGCAATCGCCGTGCGCGCGCCCCAGAAGCCGAACAAGCCCGCCCGCACCATGCGCGCCTCGCGATCGACCTTCACCTGCATCAGCTTCAGCAGCGGATGGCCCGGCGCCTGCACGTCGTCGGCAAGCACCTGATCGGGGTCCCGGCCGGCAAGGAAGACGTTCGAGCAGACGATCTTGGCGCTGTAGCCGGCGCCGACCCGGATAAGCTCCGGCGGCACCATGGCGAACCAGCCGACGGTCCCGGCCGCGCAAAGCAAGGCTGCCGCGGCAACGCTCCTGATCACCGCCCTCATGCCGTCCCTTCCATCGTTTCCATTGACGAATGCCTTCACGCAGATTTTATTCGCCTTCGTGCATCGTCAACCGGTTATCAACCATGTTCGACGATCACGGAGGGGACTATTCCGCTCCATAGGCGCGGGTGCGTTGTCGGCCGGAGGGCCAGCCTACTCGAAGATGCAGCTTTGCCGCCGCACCGGCAAGAAGGGGACGTGATGCGCCGACTGGCGGCTCTTGTGCTTGCTTGCGTGCTTGCCGGCTGCAGCACGGTGGACGACCTTGGCCTGCAGTCCACCGCGGCCGCCCTGCCGCCGGCCGGCGCCAGGCTGGCGACGGATCCTTCCGTGCTGCATCCGCGCTTCGGCGACAACGACCCGCATCAATGGGGCACGCGCACGCCCTTCCACTATGCGGTGCATGGCACCGACGTGTCGAAATACCAGACCAGCATCGACTGGGCCAAGGCCAAGGCCTCCGGCATCTCCTTCGCCTTCATCAAGGCGACGGAAGGCGGCGACCGGCTCGACGACAGATTCGCCGAGCACTGGCGCGGCGCCGGGAATGCCGGCGTGCCGCGCGGCGCTTATCATTTCTATTATTTCTGCCGCCCGGCCGCGGAGCAGGCGCGCTGGTTCATCGCCAACGTGCCGCGCGACCGCTCCGCCCTGCCGCCCGTGCTCGACATGGAATGGAACCCGCACTCGCCGACCTGCAAGCTGCGGCCGCCCGCAGAAACGGTGCGCAGCGAGATGAGCATCTTCCTGTCCATGGTGGAGAAGCACTACGGCAGGAAGCCGATCATCTACACCTCGATCGACTTCTTCGACGACAACCGGCTCGCCACCTTCACCGGCTATCCCTACTGGCTGCGCTCGGTGGCCGGCCATCCGTCCGACCGTTACGGCGCCCACCCCTTCACCTTCTGGCAATACACCGGCACCGGCATCGTGCCGGGCATCAGGGGCAACGCCGACATCAACGTCTTCAACGGAAGCCATGCCACGTGGAGAAAGTGGCTCGCCCAGAACACGCGCTGAGCCCGGACACGCGCCGAAAATTGCCGTTCTGCCCGGTTTTCGCCATGACTCTTGGGCAGAGCACAAAAACTTCTCGAACAATCAGGACACGCCCCGAATGCGGATTTCCGTAAAAGCCCTCTCCGTTCTTGCCGTGATGGCATCGGCAACGGCCGCGCAGGCCCAGGAGTGCGGCGTCGATTTCGAGGTATGGCGCAAGGGCGTGGCCGACGAGGCGCGCGCCGCCGGGGTCGGCGAGCGCGGTCTGTCGGCGCTGGCGGTAGCCGACATCGACACGCGCGTGCTGGCGCGCGACCGCGCCCAGGGCGTGTTCAGCCAGACCTTCATCGAATTCTCCTCGCGCATGATCTCGGACTACCGGCTGAAGCAGGGTGCGGCCAATCTGAAGAAATATGCCGACGTCTTCGCTCGCGCCGAGCGGGAGTTCGGCGTGCCCGGACCGGTGGTTGCCGCCTTCTGGGCGCTGGAGACCGATTTCGGCGCCGTGCAGGGCGATTTCGGCACGCTGAACGCGCTGGTCACGCTGGCACATGACTGCCGCCGGCCGCAGCTCTTCCGCCCGCAGCTCGTGCCGCTGTTGACGCTGATCGACCGCGGCATGCTGCCGGCCGACGTCAAGGGCGCCTGGGCCGGCGAGATCGGCCAGACCCAGATTCTGCCCACCGACTATCTCCTGCGCGGCGTCGACGGCGACGGCGACGGCATCGTCGACCTGCGCGGCAGCGCGGCGGACGTGATCATGACCACCGCCAACAAGATCCGGCACCGCGGCTGGAAGGCCGGCCAGCCCTGGCTGGTCGAGATACGCGTGCCCGACGACATGCCGTGGGACCAGACCGGCCGCACCAACAAGCTGCCGGTCGCGCAGTGGAGCGACTGGGGCGTCACCAAACGCGACGGCTCGCCGCTCGAGGACCACGGGCTCAATGCCGGCGTCGTCCTGCCGATGGGCCGCAAGGGCCCAGCCTTCCTGAGCTACGACAATTACGACATCTACCTGCACTGGAACCAGTCGGCCACCTACACACTCACCGCCGCGGTGCTCGCCACCCGGCTGGCCGGCGCTCCCGCCTACGACAAGCGCAACCCCGAGCCGGGCCTCATCGGCGACACCATGAAGCAGCTCCAGCAGAAGCTCGCCGACAAGGGCTACGACGTCGGCGGCATCGACGGCATTCTGGGCGCCGGCACCCGCGAGGCGGTGCGCCAGGAGCAGATCAAGCTCGGCCTGCCGGTCGACGGCTGGCCGACCCCGGCGCTGCTGGGGATGATGTAGCGGGCAATTTTACTTCCTGGCGAACAATCATCGTGAAACCAGCATGGTTATACGCTAACGGCAGGATCGCTCGACCGTGCCGGCGGGAGGCCCAGTTCGCGCAAAAGCTCAAGCGCTTTGTCCAAGCGGTTGTTTTCGGTTTTGGGGCCTTTTCGCCGGACGATCTCTTCTCGCCAATCCGGCACTTTTTCCTCCGCGGCAAGCCAATGTGCCGTTGCCGCCAATTCCAGCACTGTGACATTCGAAGCAGCAAGGTCGTGGACAATCCTTTTGGCCCTGGACGCCTCTAGACGACCGAAAACATTGGATTGTGGTCCTTTCTTCAGGCTGAAAATGCTGTAACGCGCGCCATCGCTGTGACGATGCCCGAACTCCTCAACGATATAGCCGAATGCCTCGGCATCGAGGATCGCATTGTCCAGATCGCGCGAATAAGGGCCATAGTGATGATACTGATACCCAAAGCCACTCTCCATGCCGAGCCGGTCGAGCAGGTAAGCAATCTTCTGAAGGCGGATACGGCTGGCTAATTTGCCACCAGCGGCGGCTATGATGGCTGCGACACGCTCCTCGTGCTCGATCATGACCTTATCCTCTCTTTCCCCTCGCCTTGTCGCGATCCTCAGCGTTTTCGAAGTAGAGGCGCGTGAACTGCCGTTTCTGCTCGAGTGTCCTGATCATGGAAGAAGGGACGCTGATTTCGACCGGTTTTCCACCGTCGAGAACGTGTAGCTTTTTGTGAATACGGTCCTCATCGCCCCCTACCTCGGAATAGATGCTGATCGATGCCTTGTCGTCCAACATCACCGAGCCGCTGCTTATCTGATTCTCGAAATCCCTCGTGATTTTTCGCAACTTCTGGCGCTGTCTCCCTTCGTCATGTCCGACGTCGGCGATATCCAGCGTCTTGAACAATCTGCGCTCCCGCAGCCTAGACGCCATATCCGAGATGACTTGGTCGGCAGCCTGCGTCATGGCTCCGAGTGATCCGAAAACGAGGGCATCATCGAGCGCGAGATAGTTCTCGACCGTCTCGCCGTCCTTGCCGAAGAAACAGATCAGAGGATGACCCTTGTCCAGCCCGGTATACTTCCTTACGTTGCTATTCTCCGCCGCGTGTTTGGCGATGTTATGAAGCAGCTTTCCTATCATGTGCTCAACGCAGCGCGTAGTCTTATGGAAATAAACCTGCTGATGAAGCGTGTATCGTGCTAAGAGGAATTGCTCTGCCGCCGGTAGAGCCTTCGCTGCAAGGCAGAATGTAGCTACCTTCCTAACGGAATCGTCTTCCTCATCCGGAGCTGCGATTTCGATTTCAGCGACGCGAACGCTGTCCATAAGCCAATCGAAATCAATCGCACCTGCGCCGGTTCCCGTCATCAATTTGTCGCGCCGTAGATAGTCTAGCCGGTCGGCATCAAACGAACTTGAGACGACAGCATGATAGATGTCTGTCGGATCGTCGGCCTCAAGCAACTCCGCGACTTCGGCACAGAAGCCCGGACGAAACGCCTCCAGCAGCGGACGGATGCAGCCTGCCTCGTTACGAATGATCTCCGCAGTCCATTTTTCGTGCCGCCGCTTGGCGCCACGCGATTCCTGGACACTCTCGAAAGTATGGCTGAACGGACCGTGGCCAAGATCGTGCAGCAGGGCGGCTATCGTTGCGACGTCAGCGCGAGGTTCCTCAAATGTCTGGCCATTTCGTTTCATTTCGCGGCGAATGATCTTCACCAAGGCGCGTGCGGTGTGAAACACACCGATTGAATGCGCGAAACGGGAATGAACCGCGCCGGGAAAAGTGAATTCAGATACTCCCAACTGTCGTATCCGACGAAGACGCTGGAACTCCGGGGCATCGATGAGTTTCCACGCGAGCATGTCCGCCTTCGTTTCCTCGAAAACGATCAGCCCATGCACCGTATCTCGAATTCTTCTGCTGCCGGTGTCGCCCACATTAATCCAAAATATTTCCCTCAATTAAGAATATGACAAAATTCCTATGCTGTCGAGTGCTTTCCTTAAAGGGCCTGATGTCCCCCTATTCCGCCGCCATCGTCTCGACGCTGGCGAACCCCTGCGGCGCCACGCCTTCCTCGAAGGGCGTCGTCACCTCGACGAAAGTGTCGGGATAGAAGCCGTTGAAGCGCGTCCGCAGCGACAGCGAATAGGCGCCGATATGGCCGATCTCGATCCAGTCGCCGGTGTCGACCGTCTCCGGCAGCCAGAACGGGCGCGACAGGATGTCGACGGAATCGCAGGTGGCGCCGCACACCTTGAACGGTACGATGTTGCTCTCGCTGCCGTTGCGCGAGCGGATCGCCGGATCGGGGATGAAGCGCGCCGGCAGCGTCAGCTTGCCGGTCCACGAGTCCGACAGCGAGGCCCAGATGCCGTCGTTGATGTAGAGCCGCCTGCCCTTGCGCAGCAGCACGCGCACGATCAGCGAGAAGGCGCGCGCCACGATGACCCGCCCCGGCTCCGCCACCAGCGGCAGCGTGTCGAACTGCCACTCCCTTAGGTCCGCACGCAGCCGCGCCATGAGATGTTCGAGCGACGGCATGGGCGGCTTCTTCGACGCCGGGTCGATGCCGTATTCGGCCGGAAAACCGCCGCCGACGTCGAGCCCGGCAATGTCGAAGCCGACCCGGTTGCGCACCCAGTCGGCGGACGCCAGCGCCCGCTCATAGGTATCCGGATCCTCGATCTGGCTGCCGACGTGGAAGCACAGTCCCACCTTGTAGCCGTAGCGGTTCAGGCGGTCGGCGAGTTCCACCGCATAGGCCGGCCCCGCCCCGAACTTCTTCGATAGTTCGTAGGCGGCCGAACCCTTGGTCTGGATGCGCACGAAGACGGTGATGGCGCCCGGGTCGATGTCGAGCGCCCGTACCACGCGCGTCAGCTTGGTGACCTCGTCCTCGTGGTCGACGGCGATCACGCGGATGCCGTAACGCTCCAGCGCCAGCCTTATGTCGGACTGTGCCTTGACCGGGTGCATGTAGAGCATCTCGGCATCGGCGGAGACGGCCCTCACGGACGCGAACTCGCCGGGCGATGCGACGTCGAAGGCGGTCACGCCTGCCTCCACCAGCGCCTTCAGCACCAGTTGTTCGCCATTGGTCTTGACCGCATAGGCGGTCTTGCCCGGAAACATCTGCATGAACTGGCGGGCATCGGCCTTCAGCACGTCCGGCCGGAAGCAATAGACCGGATCGTCGGGCCTCAGTGCCAGCGCCGCTTCGGTGGCGTTGTCGAATTTCTGCATCGGGCCTCCGGCGAACGAGGTGCGGCCCATACTTAGGGCAAGGCCGAACGGAAGGGAAATGGTCATCGGCGCGGAACGCTCCGCCGGTCGCGCGGACGCCATCGCGCCACCTGCCGCGATGCGGAACAATCGTTGCGCCAGCGACCGGAAAACGGGTGGCCGCTGCCTCGCGCCGGTTCTATGGCGGGCCTACAAACACAGCGGGAGGTTCCGATGTCGACGCTCGATGCTGCCCGGAACGCGGGCCAATCCATGTCGCTGAAAAGCTGGGCGATGCTGGTGCTGCTCGGGGCCATCTGGGGCGGCTCATTCTTCTTCGCCCGCGTCGCCGTCGCCGAGATCCCGCCGCTGACGCTGGTGCTGTTCCGCGTCGCCCTGGCGGCGATCGCCCTGCACGTCTATCTGGCTGCGCGCGGGCTTTCCTTCCGCCTCGCCCTGCCCTATGCCGCCGGCTTCTTCCTGCTGGCCCTGCTCAACAACGTCATCCCGTTCTCGCTGATCTTCGCCGGCCAGACCGAGCTCGGCGCCGGCCTCGCCTCGGTGCTCAACGCCACCACGCCGTTCTGGACGGCGCTGCTCGCCAACAGCCTGACGACGGACGAGAAGCTCACCTGGAACAAGGTGGCGGGCATCCTGCTCGGCATCGCCGGCACCGCCATCATGATCGGCCCCGGCCTCGTCGCCGGACTGGGCGGCCCTGTCTGGGCAAAGTTCGCGCTGGTCGGCGCCTCCGTCTCCTACGCCTTTGCCCTCATGGTGGCCAAGCGCTTCAAGGGCGTGCCGCCGACGGTGGTCGCCACCGCGCAGCTCACCGCCTCGACCGTCATCATGCTTCCCGTCGTGCTTGCCGTCAGCGGCGACGAAGACCTGTTTTCGGCGAGCGGGCATGTCTGGGCCGCCGTCGCCGGCCTAGCGCTGGTGTCGACGGCCTTCGCCTATATCCTCTATTTCCGCCTGATCGCCGATGCCGGCGCCACCAACGCCTCGCTGGTCACGCTGATCGTACCGGTCAGCGCCATCCTTCTCGGCACCGCCTTCCTCGGCGAGCGTCTGGAACCGGTCGAGATTCTGGGCATGGCGGTCATCGCGGCCGGATTGGTGACCATCGACGGGCGGCTGTTCGGCGGCATGACCCGGCGTTCCTGACGAATTCCGCCACAATTTCGCGAGACCGGATTCCCGAAATCTTTTCAACGGCTAACGGCCGAACCCGGCGGGAGTTTTCCATAGTTCCGCCGCAATGCAGCATGTTTTCCGCTTGTCTGCCGGGCAAACTCGCTTAGATTCCGCCTCCATGCTCTACTCATGGAGGCATCGCATGGGACTTGCACGGTCAGTCAACGCTCTGATGATTTGTGCTGCGTTCGCCGTTATCGGCGCCCTCATTATGGGAGTTCTTCCGTGACCGCATGAGTTTGGGGGGTATCGGAGCGGTTCCGGTACCAGAGACGAGAAAGGCCCGCCGGCGACGGCGGGCCTTTTCGTTTGAGAAGCTTCTGCCGCTCAGGCGGCGGCCGACCCTGCGTCCACGGCGGGCTCGTGCGCCCGGATGCCGATCATGTGGCAGATGGCGAAGACCAGGTCGGCGCGGTTCATCGTGTAGAAGTGGAAATCCTCGACGCCCCGCTCCATCAGGTCCATCACCTGCTCGGCCGCGACGGCCGACGCCACCAGCGCATGCGTCTGCGGGTCCTTCTGCAGCCCGTCGAAGCGCTCGGCCAGCCAGGCCGGCACATGCGCGCCGGCTCGCGAGGAGAAGTTGGCGACCTGCGAAAAATTGTGCACCGGCAGCACGCCCGGCACGATCGGGATATAGATGCCGGCCCGCCGCGCCCGCTCGACATAACGCTCGTAGAGATCGTTGTCGAAGAAGAACTGGGTGATCGCCCGCGTCGCGCCATTGTCGACCTTGCGCTTCAGCATGTCGATGTCGGTGGCGAAATCCGGGCTCTCCGGGTGCTTTTCCGGATAGGCGGAGACGGAGATGTCGAAATCGCCGACGGCGCGCATGGCGCCGACCAGTTCGGCGGCGTTGGCATAACCTTCCGGATGCGGGCGGTAGCGCGCGCCGACGCCCTCGGCCGGGTCGCCGCGCAGCGCCACGAAGCGCTTCACGCCCATCTCCGCGAATTCGGCGACCACCTGGTCGACCTGGTCGCGCGTCGCGTCGACGCAGGTCATGTGGGCAGCCGGCGTGAGCCGCGTCTCGGTGAGGATGCGCCTGACGGTACGCGCGGTGCGCTCGCGCGTCGAGCCGCCGGCACCGTAGGTGACGGAGACGAAGCGCGGCCCGAGCGGCTCCAGCCGCGTCACCGTCTGCCAGAGCTTTTCCTCCATTTCGTCGGTTTTCGGCGGGAAGAACTCGAAGGAGACGCGAATCCTGCCGCCCATGTCGGGACGGCGCGAGAAACGGAACTGGTTCATCAGGCGGTTTCTCCCTGCAGCGCTGTGTTCGGGCGGTCGGCGATCAGCATGCGGCGGTCGCGGCCGAGCCAGAGTTTCACGGTGAGCGTCGCGTCGCCGGCGACGCGCGGCGCGAAGGCCGAGGCCCACTCGACGTCGAGGTCTGCCTCGGCAAACCATTCGGCGATCTGCTGGTCGGAGAAGCCGAGGCGCAGATGCGCATGCTCGTCGCGCAGGAATTCCAGCGCATGCGACGCGAAATCGACGATGACGAGCCGGCCGGACGGGCGCAGCAGCCGCGCCGCCTCGCGGATCGCCGCACCCGGCTCCTCCAGATAGTGCAGCACCTGATGGATGGTGATCAGGTCGAAGCTGTCGCGCTCGACGGGCGGGGCAAAGATGTCGCCCTGGCGCACCTGCGCATGCGACACCCCTGCCCGGTCGAGATTGGCGCGCGCCACCGCCAGCATCTCGCGCGAGAGGTCGACGCCGACGCCACGGCGGTAGAGCGGCGCGAACAGCTCGAGCAGCCGCCCCGTGCCGGTACCGAGGTCGAGCATGGACTGGAACGGCTTCTTGCCGACGGCGGCGAGCAGCGCCGCCTCGACGGCCCGGTCCGGTGCATGCAGGCTGCGCAACTGGTCCCAGGAGGCGGCGTTGCGGCTGAAATAGGCGCTCGCCTTCTCCTGGCGGCGCTGCTTCACCGCATGCAGCCGCTCGAGATCGCGATCGACCTGCGGGTCGCGTTCATGCACGCGCGAGACGATGCCCTGAACGAATTCGCGGATGTCCTCGTCGTCGGAGATACGGAAGAACGCCCAGGAGCCTTCCTGATAGCGCTCCACCAGCCCCGCTTCCATCAGCAGCTTCAGATGACGCGACACCCGCGGCTGCGACTGGTTGAGGATTTCGGTGATGTCCGAGACGGTCAGATCGCCGCGCGAGATCAGCGCGAGGATGCGCAGCCGGCTGGATTCGGCCGCCGCCTTCAATATATCAACCATCTGGTCGAGGGTTATGCGCATGGACGTACAAGCCAACAAGACATAAACATATCTTTATGTGAAGAAGGGATCGACTGCAAGAGCCATGTCGCATGAGGACAAGAAAATGCCGCTCGGGGAAAATGCCATGTTCGAGTTGCGCGGTGGCGAGGTGGCACTGACCGGGGACCCCGCCGCGCAGGCCGGCGACGCCCATCTGGTCTTCATCGGCGTGATCCGCTCGCCCTGGAAGCGGCGCGAGGACTGCCCGAAGAACATGCGCGAGGCGCGCGAGCGCGGCGGCGGCGCGACGGTGGAGATCGCCCCGGCCTACCGGCCGGGACTCGAAGGTCTTGCCGCGGCCAGCCACGTCGCCGTTCTGAGCTGGCTGCATCATGCGCCGCGGAATCTGATTGTGCAGAAACCCCGGCATGCCGTTCAATCGAAAGGCGTTTTCGCGCTGCGCTCGCCCGTGCGCCCCAACCCGGTCGGATTGCATGTGGTCCGTCTTGTCGATGTCGATCCGACCTCGGGAGTACTTTCGCTGGAGGCGATCGACGTGCTCGACGGAACGCCGGTCATCGACATCAAGCCGTACTTCGCCTCGACCGACGCCGTGCCGGACGCCGTCTATGCCAAGGGTCAGACATCCGGGGACGGGTCGAGCTGATGTCGACGCAGCGGCAGCGGGCGATCGCCAAGGCGCTGACGGCGCTGCTGCCGCAGGCGCCTTATGCCGATACGGAGAAGATCAGGGCCGACGCCAATGCTAGGCACCTGAAGACGCTGCCGCCGTCGGTGGCGGTCTGGCTGGCGACGGTGGCGCATGTCCGCCACACCCACACCGACTACGAGGCGCTGCTCGAGGACGATTACGACCGCGACTCCGCCCGCTTCTTCGTCGTCGACCAGATCAATGCGGTGCTGACCCGCTGGCGGGCGACCAGGCTGCTCGATCCGGACGACGAGGAGGTGTAGCGGCGGTATCCGACCTGTCTGCGGGCAACCCCTCCCAATCGAGACGGCCGTCGAACTAGGCCCGATAGATCCATTGCTCCGGCACGCGCACCGACACCTCCTCGCCGAGCGCCACCCTGCCCGGTTTCTCGACCCAGGCGACCAGGCCGCGCAGGCGCTTCGCCACCTTCGGAAAGAGCAGAGCGCCGGCCTCCTCGTCGGCCATGCCGGCGCGGACCGCTATCTGCTTGCCGGCGAAGCGGCACGGACCGTTCTGCGCGTCGATCTTCACCGTCGCGCCGCCCTTGAAGAACAGCAGCGTGCCGGCGGGCAGCATCGACAGATGCGGGATGCCGTCCAGCAGAAGGTTGGCGCCGATCCATTCGGGCAGTATCTCCGCCAGCCCCATGCGGCCGGCCACGACAGCCAGCTCGTCGGGCGCGACGATCGACAGCTGCCGCTCGTTGCGCATCTCGGTACCGCGCGGATACCAGGGCTCGCGGCTGCCGGATCGCCGGGTCGGGCCGGCATGGAAATCGCCGGGAATGCCGTCCAGCGCGAGGTCGAGCGTTTCGGCCGCGCTGGTCTCGAAATGATTGCCTGCCGCGGCATAGAGGCCGGCAACGCGGCCGGCGAGCTTCCTGGCGGGAATGATGTCGAAAGCGGCGTCGCCGGCAGGCGGCATGGGCAGGTCGAGCATAAGGCGTCCCCTACATCATCCTCAGCAGCCCGCCGCCGATCGAATAGCCGGCGCCGAAGGCGCACAGCAGGCCCCAGTCGCCGCGCTCCATGTCCTTGTGGTTCTCCTGCATGGCGATGACCGCCCCGGCGGCGGCCGTGTTACCCAGCCGGTCGAGCACCATCGGCGCGCGATCCGGGCCGACGTCGTGGCCGAACGACAGCCGCAGGATCATGGCGTTCATGCGTGCATTGGCCTGGTGCAGCCAGAAACGTCTTATGTCGTGCGGCGTCAGACCGTGCTCGGCCAGGAAGTCGACGATGAAGCGGTGGCCCGCCACCGTCACTTCCTTGAACACCTTGTTGCCGACCTGCTTGATGAGATTGCCCTTGGCGGGAATGGCCGAAGGATCGTCCAGCCCGGCGCGCAGGAGAAAGCCGAAATTGGTTCGGATGTTGTTGGAGAACTGTGTCCAGCCGCGCGTGTCGATGACCTCGAAGCGGCCGGGCCGCTCCTCCAGCCGCTCCACCACCAGCGCGGTGGCGGCGTCGCCGAAGATGAAATGCGTCTGCCGGTCGCGGAAATCGAGATGGCCGGTGATGATCTCCGGCGTCACCACCAGCACCCGCCGCTGCGCGCCCGAGCGCACCAGGTTGGCGGCGACATGCAGGCCGGCGGCGGCCGACGAGCAGCCGAGCCCCATGTCGAAGGCCGCGCCCGGCGCGCCGAGCGCGTTCTGGATCTCGATGGCGATGGCCGGATAAGGCCGCTGGTGGTGCGAGGCGGCGCAGATGACCATGTCGACGTCGGCACCCTCCAGCCCGGCGTCGTCGAGCGCCCGGCGCGCCGCGCCGAGGCCGAACTCGGCCATCACCGACAGCTCGTCGTCGCCGCGCGGCGCGATGCGCGGCGCCATGCGCTCGGGGTCGAGGATGCCGTCCGGCGTGTGCACATGGCGCGACTTCACGCCCGACGCGTGCTCGATGAAATCGGCGGCCGACTTCGCCAGCGGCGGCTCGCCGGTGCCGGCGCGGCGCGCGTTCTCGGCCTCGACATAGGTGTTGAAGCTGTCGACCAGCTCGTCGTTGCCGATGGAGGTTTCTGGGATCAGGACGCCGATCCCGCTGATCATGACGCGGTGCATGCTCTTCAAGACTTCCTTACATCCGCGCGATCAGCGCGCGCCGGTCCGCCCCGGCTTCGGCGTCACATTGCGCCGCACCCGTTTACGCCGATTTAAGCGCGCCGCAAAGGGTGCGATGCAGCATAAAACCGGGCGGCGCCGCCTCTCGCGCCGCTGCTGTCGCCTCTCCATGGTCCACCACGAATGCTAAGCCGCCCGCTGCGCGACGATGAACAGCCGGGGAAATCGCAGCAGCACCCGGCCGTCGACGCGCGGCGGGTAGGCTTCGGCGATGCGCGCGAGATAGAGGGCGAGGAACTGCCGCTTCTCCTCCTCGTCGAGCGGATCGAGAAACGGCTTCAACCCGGTCGAACTCACCCAGTCGACGATCGCCTGCGCGTCGGCGAGCGGATGGTTGTAGGCGGTGTGCCAGATGTCGAGGCGCGCCGCCCGCGGCGCCAGAAGATCGTAATAGGCCGCGACCGGCGGCAGCGGGGCGCGCGCCGCGCCCGCCAGTTTTGCCGCGAACGACACGGCCGCCGCCGTCTCGCGCATCAGCCGGTGCGAGGGCTCGCCGAGATTGTCGGGCATCTGCACCGCCAGCACTCCGCCCGGCGCGAGCCGGCCGAGCAGCTTCACCAGCAGCGCCGGATGGTCCGGCAGCCACTGGAACACGGCATTGGCGAAGATCACGTCGACCGGTTCTTCCGGCGCCCAGTCCGCGGCGTCGGCGAGCGCGAAGCTCAGCCCGGGCAGCCGCGCCCGCGCCTTGTCGATCATGTCCGGCGAGGTGTCGATGCCGCTCACCTCGGCCTCGGGCCAGCGGGCGGCGAGCAGCTCGGTCGAGTTGCCGGGGCCGCAGCCGATGTCGACGACGCGGCGCGGGTTTTCGAGCGCGATCCGCGCCAGGAGGTCGCGCGCCGGCCGCGTCCGCTCGTCCTCGAATTTGAGATAGAGCGATGCGGACCAGTCTTTTGTCATCTTTCGCATCGTGCGAGCCGAGCCTGCGAGGATTGGAGAAGGACGTTCGATCCGCCTTGTTTGCAGAACCGTTGCTAGATCGATCGCGCCGCCGCCACAAGCGCCATCGTCGCCACGCCGCGGAAAATCCGCGGGGCTATCTTCGCTTCTCACGCCCGGCGGCGGCGCCGTCACGAGGTGTCGGGGCGCTGCAGGGCGTCGAAGGCAAGCCCGTGCAGTTCGTTCAGCACCTCGTGCACCGGGTGGACGGGCTTTCGCCGCCAGCCCGGCGGCCGGCCGGGCTTCAGCGGCCGCATCCGTTGGAACCGGCGCGTGCCGCCGGCTTTTCCGTCTTGCGTACCGGCGGCGCGGCCTTTGTTCTGCGTGAGGGCGGCATCGCGGCGGGCCCGCCAGCGGGCGAAACGTCTTGCCTGGGCCGGCAGGTCGTCGAGTGCGGCGGCCAGCGCCTCCAGCCGCAGGGCGACGCGCGTCGCATCGACCGGATCGTCGGGCGACGGCGGGGGCGGTATGCGGAACGGCACGCTGTAGCCCGGAAAGGAGATGCGCGGCACGCTTCTGGCAACCCACCAGGCGCGGCCGTTCCAAGGCCGGGGCATTCGCAGCGGATCGAGCAGGGGCAGCGACGCGACACGCCGGGCGAGGTTTTCCGCCGGCACCGGCACGCCGGGACGGCCGGCCTTGCGCGGGATCGCGGGTTTCGTCTCGCGCGGTTGGGGCGTCGGCAGGGCGACCACCAGGCCGCGCGCGGCCACGACGATCAGCCGCCGCACCGCCGCCTCGGCCGGATACAGCAGCTTGAGCACGGCGCGGTGGAGATGGCGTGGCAGCGTAAGTGCAGGGGACAGTTTACTTTTTTCGGCCCGCGCGACGTCTGGCTTGCTGCGGCTTTCTGCGAAAAAAAGTAATACCCCGCCTACCCGACGACCCGAAAAGCCTCGGGTCTGACGATGTGGAAATTGTCGTT
>JAESFZ010000195.1_pt1 | contig 77836 bp, 68 predicted proteins | sample 9269561 | NCBI WGS metagenome assembly JAESFZ01 (sample SAMN14515552, study PRJNA621657) | algae metagenome | isolation source: Tildeniella nuda ZEHNDER 1965/U140 and co-occurring heterotrophs from wet... | place: Switzerland: Stansstaad, Zurih | collected 1965-01-01 | reverse complement strand
TCTGAGCCAGGATCAAACTCTCAAGTTTGATATCTGACTTATCGCTCGACATTTGCACGTTTTGCGTTTGCGCTTCTCAGCGCAAATTGACGAGGACACACACCTAACCAACGAACCGAAGTCCATCGGCAATGGTATGTACCTCTAAGAAACGTACCGTCGATTGTGTCGTGTTGCCCAGTCTTTCGACCGGACCGCAAGAACCTCGCCGTCCACGTTTCTCTTTCTTCCAATCTTCACAATGTCAAAGAACGGACCCCGGGTGCGGCTCTCGCCGGCGGCGTCAGTGGAAGCCAGGCTTCCGAATTCCTTACAGAACAGGATCCTATCTCCGGTTGCCCGGCAGCAGGTCTGCCCTTTCAGTAATCGCTGATCAGTGGGAGCAGCAAGTGCTCGGCGTCGTCAGCGAGGCGGTGTATACGGGCGACCCGATTTGCTGTCAACACCCCTCATGAACGAAAGATGACGAATTTCTCGAATGAGGTCCGGCGGGCTGTGGAGAGATGGTGAAAAGGCCCGGATTTCCCGGGGTTTTCGCTGGTGAGGGAGCGGGTGTGGAAAGCTGCTGAGGTTGGGGGGCCGTGCGAGTGCGCCACTTAGTCCGAGGACTCAGGAAGGCGGATGGATTCGTTCCCTTGGCGCCCCTCACCCCGACCCTCTCCCCAGAGGGGCGAGGGGGCGTTGTGGTACTGCCGGTGAGCCCATCGTCCCCTCGCCCCTCTGGGGAGAGGGTTAGGGTGAGGGGCAGCCAAGCACACCGGCTTGCGCCCTACCCGACCGCGTTAGACAGCGTGCCCAGCCGATCCATGGTCAGCACCACCTTGTCGCCCCTGGCGAGGGTCTTGCCCATTTCGGCGGCCGACCCGCCGCCCACCGTGCCGCTGCCGAAGATCTCGCCGGCGACCAGCATCTCGTTCATCGAGGCATGGGCAATCATCTGGTCGAAGCGCCAATGCATGGTCGAGGTACTGGTATCACACCAGGGCTGGCCGTTGACCGACGCCTGCATGCGCAGCGCGTAGATGTCGGGCACCTCGTCTGCCGTCACCAGCCAGGGGCCGAACACGTGCCCCTTCTCGAAATCCTTGCCCTTGGCCGGCCCCAGACCCACCGACATTTCGCGCTGCTGAATCTCGCGAGCGCTGAAGTCGTTGTAGATCATGTAGCCGTAGATATGGCTGAGCGCGTCGGCGCGCTGGATATTGCTGCCGCCCCGCCCGATCACAGCCGCGAACTCGAACTCGAAATCCATATTGGTGGCATAGGCCGGCATCGGCACCAGGTCGCCATCGGCGCCGACGGCCGAGGGGTTGCCCTTGTAGTAGACCGGCAACTCGTACCACTGCGGCGGGATTTCCCGGCCGAGCTTGGGGTAGATGTTTTTGAGATGCGTCTCGAACGCCATGAAGTCGCGGATCAGCGGCGGCCGCGGCACCGGCGCCAGCAGCTTCACCGCACCGGGCGCAAACACCAGCGTCGCGCCATCCGGCCCGCTCTCACCCTTGGCCGTCACCCAATCGAGGGCCGACTGCGCCGCATCGAGCCCAGTCGTCCCGTTCTGGATGAAGGCCACCATGTCGGAGGGGATGGTGGCGGCGGCAAGGCGCGCCGCCCCTTCCCGACTTGCCCCGTTATCCCCCAGCACCGCCCGATAGGCCGATTGCAGATCCGCAAAACGCCCATCCGGCAGCACGGCGCCGATCCGGGTTACGGGACCCGTGACGGTGGAGAGCTCGTAGGAAACGAGGCGCATGTCAGCCTCAGGAGATGGCGAGTTCGTAGAGCTCGCGCTCGCGCTTCTCGAGCATCGGGATCACGGTGCCCTCGATGATCGACTTGAAGTGCGGCGTTTCGCGGTGCGCAGCCAGCGCCGCCGCATCGACATAGTGCTCATAGAGCACGATCAGGTTCTCGTTCTCGGTCGACTTCGACACCTGGTAGAACTTGCAGCCGGGTTCGCCGGCTTCCACCAGCGGCTTCATCTTGACGAGTTCGGCCAGCACCTTCGGCACGTTGCCCGGCTTCGTGTGGTACTTGGCGATCAGGACGATCATTGCGGTTCCTTCCCTATGTGTCCCTGGTCAAATCGTTCAATAGGTTGAACGACATTCTCGGTATTGAACAATCTAGATGACGGGCGCCGATGTCAACGTAGACGCCAGTCGTATTTCCAGTGCCCGATCTAGGTGTTGCCGCCGAGCCGATGGCTCAGCTTGTCGGCCAGCGCCTGCACCGCGTGGATGACCTGGGCGCGTGAGGCGTCGTTGACCTCGCCGCGCAACAGCCCGATGGCGATGCCGGCCACCGCGTGGTCGTCGCTGGCGTTGAACACCGGGGCGCCGAAGCACACCATGGCATCGCGCAACTGCCCGTCATCGATCGAATAGCCGCGCTCGCGCGTCTCCTCGAGCTCACGCATCAGGGTCTTGAGGTCGGGCACGCTCTGTTTGGTCCACGGTTCCGGCCACTCGTCGCCGAAAATCGCCTCGACTTCCTCGGGCCGCATGGTCGACATCATCGCCTTGCCGGTGGCGGTGAACGGCGCCGGCAGCCGCACCCCCGGCCGGAAGCTCACCCCCAACGGGTCGGTGCCGCGACGGCAGGCGACGTACATCACTTCCCGGCCGGTGAGGATCGAGAGGTTGATCGCCTGCTCCGAGATCAGGTCGGTCGCCTCGGCGATCCGCATGAATTCCTGCGTCAGATCGCTCTGGCCCTCGAAGGCGTTGGCCCAGCTCAAGACGTGGGGGCCCACCGCGAACTGTGACGGCCCCACCCGCATCATCAGGCCGAGATCGACCAGCGTGTGACAAAGCCCGTGCACCGTGCTCTTGGGCAGGTCCAGCATGCGCGCCAGCTCCGACACGCCCTTGGGCTTGCCGCCGGTACTCAGCGCATCGAGGATTTTCTTGGTCCTGACCAGCGCAGGGACGGCCTTGCCCCGCTGCTCGGTGTCTTCGATCATCAGCTATCCATTCTCCGTGCCCCGAGTTTAGGCATTAGCGAGCGCCGGGACCAGCGTGCAAGCGGTTCACGCGCACTGGCCCCTCCGGGACCCTCCCCCGCGTGGCGGGGGAGGGGGACCAGCGAAGCTGGTGGAGGGGGGAGCCCAAGCCGGCGACTCTTGCCGCCCCCTCCACCGCCTCCGGCGGTCCCCCTCCCCCGCCCCGCGGGGGAGGATTATCGCACCGCCGGTGCACATCTCACCTGAACCCCGGCGCTACCTCCTCCATGAAATACGCCATCCCATCCGTCTCCGGGGCATCCATGAACCACAGCATCAGGTGGTCGACCCCCTGCCCCCGCAACTCGACGATCCGTGCTTTCGCGTCCTCCGCCGTGCCGATGATCCACGGCCCGGTCATCGCCTCGGGCAGCCGATCCACCCGGCCGGCGACGAAATCCAGCACTTCCGGCTGCGGCTCGCCTGCTTTGGTCTCGACCATCCGTTCGACCAAGGCCGCCACCTTGCGGCGCAGCGTTCCGAGATCCGGCGCCACAAGGATCTGCGTCTCGAAGCTGATCTCCACCTCGGCGCGCGACCGGCCGGCCTTGGCCAGCGACGCATCGAGCAGCGCCAGCCGGCGGGCCAGTTCAGCCAGCGTCACCGGAGTACTGTTCCAGCCATCGGCGATGCGGCCGCTGAGCTCGATCACCGGATCGAACGCTTCACCCAGCCACACCGGGATGTGGGCCTGCACGGGTTTTGGCGCCAGTTGCGCCCCGGTCAACTGGTAGAACTTGCCGTTGAAGTCGATCGGCTGGTCCGAGGCGTAGAGCGCCTTGATCAGCTCGATCGCCTCTTCCAGCCTTTCGACCCGCGCATCGTGGTTGTCGTCCCAGTCGAGGCCATAGGCCACCTGCTCGGGGCGGCCCATGCCGGCCTCGAAGAAATGGATGAAGCGCCCCCCCGACAACAGGTCGAGCGTCGACATCATCTTGGCGGCGATCTGCGGCGCGCGGAACAGGTTGGCCTGGTGGATCAAGCCGAGCTGCGCCCGGCTGGTGGCGCCGGCGATCATCGCCAACGTGGTCCAGCCTTCGAGCACCGCCTGCTCGCGGCCCAGCATCAGGTGGTCGCACACCCAGAGTGAGTCAAAGCCGAGCCGCTCCGCCTCGCGGGCATTGCCGAGCACATCGACATCTTCGATCCGCGCCACATTCGGCACCCGGAACAGCCCCGGGCTCGGCATGGCGAAAGCCGGCACGCAGTAGCCCATCTTGAGCGTCCCCGCCTTGCGGCGGGCGGCGAGATCGCCTGTTTTCATGACTTGACTCCGGCGCGCGGCACCAGGTCGTGCCGGGTGCGATGGCCGGCAAACTTGCGGGCAATCTCGTCGGCGGCGAGCGTCAGGAAGCGCGGCCCGCAGGGCGCGGTGACCCCGGCAATGTGTGGGGTCAGAAAGACGTTGCCCATCTGCCGGAGCGGCGAATCCGCCTCGAGCGGCTCGGGGTCGAACACGTCGAGCGAGGCAATCACGTCGCCTCGCACCAGCCGCCGGATCAGCGCACCCTGGTCGACCACCGCGCCGCGCGACACGTTGACGAACACCGAGCGCGGCCGCAGCAGGTTCAGTTCCTTCTCGCCGATCATGCCCTTGGTCTCCGGCGTCAGCGGCACCAGCGAGATCACCACGTCGCACGCCATCACCTGCTCCAGCGAGGTGAGCGTGATGTCGTAGATGTCGGCCAGCACCCGCGGCGCGTAAGGATCGAACGCGTAGATATCGGCCTGGAACGGCTGCAGCAGCTCGATCAGCCGGCGGCCGATATAGCCGGCACCGATCAGCCCGACGCTGCGGCCGGTGAGCTCGCCGTTGAAGCCGGGATCGGCGACCCGGTCCTCCCATTTCTGGAACGGCACCTCGCCAGCTATCAGCCGGCGGAACAGCGCGCCGGCATTGCGCAAGCCGATCATCGCCATGGCCAGCGCCCACTCGGCTACCGGATAGGACGAGCCATTGGTGGTATCGACCACCGTCACACCGCGCGCCGCGGCGGCCTCGACATCGATACGCTGGCTGAAGCGGTCGCCCTCGACTTCGGCGATGAACTTGAGGTTCGGCAACCGGTCGAGAATGGCGCCGGTGAGCCGCGGCGAGCCGTGGCAGACCAGCAGCGCATCGAGCTTCTCTGCAAACGCCACCAGCTTGTCGATCGCCGCCGAATTTTCCGGCGGCGCTTCATCCCAGCTCGAGGGCTCATCGCACAGGTGATGCTCGAAACTGCCCAGACTCTGGAGCGCCTCGATCGCCTCGGCATCGGCCATCCGCGCAAAGGTGTCGGCGTTGCAGGCAAAGCCGACACGCAGCGGTCGCGGCAGGTTGTAGATGGTCATCGTAATGCCTCGTCAGCCAATCCACACGGTCTTGGCGTTGGTGAATTCGGTTATGCCGACCTGTCCCAGTTCGCGGCCATAGCCGGACGACTTGATGCCGCCGAACGAGATATGCGCATCCGAGCGCACCATGTCGTTGATGAACACCGCACCGGCTTCGATGCTCTGTTCCATGCGGCGCGCCCGGTCCTCGTCACGCGTCCACACCGCCGCGGCCAGCCCGAACTCGGTGCCGTTGGCAATGCGCAGCGCCTCGGCTTCGTCGGCGAATGGGAAGATCGGCGCCACCGGCCCGAACAGCTCCTCACGCGCCGCGACATTGTCGTCGGCGACATTGGTGAGCACGGTCGGCGCGAAGAAGAAGCCCGGCCCATCGACGGTGCCGCCGGCCAGCGCCACCCGCGCCCCACCGGCAATGCTGCGGTCGAGCTGATCCTGCAGCCCCTTGCGGAGGTCGGCGCGCGCCATCGGCCCGAGCCCGTGTTTCTCATCCAGCGGGTCGCCATAGGCGATCTTGCGGGTGCCTTCGACGAAGGCCTCGGTGAAATCGGCGGCGATCGACTGCTCCACCAGGAAGCGCTTGGCGCAGACGCAGCTCTGCCCCGAATTATTGTGCCGCGCCGCCACCGCCATCTTCACCGCCGCGTTGAAATCGGCATCGGCGAAAACGATGAACGGATCCGAACCCCCGAGCTCCAGCACGGCTTTCTTCCCCGCCGCACCGGCGAGCCCGGCAATGGTCCGTCCGGCGCGCACGCTGCCGGTGACGGTGACGCTGCGGATGCGGCTGTCGGCGATGAGCTTGCCCACCGTCGGGTGGTCGACGCGAAGGTTCACCAGCACGCCGTCCGGCATGCCGGCCTCGGCGAACACCTGTTCCAGCGCCTCGGCGCATGCCGGCACGTTCTCGGCGTGCTTGATCACCGTGGTGTTGCCGGCGAGGAAAGCCGGCGCGAAGAAGCGGATCACCTGCCAGAACGGGAAATTCCACGGCATGATGGCGAGGATCGGCCCGAGCCCCTCGTAGCGCACCCGGCTGGCGCGCGCCGGGCTCTTCACCGCCAGCGGCTCCAGCCAGCCCGGCCCGAGCTCTGCCGTGGTCCGGCAGGTTGCAGCGCACTTCCTGATCTCGCCGCGCGCCTCGTTGATGGGCTTGCCCATCTCCAAGGTCATCAGCCGCGCGAAGGCCTCGAGATTGGCTTCGAGCCGGTCGGCGAGAGCCAGCAGCAGTTGGGCGCGCTTTTCGATCCCGGCGGCGCGGATGCGGCCCCAGGCGGCAAAGCTGCGCTCGAGCGCCGCCTCGACTTCCGCGCCGTCATGCAGGCGATAGCTGCCGAACTGCTCGCCGGTGGCCGGGTTGAGCGAACGGAACATGGTTTCGGGGCGCGCAGGGGCGTTCATCGACTAAGTCCTTATTTGCGCGGCGTTATCGAGCAGCCGCTTGAGCGTGCCGCCGAGGATCGGCTCGAGATCCCCCGGTTGCAGGAAACGGCAATGGCGGCGCACGATTTCGAGCGCCTGCTTGTAGGTCATCGCCCGGCTGAGCGCCGGAAAGTCCGAGCCCCAGCAGAGCCGCTGCGGGCCGAAGGCCGCACATAGCCCCTCGGCGATCCACATGGCGCTCGGGTGCGGATAGTCCCAGCCGTTCTCCAGCCCCACTGCGTAGTGAAAGCCGGAAAGCTTGATGTGGACATTGGGGTGCTGCGCCAGCGTCGCGATCGCTTCGAGATCGGACCGCGGCGCCGTCGAGCTGATCCCACCCATATGGTGCAGCAACACCACGAGATCGGGGGTTTCGGCGCAGATCGCGCCCAGGTCCGCCGCCCAGGCCGGCCCCATGGCGATCGAGGCGATCAGCTTCCGCTCAGCGGCAAGCTTGAAGAACGCCCGGCCCTCGTCGGAGCGGAACCAGCCGTCGTTCTCGCCCACATAGTGGGTGAAGCCCTTGATCGGCAGGGTGTCGGCAGCCACGCGCAGCCGCTCCACCGCGCCCGGCGTGTGATACTCGGGCGACCAGACGCAATCGACATCGGCGAACTGGTGCAGCCGGGTGGGGTAGCGGCGCACCGCCGCTGCCCCATAGGCATTGTTGTCCGGGTTCTTCTCGATCCGCGCCGAAACGATCACCGCCTCGGCGACGCCGTTCTGATCCATCTCGTGGATCAGGTGCTCGACCGAACCTTTGGTCGCCTCGTCGGGCACCTCCGGCTCGTATGGCCAGCGCGCCCAGGCGTGAGTGTGGCTGTCGACGATCACGGGCGCCTACCGGAATGCCACCGAACCGTCGGTCTTCAGCGAAGTCGGCGGCACCTTGTTGATCACGGGAATGCTCTTCAGCCCCTCATGGTCGAGCTCGACCCCCAGGCCCGGCGTCTCATTGGGCAGCCAGTGGCCGTTGATGACAGGGACGATCGCCTTCACCGCCTTGGTCCAGGGCGCGCGATCCTGCAGCATGTGCTCGGTCACTTCCCAGTTCGGCACGGCAAAGCCGAGCTGCACCTGCGCCGCCGTCGCCACCGGGCCCGAGGGCACGGCGTGCGGAATGATGCCCTGGTGATGCGCTTCGGCCAGTGCGCAGATCTTGCGCGTGCCGGTGATGCCGCCGGCAATGCCGACATCGGGGCGGATGTGGTGCACCCCGCCATGCTCGACATACTCGCGGAACTCCCAGATCGAGGTGTTGCGCTCGCCTGCTGCCATCGGCACGCGCGACTTCTGCGACACTTCGCCGAAGCTCAGCACGCTGTCGGGCGGAATCGGGTCTTCGACGAACAGCGGGCGGAACTGCTCGAATTCGCGGATCGCCGCGATGGATTCGCCGAGCGCCATGTTCCGATGTAGCTCAATGCCGATCTCGACATCCCAGCCCACCACTTCGCGGATCAGCGCCATGCGCTCGACCATGTCCTTCACCTTGGCGCCGAACGCCATCAGGTGATGCTCGGGCTGGTAGACCATCACCTTGAGCGCGGTGTAGCCGTCTTCGACCGCCGCCTTGCAGCTCGCCGCCACTTCCTCGGCCGTGCCGTAGGGGATCACCAGCATGGCGCGCACCTTGTCGCGCACCCGGCCGCCCAACAGGTCCCAGACCGGCGCCTGGTAATGCTTGCCCTTGATGTCCCACAGCGCCTGGTCGATGGCGGAAATCGCGCCGCCAATGGCCATGCCGCGCATCGAGTAAGCGCGATAGAGGCTGAGATTATGGTACTCGATGCGGAACGGATCCTCGCCGATCAGCCGCTCGCCAAAACCCTTGGCCACCGAGGCCGTCGCCTCGGGGAAGCCGAAGAAGGTGGATTCGCCCACGCCTCTGAGGCCGGTGTCCGTCGTCACTTCGACAAACATCCAGTTATGCGCGACGTAGGTATCGATACGCTCGATCTTCACTTTGCTTCCTCAGGGTAGACGAATAGCGGTGTGCGGCGGGTCGCCGGCGGACTGATCAGCTCCAGCACGAGGCCATTGAGCTTTGGGGAGGTGAAATAGACGAAGGCACCGCTGCCATCGCCGCCGAAACCGCGGGCCGATTGCAGGCGGGTGAAGCCGGCGGCTTCGAGTTCGGCCACCGCCTCGGCGTGGTTCTCCATCACATGGATGCCGATATGGTTGAGCCCTTCGCCGGAACTCGCCAGTTGATCGGCGAAGAAGGATGGACCGGTGGTCGGCTCGACCAGTTCGAACTGTACGCCATCCTTCCAGGCGAGCGCGTGCTTCAGGCCGAACCGGGCCGGGGCGCCCTTGTAGGTCATGTCCTTCAAAATCTCGGGCGTATATTCCCACGCCGTCCAGGGCCCGATGCGGAGCAGGTCCCACCACTGCCTGGTCGCGGCCTCGAGGTCACGCACCACGAAGGCGATCTGCTTGGGGCCGAGCTTCTGGACGATCAGCGGCACGGCGGCAAAAGCGGCATCAGTCATGGCGTCCTCCCTCAGGCGGCGTTCGACTTGGGCAAGAGCCCGAGGTCGGCGTCGATCTCGTCCTGGTACGTCGAGACTTCGCTCGACAGCACTTCGTCCATGCTGACGGCGCGGCCGGCAATGCCGCTCTCATAGGCAGCGAGCACCGAAGCGACGGCGGTAAGGCCCCCCTCCCCGTCCACTTCCGGCGGCCGGCCCTCCATGATGGCGGCGGCGAAATCATGGATCTCGATGGCGAGCAACCCGGAATCCGTTTCCGCCCAATCGAGTTCGTACGAAACGCCGCCATAGAGCTTCTGCGTCAGCGCATCCAACTTGAAGCCGACCTTGTCGGCCAATGCCTCGCCCGTGAGGTCGCCTTCGGCGGTATGGAGGATCGGCGCCTTGCCGGTGCGATCGTTGAAGATTTCCAGCGAGCCGCGCTGACCGTGCACGGTACGCTGGTTGTAGCCCTTGCCCGGTCCCGAGGCGACGAAGGCCATCTGCACCATCAGGCCCGACTGCATGGTGAAGGTGGCGGCGAACGAGTCCTCGCCGGTGGCGGTGATCTGTTCCGGGATTTCGAGGAAGCGCTTCAGATACGCCTCAGTCTGCATCTCCGGCTTTTCCTGTCGGCGCCGGATCGGCTCGGCAATGAAACCCTTGCCGAAGGCCGAATGGAACGGCCCGAAATAATACTGCACGATGTCGGTGAGGTGCGCGCCCATATCGAGCCCGATGGCGCCCTTGTCCTTGAAGTGCCGCCACGGCGTGATGATGATCCGGTCGCTGCCGCCGATCATCGTCTGCACCATCAGGTGGATCGGCCCCAGCACGCCGGAATCGATCACCGCCTTGGCGAGGCGATTGGTCGGGTCGCGCCGATAGTTCTCGGCTGTCGCCAGCACCGCGCCGCCGGCCTTGGCCGCATCGATCAGCGCCTGGCACGAGCGCACCGTCAGCGCCAGCGGCTTTTCGCACAGCACGTGCTTGCCGGCCCGCAAGGCCGGCAGCACCACGCTCAGATGGCTGAACGCCTCGGTCACCACATCGAACGCCGCGATCTCCGGGTCGGCAACCGCATCGTCGATGGCGAGATGGATCTTCGGCCGGTAGCCGAGCAGCTTTTCGGCCTCGCCGGCCACCCGCTCGGCATTATCCCTGCGCACGTCGCATACCGCAACGAGCCGGACATTGCTCAGGCCCGAGCGCTGCAGCCGGGCGAAGCCCTGCACATGCCGGCTCCCCATGCCGCCGCATCCGACGAGGCACACTGGTACAGTAGTCACGTTAAGCTCCAGCTAGATCGAGGCCTATTCCTTCAACGAGCCGCCGAGGCCGTTGATGAAATAGCGTTGGCAGAGAATGAAGAAGATGATGATCGGCAATGTCGAGAGCAGCACTGCCATCATGGCGATGTTCGGCGGGGTCTGCGAGAAGGATTGGCCGAGCCCGGCCAGCGCCAGCGGCAGCACCCGCATGTCCTTTTCGGTCGTCGAGATCAGCGGCCAAGCATACATGTTCCAGGCGGTCAGCACCGTCACCGCGGTATAGGCGGCGATCGGCGGGCCGGAGAGCGGCAGTACGATCTTGAGGAAAATCTGCCCCCAGTTGGCGCCGTCGATCTTGGCGGCGTCGAGGATCTCGTTGGGCATCGAGATGTAGAACTGCCGGAAAATGAACACGCCAAAACTGGTCTGCGCAATGATGGGGATGCACAGCCCCATGAAGGTGTCGATCCAGTTGAGGTTGCGCACCAGGATGAAGGTCGGGATCGTCGCCACCTGCCCCGGCACGAACAGCGTCATGATGAACAGCCCGAGGATCGCGCCGCGGCCAAAGAACTGCATCTTGGCGAGCGCAAAGCCGGTCATCACCACCAACGTCAGCTGCGTGATGGTGATCGCCGCGGTGAAGATCACCGAGTTCACGATGGCGGTCGAGTCGAGGAAGGTCAGCGCCGCGAAGACGTTCTCGAAATGCCATTCGGTCGGCCACCAGGTCGGTGGATAGGCCACCACCTCGCGGCTCGATTTGAACGAGTTGATGATCATCCAGTAGAACGGCGCCGCCATCAGCAGGCCGAAAAAGATCACCGTCGAGACGTGGATGCGGCGACGCCAGTGGTGCCCTGCACTCATACCGGATCTCCATTGCTCGGGCGCCGGCGCGGCGGATTGAAGATCAGCGCCAGGATGGTGACGATGACGAACAGCACCGTCGAGAGCGCCGAGGCATAGCCGAGCCGCAGCTGGGCAAAGGCGAGATCGTAGATGTAGACCGCGAGGATATCGGTCGAGTTGAGCGGCCCGCCCTTGGTCATCACGAAGGCGATGTCGAAGCTGTCGAAGATGATGCCGCGCAAGGTCAGCACCAGGATCAGCAGCGTCACCGGCATGACGTTGGGCCAGAGGATGTGGCGGAGCTTCGCCCAGGGGCCGGCGCCGTCGATCTCGGCGGCTTCCAGCAGTTGCGGGTTAATCTGCTGCAGCGCGGCGAGATAGAGGATGATGCCGAGCGGCAGCCGCAGCCAGACGATCACCAGCGACAGAGCGGGCATCGCCCAGGTGGTATCCTGCAACCAGTTCGGCCCCGATATGCCGAAGAAACTGAGCAGCTGTGCGATCGGGCCGACGCGCGGGTCGTACATGAAGCGCCACAGCACCGCCGAGGCCACCAGCGAGATGACGATCGGCAACAGGTACATCGTGCGGAACACGCTGTACCCGGGGAAATTGGTGTTGATCAGTACCGCGAGGATGAACGACAGGAACACTGTCGGCACCACGCCGAGGATCAAGAGGTAGACGGTCTTCGACACCGAGTTGATGGCGCGCGCGTCGTTGAGCAAAGCCACATAGTTGTCGAAACCGACGAAGCGCGGCTCGTAGATCAGGTTCCAGTCGAACAGGCTGAGAGCCAGGCCCCAGACGATGGGGATGACCATGAACACGGTGAACAGGAACAGGTTGGGCCCGACGAACAGGGCGGCCCAGAACGGGGAATCGGTACGGCTCGATCGGCGGCGCATTGCGGGCCGCGCCGTCGCGGATATGCCGGCCTCGTCGGCGGTGTCGGTCTTGCTCAATGGGGTCGATCCCGTTGCAGAAAGGAGAACCGGCTGCGGGAGGGAGCAGCCGGTTCAGGAGAGGCCGCCGCTGAAGGAGAGCGGCGGCACACCTTGGTTCTGGTCAGCCGCCCGCCGCCATGACGCGGGCCATGGCCTCGTTGATCACCGCTTCGGCGGCCTTCAGCGCGTCGGCCACCGGGACGTTGTTGAGCACGACCGCCTCTTCGGCTTTGGCGAGCTCGGTATCGACCACCACCTGCACGTCGGCCGGGATCGAAGTCGGGTTCATCGCGCCATACTGGATGGACTCGGCAAAGACGCGGTTGTCGTAGGGCGGGCCCGGCAGTTCGGTCCAGATCGGGCTGTTGTAGAGCGCCTCGACCGGCGGCACGGTGCCGTAGCCCGCGGCAAGGATCTTCATGCCGCCGTCTTCGGAATAGAACCAGTTGAGGTAGTCGTAGGCGAGCTCCTGGTTGTTCGCCATGCCCTGCGGGGTGATCGCCTGGGCAATCGAGCCCATGCCGGTCTTGCGCACGCCGTTGATCTTGGGCTCGAGCGCCACATCCCAATCGTCGGTGGTCACGCTGCGGATCAGCGGGGTCAGCGCCCGCACCGACTGCAGCATCGACACCGTGCCGGCGCCAAACGCCTGGTAGCCGCCGCCGAGCTGGGTCTGCTGCGGCGAGGAGGCGATGATGCCGGCCTTCACCTGGTCCCAGTACATAGTGAAGACCTTGATCGCCGCTTCGGTCTGCAGCTTGTACATGTTGTTTTCGTCGAGCAGCGTATCGCCGAAGGCTTCGATGCCCGGCACGTAAGTCGCGTGCCACGGCACCGAGGCGGCGAGCCCGTAACGGGTGGTGACGTTGCCGTTCTTCTGCGTCAGCTGGGTCGCGACTTCGATCTGCTTTTCGAAGGTCCAGTCGTCGTTCGGGTACGGGATGCCGGCGTCATCGAAGTGCTTCTTGTTGTAGTAGAGCACGACGGTGTCGGCGCCGATCGGCAGACCGAAAATGCCATCCTTGTTCGGGCCCGAGGTGACCAGGTACTGGTCGAGGAAGGGCTTGGCCAGCGAGGTCATGGTGATCGGGCCGCCCGAGGTCAGGAACGGCCGCATGTCGGCAGTGACCTGCGCATTGGCGAACTGCGTCGCAAAGATATCGGCGAGATAGGTGATATCGGGCAGCTTGTTGGCGAGGCGGCGCGACAACAGCGCCTGGCGCAGGCCCGGACCATCGCCCGGCAGGATCGAGTAGTCGATCTTGACGCCCGGACGGGCGGCTTCATAGGCGGCGAATACCGGTTTGATGCCGGTTTCGGCCCAATCGAGAATACCGATCGACAGCGTGCCGCTGGTCGGCTGCGCCATGGCGAAATGGCTGCCAGCGGCAAGCGCGAACGGCGACGCCGCCAGGCCCGCAAGTACGGCGCGCCGGCTGGGCGTGAATTGCGTTAGGGTGGTCTTGGACACGTTGCTTTCCTCCCAAGGAACACGAGCGGTTCATCGCCTTCCGGGCATCGGAAAGCGTGATGATCGGCCGGGGACAAGCGAGGGCTTCGTGCTCGGCGTCTTGCGCGGCGTCGTTCACTATGCTGAACGCCTATCCATAGGTTGAACGATGACACGGGTGGCGATCCGCGGTCAAGCGGCTCCGGCACGCGTCCACTTGCTCAAAAAGTCGTAGGGGAATGGGACCGACGGTCGGTCGGTGTGGATACGGCCTGTTAGGGTCGGCGCGCTTGGCGCCCCTCACCCTGACCCTCTCCCCAGAGGGGCGAGGGGACGCACTTTGCACCGACGGTGCCCCCATCGCCCCCTCGCCCCTCTGGGGAGAGGGCGGCGGTAAGGCCGAAGGACTTACCGCGGGGTGAGGGGCGCCAAGCGCACCAGGCAATCAGCTAGCCCCGCCGGAACGCCTCAGTCGCCATCTGCATGTGCCGCTTCATCTCGCGGAACGCGCCCTCGCCGTCCCTCGCCAAGACGCGCGCGACGATCGCCTCGTGCATCTGCTGTACCGCCGCGACTTCCTCGCGGCCCACCCGCAACTGCATGCCGCGGAGCGAAGCCTCCTGCATGGCGGCGCGGATCGATTGCACCATGTGGAGATACAGCGGGTTGCCGCTCGCCCGCGCAATGGTGACATGCAGCTCGGCATCGAGCCGGCTGTAGCGCTCGGCCTCATCAAGCGCCGCCTGCATTTCCCCCACCAGCCGCTGCATCTGCGCTGCATCAGCTTCGCTGTGCCGCTCGGCCGCCAGCGCCGCCGCCTGGCATTCGAGCCCGGTGCGCAGCTCCATCAGGTCGATCAGCGAGTTGTCGATGGTCTGCAGCGCATGGGCAAAGAACACTTCGAGCGAAGCCGGGCTCAGTTCCCGCACCACCGCGCCGCGGCCGTTGAAGATCTCGATGATGCCGAGACCCCTGAGGTTCCGCAGCGCCTCGCGCACCACCGGCCGGCTGACGCCCAGGAGCTCAGTGAGCTTCGCCTCCGAGGGCAGGCTGCTCCCCGGCTGCAGCTGCTCGGCCCGGATATGCTCCAGCAACGCCGCCGAGGCGCGATCGCCCAGGGTGGCATTGTCGAGACGGCGGAGTGTCGGCGCGAGCGGTTCCATGATCCGAGAATAGGGTCTCGCCGCAACACCAGTCAATCTGTCTTACAGCTTGACAGTCTTTCATCACCTTCGCTAGCGTCCGGCCAGTTCCTTTCCCAGCGAGTAGCCGCATGCCCTCCCCCGACCAGGCCCTGATCGATAGCCTCCGCACCCGCTTAAACACTTCGGTGGTCGGCGATGTGCTCGACACCCTGGGGCTGACCCACCAGTTCCTGCCGCCCGAGATCCGCACGGTGAACCCCGAGCACGTGATGGTGGGCCGGGCGATGACCGTGCTCGAGGCCGATGCTGCCTCCGACTACGTCACCCAGGCGAACAAGACCGACTCGTTCGGGCTGATGTTCAAGGCGCTGGATTCGCTTGAGCCGGGCGAGGTCTACATCTGCACCGGGTCCTCGCCGCGCTATGCGCTGTGGGGCGAACTGATGTCGACCCGCGCCATGAGCCTGGGGGCCGCCGGCGCCGTGCTCGATGGCTTCCACCGCGATACCCGCGGCATCAAGGCGCTGGATTTCCCGGTGTTTTCCTCCGGCAGCTACGCGCAGGACCAGCGCCTGCGCGGCCGGGTGATCGACTATCGCTGCCCGATCGAGTTCGACAACGGCGTCCGCGTCGAGAATGGCGACGTGGTGTTCGGCGATATCGACGGCGTGGTGATCATCCCCGCCGCCCGCCTCGCCGAGGTGGTCAAGCTGGCGCTCGCCAAGGTGGCCGGCGAAGAGCAGGTCCGCACCCTGATCGAGGCCGGCGGTACCACCGAGCAGATCTTCGCCGATACCGGGATCATGTGATGAAGAAACCGCTTCGCTCGCAGGCCTGGTTCGGCGGCACCGGCAAGGACGCCTTCATCCACCGCAGCTGGATGAAGAATTCCGGGCACCCCGAAGACATGTTCGATGGCCGCCCGGTGATCGGCATCTGCAACACCGCTTCCGACCTCACCCCCTGCAACGCGCATTTCCGTCAGTTGGTCGAGCCGATCAAGCGCGGCATCTATGAAGCCGGCGGCTTCCCGGTCGAGTTCCCGGTGTTCTCCTGCGGCGAGTCCAACCTCCGCCCCACCGCCATGATGTTCCGCAACCTCGCCTCGATGGATGTCGAGGAATCGATCCGCGGCAACCCGATCGATGGCGTCGTTCTGCTTGCCGGCTGCGACAAGACCACCCCGTCGCTGGTGATGGGCGCCGCCAGCGTCGACCTGCCCTCGATCGTGCTGTCGGGTGGCGCCATGCTCTCGGGCTGGTTCAAGGGCAAGAAGATCGGCTCGGGCACCGATGTCTGGCGCTTGAGCGAAGACGTGCGCGCCGGCGTCATCTCGATGGACGAGTTCCTCGCCGCCGAGGAATCGATGTCGCGTTCGCCCGGCCATTGCATGACCATGGGCACCGCTTCCACCATGGCCTCGATGGTCGAGGCGCTCGGCCTGTCGCTGCCCGGCAATGCCGCCATCCCCGCCGTCGACGCCCGCCGCGCCCGGCTCGCCCACCTCACCGGCCGCCGCATCGTCGAGATGGTCAACGAGGACCTGAAACTTTCGAAGATCCTGACCCGCGCCGCCTTCGAGAACGCCGTGAAGGTCAACGGCGCCATTGGCGGCTCGACCAATGCGGTGGTGCACCTCCTCGCCATTGCCGGCCGGGTCGGCGTCGAGTTCAGCCTCGACGACTGGGATCGCTTCGGCCGCGACATCCCGACGCTCGCCAACCTGATGCCCTCGGGCGAGCATCTGATGGAGGATTTCTTCTATGCCGGCGGCATCCCGGCGCTGATGAACCGCATCAGCGCATCGCTGCGGCTCGAAGCGCTAACCGTCAATGGCAAGACCGTCGGCGACAACATCGCCAATGCCGAAGTCCACCTGCCCGACGTCATCCGCCCGCTCGACCAGCCGCTGGTCGAGCACGGCGGCATGGTGGTGCTGCGCGGCAATCTCGCCCCCGACGGCGCGGTACTGAAACCCTCGGCGGCCACCCCAGCCTTGCTCGAGCATCGTGGTCCCGCCGTGGTCTTCGACACCATCGAAGACTACAAGCACCGCATCGCCGACCCGAACCTCAAGATCACCGCCCAGAGCATCATGGTGCTGCGCAATTGCGGGCCCAAGGGTTATCCCGGCATGGCCGAAGTCGGGAACATGGGGTTGCCGGCCAAGCTCTTGGAGCAAGGGGTGCGCGACATGGTGCGCATCTCCGATGCGCGGATGAGCGGCACGGCCTATGGCACCGTGGTGCTACACGTCGCCCCGGAAGCCGCCGCCGGCGGCCCGCTGGCGCTGGTGCGCGAGGGCGACGAGATCACCCTCTCGGTCAGCCGCCGCGAATTGACCCTCCATGTCGACGAAGCCGAACTCGCCCGCCGCCGCGCCGAGTGGCGCCCCCCGGCGGCGCTCCAGGAATCCGGCTATCGCGGCCTCTACCGCCGCCACGTCATGCAGGCCGACACCGGCGCCGATTTCGACTTCCTGCTCGGCTGCCGCGGCAGCGCCGTGCCGGAAGAGAGCCATTGATGGTTCGGGGGCGGCATCTGCCTCTGCCCCTCACCCCGACCCTCTCCCCAGCGGGGAGAGGGTCGGGGTGAGGGGCAGTTGCGTAAGCCTATGAATCTGAAGGAGCTACCGTGCCACGCCCTCACAAGCTGATCGAGATCGACTGGCCCGATTACGGCATGCCGGCGCCACCGCCGCGCCCGAGCCGCGAGAGCCTCAGCGCCAACCTGAAACTGATGCGCGAGGCCATGGCGCAGCGCGGCTACACCCACCTGGTGCTCTATGCCGATCGCGAGCATTTCGGCAACCTGCTCTGGGCCACCGGGTTCGATCCGCGTTTCGAGGAAGCCGTGCTGGTGGTGCGGCCGAGCGGCCAGCCGCTGCTGATCGCCGGCAACGAGTGCTTCCCCTATACGCAAGTCTCAGCGCTGGTCGCCGCGGGCGACATCCGGGTCGAGCTCTGCCAGTCGCTGTCGCTCATCTCGCAGCCGCGCGACGAAAAGCGCCGGCTGCTCGACATCATCGCCGGCGAGGGTCTTGGCACTGGCAGCAAGGTCGGCGTCGCCGGCTGGAAATACTACGATGCCGACGAGGTAGATGACCCCGTGCATGCGCTCGAAGTGCCCTCGCTGCTCGCCGATGGGCTGCGAAAGCTCGTGGGTCACGCCAATGTCGAGAACGCCACCGACCTGTTCATGCACCCCGGTCACGGCCTCCGCGCCACCGTCACGGTGGATGAGATCGCCGTCTTCGAGTTCTCCAACAGCGTCGCTTCGGCGGCGATGCAGCGCATGCTGTTCGCGCTGAAACCGGGAATGAGCGATTTCGAAGTCTATGCCGCCGGCCAGGTCGGCGGCCTGCCGCTCGGCTGCCACAACACCTTCTCGATCGGCGCCAACCGGCCGTTCGGTCTGGGCGGCCCGACCGGCGAGATCGTCCGCATCGGCGACCCGATGAGCTTCAATGTCTGCCATTTCGGCTCCAACATTGCGCGCTCCGGCTGGCTCGCCAAGGCGGCCGGCGAACTGCCCGCGCCGGCCGCCGACTATCTCGACGCCTTTGCCGGCCCCTATGTCGCCGCGATTTCCGAGTGGCTGAAACTGATGCAGCCCGGTGTCCGTGGCGGCGACGTGCACCGGCTGATCGCCGATACCCTGCCCTTCGAGCAGTTCGGCATCTTCCTCAACCCCGGCCACCTCATCCATCACGACGAGTGGCTGTCCTCGCCGATCTCGGCCGGCTCCGAGCTGCCGCTGCGCTCGGGCATGTACATGCAGATCGACATCATCCCCTCGCACCCCGCCTACAACTCGTCGCGCATGGAGGAAGGCATCGTCATCGCCGATGGGGCGCTGCAGGCCGAGCTCGGCGCCAGGCACCCTGAGGTGCTCTCGCGCTGCCTCAAACGCCGCGATTTCATGCGCAACACCATCGGCTTCGATGTCCCCGACAGCGTGCTGCCGCTCAGCGACACCGCCGGGATCGTTCCGCCCTACTTCCTTGCCCCGAACACCGTGATCGGGCTCGGCTGACAAAGCAGAACGGCCGCGTCTCGGGAGGAGGCGGCCGCTCGCTTTGTTCTGGAGACCGCTCCCGTGAAGGGGGCGGTCTCTGGTTTTCGCGCGTGGGGCTACCCCTCACCCTAACCCTCTCCCCAAAGGGGCGAGGGGACGCACTTTGCGCCGGCAGTGCCACAACGCCCCCTCGCCCCTCTGGGGAGAGGGTCGGGGTGAGGGGCGCCAAGCGCTCAGATGCCGCCCCCTACCCCTTCGCCGGCACCCAGAAGCTAAGCCCCTCGGCCGCGGCGATCCCACGCAGGTGTCGCACTGCCGCGGCATATTCCTCAGGCTGGCCCAGATGCTCGATCACCAGCGGCAGGTCTTTTTCCCGCGTCGCCATCTGGCGCAGCAGCTCGTTGTAGTCGAGCTGGCCCGTCCCGATCGGCACCTCGGCCATTTTGTAGGTGAAGTGCTCGGGCTGGAGCCCGGTGTCCTTGGCGTGCACGAGGACGATGGCGTCGCCGAATGCGGCAAAGCACTCGGCGATGAAGGGCCCCGAACGGAAATGCCGCTCGAGGTTCATCATGTTGACCGGGTCGAACAGGATGCCGAAGTTCGGGTGATCCACCAGTTCGACCAGCCGCTGCACTGCCTGAGGCGAGTCGAGCGGCGTCATCACCCAGGTCTCGATGGTGAGCTTGACCGTCTTCAGGTCCAACCCATCGAGGATGGCCCGGCAGCTCTTTGCCAGGAGCTCCACCGTCTCCGGCTTCCAGTTGTCGGGATGTGCCGAGAACACGTCGCGCGGCACTTTGGGGTCGCGGTGCCCGCCGCCCACCACCACGGCGCGCGAGCCGGCGAGATCGGCCTTGCGCAGCAGTTCGCGCGTCGCCGCGATGTTCTCGAGCCGCACGGCCTCGTCGGTGGCGATGAGGTTGCAATAGCCGTTAGTCTGCACCGGGGTGATGCCGGCTGCGGCATATTCCTGCCGGAGTGCCAGGAGTTCGGCATCGGAGAGCGGCTTGTCCGCAGGGATCGGCGCGGCGCTGACGCCGAGCGCGATGGCGTCGTCGAGCGATATGGTTGCACCTAGTTGCACGTCAGGACCTCACTGGAATTCGGGCCGCTGCAGCAGCGGCAGGGTATCGATATTGAGCGGCAGCCGGACCTGCGTCCGCCGCCACGACGACTCGTAGGCCGCCATGATGATTTCGGTGGTGCGCATGGCGATGCGGCCTGCCAGCACCGGGTCGCGGTTCTGCTCGACGCTGTCGATCAGGTCGGCCATGGCGAGCGGGAAGCTGTCGACGAAGTCATTGGCACCGGCCTCCACCACTTCGAGCTTTGTGCCGCCGTCGAGCCAGCCGCTGAGCTTGTCGCCGAGCTGGATCAGCCCCTTGCTGCCGACCACCCGCATGCCGACGCCACCCAGATCCGGTCCGCCTTCGAGATAGCCGCGCGCGCCGCCGCGGAACTGCACCACGAACAGCGCCCGGTCTTCGACCGGATGGCCGTAGCGGCGGGTCGCCTGGCTGGTATCGATCGCCGCGAACACCGTCTCGGCCACGGGATCGCCGAGCAGGAACTGGAACATGTCGATCCAGTGCGTGCCCCAGCTGAGGAGGTCCGCATCGGCGCCGCCGATCCGGCCATGCACTTCCAGCACGTCGCCGATACGGCCGGAGGTGATCCATTCCTTGGCCTTGACGAAGCGATTTTCCAGCCGGCGCTGGTGGCTCACCACCAGCTTCACCCCGTGCCTGTCGCAGGCATCGACCATGCGCCGAGCCTCGCCAAGGCTGATCGTCATCGGCTTTTCGCAGTAGATCGCCTTGACCCCGGCTTCCGCCGCCGCGACCACCATGTCGGCGTGCAGCGGCGGCCAGGTGCAGATATCGACGATATCGAGCCGGGCTTCGGCCAGCATCCGGCCATAGTCGGTGTAGCGGCCGTCGACGCCATAGTCGTCGGCGAAGGCCGTGAGGTTTTCCGGGCGGATATCGCAGGCCGCCGCCAGCTTGGCGTTGCCGAGCGCTTGCCAGGCATCGGCATGGATGCGGCCGATGGCGAAGCCACCGCCCCGCTCCTTGGTTCGCTCCCTGGGCCCGGTTCCCACCAGGCCGACACGATAAGTCATTACGGCACCTTCAGTTCGAGATGTTCGAGGAGGAAGGCGGCAGCCGGTGGAGGCCGGCTGCCGCCGGGGTGAACGTCCGGGGGAGGAAAGGACGCTCAGAGTTCGCCGTTGACGCAGGCCGCCATCTTGCTCAGCCCTTCCGCCACCGGTGTCGTGCCGTTGAGGACGAAATCGAGGTCGGGATCGATGCAGTTGGAGCTGATCTCGCTCCAGTTCAGCATGAACGGCGCGAAGCGGATGTAGGCCAGCGCATCGGCGTTGGGCTTGAGCGAGTCGAGGAACTCGATCTTCTGCGTGGCGTACCAGTCAAAGGCCGGGATGTTGGCCGGCGGATAGATGGCGCCGAGCGTTGCTTCCTTGTAGGCCGCCTCGAACCCGGCCTGGCCGAGGAACTCCTGCATGAAGTTCCACGCCATCTCCTTGTTCTTACTCGACTTGAGGATCGAGTAGGCGGTGCCGCCGGTCGGATAGACGCGCTTCGCGGTATCCTTGACCGGCGCCATCACCACCTTGACGCCCATATCGCGGAATTTCTCGGGTGCCTCGACGGCCTTCCACATGCCGATGATCATCATGCCGGCCTTGCCGTTGAGGAACAGCGAGGTGCAGCCCTGGTCGGCGCCGCCCATGGATTCGAGCGACTCGCTCGTGGGCACCGATTTGTCGGTGTACATCATGTCGATGTAGTACTGCGTCGCCGCGATCGACTCCGGCGTATCGAGCGTCGACTTGCTCGGCGCCTTCACGTCGTCGACATAGCCGCCACCACCGCCATAGAGGAACACTTCCCAGTTGCCCTTGGCCGACGAGCTCATGCAGAGCCCGTAGGCGCCCTCGCCACCCGCCGTGGCGAGTTGCTTGGAGGCCTCGCGCATCTGGTCCCAGGTCCATTCGGCGGTCGGCTCGGCGACCCCGGCGGCCTGGAACAGTGCCGGGTTGTAGAACATAAGCGCGTTGGGCTGCGCGTCGTAGGGGATGCCATAGGCCTTGCCCTCGACGGTGTAGCGGTCGATCAGGTGCGGGAAGAACGCATCGAGCGTGAAGCCCGGCGATTTCTCGAGATAGGGCGTCAGGTCCTCGAGGATATTGCGGTTGGCGAATTGCGGGAACGGCGAGTTCTCGATGCCCACGATATCGGGCGCATCGCCGCCGGCGATCTGGCTCAGGAGCTTGGCCAGGTACTGATCCTGCGGGGTGACCTGCACCTCGATTTCGACCCCGGGATACTTGGCGTTGAACGCCTCGATCAACCCGTTCCAGCCGGCGACCTTGTCGACCGGATAGAACGAGGCGACGACCAGCTTGTTGCTGTCCTGGGCAAATGCCGCCGAACTCAGCAGCAGCGTGCCGGCGAGGACTGTGAGACCTAGTCTGTGCATTTCGGGTCCTTTCGTTTCCCTGATTGCGATGTCCGGGAGGAGTTTCGCGGCGCGGGCAGTGCGTGCCCGCGTCATCCTTTGAGGCCGGTGGTGGCGATGCCTTCGACGATCTGGCGCTGCGCCAGGAAGAACACGATCACCAGCGGCAAGACGGTGAGCACCGAGCCGGCCATCAGCACGCCCCAGTCGGTGCCGTAATGGCTGGAGGCGAGGGTCGCGATCCCCACCGTCAGCACCTTCATGGCTTCGGAATTGATGACCACCAGCGGCCACAGGAAGTCGTTCCAGAAGTAGATGAACGAGAACACGCCCACGACCGCCAGGGCCGGCTTGACCAGCGGCAGGATCACCGCGCGGAAGATGGTGAAGTGGCCGGCGCCATCGATCTTGGCCGCCTCCTCGAGCTCTTCCGGGATGGTCAGCATGAACTGGCGGAGCAGGAACGTGGCGAAGGCGCTGCCGAGGAAATACGGCCCGATGATCGCCATGTAGGTGTTGATCCAGCCGAACTCGCGCACCAGGATGAAAGCCGGGATCAGCGTCACCACCGACGGCACCATCAGGGTGGCGAGAAACAACAGGAACAGCGGCTCGCGCCCGGGGAATTTCAGCCGCGCGAAGGCATAGGCGCCCATCGACGAGAACAGCAGCTGGCCGGCGACGATCGTCACCGTGACGAACAGCGTGTTGAAGAACTGCCGCGCGAACGGGATGTAGGTGAACAGCTGCTCGTAGTTGCGGAACGTCACCGGCTCCGGCAGCCATTGCGGCGGCATCACGAACATCTGCTCGGGCACCTTGAGCGAGGTGATCACCATCCAGAAGAACGGCAGCAGCGCCGAGAACGCCCCGAGCAGCAGCACGGCGTGAAGCAGGATCGAACCGACAAGACGACGGGTCTTCATGGCTCAGGCTCCCATGGCGCGGTTGCGGCCGAGGAAGCGCACCTGGAGCAGCGTCACGGCGAGGATGATGACGAACAGCACGTAGGCCAGCGCCGAGGCGTAGCCCATCTTGAAGAACGAGAAGCCGCTCTCCCACAGGTAGTAGACATAGACCTTGGTGGAGGTGCCCGGCCCGCCGCTGGTCATCACGTAGATCAGGTTGAACACCTGGAACGAGGCGATGATCGAGGTGGTGGTGACGAAGAAGATCGTCGGCATCAGCAGCGGCACGGTGATCGACCAGAAGGTCTGGAACGGCGTCGAGCCGTCGAGCTTGGCCGCCTCGTAATATTCCTTGGGGATGGCGCGGAGCCCGGCGAGGAACAGCACCATGTTGTAGCCGGCGGTCTGCCAGATCTGCACCACCGCCACCGAGCCCAGTGCGGTGCCGCGGTTGGTCAGCCAGTCGACCCCGGCAATGCCGAAGAACCCCAGGATCGAGTTCAGCACCCCGTAATCGGGGTGGTAGATCCACTTCCAGACCAGCGCGATAGCGACGGTCGAGGAGACATAGGGTAAAAAGAAGATCGCCTGGTAGATGGCGGTGCCCTTGATCTTCGAATTGAGCGCCAGCGCCAGCAGCAGCGACAGGGCCAGCCCGCCGGGGATGACGATCAGCGTATAGACCAGCGTATTGCCCAGGCTGTTCCAGAACTGCCGGTCGGAGAGCATCCGGACATAGTTGTCGAGCCCGATCCATTGCGGGTCGGACAGCATGTCCCAGCTGGTAAAGCTCAGGAAAAACCCGGCGACCACCGGGATCAGCGTGAACAGCCCGATACTGACCAGGTTCGGCAACAGGAAGACGAGGGCCGGCAGCCAATCGCGGCGCATGGCCAGCGAGAGGCGCCTGGGGGGACTGATACTGGTTGCGACGGCTACCGACACTTGCTCTTCCTGCCTTGGTTGCATTGCGTGGGCGGGCCGGATGGGAGGACCCGGCCCGACACCTCAGGCCGCCATGCTGCCACGCTTTTTCAGTAGGTTGTTCAGGAAGTTACGGCTGCGGCCGGCCTGCTCGATGGTGCCGCATTCGACCGACAGGGTGATCTCCCGATCCAGCGGATCGAGGATCGACAGCACCCGGTCCCAATCCACCACGCCCTCGCCGCAGGCGCAGCCGACCGGCGTGCCGGTCACCTTGCCGCGCTCCTTTTCGGAGTGCTCGAAGCTGATGTCCTTGGCGTGCACATGCACGACCCGGTCGCGCACCCGCTCCAGCGCCTCATAGGGGTCCTCGATGCCGGCGAGATAGGCATTGCCGGTATCCCAGTTCACCTGGATCCACGGCGACGGCACCAGGTCGACGATCTTCAAGAGCCCGGCGCTGGTCTTGGTGTAGACCCCGTGCGGCTCGATACAGATGAACACCTTATGGCGCGCCGCGACCTGCGCGATGCGGCGCAGCGTGTAGTGCATCGCCTGATGCGCTTCCTCGTCATCCATCCACTCGGGCTTCAGCATCTCGTCCGAGTTGAGGAATTTGGTGCCGACGAAGCTCGCCAGCACCGCGGCGCGGGTCAGCCGTGACACCGCCGCCTCGGGCTTCATCAGCGGGCTGTGTGCCGAGAGGCTGGCAACCTGCACACCGTGGCGGGCACAGATCTCGGCCATCAGCAGCGGGTCTTCTTCCATCGAGAACGAGTGGAAATAGCCCACTTCGCTCAGCAGCTCGTAGCCGGTATGCACCATCGGCTCGATCCAGCGATAGCCGAGCTCGGCCGCCACCTTCACCCCGGCGCGGAAATCCATATCCGCCGAGCGCACGAACTCCATGTTCACCGCAACTTTATACGTGGCCATCAGCCCAACTTCCCTTCGAATTGCCTCTTGGCGGCAACGCTCCGCCGTGCCCCGCCCAGTCGGGCGGCGGCGCCTAGTGAACTTCCGGGCTCGACCCCGAACGTTCGATTTCGTAAGTTTTCCTCCACGCGCCCCGGTTGTTTTGGGCTGCATTTCGGATGGTAGGGTTAGCCATGACGACAGACGCTGTCTTTCAGGATTCGCCGTCGGTAAATTCTGCAAGTTTTCTGCCGGATCCGGCCTTGCCCAGTTTCAAGGCGCTGGACGACGTCTATTACGCCGACACCTGCACCCCGCTGACCGCGGCGGTGGAAGCCGGCCAGGTCAACATGTCGGCCCTCGTACGCGGCCACTATCCCGGCACGCCGCTGGGTGAAACCGAGGTGCCGGGGGTCCGTACCGTCGGCTATTGGGATGCCTCGCAGCACCAGAACTGGGGCCTCGACTGGCACCGCAACGAGGGCATCGAGATCACCTATCTGGCCCGCGGCCAGCTCGACTTCGCCGTCGACGATCGCGAATGGCCGCTGCGCTCCGGGCAGGTCACCATCACCCGGCCGTGGCAGCGCCACCGCGTCGGCAATCCCAATGTCGGCCCGTCGCGGTTGCACTGGTGCATCCTCGACGTCGATACGCGCCGCCCCAACCAGAAATGGCACTGGCCGAACTGGCTGGCCCTGTCAGCCGACGATCTCGGCCGGCTGACCCAGTTGCTGCAGCACAACGAGCATCCGGTCTGGCCGGCCGGCCGCGATGTCGACGAGACCTTCGAGGCGATGGCGCAATGCGTCACCAACCCGAACCTTCGGACCCGCGATTCCCGGCTGCGCCAGCTGGTCAGCCGCCTGTTGATCGATGTGCTCGAACTGCTCGAGCGACAAAGCGTGGTGCTCGACGAGGAACTGTCCTCGGCCCGCCGCAGCGTGCAGCTGTTCCTCGGCGAGCTCGACAACTACCTCGATCGCAAATGGACCCTCGGCGACATGGCGGAGAGTTGCGAGTTGGGTCGCACCCGCTTCGCCCAGTACTGCCAGGAGCTCACCAACATGTCGCCGGTCGAATACCTGACCAGCCTCAGGATGAGCCGCGCCGCCGAGCTGATCCGGCTCGAGCCGAAACTGCAGATCACCGAGATCGCCTTCCGCTGCGGCTACGAAAGCTCACAGTATTTCTCGGCCGCCTTCACCAAGCATTTCGGCATGTCGCCGCGCGCCTGGCGCACCCAAGGGGCCCTCGCATGAGCACCATCCCACCGGTGATCCAGCGCTTCATCGACGCCACCAATGCCGGCGACACCGCCGCCTTCCTCGAAGCCTTCACCCCCGACGCCTTCCTTAGCGACTGGGGGAGCGAGTTCACCGGGCGCGCCGGCATCGCGGCCTGGAACGAGACCGACAATATCGGCGTCCAATCGAAGTTCCGGCTGCTGGAGGTCGAACCGAATGGGGCGGATGCTTACCGGGTGCGGCTGGCGGTAAGCGGCAACGGCTACAACGGCGAAGGCATGATGGCGTTCACGCTGACCGGCGGGCGGATTTCGCGGTTGGTGATCAGCTAAGGCGGTGCGCTTGGCGCCCCTCACCCTAGCCCTCTCCCCAGAGGGGCGAGGGGACGCACTTTGCACGGGCAGTGCCACAACGCCCCCTCGCCCCTCTGGGGAGAGGGTCGGGGTGAGGGGCGCCAAGCACACCGGATTAGCGGCCCCTACCGCACAATCTCATGCAACCGCTTCAGCACGTGCCGGGACCTCAGATCCTCGGGATCGCCGCGCATCTGGTTCATCGTATAGCTGAACCCCACCTGCTCGGTCGGCCATCCCCCATGGATCGAGCCGCCGGCCCCTGAATGCCCGAACGCATCGGGCGCCGGGCCGAACCGGCCTTGCGGCGTCTGCAGCGCCCAGCCGACGCCGAACGCCATTGCTTCAGCGATATAGGGATCCATGAACCGGCTCTGCTCGGCCCGCCCCAGGGCAACCGTCTTGGGCTTCAAAATCTCTACCCCATCAATGCTGCCGCCCTGCGCCATCGCGCCATAGTAGCGCGCCATTGCCCGCGCCGTGGCGATGCCGCCGGCGCCGCCGATCTCGGCCGCGTGGTAGGCCCGGGTGTTCCAGGCGAGCTCCTCGGGGAACAGCGGCGGGTTGCCCCAGATCGAATGAAACACCGGGTCGGCCCGCTGCTCGTCACCGAATGCCTCGTGATAGGGCAGCATGCCCGGCCCGAGTTCGATCCGCCCCACCCGTGGCTCCAGCGCCTCGGGCAGCCCGATATAGGCTTCGAGCCCCAGCGGGGTGGCAATCTCCTCGGCAAAGAACCGCCCCAGCGTCCGCCCGTCGATCCGCCGCACCAGCGCCCCGACCAGCCAGCCGATAGTGACCGCGTGGTAGCAGTGATAGGCGTTGGGGTCGGCGGCCAGCGGCTGTGCCGCCAGCAGCGCTTCCATCCGCTCGTAATCGGTGTAGTCGGCGGCGCTCAGCGGCGTTGCGATCCCCGGCAGGCCGGCAGCATGCGAGGTGACGTGCCGCACCAGCACCCGCGCTTTGCCGTTCGCAGCGAATTCCGGCCAGTAGGTTGCGACCGGCGCATTGAGATCGAGCTGCCCGCGCTCCACCAGCTTCAAGACGCACCCGGCGAACAGCCCCTTGGTGCCCGAGTAGATCACCTGCAGCGTATCGGCCTGCCACGGCCGCCCCGGCGCCGCCATGCCGCCCCAGAGGTCGACGACGAGCTTCCCCTTGTGCACCGCGGCGAAGCCCGCCCCGACATCACCGCGCACCGTGAAGTTACGCGCAAACTCCTCCGCCACCGCCTCGAACCCCGGCGCCACATGCCCCTGTACCGGCGCCGATTGCGATTGATAGTTCATTGGCTCCCCCGCCTAACACTCTCTGCCGGTGCGTGGGGCCACCCCCACCCTTGATCCCTCCCCACAAGGGGGAGGGAGACGCAGACTGATGCTTCGGTTCCTTCGACTCCCTCCCCCGGGGCGACCTCTTGTCGTCCCCTTGTGGGGAGGGCAGCAAAGCTTGTGAGCGAAGCGAACTAGCGTCGCTGGGTGGGGGTGGCCCCACGCTCCGACCTCGTCGTCAATCCCCATGCCCCACCGCATCGAACGCCTCGCCGCCCGCCATGAGGTTCAGCACTTCCTCGCGGGTCTTCTCGCCGCGCCTGAACTGGCTCGCCACCCGCCCCTGGATCAGCACCGTGAAGCGATCCCCCACGCTCAGCGCATGCGTCGCATTGTGGGTGATGAACACCAGCGCGATGCCCTGCTCGCGCGCCTGCTTGATCAGGTCGATGACGATCTTGCTTTCCTTCACCCCCAGCGCCGCCGTGGGCTCGTCGAGGATCAGGAGCTTCGCCCCGAAATACAGCGCCCGCGCGATGGCGAGCGCCTGTCGCTCGCCGCCCGACATGGTGCCCACCAGTTGCTCGGCATCGGCGATGCGGCGGATGCCCATCTGCCGGATCTGTTCGAGCGCGATGCGGTTGGCCGTCTGGTGGTCGAGCCGCCGGAACGGCCCCCAGCCCTTGGTCGGTTCATTCCCCAGAAAGAAGTTCCGCGCCACCGAGATCAGCGGGATCGAGCCCACATCCTGGTGCACCGTGCCGATGCCATGCGCCTGCGCATCCCTGGGCGAGCGGAACGTCACCGGCTGGCCGTCGAAGGTTAGCGTGCCGATGGTCGGCGACGTCACGCCCGACATGATCTTGATCAGCGTCGACTTGCCGGCGCCATTGTCGCCGAGTAGGCAATGCACCTCGCCCGGGTGGGCTTCGAGGCTGACGTCGTTGAGCGCGATATTGTTGCCGAAGGTCCGGGTGACGCCTTCGAGCGTCATGAGCGCAGCCATCAGAGTTTCTTCTTTCCCCGGTTCAGCGCCAGCTCGCGGATCAGGTTGTTGGTGAGCACGGCGATCACCAGCAGCCCGCCGATGAAGGTGGCGAGCCAGTCGGTGGGCCAGCCGGTGTAGAACAGCCCGAGGCTGACGATGCCGTAGATAAAGGTGCCGAGCACGATGCCGATCACCGAGCCGAAGCCGCCCGACAGCAGCACCCCGCCGATCACTGCAGCAATGGCGGTCTGAAACACATAACCCTGCCCCGAGGCGGCGTTGCCCTGGTTGTACATCACCGCCGACATGATGCCGACGAAGGCCGCCGACACTGCCGTCCAGATGAAGAGGATCAGCTTGACCCGGGCGACGGGGACGCCGGCCCGCCGCGCCGCATCCGGATTGCCGCCCGTCGCGAAAATCCAGTTGCCGAAGCGGGTCTGTTTCAGCACCCAGGCGGCGAGGATGGCGGCGACGAGGTACCAGAGCACGGCGACGTTGAAGAACATCCACTTGGAGCCCAGCACCGCTTCGGCCCAGCCGGCATCTTTCAGCGACACGTTCGAGGAGCCCGAAATCAACCGGCTCAGCCCCAGCGCCGTGCCGGCGAGAATGAAGTTCGAGGCGAGCGTCACGATGAAGCTCGGGAGCTTGGTGGCATTGACCAAGAGGGCATTGAAACAGCCGACCCCGACGCCCATGGCAAGCGCCATGGTGATGGTGAGCTCGATCGGCAGGCCATAGAAGCCGGTGCCCAGCGCCACGATGATCGAGGCGGCGCCGACCACCGAGCCGGTCGAAAGGTCGAACTCGCCCGAGATCATCAACAGTCCGACCGGCAGCGCGATGATCCCCAGCTCCGCCGCGGTGTTGAGCCAGCCCGCCGTGCCGGGGATCGAGAAGAACCCTGAGGCGCCGCCGACGATGACGAAGAAGATGTAGATCACCAAGGCCGCGATCAGCGGCCCGATCCAGACGATTCGCAGCAGGCGCTCGAAGAGCCCGAAGCGGGTCGGCGGAGCAGGCGGATCGGCGATGGTGGTTTCCATGGCAGAAGTCATTTCATCAGGTCCGTCGGAGTTCGAAGGCTAGCGCGGAAGGCAGGGGTGAGGCGAGGGTGGTGCCGGCAACGGGGCTGATAAGCCGGTGCGGAAAATGCCCCCCACCCCTGTCCCCTCCCCGCAAGGGGGAGGGAGACGCTCACACCAGCGCCGGTGTTCTGGTCTCCTCCCCCCTTGCGGGGGAGGGGACAGGGGTGGGGGGTGCTCTTCACGCACCGAACTATCCCCGGGCCGTGCGCAATCGGAAGCAGTTCGGGCGGGGGTGCGTCCAACTCCCCCGCCCTGCCCTGCCCGTCAGTTCGCGCCGCGCGAACCCGGGATGGTCTTGTTGACCTCGAGCACCGCCGCGGCGTTTTCCTGCGTCACCATGTACGGGCCGACGCTGATCACGCCCGAGGGGGCCATCTTGTACTTGTTGTACATCAACGGGATCATCACCCCGTAATAGCCCTGCAGGAACGGCTGCTGGTCGGAGGCAAAGCTCATCTCGCCGGCGGCCACCGCCTCGAGCACGGCGTTGCCGAGATCCATGGTGCCCAAATCGACGGCGCGGCCGGTGGCGCGCACCTGCTTGATCGATTCCAGCGCATCGACACCCACCGCGACTCCCAGCGTCACCACGCCGTCGATCGTCTGGTCCTGCATCAGCATGGCCGAAACCGCCGCCTGCACCTTCTGGCTGTTGCCGATGTCTTCCGAGGCGAGGATCACCATCTTGGCCTTGCCGCCGGCTTCGGTGACCGCGTCGATATAGCCCTGGCAGCGCTGCTCCAGCACCGGGTTGGCGGCGATCTGGTTGATGCAGAGGCCGTTCTTGACCCCTTTGCCGACCGCGACTTTGCCGCCCTGGTAGCCCATCTGGTAGCTGTCTTCGCCGATGAAGCCGATGGCCCCGAGCTCCTTGTACTTGAAGCCGCCCGAATTGATGATGATCACCGGGATGCCTTCAGCCGCCGCCTGTTTGATCAGGGGTTCGGTCGGTTCGGGAAAGAAGTTGCCCACCGCAATGGCCGCCGGCTTGCGGGCGATCGCCGCCTCGAACATCTTGGTATAGACGGGCACGATGTCGTTGAAATCGGCCGGCGCCGTCCACTGCGTCTTGACGCCGTAATCCTTGGTCGCCTGGTCGAAGCCTTGCTGCACCGCGCCCCAGAACGGGTCCGAACTCGGCCCGCCCAGCATGATGATCACATCTTCCTGGGCCATGGCGGCGACCGGCGCCGCGGCAGTCATGACGGCGGCGAGCGCCAGTGCGCCCAGTTTCCTGAACTTCATTATGTCCTCCCCAATGGCGGCGGCCCGCATCCTCCCGACGCACGCCTGCCGCGAGGCGCTCGCAGCGCCTTCGACTCCACGACTATTAAATATTATGTATGATGTAAAGCGCTCAGCGCAGGTTTCGCATCTGGAGGATGGCGCGCACCTCCGCCGCCAGCGCCTTGCCGAGGATTTCGTGCGCGGCTTCGTCCATGTGGATGCCGTCAATGCCGGCCCGCACCACCTTGTTGGCATCGAAATGAAAGCACCCGGTGCGGTGCGCCACCTGCTCGAGATAATGCGCATGGTCGCGGCAGCGCTGGTGGCCGACGCCCCACATTGCCGGCTCGGCATCCTCGGTGATCGCTGGCGGCGTCACCACCAGCACTTCGGGCGGATGCTCCACCATGGCGAAATGCCCCTTGATCATCTGGATCAGCGTCAGGGTGCCGCGCGCCGAGTTGTAGGCGGTGATCGACAGCTGGTCCTTGAAGTCGTTGGTGCCGAGCATGACGATCAGCACGTCCATCGGCGCATGCGATTCGAGGATCGGGATCAGCGTCCGCGCGCCGTTCTTGTGCGTGCCCTCGATCGGATCGTCGAACACCGTGGTGCGGCCGCTGAGCCCCTCCTCGACGATCCAGCTGTCCGGCCCCAGTTCGCGCCCCATCACGTTGGCCCAGCGCCGCGCCGGTACGATCCGGTCCGGCGTCTGCGCGATATTGGCGAAGGGCGGGCAGCCCCAGGTGTTGGAGTCGCCGAAGCAGACGATGGTAGGCATCAAATCAGTTCCCCAAGCCGGCGACGCACCGGCATTGCCTTGACGACGCAGCCTGAGGTATAAATCCTACCTAATGAGAATGACAACCGGGTGGATTCGCGCGTGAACGGCGAGCCAGCCCGGCGGAAAGCTGCTGGAAAGACCGCTCGCGTGACCGTCTATCGCCGTCCGGACCCGATCCCCCTGCGCCACACCACCGTCGCCTCGGCCGGCGGCCTCGCCGCCGTCAAGCACGAGCCCGACGATCTCAATCGCCTCGTGGCGCGCGAAATCTTCCAGGCCATCGCCTCGGGCCACTTTCCTGTCGGCAGTATCCTGCCCAACGAGCACCAGCTCAGCGCCGAGCTCGGCGTCAGCCGCACCGCTTTGCGTGAGGCGATCAAGGGGCTGGCCTCCAAGGGCCTGGTCGAAACCCGCCGCAAGCGCGGCACCCTGGTGCTCGACCGCAGCCGCTGGGACATGCTCAACGCCGAAGTGATCGCCTGGTCGCGGAAGCTTGGCTCGGCGCGGGTCAGCGACGAGCTCTGGGTTGCCATATCAAGCACCCAGCCGGCGCTCGCCGCCGAAGCCGCCGGCCGCCGCCATGCCGGGCGGGTGGCCGAGGCGGTGCGCAGCCTCGCCGGCACCGGCACGCCCGAAGCCAGACGCAGCGGCTTCGCCGCGCTGCTGCTCGAAATCGCCAATGCCAGCGGCAACCGCTTCTTGACCTCGTTCACCTCGGCCTGCGTCGGCAGCCTCCTCGCCGACGACGCCGCCTTCCTCGATCGCCTCGTCGCGACGCTCGACATCGCAGCCCTCGGCCGCCTCGCGCCGCTGCTGTCCGCCGGCAACGGCGAAGCCGCCGCCGACCTGCTGCGCCGGACGCTGGTCCGCGAGACCGTGTCGGCTTAGCCACCGGGCTCGGGCAGTGCGCTTCAGCCGCAGATGTTCTAGTCTCCCCGCGAAACGCTTCTGGAGGAGAGCGCATGCTGGCCAAAGCCGAGCTGGTCGATGATCTCGCGCCGTCTGCCTTCGCAGGCATGGATCGCGAGCTCGCGCCGTTCGTGTTCCTGGCGCGCGCCCAGGCACTCGGCATTCCCGGCGCCCTCGTCACGCTCAGTGCCATCGATGGCGGCGCCCCCAAGGCGCTCGGCACCCATATGGCGGTGCTGGCCGACGGCCGGCATCTCGGTCACGTCTCGGGCGGTTGCGTCGAGCCGGCCATCGCCGCCGAGTTCGCGCCGCTGATTGGCACCGGCACGGACCAGACCTTTCGCTTCGGCCACGGCTCGCGCTTCATCGATATCCGCTTTCCCTGCGGCGGCGGTGTCGATCTCATGCTGCACGCCAAACCCAGCGCAGCCCTGCTGGCCGAAGCCATTGCCCGCTTCGAACGGCGCGAGGCCTTCGCCATCGCCTTCGACCCCGCGCGCTCGACAGCCGCGATCAGCGACAGCCCGGCCCCCACCGGCTGGCATGACGGCGTATTCCTCCGCCGCTACCAGCCGCGCACTCGGCTGCTGCTGGTCGGTCGCGGCCCCGAGTTCGAGGTGATGGCCCGCGTCAGCGCCGCCGCCGAGTTCGACCTGCGGCTCGCCACGCCGGACGAAAGCTCAGCCCAGGCGCTTGCCGCACTGAACGTCCCGATCGAAATCCTCACCACCCCAGCCCAACCGTTCGAGCTGCCGATCGACCCCTGGACGGCGACGGTGCTGCTGTTCCACGAGCACGAGTGGGAAAACGCCATCCTCGCCCGCGCCGCGGTCGCCGATGGCTTCTATGTCGGGGCGCTGGGCAGCGTCAAAACCCACGGCCTGCGCCGTGCCCGCCTCGCTGCCATGGGCCTTTCGCCCCAGGCGATCGACCGCATCCACGGTCCGATCGGCCTGATCGACCGGGCCCGCGACCCCGGCATGCTGGCGCTCTCGGTGCTGGCCCAGATCTCAGCCACCCGCGCCCAGCTCGACCGTGCCTGACCGCATCGCCGCAGTGATCCTCGCGGCCGGGCTGTCGACCCGCTTCGGCGGCGACAAGCTGGTGTACCCCTATGCCGGCAAGCCACTGGCCGCCCATATCGCCGATACGCTCGCGGCAATGCCCGTGCGCTGGCGCATCGCTATTGTGCCACCAGCACCGTCAGCACGAAGGGAGCTGTTTGCAGAACGCGGCTTCGAGTTGGTCACCAATCCCGAGCCACGTGAGGGTATGGGCGCCTCGCTCGCCCTCGCCGCGCACCGGGCCATGGAGTTGGACGCCGAAGCCCTGCTGGTCTGCCTCGCCGACATGCCCAACGTTACTGGCGCGCACCTGATGAGGTTGATCGAGGCGAGCGAGAGCAACGACCCGGTGGCCACCGGCTTCGACGGCTCGCGCGGCCCACCGGTGGTGTTCAGCAGTCGATTGTTCCCCGAACTTGCGGCAATCTCGGGCGACCATGGCGCGAAGCACCTGCTCGCCAGCGCCAGACTCATTGCGACCCCACCTGGTCTGGCGCGGGATTTCGACACGCGCGGGGATTTCGACGAGCAATGAGGCACCGGTGCGCTTGGCGCCCCTCACCCTGCCCCTCTCCCCAGAGGGGCGAGGGGACGCACCTTGCACCGGCCGTGCCACAACGCCCCCTCGCCCCTTTGGGGAGAGGGCTGGGGTGAGGGGCGCCAAGCGCACAGATCCTCGAAGTCGACTGCCCCTACCCCGGCAACCCCGGCAACAGCTTCGCCAGCGTGATCGGGAAATCCCGCACCCGCACGCCGGTGGCATTGTACACCGCGTTGGCCACCGACCCGCCGGTGCCGCCGGCCCCCAGTTCACCGATCCCCTTCACCCCCAGGTGGTTGGCCTTGTCGTCAAAATCCTCGAGCATGATGGCGTCGATGGCGGGGATGTCGGCATGGGTCGGGATCAGGTACTCGGCGAAATCGCCGTTGACCCAGTGGCCGTGCCGCGGGTCGAGCGCGCCGGCCTCCTGCAGCGCGGCGCTCACCCCCCAGATCATGCCGCCGATCAGCTGCGAACGCGCCGTCTTGGCGTTGAGGATGCGGCCGGCGGCGAACACGCCGAGCATGCGCCTCAGCCGCACTTCGCCGGTATCGATATCCACCCCGACCTCGGCGAACGACGCGCCATAGGTGTATTGCGCGTGGGTGCGATAGTTCGGGTCCTCGGAATTATCGAGCGTCTTGCCGGTAGCTTCGAGCCCCTCGGGGAAGTGCCGGCGCACCTCGGCGAAGATGTCGTTGTAGCTCACCCCCGCCACCGCCGCGATGCGCTGGCGCAGCAACCCGCAGGCCCGATCGGCGGCGACGGTGGTGTTCGCCGCACCCCACGAGCCACCGGCGCCGTTCCCCTTGGGGTGCTTGGTATGCGCCAGTTCCACCTTGATCTGGCTCATCGGCACGCCCAGCGCCTCGGCCACCACCTGCGCGACGATGGTGTAGGTGCCGGTGCCGATATCGGTCATGTCGGAACGGACGATCACCAGACCATCCGGCTCGATCCGCACCAGCACCTCGGCCGAAGTCTGGTAGTGCCCGCGCATCGAGGAGGCGACGCCATAACCGATCAGCCAGCGCCCATCGCGGCGGCTGGCCGGTGTCAGCGGCCGATCGCGCCAGCCGAACTGCTCGGCTCCCTCGCGCAGGCAATCGGCGAGGCGCCGGCTGCTCAGCGGCAGCCGCTTGTCGGGATCGACATGGGTGTCGTTCCTGAGCCGCAGTTCGACCGGATCGATCCCGAGCTTTTCGGCCAGCTCGTCCATCGCCGATTCCAGCACCATCAGCCCGGGCAATTCACCCGGACCGCGCACCGGCTCGCCCGGCTGCACGTCGAGCGCCTGGTGTGCCTGCCGGGTCAGCCGGTTGGGCGAGGCGTAGAGGGCCTTGCCAACCGACGACACCCCTTCGTCCCAGGCATCGTCGGTGCGCACCTGGATCAGCGCATCATGGCCGAGCGCGGTCAGCCGTCCATCGGGCGTCGCGGCGAGCCGCACCCGGCTGATCGAGGCCGGCCGATGCCCGACCAGGGTGAAGATCTGCCGCCGGGTCAGCATCAGCTTCACCGGCCGGCCCAGCGCCATGCTGGCGAGCGAGGCCAGCACCGCCTCGCAATGCAGCACGATCTTCGAGCCGAAGCCGCCACCGACATAGGCGCTGTCGATGCTGATCAGGCTCGGATCGATCCGGAGCGTCTTGCCGAGCCCAGTGGCCAACTGGTTGACCATCTGCGCGGTGAGGAAAAGGTGCAGGCGCCCATCCCGCCAGTCGGCGATACAGGCATGCAGCTCCATCGGCTGCGAGAAATGGTAGGGCGTGGTGTAGGTTTCCTCCACCGTCACCGGCCCGTCGCGCATCGCCTGGTCGATATCGCCCGCCCGCGACGGCCGCCGCCACTTGAGCTCCGGCCCGAACCCACCGAGTGCAAACGCCCCAGGCTCGACTTCGTATTCGACGGCGATCAGCCCGGCCGCCGCCCGCGCTTCCTCGAAGCTCTCGGCCACCACCAAGGCGATCGGCATGCCGTAATAGGCGATGCGGTCGCTGGCGAGCTCCGGCCGCGTCCGGTCCATCATGTCGCCTTCGACACCTTCGGCCGGCCCCTGCTCGGGCGCATTCTGATGCGTCCACACCAGCCGCACGCCCGGCGCCGCCGTGGCAGCCGCGGTGTCGATCCGCACTATCCGGCCCTTGCCGATGCCGGCGCCGAGGATGAAGCCGTGCAATGTCGGCCCGGCCTCCTGCCGCTCGGCCGAATAGGCGGCCCGCCCGGTGACCTTGATCGGCCCATCGGTGCGGCTGATCCCCTGCCCGATCATGGCCGGACCTCCGCCGCCTGCGCCAGCGTCGCATTGAGCGTCCGCCGCGCCAGCGGCAGCTTATAGGCATTGTCTTCGGTGGGTGTTGCCCCTGCCAGCGCCAAGTCCGCCGCAAGGTCGGCGTCGCTTCCCCCTTCCGCCGCCGTAACCCGCCAGGGTTTTGCCGCCAGCCCGCCAAACGCCAGCCGCACGATCTCGCCCTCCCGCGCCACCAGCGCTACCGTGAGGTTGGCGAAGGCATAGGAAGCGCGCTCCCGCACCTTGCGATAGAGCTGCACGCCGCCGACGGGCGCCGGCAGCACCACCGCCGTGATCAGTTCGCCCGGCTCGAGCGCCGTCTCCATGTCAGGCCGATCCCCCGGCAGCCGGTGAAACTCGGCAATCGGGATCGACCTCGTTCTGCCGCCCGCGCCCACCGTCTCGACCGTCGCGTCGAGCGCCCGAAGCGCCACGCACATGTCGGAGGGGTGGGTGGCGATACACGCATCGCTCACCCCGAGCACCGCGAGGTTGTGGGTCAGGCCACCGATCGCCGCGCAGCCCGAGCCGGGCCGCCGCTTATTGCAGGGCATGTCGGTATTGTAGAAATACGGGCAGCGGGTGCGCTGCATCAGGTTGCCCGCTGTCGTCGCCTTGTTGCGCAGTTGCCCCGAGGCACCCGAGACCAGCGCCCGCGACAGCACCGCATAGTCGCGCCGCACCCGCTGGTCCGCCGCCAGGTCGGCATTGCGCACCAGCGCCCCGATGCGCAATCCGCCCTCCGCCGTCGGCTCGATCGTATCGAGCCCCAGCCGGTTGACATCGATCAGATGCGCCGGCGCTTCGATGCCGAGCTTCATCAGGTCGAGAAGGTTGGTGCCACCGGCGATGAACCGCGCCCCCGGTCGCGCCGCCGCTGCCTCCACCGCCTCGGCCGGGCTCGTCACCCGCTCGTAGCTGAACGGCTTCATGCGCCCTCCCCCAGGTAGTCGCGGATTGCCGCGATGATGTTGGGATAGGCGGCGCAGCGGCAGAGATTGCCGCTCATCCGCTCGCGGATTTCTGCGTCGCTCAGCGGGATCGGCGCTTCGAGATCGCCGGTGACATGGCTCGGCACGCCAGCCCGGATTTCCTCGATCACCGCCAGCGACGAGAGGATCTGCCCCGGCGTGCAATAGCCGCACTGGAAGCCGTCATGCTCGACAAACGCTGCCTGCATCGGATGCAGTGCTTCGGGCGTTCCAAGCCCCTCGATGGTCGCAATCGCGTCGCCCTCGTGCATCACTGCGAGGCTCAGGCAACTGTTGATGCGCCGCCCGTTGACCAGCACCGTGCAGGCCCCGCACTGCCCCTGGTCGCAACCCTTCTTGGTGCCGGTGAGTTGGAGGTGCTCGCGCAGCGCATCGAGCAGCGTCACCCGCGGATCGAGCGTAAGCGCATGGGTTTCGCCGTTGACGCTCAGCGTCACCGGCAAGCGGGGCGTTGCGGACATGAATTTCCCCCTCGAGAACGTCCCGATGAGCGTAGAGCGGTTTGCGGAAAAAGCCAGTGCTCGTGGAGGAATTGCAGGGGCGATGTTTGCGGCTTCCCCCCTCCCAACCTCCCCCACAAGGGGGGAGGTGCGGTTCGGTGGGCGGGGCACGATCCAGCCAAATCCACCAGCCCACACCGCCCCCTTGATGGGGGACTTCGAGCCGTCCCGTAGGGCAAATCGCTCCAGTGGAGCGATTTGAGGGGAGAAGGCCATGAGAGCTACGCTCGAATGGCAAGGAGGGGGTGGGGCCGCACGCACAGTACCAGATGTAGTTTCACAAACATCTATGTTGCAAAACTACAGACTCCGTGTACTTTCGCCGCGCTCGTGACGGCACACCGGGGAGGCGCCAATGACCAAGACCAAGATCACCAGAACGTCGCGCCAGCTGCCGATGTCGAACCTGGGCGGGCCGAGCAGCCTGCCGCGCTTCCGCTGGCAGCAGCCGACCATCGACAAGAACACCCCGCCCAATCGCGGCCTCACCGACGAGGAAAACGCCCACGGCTTCAACTGGGGCAAGGACTCGATCCTGCCCTACCGGGTCTACGACGATTACGACCGCTCGCAGGAGCCGGGCGAGATGCAGCTGGTGACACTGGAGAACAGCCGGCTGCGCGTGGCCGTGGCGCCGCAATATGGCGGCCGCCTGATGGAGCTGCACGACAAGCAGCTCGGCCGCGACCTGGTGTTCACCAACCCGGTGTTCCAGCCCGCCAACCTCGCGGCGCTCAACGCCTGGTTCTCCGGCGGCATCGAGTGGAACGGCCTGATCCCCGGCCACACCCCGTTCACCACCGCGCAGGTGTTCGCCGGCATCGTCGAGACCGACCGCGGCCCGGTGCTGCGCCTCTACGAGTTCGACCGCATCGTCGAGGCCACCTGGCAGATCGATCTGTTCCTGCCCGACGGCGACGACCGGCTCTATGTGCATGGCCGCATCGTCAACAATACCGATGCGGTGAAACTCGCCTATTGGTGGACCAATGTAGCGGCGCCGATGTCGAAGGGCATGCGCGTCCTCGCCCCGGCCGATTACTCAATCGAGCACGTGCTGCCCAATAACGAGCTGGCCCGCTTCCCCTTCCCCGATCCCGACCGCTTCGACGGCTCCTACCCGGACAAGTGGCGCGACTCGACCTCGGTGTTCTTCCGCAAGCCCGATGCGGAGAGGCTGTTCATTGCCGGGCTTGATGCCGATGGCGTCGGCCTCGCGCAGACCGCCACCTCGGCGCTCCAGGGCCGGAAGTTCTTCTATTTCGGCACCGGCGCCGGCGGCCAGCAATGGATGGATTATCTGGCGAGGCCCGGTGAGGGCGACTACATCGAAATCCAGAGCGGCATCGCCCCGACGCAGAACCAGCGCTTCGAGTTGCAGCCCAACAGCGAAGTGCATTGGACCGAGGTCTATGGCGCGTTGAGCGTCGACCCCAAGGACGTCCATGCCGACTACCAGCACGCCGTCGGCGCTGCGGCGAGGGCGATCGACAGCCGCTTCCCCGCCGCCGAACTCGCCGATGTCGACGCCTTCCTCACGGCAGTGTCGCGCCGGCCCGTAACCAAACGCCTGACCGACGGTTCGCCCTGGGGCGCCCGCCAGGAAAAGCTCACCGGCAAGCCGCTCGCTCCTGGCCTCGATTTCGCTGTGCAGCACCCGACCGATTGCTGGGATGAGCTCGCGACCACCGGCCGCTTCTCCGAGGCGAGCCTCAAGCGCGTGCCGGCTGATTTCGCCGTCTCGCCCATCTGGGTGGCAGCGCTGGAAAAGAGCCGCGACAAGCAGGGCGAGACCTGGCTCCATGCCCTGCTGCTCGGCATCGCCACGCTCGACAATGGCGATCGCGATGCGGCGCGCGCCCTGTTCGAGCGCTCCATCGCGCAAAAGCCCACCTGGCTCGGCCGTCGCCAGCGCGCCCTGGTCACCAGCGACCCCGATGCCGCCGATCGCGATTACCTGGCCGCCTGGGCCAGCGGCGACGCGCCGCCGGCTTTGGCTGCCGAGATCGTCAGCCTGCTGGTCAAGCACGGTCGGCTCGAGCGGCTCCGCGCCTTTGCTTCCGGCCTCCCCGCCTCGGCGCTCACCGACGAGCGCGTGCATCTCGGCCGCGCCATGGTGGCGGCGTCGGAGGGCGATCTTGACCTGCTCGAACGCCTGCTCGACCGCCACTTCGCCACGGTGCGCGAAGGCGAGAACCTGCTCGACGAGCTGTGGGTGGCGCTGCAGCGCGGTCGCCTGCAGCAGGCGCTGAAACGCGCGCCCTCGGCAACAGAGCTGGCCGAACGGCTGAAGCAGCACCCGGTGCCGGCGCATCTCAACTTCCGCATGCGGGCTGTCGACGAGGTGAAGTGATGGCGGCTGGCGAGACGGCCCCGACGCTGATCCAGTCGATCTCGCTGGGGCTCGGCGGCTACAACAAGGCGTTCCAGCTGGTGGGCGGGTATCTGCTCGCGTCGCCCGAGGCCTTCATCCGCGAGCCGCTGCAGGAGATCGCCCGCGCCGCCGGGGTGAGCGAACCCACCGTGCTGCGCTTCTGCCGCCAGTTCGGCTTCAAGGGCCTGCCGGATTTCCGCATCGCGCTCGCCATGTCGCTGGCCCGTGAGGCGCAAGGGGCGTTCATCGACCCCGGCGTCAGCGACAAGGCGGTGGTCAATCTCAGCGCCAAGCGCGCCATCGCCCGCTTCGCCCTGTCGCTGGTCGGTGACGATCGCTCGATCATCATCGATTCCGGCTCGACCACCCAGCTCTTCGCCGAGAACCTCAGATCCGCCAACCCGCTGGTGATCATGACCACCGGGCTGAACATCGCCGAGGCATTTCGTGGCGCCAGCCAGCATACTGTGATGCTGCCGGGCGGCACGGTACGCTTCGAATCCAACTCGCTCTCGGGCCGCATGGTCGAAAGCACCGTCGGCGGCATGCGCTTCGACACCATCTATCTGGGCGCCGACGCCATCGACCCGGTGCTGGGGCTTTCGACCTTCAACGAGGCCGAGGCGCACCAGAACGCCGCCATGGTGGCGGTGAGCCAGCGGGTGATCGTCCTCGCCGATTCCACCAAGTTCCGCGCTCCGGCCCTGCACCGGATCTGCGAACCCGACCGTATCCACGCCGTGATCACTGACACTGGCCTTGCCGATGACACCGCCAAGCTGCTCGAGCAGCATGGCGTCGCCGTCCACCGGGTCGAGCCGGAAGGAAGCATCTGATGACCGACGCCCCGTTCCCCCAAACCGACCTCGATCGCTGGGCCACCACCCGCGAGATCAAGCGACAGCCGGCGATCTGGCGCAGCTTCGGCCCGCGTCTCGCGGGTATCGCGGCTGAGATCAAGGCCTGGATCGCCGAGCGCCGTCCCGACGAGGTGTGGTTCTCAGGCGCCGGTACCTCCGCCTTTGTCGGCGAAACGCTGGCGAGCTATCTCAACACCGCGCCGGGCCCGATCCGCTTCCGCGCCATTCCCTCGACCGACCTGATCGCCGCGCCGCGCAACTACCTACGTCCCGGGGTGAAACTGCTGGTGGTGTCGTTCGGCCGCAGCGGCAACAGTTCCGAGACCATCGGCACCCTCGATCTGCTGGCGGCGCACGCGCCCGAGGCCGACCGGTTGCACATCACCTGCAACGCCAATAGCGCGCTGGCCCGCACCGACAATGTCGGGCCGGGCGAGCTGCGCAACATCGTCCTGCCGCCCGAAACCGACGACAGCGGCTTTGCCATGACGTCGAGCTACACCACCATGTTGCTGACGGCGCTCGCCGTGTTCGACCCCGCTCCGCCGGCGGCGGTCGGCGAGCTGATGGCCCGGCTGGCCGATGGCGCCGAGGCGCTGCTGTCGGGACAGCTCGACCGGCTGATCGCCTTGCCGATCCCCGAACGGGCAGTGTTCCTCGGTTCCGGCCCGCTCACCGGCTCGTCGCGCGAAAGCGCGTTGAAGGTGCTGGAACTGGCGGCCGGCCAGATCCCCACCTCGTGGGATTCGACCCTCGGTTTCCGCCATGGCCCCAAGGCCATTACCAATGGCAACACCAAGGTCTTCGTGCTGCTGTCGTCCGACCCGCATACCCGCCGCTACGACACCGACCTCGCCACCGAGGTGGCGGCGCAGTTCGGCGCCGATGTGGTGCTGCGGCTCGGCGACCCCGCCGCTGGGGCCGATATCCCGGTGCCGTCGGTCGGCAACGACGCCTGGTCGTCGGTGCTCTACGTCATGGTGGCGCAGCTGTTGTCGGTGATCTGGTCGCACAAGCTCGGCCTCACCGTCGACAACCCCTTCGCCTCGGGCAACCTCACCCGGGTCGTCGCCGGGGTGAAGCTCTACCCGCTGCCGGAGACTGCCCCGCAGGTGTTCGGCGCCCTCGATGTCGGCGGCACCAAGATCGAGGCGCGGCTGTTCGACAGCCGGCTCGACGTGCTCGAGCGCCAGCGCTTCCCCACCGCCAAAGGCAGTTATGAAGAGCTGCTCGAGGCGCTCGAGGGCGCCGTCGGCTGGCTCGATCAGACCGCCGGCACCAAAGTCGCCCTCGGCGTCGGCCTGCCCGGCCTGATCGACCCTGCCACCGGCATCTCGATGACCTCGAACGTGCCGGCCACCGGCCACACCCTCAGCGCTGATCTCTCGGCCCGTATCGGCCGCGCCATCCCGGTGGAAAACGACTGCAAGTGCTTCGCTCTGGCCGAAGCCAATGGCGGCGCCGGCGCCGGCTACCGCACGGTGTTCGGCCTCATCCTCGGTACCGGAGTCGGCGGCGGTGTCACCGTCGATGGCAAGCTCGTCGTCGGCCACAATGGCCTCCCCGGTGAAGTCGGTCATTTCGGCCTGCCGGCCGAGCTGGTGCAGCGGCACAACCTGCCGGTGCTGGCCTGCGGTTGTGGCCGCACCGGCTGCTACGAGACCCTGCTCTCCGGTCCCGGCATGGGCCGCATCGCCAGGCACGTCGCCGGCGAAACCGTCGACTCCTCCGCCATCGTCGCTCGTGCCGCTTCCGGCGACGCGGCGATGCGGCAGGTGCTCGACATCTGGTTCGATATCCTCGGCGAGCTGATCCACACCATTCAGCTCACCATCGACGCCGATTGCGTGGTGATCGGCGGCGGCCTCTCCAATATCGATGGCCTCGCCGCAGAGCTGTCGCGAGTCTTTGCGCCCAAGATGCTGCCGGGGGTGCGGCAGCCGGCCTTCGCCACAGCTCGCTTCGGCGACGCCAGCGGCGTGCGTGGCGCCGCCATGCTGGTGGCGGGAGCCCGCAAATGAGGGAACTCCGCGATCTCATCGCCCGCAACCGCCAGGGCTCGGGCGAGGCCCTGCCCTCGGTCTGCTCCGCCCACCCGGACGTGCTCGCCGCCTCGCTGCTGCTCGCCGACGAGTGGGACGTGCCGCTGTTGATCGAAGCCACCAGCAACCAGGTGAACCAGTTCGGCGGCTATACCGGCATGACGCCGCCGGATTTCATCAGCTTCGTCCGCGGCATAGCCGAGCGCAGCGGCGTCGATACCGGCCGCGTGCTATTCGGCGGCGATCACTTGGGACCGCAGGCCTGGCGCGACCAGCCGGCCGACATCGCCATGGCCAATGCCCGCGATCTCGTCGCCGCCTATGTGAAAGCCGGCTTCACCAAGATCCACCTCGATTGCTCGGAGGGCTGCGCCGGCGAGCCACCGGCCGTCGGCGATGCAGTGAGTGCCGCCCGCGCCGCCGACCTTGCCGCCGTCTGCGAAACGGCGACCACCGACCCCACCTCGCTGAGCTACATGTTCGGCACCGAGGTCCCGCCCCCCGGCGGCGCCCGCGCCGAGGAAGGTCCGATCGGTATCGCCCCCACCGAGCCGGCCAATGCCCGCGCCACCATCAAGGCGCATCGCGACGCCTTCGCGACGCTCGGGCTCGAGCAGACCGCCTGGCAGCGCGCCGTCGGCCTCGTGGTGCAGCCGGGCCTCGAATTCGCCCCCGACCACATCCACCGCTTCGACACCGCCTCGCCCGACCTGCTCTCGCCGGTGCTCGATGGCCATGACGGACTGAGTTTTGAGGCGCACTCGACTGACTACCAGTATCCGGACGTGTTCCCGGCTCTGGCGCAGCGCCACTTCGCCGTGCTGAAGGTCGGCCCCGCGCTGACCTTCGCCTATCGCCAGGCGATCTATGCGCTGGATGGGGTGGCCGGTTGGCTGGCGCCCGATGCGAACCGCCAGCCCATCGCCCCGGTGATGGAAGCCCTGATGCTGGACAACCCCAAAAACTGGGCCAAGCACTATGCCGGCGACGCCGCGACGCTGAAACTGCTCCGCCACTTCAGCTACGCCGACCGCATCCGCTACTACTGGGCCCAACCGCAGGCGACCGAGGCCGTCGGGCAGTTGCTGGCGGCGCTCGGCACGAAGAAGCCGGTGGCCCCGCTGCTCGAGCAGTATTTTGCGCCGGAAGTGATCGCCCGCGCCGAGCGGCTGGAGGCCCGTTCGCCCGATTGGGCCCGGGCGCTGATCTACGCTCAGGTGCAGACGGCGCTGGTTCCGTATTTCGCGTGTATTGGGGTGGCGACTTAGCCCGACACTTCCGCCGGTGCGGGCTGCCCCCCACCCTTGATCCCTCCCCGCAAGGGGGAGGGAGACGCAGACTGAGATGCTGGTGTTTTGGTCTCCCTCCCCCTTGCGGGGAGGGGACAGGGGTGGGGGTCCACAGCCACCGGCGTCAGCAGTGACGAGCCGCTACGCAATCCCCTCCGGCCCAGCCCCACAGACCAGCGCCCCCACCGAGACCCCGGCGCCATATCCCACTCGCCCGGTCATCAGCGCTGCCACAGCCGCCGCGCCGCTCAGATCCGCCGCAATCCCCAGTTCGAACCACAGCCAGCGGCTGGCTTCCAGCATGTCGTCGTCGCTGAGCAGCACCACGTCGTCGACCACGGAGCGCACCACGTCGAACACCTGAGGGTCAGTCTCGGCGCAGCTCATCGTCGCGATGCGGCTCGTCACCTCCGGCAAGCGCACCACGTGCCCGGCGTCCAGCGACGCCTTGAGCGTCGGCGAGCCCGTGGGCTCGATGCCGATGATCCTGACCGCTGGCTTCAGCGCCTTGATCGCCACACCCATGCCCGACACCAGCCCGCCGCCGCCAATGGCGACCAGCACCACGTCGAGATCGGGCACATCGGCGAGGAGTTCCAGCGCCGCCGTCCCCTGCCCCGCCATCACGGCAGCATCGGCGAAGGGGTGGAAATAGGCCGCACCATTCTTCTCGGCGAAGGCCAGCGCATGGAGGTTGGTTTCGTTCCACACCTTGCCGATGATCTCGACCGTGGCGCCCCAGCGCTTCAGTTTTTCGACCTTCGCCGCGGTGATGTTCTCGGGCACGTAGATCGTCGCCTTCACCCCGGCGAGTTTCGCCGCCCGCGCCACCGCAAGCCCATGATTGCCGCCCGAGGCGGTGACGATACCGCGCTCGAGCGCCTCCGCCGGCAGCGACAGCAGCTTGTTGGTGGCGCCGCGCGCCTTGAACGAACCGGTGGCCTGGAGGCTCTCGAGTTTCAGCGACAGCTTTGCTGGGGTGATCGGCGCGGACAATGCCCGCGCTTCGATGGTGGGGGTGCGGCGCACATGCGGGGCGATGCGCGTGGCGGCGGCGTTGATGTCGGCAAGCGTGATCATGCGGCGGGCGCCTCATAGGGAGAAGCGACGACGAAGCAGCAATTGCCCGGTCGCACCCGCCCTGGCTGGCGTCGGCCATAAAGGATGCCGCTGGCGCGATAATGCAGCTCCACCGGCGCGCGGCCCGGATTGGCGAGGAAGTGGATGCGGCCGGCCAGTTGCCCCGCTTCCACTGCCGTGCCGAGCTTGTGCAGCGGCTCATACACCCCATCATCCTCGGCGATCACATGCGCCTTGGGGCCCAGGTCGTATAGTTTCGGCTCACCCGCCACGGGGCTCGCGTAGCGCGCCGGCAGCACGCCCAGATGCGCCAGGACGTTCCGCACGCCGCGCCGGCAGAGCGCCAGCGCATCGACTGATACCGTGCCGCCGCCCGCCATCTCGGTGCCGATCACCGTCATCCCCTGCAAAGCCGCCGAGGCGGTGGCGGTGCGCGGGTCGCCGCGATTGTCGATCACCACGGCGATCTCGGTGCCGAACGCCTTGGCTGCCGCCACATTGGCCGCATGCTGCTCGGGCGTCGCGCCCGGCTCGATCACCGAGCTTGGGATGATGTCGAGCGACGAGCCACCGGAATGGAGGTCGATGAACACATCGCCCATCGGGAAGATCACGTCGTTCACATAGGCCGCGATCTGCCGCGTCGTGGTGCCCAGCGGGTCACCCGGGAAGGTGCGGTTCATGTTGATTTCGTCGATCGGCGAGGTCCGCCGCGCCGCGTTCACGGCGGGGAGGTTGATCGCCGGAATGAAGATCAGCCGCCCCGAGACATCCGCGGGGTCGAGGTCGCGGATCAGCTCGCCCAGGGTGATCGGTCCCTCATACTCGTCGCCGTGGTTGCCGCCTTCGAGGATCACCGTCGGACCCACCCCGTTCTTGATCACTGCCACCGGCACCGGCACCACGCCCCAGGCATCGTCATGCACCGACAGCGGGATGTGGAAGAACCCGACTTGCTTGCCCGGCTTGTCGAAGTCCACCGTCGCGGTGGCCAGCTTCTGTGAAATGTTGCGGTCCATTTTCTGCTCTTGGTCGTGCATGAATTTTACAGGTGATAGTCTACATTCTCTTGTGATAGTCGATGCCATGCACAGTGCCGTCCCGGCTCTTGCGCTGCAGCATCGGCTCTGCCACCAGAATGCCGAGGGAGACCAATTGAATGGCCAGAACCGGACGCCCTGCCGCGGCAGCACCGACGCCCGAAAAGCCCGTGAAGACAGCGCGGGCCAAGCCGGCGGCCAAAGCCGCCCAAAAGACCGCCGAAGCCGGCGACAAGCTCGCCTATGGCGTGCCGGCGCTGGAAAAGGGGCTCGACGTGATCGAGCTCCTGGCCCAGCAGTCGAAGGGCATCACCCAGAGCGAAATCGCGCAACTGCTCGGCCGTTCGCTGCAGGAGGTCTACCGCGTGGTGATGGCGCTCGAGCGGCGCGGCTATATCCAGCGGCGACCGGGCGAGGATGGGTTCTTCCTCTCCAACCACCTGCACGTGCTGGCCAACCAGTACCCGCCGATGCGCCGGCTGCTCGATGCGGCGCTGCCGATCATGTACTCGACCTCGATTGCCGCCTACCAGGCGCTGCACATCGCCATTCTCGATCGGCTCGCCATCCGGGTCGTGGCGCAGGTCGATAGCCCCGCTCCGCTCGGCTTCCGCCTCCGCGTCGGCACCCAGAACCCGGCCGCCTCGACCGCTTCGGGCCGCCTGCTGCTGGCCTTCCAGCCGCCGGCGATCAAGGATTGGGTGCTGGCCGAGATCGAGCGCACCGCGCCGGAAACCGACATGGTGGCGCTGAAGCGCCGGGTCGAGACGCTGCACCGCACCGGCTACGAGATCATTGCCGGCGAAGGCCTGCAGGGCATCACCGACGTGAGCTTCCCGATCCTCGACGCCAACGGCTACGCGCTGGCCGTGCTGACCATGCCGTATCTGCCCTCTTCCAAGGAGCGGGTGTCGCTGGAAGCCGCCAGCCGCGCCCAGTTCGCCGCCGCCAAGACCATCACCCAGCTGTTCGACGGCACGCTGATCGAACCGAACTTCCCGCTGGCCCCGATCCGGGAGAAGCGGCCACCGGCGCGGCCGACGTAACAATCGCATCTGGCGACGACGCACACCGGCCGGTGGCTGTGGACCCCCACCCCTGTCCCCTCCCCGCAAGGGGGAGGGAGACGAAAACACTGGCGTCGGTGTAGGGGTCTCCCTCCCCCTTGCGGGGAGGGGACAGGGGTGGGGGTCAGCCCGCACCAGCCTATCGTACGCCACTGCCCAGTTCACCGCGTCGTCTCCCTGACCCGATGCGCGAACACCTCGTCGAGCCACAGCGGCTCGCCGTTGGCATCCCCGATCTCGAGAAAGATCTCCGCCATCGAAGCCGTCCAGGCCTGTTGCACCTCGGACGCGGCCGTTGCCGCCGACGCCGTGCGAAACCCTGCCTTCGCCCGCATCCGGCACACCACGATCTCCTCGTGCCGCCAGATCTGGTAGTCATAAATCCCCGCTGCATCGATCAGCGCCAGGATCTCCGGCCACACCGCGCGGTGCTTTTCGTCATAGGCCGGGCCCATGCCGGGCCTGAGCCGGTAGATGTAGAGGAACGCCTCACCTGGCGCCGTATCGCGAGCCGTCATTTCACCGCCCCCGCCAGCGCACCCGAGAGGATCTGCCGCTGGAACAGCAAGTAGACGATCATCACCGGCAGCAGCGCAACGATCAAACCGGCGCTGATCAACGGAATCGACACGTCATACTGGCCCGAGAGCAGCGCCACCCCGACCATCAGCGTGGTCTTGTCCGAGCCGCCCATGATCACCAGCGGCAGCAACAGGTCGTTCCACATCCAGACGAAGTTGAGGATCGAGAGCGCCGCGATTGCCGGGGTCGAGATCGGCAGCATCATCTGGAACAGGATGCGGAGTTCCCCTGCCCCATCGATGCGGGCGGCTTCGATCAGCTCGTCGGGAATGGCACGGAAGAACGCCGCCAGCATATAGGTGCTGATCGGCAGCCCGAACGCCGCGTAGGAAAAGATCAGCCCCTGGTAGGTGCCGCCCAGCCCCAGGTCGAGGATGGTCTCGTAGAGCGGGTAGATCACCACCTGGCTGGGGATCACCAGCATGGCGATGATGAACAGGAAGATCAGGTTGCCGCCCTTGATCCGGAGCTTGGTCACCGCATAGGCGATGAACAATGCCGCGACGGTCGAGAGCAGCAGCCCGCCGCCTGTGGTGATGATGCTGTTGATGAGGAGCCGCGGCACATCCATGCGGACGAACGTCTCGGCATAGTTCTCGAAGCTGATATCGAGCGGCAGCCCCAGCGGGTTCTGCGCATAGCCGGTGCGGGTCTTCAGCGAATTGAGGACGGTGAACACCAGCGGATAGAGCGCCACGACGGCCACCACCACGAGGATGAAGGTCACCAGCCATTTGATGATCGTCCGGAGCAGCGGGTTGCTGCCCGGCGCGACTTCGACAGTGGCGGCGTCGGAAACCAGGCTCATTTGCTGGCCTTTCCTTCGGCATACATGCGCCGGACCACGAAGGCCGAGACGATAGCGGCGAACACGAACAGCGCCATGCCGATGGCCGCGCCCTTGCCGCGATTGAGGAATTCGAAGGTGGTGGTGAACACCAGGTACTCGGGCAGCATGGTGGCGCTGCCCGGCCCGCCGCGCGTCAGCGCATAGATCAGCGGGAACATCCAGATCAGCATCGAGGAGGTGCAAAGCACGGTCCAGTAGCCGATCACCGGTTTCAGGAGCGGCGTGACGATCTCGATAAGCAGCCGCCAGAACCCGGCGCCGTCGAGCCGCGCTGCCTCGATCACCTCATCGGGGACGGTCGACAGTCCCGAGAGATAGGTGAGGACGCCGAGCCCGAAAAAGCTCCACAGCGCCACCGAGGTCAGGGAGAACAACGCACTGGTCGCCCCGTTCAGCCACTCGATGGCGAACGGCGCAAGGCCGATGAAGATCAGGAAGGCGTTGAGCGGCCCATCGGGGGCGAGGATCTGCCGGAACATGATGCCGACCACGATCGGTGCGATCATGTAGGGCAGGAAATAGATGGCCCGGAACGCCTTCCAGCCGGGCGAGCGCTGGAAGATCAGCAGCGCCAGCACCAGCGGCAGGAAGATCCACACCGGCAACGTCACGAACACCAGAGCCGCGTTCCTGAACGAGGTGGCGAACACCGGGTCCTTGAACATCGAGGCGTAGTTGGCAAACCAGGCGAACTTCGGCTCTTCAAAACCGCGCGTCTGGTAGAGGCTGAGGATGAAGGCGCGGACCAGCGGTACCAGCTTGAAGATCACCGCCAGCGCCACGCCCGGCACCACCAGCGCAATGCCAAGGATCAGCTCGGGCCGCATCCGCCGTTTCTTGCGGGTCAGGCCGCTGCTCAATGACTGGTCGATCTGGGTCATGGGTTGTCCGGATGGTCGATGCGGCACCGCAGCCGATGGTCCGGTGCGGGAAGAGCACCCCCACCCCTGCCCCCTCCCCGCAAGGGGGAGGGAGACGCTCGCACCGGCGTCAGTGTTTTTGGTCTCCTCCCCCCTTGCGGGGGAGGGACAGGGTGGGGGGTGCTCTTTCCGAGCCGAACCGTCCCCCCTACTGCGCCTTGCTCGGGCTCTCCTCGAGCGCGGTCTGCATCTGCGCGGTCCAGTCGGCCACCGTGATGGTGCCCAGCGTCACTTCCTGCCAGCCGCGGGCCAGGGCGTCGGCTTCTTGGCCGGAGAGCAGCACGCCGACATGCAGGGTCGGCGTCTTGATGATCTCCTGGATCTGCGCCAGCGCCTGCGACTTCGGCAGCGCGTTCGGATCGACATTCTTGTTGAGCGAGATGCCGCCAGCGACGCTGGCGAGGAGGTTGGCGTTCTCGACCCCGGCGACGAACTTCACGAACTTGAAGCCCGCTTCCTGCTTGGTGCTCCACGGCGTCACGCCGAACACCGAGCTTTCGGTGCCGCTGAAGCTGTGCGCCAAGGGCGCATCGGCCACCAGCACCGGCCAGTTCATCGCCCCGACATTCTCATCGCCCAAAGCCGCTCCGAACGCCGCCCAGTTCACCGCGTCGGCGATGATGGTCGAGGCAAACGCCGCATTGCCGCTCTGGAAGATGTCGGCGCCGTCGGGCAGCATCGAGATCGAGGGCGAACTCGAGTTGATCCAGCCACGCGTCGTGCCGATCGAGGCCATGGCTTCGAGGATCGAGACCATCTTGGGGTCGGTCCACGGCATCTTGCCCACCATGATGGCGCGCATGTCGTCTTCGGTGAGGAAGTTGCGGGCGACTTCCGGGAAGTTCCAATAGGCCGGGAACACCCCGGTCATGCCGTGCGCGAGGCAGGTCTTGCCGATCGCCGTCACCGCCTTGCAGGCGGCATCCATCTCGTCCCAGGTCTTGGGCGGGTTGGCCGCGTCCAGCCCGGCTTCGGTGAGCACCGCCTTGTTGTAGTACATCACGTTGCCCTGGTAGCCGAACGGCAGACCGTAGCAGGGCTGGGTGGTGTCGTAGTTGAGGCAGCCGCCCGAATAGGTGATGAGGTCACCAGCCGCGGCGAGCACGTCCTCGGGCAGCTGCACATAGGCGCTGCGCCGATCGAACAGCTCGAGGCCAGCATTGTTCTCCATCACATCGGGACCGCTCTTGGTCGCGATGTATGGGCCCTGGACGCTCGGATAGCGGTCGAACGGCACGGTCTCGAGTTCGACCTTCACATCCGGATTGGCCTTCTCGAACGCGGCGACCAGCTGCGTCCAGTACTCCGGCCCGCCCGGCTGCCAGTTGAGCACGCGGATGGTGGTGACGTCCTGTGCCAGTGCCGGCGCCAGCATGGCGGTGAGCGCCACCGCGCCGGCGGCAATACGCCAAGCCTGCTTCGAAACAACTCTCATCTGAAATCCCTTCCTCTGATGCCCGGCGCCGGCTGAGGCCGTGGCGCCGTTGTCCCCTGTCGACACACCCCTCGGACGCGCATCTCCACATCCCGTGTCAGTGCCCTGACGCTAGCACGACAAGTTTCCAATATGAAAGTGTAATTTCTTATACAAAAGCCTGCGTGGTTGAGGAGCCGGTGCGGGCTGACCCCCACCCCTGCCCCCTCCCCCTAAGAATGGGGAGGGAGACCCTCACACTGATATCGGGGCTGGCGTCTCCCTCCCCTGTTTGAGGGGGAGGGGACAGGGGTGGGGGTCAGCCCGCGCCGGCTTCGCGTTCTTCGCCCAACGCGTGCCCGCGCCGGCCTCACGTTCTCCACCAGCCCTCACACCCCCTCCGGCACCACCCCACCCTGCCGGCTCGATTTCAGCGCCGCATCGACCAGCGCCATGGTCCGGATCGAGTCATGCACATCGGTGTCGAGCACGGGGTCCTCCCCGGCGACGAAGCGCTGCAGGTTCGCCATGACGAAGCCGAAGGCGTCGGGCACGCGCTCGCCGCCGACCAGCGGCACCGTCGTCCACGGCACACCGGCGATGGTCATTTCCAGCGTCTCGGGCACCGGCTTCACATAGTTGATCAGGTACCCGACAGTGAGGTGCGCACAGCCCGCCGTACCCTCGACCCGGATCGTCGCTTCGATATGCTCGGGGCCGTAATTATAGGTGTGGTTGAGCGACAGCGCGCAGCGCACCCGGTCGCCATAGTCGAGGATGATTGAGGAGCGCGCATCGGCCAGCGTCGGGTAGCGCGGGTGCTTCACCGCCTTGGCATAGACGCTCTCCGGCTCACCCAGCAGCGAGCGGATCCAGTCTAGATAGTGGATCGAGTGCAGCGGGATCTCCACTGCATCGAGATGCGGAATGAAGCTCCACAATTCCCACGGCATATAGACCGCGAGCCGCACCTCGACCTCGACGATCTCGCCGAGCAGCCCTTTGCGTGCTGCATCGCGGATCGCCAGCATCGAGGGGGTGTAGCGCAGCTGGAAGTTGGTCGCGGCGGTAATGGAGCGCTGGTTGATCGCCGCAACGATTTTGCGTGCCGTGGCGAGATCGGGGCCCACCGGCTTCTGCATCAGGGCCGCGCTGTTGGCCGGCAGCCGCTCGACCGTACCGAGCAGCGCTGCAGGCGGCAGCGCCAGGTCGAAGATCCCGTCGGTGCCGCAGGCGGCGATCGCCGCCTCGAGCGTCGGGTGCACCACCTCGACGCCGAAGTCATTGGCCAGGGCCTTGGCCGTCTGCTGGTTCACGTCGAAAATGCCGGCCACCGGCAGGCCCATCTTGCGGTAGGCCGGCAGGTGCCCGTCGCGCACGATGCCGCCGGCGCCGATGATGGTGATCGGCCGGGGCTGGCTCGGCATCGGCCAGACCTGCTGCAGGTTGGCGAGGTCGGCGGGAAGCGTCGTCGAGGTCATGAGGTCTCCATCACGCGCTCGCTTTCAGCGCCCCGGGCGAGGCATGGTTCGAACGCGTCAATTATCACTGGCGATAGTTGATGTTGATATTTGATAGGAGCGCTGCTTAACTCTGTCAAGGATTGCCGGCATGCTCCGGCACCCCGCAGCGACCACCACGAGGAGGATTTCCGGCAATGGCCATCGACGGCGAAAGCAATCACCCACACGCAGCGCGGCGCCTGCGCGAGAGCTTCGGCGACAAGCTGCCGAAGGTGCGCCTGCAGCTCGATCCGGCGCTGGCCGAGGGTGAATTCGCCATCGTGGCAAAGGATGGCACCCTCGACGTGCGCGGTGGCCCGTTCTCCGGCGTCATCTATGGCGTCGAGGAAATCATCCAGCGTTCCGCCGGCAGGCTCGATCTCGCCGCCTGGGCCGAGCCAGTCACCGGCAAGCCCGGCCTCGCCTACCGCACCTTCTGGACCTGGGATCACTCCACCAACTGGGAGCTGTCGCAGATCGGCCAGCAGGAGATCGGCGTCTTCAACCCGTTCCAGAAGCCGCCCGGCGGCTTCCTTGCCGATTACAAGCGGCTGGTGGATTTCTGCTCGATCAACCGTATCGGCGGCATCACCGTCTATGGCTTTCTGCGCGACAGCCATGGCGGCATCGAAGCGGCCAAGGAGCTCTGCCGCTACGGCAACGAGCGCGGCGTGCGCATCATCCCCGGCATCGCCATCGGCGCCTATGGCGGGGTCTATTGGGAGGGTAAGCACAAGTACAACCTCTCGACCTGGCTGAAGGCCAACCCGCAGCATGCGGCCAAGATGGAGAAGGATGTCGGCTTCCAGATCGCCGACCTCGCCTTCCCGCTCAACTTCCCGCACTCCGATTACACCGTCAGCGCCTGCCCCAGCGCCCCCGAGGTGATCGACTGGATGGAAGAGGCGGTGAGCTGGCTGGCCGAGACGTTCGAGATCGGCGGCATCAATATCGAAAGCGGCGACTATGGCGTCTGCGGCTGCGAACGCTGCGTCGCCCGCCGCGCCAACGATGCCGAGGCGGCGCGCCGCAAGGACGACCATGGCGATTCCTGGTCGCATACCGACATGGCCGAGAATTTTCCGCGGCTCTATCGCGCCGCCAAGGCCAAACGCCCCGACCTCTGGATCTACTGCGAAATGCAGTGGGACAACCTGCTCGATCCCGTCGCGACTGAGGCGCAGCACCGGCTGCCCAAAGGCGCCATCTACCAGCACACCGCCAACCGCAGCTTCTGGAAGCGGCTGAGGACTGAGCTTCCGACCGACTATGTCGCAAGCCTCCCCACCCAGCCCAACGTGCTGCGCTGCCAGTTCGCCTGCCAGTGGAACGGCGACGAGCGCACCGAGCGCTATGCCTTCAATGCGAAAACCTTCGCCGACATGTCGGTCCGCGGCCGCGAGCTCGGCATGGAAGGCCTCACCGTCTGGGGCGAGCCATCGGACTACTTCGCCACGGTCGAATTGAGCTACCTCGCCTTCTCGCGCTTCGGTTGGGATCCGACGCTGGGCTGGGACGCTTTCGTTGCAAATGACCTGGCGCCACGACTCGGCGGCCAGCAGCAGGCCGAGCGCTTCATCGCCATCGCCGAGGAAGTCGATGCGCACCAGACGCTGCCGGTGGCACGGCTGGAAGAATTGCAGGGCGAAGCCTTGCGGATCATGGCATTGCTTACCGGGGAGCCGGCCCGCCGCTGGCTGACGCTGGGCGAGCAGATCAGCCGCCGCCGCTATATGGGACGCTGACCACCACGATGCGCGACGCTAATGGACTTTATGCCGGGCCGATCATCGACCCGCACCACCACCTGTTCGACCGTTCGCTCGACAAGCACCCGTGGCTGCGCGGCGCCACCGGCGTACTAGCTGAGAGTTGTCTGCCGGCCGACTACCTGCGCGACACCGCCGGCTACAACATCGTCGGCACCGTGCATGTCGAGGCTGGCTGGCAGCCGGGCGAACCCTTCGCCGAGCTGGCCTGGCTCGATGCGCTCGAAAAACCCGACTGGATGGCGCGCCGCTATGTCGGCAACGCCATCCTCGATGCGCCTCAGACGCCGGAGATCCTCGAGCGCTATGCCGAACACGGCAAGGTCGTTGGCATCAGGGACATTCTCAGCTGGCATCCTGATCCCTCGCGCTCGTTCTCGAGGGAGCGTCACCGGATGAGCAGCCCGGCCTGGCGGACGGGCTTGAAGCATCTTGATTCCCTTGGGCTGTCATTCGACCTCATGATCTCGCCCTGGCAGGCCGCCGAAGCGCTGGAGCTGGCCCGCGCCTTCCCGAACCTGCAGTTCATCATCAACCATTGCGGCTCGCCCTTCGATCGCAGCGACGAGGGTATGGCGCATTGGCGGGCTGGTCTCGCGGCCCTTGCGAGCGCTCCCAACGTCGCGCTCAAGGTCTCCGACCTCGTCGCCTACGATCCGCACTGGAGCCTCGACAGCCTCCGCCCGGTCGTGCTCGATTGCCTCGCGGCCTTCGGCACCGAACGCACCATGCTGGCGTCCGACCATCCGGTACTCGGTCTCGCCGCGACCTTCGACCAGGCCTACGGGGCGTTCAGGCAGATCCTCCAGACACTGTCCGACGACGAATCCGAGGCGGTGTTCTGGAAGAATGCCAACCGGCTCTATCGCGTTGGGATGTAACGATATATGTATCTCGTCAGCATTCCGATGAGGTGACGTCCGACAAATGAGCGGTGACGAGCGGCGGCCGCGCGCAACGATCAAGGATGTGGCGAAGGCCGCCGAGGTTTCGCCGATGACGGTATCCAACGTCATCAACGGCCGCACCCAGTTCGTCAGTCCGGCGACCCGCAAGCGGGTCGAGCGCGAGATCGAGCGGCTGGGCTATCGCCGCTCCTCCAATGCGCGCAACCTCAGGGTCGACGAACAGCGCTCGATCGGCATGGTGATCGTCGACGAGTCGCCTGCCTTCCTCGCCGATTTCTTCACCTGCCAGGTGGTGGCGGGGCTCGCCAACGTGCTGAACCATGCCGACTACACCCTGACCATCCAGGGCATGCCGGGCGCCGAACTGGCGCAATCGATGATCATGCGCAATTTCGAGGTTGCCGGCTTCTGCGCCATGATTTCCGGGCCGAAGCCCGAGCGCCTCGCCGCCATCGCGCGACTGGCCGATCTCAACCAGCCGGTGGTGGTGTTCCAGCAGGAACTGCCCGGCGCCGGAGCCGATATCTGCACCGTCCGCCAGGACGATCGGGGCGGCGGCCGGCTGATCGGCGATCACCTCCTCGCCCGTCGGGTCGCCGATATCCTGGTGGTGATCCCGCGCCAGCCCTGGCCCGCGGTCGAGAACCGCATCGCCGGCATCCGCGACAGCATCGCCATGGCCGGCAGCACCGCGGCGGTCACCGTGCTCGAGGCGGCCAGCGAGTCGTTCGCCGACGTGCAGGCGGCGGTCGCCGCCCATCTCGACAGTCACCCCCTGCCCGGCGCGCTGGTCGGCGCCAACGATCCGGTGGCGACTGCCGCCATGCTGCTGCTCACCGACCGCGGCGTGCGCGTGCCCGAGGACGTGAGGGTGGTCGGCTTCAACGGCTTCGAAGCGCACCGCTACGCCCGACCACACATGACCACGGTGATCTCGCCGGCCTACGCCGTCGGCGAACGCGCTGGCGAAGCCATGCTGGCCCGGCTCAAATCCGGCAAGTTCGCCCAGCCCGACCACGTGCTGCCAGTGGTGTTCGATCCGGGGTTTACGACGTAAGGCGCTAAGCGCTGAACACACAAGCCAGGGGGCGCGGCTAAGCGCGACGCCCACAGTCGGCGCACCCTCTCCCGCTTGCGGGGGAGGGGGGACCAGCCGAAAGGCTGGTGGGAGGGGGGTGCCACAAACTCTGGCCTCTGCCCCGGCCGCTTACGATCAGTGCGTGGGGCTCCCCCCTCCCACCACGCTTTCGCGTGGCCCCCCTCCCCCGTAAACGGGAGAGGGAATCCCGACTGCTCTTTTCACCGATCGTTACACCTCCCTCCACCGCCATGTTGACGACCCTCACAACCCCGCTTGACTCGCTTCATACATTTAACGTTACATGTATCAACATGTGCCGCTGCGCCGACTGCCGCGGTCAACCTCGTAGAAAGGGCGTACCCCCGTGACTTCCGCGTTTACCCCGCGCCAGAATCCACCGCTGCCGGAGGGCTGGCAGCAGCTCTACTCCGCCGTACTGAGCGACGCGCTCGATGCCATCGGCATCTGGAACCAGGCCATGTCGCCCCGGATTCGCCCGCTCGACGAGAGCCTCAAGCTCTGCGGCCGGGCCCGTACCGGCCAGTACATGGAAGTGCCGTTCGTCGCCGAGGGGTCGAACCCCTATGAGCTCGAGATCGCCATCGTCGACGATCTGAAGCCGGGCGACGTCGCGGTGTTCTCCTGCGGCGGCTCCTCGCGCATCGCGCCCTGGGGGAGTCTGCTCTCCACCGCCACCCATGCCCGGGGCGCCGCCGGTTGCGTCACCGACGGTTTCGTCCGCGATATCCTGGGGATCCGCGAGCTGGCGCTGCCGGTGTTCCACGCCGGTATCGCGCCGCTCGATTCCAAGGGCCGCGGCCAGATCCAGGCCGTCGATGTGCCTGTCATCGTCGATGGCGTGCGGGTCGAGCCGGGCGACCTGGTGTTCGGCGATGCCGACGGCGTCGTCGTCGTACCGCAGGCAGTGGAAGCCGAAGTGCTGAAGCGCGCCTTCGACAAGGTCAATGGCGAGCATCACTCGATGAACGAGCTGCGCGCCGGCGGCTATCTGCGCGACGTCTACGCCAGGTACGGGGTGCTCTGATGTCGGCAGGAGCACACGTTACTCCCACACGCCCAAATCCGGTGGCGGGCTTCTTCAAGATCGAAGGCACCGCCACCGCCCTGGTCTTCCTGGTGCTGATCGTGCTGTTCATGATCACCGCACCGCGCGCCTTCCTCGGCTACCGCGTCTACATGAGCTTCATGGCCTCGGTGCCGCCGCCGCTGATCATCGCGCTCGGCCTGACCCTGGTGGCGACCGCCGGCGAGATGGATCTGAGTTTCCCCTCCGTCGTCGCCTTTGCCAGCTACGTCTTCGGCTTCCTGTTCCAGCAATACGACATGACCTGGCTGGCGCTGCTGGCGGCGCTCGCCGTCGGCACGGCGATGGGCTTCGTCAACGGCCTCGTCGTCACCAAGCTCGGCATCCCCTCGATGATCGCCACCCTGGCCATGATGTTCCTGTGGGGAGGCCTGTTGACCGTGATGTCGAACGGCGTCTCGATCGCCATTCCCGACATCCAGCAGACGCTCCTCAACACCATCATGGTGGGGCGGATCGGCGGCATCTTCCCGGCGCAGATGCTGTGGGCGATCGCGCTGTCGGTGTTCATCTGGCACCTGCTCAACCGGCACCGCTTCGGCGAGAACATCCTGTTCATCGGCGACAGCCTGAAGGTCGCCAAGGTGGTCGGCATCCAGATCGATCGCGAGAAGATCAAGCTGTTCACCCTGATGGGGCTGCTCTCCGGGCTGGCCGGCGTCTTCCTCACCGTCGAGACCACCACCTACTTCAACCAGCAGGGCGCCGGATACCTGCTCACCGTGATCGCCGCGGTGTTCATCGGCGGCACCTCGATCTTCGGCGGCTCCGGCAAGGTCGCCGGCACGGTCTTCGCCTCGCTGATCGTCGCCGTCATCGAAGCCGGCCTCGTCGCCAGCGGCGTGCAGGGCTTCTGGACCCGCTTCTACATCGGTCTCGTCTTCATCATCTCCGTGGTGATGAACACCGCCATCGAGGACCCCGACAAGGTGCCTCTGATCAAGTCGCTGCGTTCGCGCATGCGGCAGTAATGCCCTCGGCCGGGGCGAGGGTACTGCCCCCGGTCAGGGATGGAAATTAAGGGAAAAAGGGAACAATCGTGAAATCACTGCTCAAGGGCCTTCTTGGCCTTGCCATCGGCGCTGCTGTCCTCGCCGCCCCGCTTGCCGCCACCGCCCAGGATGCGGTCGACAGCGGCCTCACCATGTACTTCCAGATGGGCGGCAATCCTGGCGACACCGCCTCGCTGGCGCGCGAACTGGGGGCGCGTGAAGCGGCTCGCGTGCTCAAGGTCAACCTGATCGAACAGCACTCCGGCTGGGATCCGCAGAAAATGCTGACCCAGGCCAACGAAGCCCTCGCCGGCGCACCCGACGCCATTGCCGTGATGGGCCATCCCGGCGTCGACGCGATGAAGCCGTTCCTCGACAAGGCCAAGGCCGAGGGCATCGTGGTGATCGCCACCGACACCAACCTGCCCGGCACCGGGATCAACTATTTCGGCGCCGACAGCTACGGCGCCGGCCGCAACCTCGCCAGCATGGCGATCGCCGATGGCGGGCTGAAGGCCGGTGACAAGGCCCTGGTCTATGGCGCCTTCATCGAGGGCGCCGCCGGCGCCATCACCGCCAAGGGCACGGTCGAGCAACTGACCGAAGCCGGCATCGCCGTCGACACCCTGCAGTGGTCGCAGGAGCAGGTCGCCGACCCGTCCCTGTCCGTGCCGGTGCTCGTCGCCTATCTCGAGAGCAACCCCGACACCAAGGCGATCCTGGTGCCCGGCCATGGCGGCGTGACCGCCGTGCTGGCCAAGGTGCTGCAGGATGCCGGCAAGCAGCCGGGCGAGGTCGTGGCCGCCGGCTTCGACATCTCGGTCGGCTCGATCCAGGGCGTGCGTGACGGCTACATCACCGCCGTGCTCGATCAGCAGCCCTACCTGCAGGGCTTCTACGGCGTCCTCTCGGCGGTGCTGCAGAAGAAGTACGGCCTGGGTGGCGTGGCCATGTTCACCTCCACCGGTTCGATGACCAAGGCCAATGTCGACCTGCTGGAAGCCCTGGTGAAAACCGGCATCCGCTAAGCAGCGGTGGCGCCGTTGCTGACCCGGCGGCGCCACTCCCCTACTCCAGTGCATGGGACCCAACATGACATCCACCCCGATCGTCCGGCTCGAGAACGTTCGCAAGCAATACGGCAAGGTCGTCAGCCTCAAGAACGTCACGCTCGAGATCGGCGCCAACGAGATCGTCGGGCTGATCGGCGATAACGGCGCCGGCAAATCGACCCTGATCAAGGTGCTGACAGGCGTGGAGCAGCCCTCGAGCGGCACCATCTATGTGCGCGGCCAGAAGATCGATGCGGCGAGCTATTCGGTGAAGGAAGCGCACAAGCTCAAGATCGAGACCGTCTATCAGGACTCCTCCTTGGGCGAGAAGCAGCCGCTATGGCGCAACTTCTTCGTCGGCCGGCCGCTCACCAACCGCTTCGGCTTCATCGACGTGAAGGCCGAAAAGCGCGTCGCCAACGAGATCATGCGCTCGACCATCGGCTTTCGCGGCGTCGGCATCGATGTCGATACCCCGGTGAGCCGGCTGTCGGGCGGCGAGCGCCAGGGCGTCGCCATCGGCCGCGCCATGCACTTCGACAGCGACCTGATCGTGCTCGACGAGCCCACGGTGGCGCTGGCCCTCAAGGAAGTGAACAAGGTGCTGGATTTCATCCGCTCGATCAAAGCCGGCGGCCGCAGCTGCATCTATATCGAGCACAACATCCACCACGTGCACGAGGTCTGCGACCGCCTGGTGGTGCTCGACCGCGGCGAAATCGCCCTCGACGCCCCGACCTCGTCGCTGACCTACACCGAGCTCACCGACTTCCTGATGTCGCTGCACAAGCCGGGGGCTGCGGCAGCAAACTAGTGTACTCACCAGTTGGACCGCACCCTCACCGATGAGGTGGGAGCGCTATGTGACAGCCTTCGTCTCCTCTCCCCTGAGGGGAGAGGGTAGTGCAGCTAGGACCGTAGGGTCCGTAGCGGAACTTGGGTGAGGGGTTCAGCTTCTCAGCGAGCGTGAGTTGCGCCGCTTCACCCCTCAACCGGCGCTTCGCGCCACCTCCGGGCGAGGGCTACGCCCTCGTCCCGCGACCCCTCAGGGGAGAAGGGACGGAGCAGCCGGCGTCGGGAGCTTCTGCCCCTACTCCTTGAACAACAATTCCTTGTCGTTCGAGTATTTCACCAGCAGCGGCACGCTGGCGCCGCCGATGGCCGGGCCGAGATGCCCGAACGTTCCCTCGAGCACCGAGAAGGGCTCGGGCCGCTCGCCCAGCGCCCGGGCGAGGCGCCGGCGCGTCGCCTTGGCAATCTCCTTGCGCACCCCCGCCGGCATGGCGCCATCGATCACCAGGTTGTCGACGTCGAGCAGCGCGGCGGCGCCCTGCGCCACGTAGGCGAGGCCCTCGGCCACCTGCTCGATCCATTCGGCGACGGCGCCGCCGAGCTCGCCCCAATCCTCGGGCGACGACCACAGCCGCTCGGCCGCTGCGGCATCGAGCTTGCCGGCAAGGCTGACCAGCGAGGCCACCTGCAGCAATGGCTCCGCCCTGCCCCCACCTGGCACCGGAATGTTGCCCAGCGCCCCCGCCAGCTTGTTGCGACCCGGAAACAGGTGATGGTCGAGCACCAGCCCGCCACCGATGAAGTGGCCGACATAGGCATAGAGGAAGTCGGCCCGGCCGACGCCGGTGCCGAACATCAGTTCGGCCCCCGCCGCCACCAGCGCATCGTGGAACAGGTAGACCGGCCAGTCGAACACCCGGTCGAGTTCGGCGCGGATATCGATGCGTTTCCAGCCATCGAGCCGCCGCGACGCCTCGCTGTCATCGTTCCAGTTCCACTGGTGGAAGGGCGAGGCGATGCCGAGCCCGGCAATGCGCTCGGCAGCAATCCCCTTGCGCTTGCTCATCCGCGCGATTGCCGCCTTGGCGAAGCTCATCACCTCGTCCGGGGTCGGCGTGTCGAACGCCAGGCGCTCGAAGGCGATCACCTCGCCGACGAAATTGACCAGCGCCACATCGGCGCTGCGATGATCGATCTTCAGCCCGAACGCATAGGCCGCTTCCGGATTGAGCGCATAGGGCACCGAAGGCTGCCCGAGCCGCCCGCGCAGTGGCTCGCGCCTGAGCAGCAACCCGCTGTCGGCGGCGCGGTTGACGATGGTGGTAATGGTCTGCGGCGCCAGCCCGGTGAGCCGCGTCAGGTCGGCCTTGGACAGCTGGCCATGCCGGCGCACCAGCGAGACGATCAGCCGCTCGTTGTAGATGCGGGTCTCGGCCTGGGTGGTGCCGCCGCTCCGCCCATCCGGAACCTTCTCGACGCTGTAGAAACTGCTGCCGGTCAAACTCTTGCCAAGCCCCGTAGGTCGGGCAGCGTCCGCCATCCGACGCGGGATGCCTAGCAACGCGACGGTGTCGAAGCAACCACTAATTACCTCCACTGGAAAGATATGGTTGCCGTTGGCACGTCGTGCTAAGGCTCTGGCAGTCACGAGGAGGAGCGTCGTGCCACCGGTTCGCACCATACTGTGTTTTGGAGATTCCAACACCTACGGCGCCGTTCCGACGCTGACCCGTGGCGGCGGCCACCGCTTCGCCCCCGATCGGCGCTGGCCCGGCGTCATGCGTCGCCAGCTCGGCAGCGGCTGGGAAGTGATCGAGGAAGGCCACCCCAGCCGCACCACCGTGCGCGACGATCCGATCGAAGGCAGCCACAAGAACGGGCTCAAGGCGCTGCCGATCCTGCTCGAGTCGCACATGCCGATCGACCTGGTGATCCTGATGCTGGGCACCAATGACCTGAAGCATCGCTTCGCCTCGACCGCCAGCGACATCGCTGATTCCATTGAGATTCTGGTGCGGACCATCCAGCGCAGCGAAGCCGGCCCGGCCGGCGCGGAGCCCGCGCTGATCGTCGTTGCCCCGGCCCCGATGCAGGAGGTCGATCGCTTCGCCGACATGTTCCTGGGCGGCGCCCAGAAATCGCTGCAGCTGGCCGGCTTCATCCGCGACGTCGCCAAACGCACCGGCGCCAGTTTTGTCGACGCCGGCACCCTGGTCGAATCGAGCAGCGTCGACGGCATCCATCTCGACAGCGATGCGCATCGCATCCTCGGGCTCGAACTCGCCCGCGTGGTCCACTCGCTGATGGAGCGGTAGCCCCCTCACCTGATCGAATAATTACTTCCACTGGAAAAAGTCTTTGACTCGCGCTGGGGCCGGTGACTTATTGGCGAGGTGGAATGAGGAGGACCGCGACAAGGCTCGGGAGAAGCCGGCGCGGGGCCACGACAGTCAGACCTGACAGAGGGAGGTTTCCATGCACATCAACCGCAACACCACAGGCGCGCCCTGGCGTGGCCGGACGCTGGCAGCGCTCCTGGCGCTCGGCCTCCTGGCCGGCAGCACGGCGCTATCGACCGCCCAGGATGGCCCGCCGGGCATCACCACGCCCACCGCCTTCGCGCCGTTCGATCCGAACGCTCCCGCCTGCAGCGCCCCTCCGGGGCTCAGCAAGGTGCTGGCCTTTGCCCAGGACAACGAACGTGAATTCATGCAGGGCGTCGACCACGGCCTCGCCGCGGCCGCGAAGGATCGTGGGCTGGAATATCGCCGCGCCGTCGCCAATAACGATGCCGCCAAGATGGTCGAGCAGGTGCAGCTGTTCCTCGCCGGCAAGGTCGGTGGCGTGGTCGCCGCGCCGGTCGATCCGGCCTCGCTGAGCCACAGTCTGCAGGAAATCATGTGGGCCGGCGGCTATGTCGGCACCATCGTGCCGCCGCCCGCCACCTCGCTGCTGAATGCGCCGCAATACGCCACCGGCAAGGCGCTGACCGACGCGGCGGTCGCGTACATCAACGACAAGCTCGGCGGCAAGGCCAACGTGGTGCTGCTGACGCAGGACCAGATCGAGTTCCTCGCGCCCCGCTTCGCCGCGATGCGCGATGGGTTGAAGGCCCTGCCCGGCGTCACCATCGTCGCCGACATCACCCCCAACCCGGTGAACAAGGAAGGCGGCTTCGCCACCATGAGCACCATCCTCCAGGCGCACCCGGACGTCGACGTGGTGCTGGGCGCCGATACCGTGGTGCTGGGCGCGCTGGCGGCGCTGGAAGCGGCCGGCAAGGCCCGCCCGGACCAATTCCTCGGCGGCATCGACGGCGAACCGGAGGCGGTGGCGGCGATCAAGAAGCCCGACAGCCCCTACAAGGCCTCGATCTCGCTGTCCTCCCCGGTCTTCGGCTATGCCATGGGCCAGCATGTGGCCGACTGGCTGGAGGGCAAGTCGATCCCGCAGGCGATGGACATCCTGCCCAGCGCCCTGACCGAGGCGAACCTCGCCCAGTACGAGGCCGATCTCGCCGATCCGGCCACCGTCTATGCCGACCCGGCCCGCCGCGACGCCTATCTCAGGATGTACGGCAACATCTGTTACGACACCCGCGACCAGTACGTGAACTTCCCCTGGTCGTCCGAGGCGAAGCTCTAGGCCCGAGCTGGCATACGCACTGACCTCCCGTGCGCCCCAGCGCACGTTTCTGCGGCCAGTCCGGCGCAAGTCGGGCTGGCCGGCTTTCTGCAACAGGGCGATAACAGCATGACCACGGACGATCTCGGCACGGAGCGGCTGGCGATGACCGCGCAACCGAACTGGCTCTCATCCCTCTTGCCCGGCACCAAGGCGCCCGGCGAGGCGTCGGGCCGCATCGGGCTGGCGCTGGTGGCGGTGGCGCTTGTCGTGCTGTTCTCGCTGCTCAACCAGTCGTTCTTCGCCGCCGAGAATTTCATCGTCATCGGGGTCAACTCCACCTCGGTGCTGATTGCCGTGCTCGGCACCTCGGCGCTGCTGATCGCCGGCTATGTCGACCTCTCCATCGGCAGCATGATGGCGCTGATCGGCATCATCGTCGCCAAGGTCGCGGTGGCGACGCAGGATCCGATCCTCGCCGCCGGCACCGGCCTGGGGCTCGGCTTCCTGCTCGGGCTGTTGAACGGCATCCTGGTGCGTCGGCTTTCCATCTCGCCGCTGATCGTCACCCTGGCGATGCTGGCGCTCTATGGCGGCCTCGCCTTCGTGGTCAGCAGCACCGCGGTCTACGGTTTTCCGGAAGCGCTGCTGGAGCTCGGCCGCGGCAAGCTGTTCGGCGTGCAGTACACCGTGCTGATCGCCATCGCCGTGTTCATCGTCGGCGCCTTCATCCTCACCCGTACCGTCACCGGGCTGCGCATCTACGCCATCGGTGGCGATCCGCGCGCCGCCGAGCTCTGCGGCGTGCCGGTGGGCAGGATGATCGTCGGGCTCTACGCCGCCAACGGGCTGCTGATCGGGCTGGTGGCGGTGCTGGTCGCCGGACGGCTCGGCAGCATCACCCCGACGATCGGCGCCCGCTTCGAGCTCGACGTGCTGACCGCCGCCATCCTCGGCGGCGTCGCCTTTTCCGGCGGCGCCGGCCGGCCGTTGGGCATTGCCATCGGCGTCGCCACCATCGGCATCCTCAATGCCGGCCTGATCTTTGTCGGGCTGCAATCCTGGTGGCAGTCGATCGCCGTCGGCGGCATGCTGCTCCTGGCATTGGTCGCCGACCAGACCGCAACGGCGCTGCGGCTGAAGCGGGCCAGGAGCGCGCCGGCAACGCTTCGTGCAGCTGAGGCACCGACGGCAGCCGAACCACTCGCGGACACTCCTGCCGCCCGGGCACAACAGCTCGAGCCGGCCTTCGCCGTCGCCGGGGCGCGAAAATCCTATGGCGCGCTGACCGCGCTCGAACAAGCGTCGTTCAGCGTCGGCAAGGGCGAGATCGTCTGCCTGCTCGGCGACAACGGCGCCGGCAAATCAACGCTGGTCAAGATCATCTCGGGCGCCATCCGCCCCGACGCCGGCAGCATGCACCTCGAGGGCCATCAGGTGCATTTCCGCAGCCCGCATGAGGCGCGCCAGGCCGGGCTCGAGACGGTCTATCAGGATCTGGCGCTCTGCCCCAATCTCAGTATCTCGCACAACATGATGCTGGGCCGCGAGCAGACCCGCCGCTGGCTCGGCTTCATTCCGGTGCGCGACGACCGCCAGGCTGCCGAACAGTGCCGCGCCCGACTGTCGGCTCTCGGGGTGACGCTGCGCGACGAAAACGTGCTGGTGCGGGCGCTGTCGGGTGGGCAACGGCAATCCATCGCCATCGCCCGCGCCCTCGGCCAGCACGTCAAGCTGATCTGCCTGGACGAGCCGACCGCGGCGCTCGGCGTCAAGCAGACGGCGCAGGTCATCGACCTCATCCGCTCGATCGCAGCGCGCGGCACCGGGGTGATCCTCGTCACCCACGATCTCTCGACCGTCCGCGCTCTCGCCGACCGCATCGTCGTCCTGAGCCTCGGCCGCGTCGTCTATGACGGCCCGGCCCGCCACCTCAGCGCCGATCAGCTCTGGGGCCTGATGGCCGGCAGGGTGCCGGAGATGGCTGGCTGAGTACCACCCGCCGGACTTGCGGTCGGCGGCCCTCTCCCGCAAGCGGGAGAGGGGGGACCAGCCGAAAGGCTGGTGGGAGAGGGAGGCCACAAACACTGGCCCTGCCCCATCCGCTTACGATCAGTGCGTGGGGCTCCCCCCGCCCACCACGCTTTCGCGTGGTCCCCCCTCCCCCGTAAACGAGAGAGGGAATCCCGACTGCCGACTTCGCGTTCCACATCGCCGAACGCCTCCTCGGTCGCGCCTACAATAATTCAATAACTTCATGATCTTAACTCGCGACCCGACCTAAGTTGTAGCCGCAGGTCGGTTGACTCGACCCGGATCAAGGCGTTCACTATTGGAACGTCGCATTCCACCCATGGAACAAAAATCGGGGGATGCGGCTCCGAGGAGAGGGAGGCCGGTCAAGCGGCAAGCCGTTCGGGTTTGGGCACGCACCTGCGACAGCCGGGGCGTGAACGCCGGAGGTTTGCCTGCCATCCGGTAGGGCGAAGCGTGCACACGCTGTTCGAGCGATGGATCGACGACGACGCGCCGTGCCGGAGCGCGGGGCGCTAGATGTCGAGCATCAAGCGCGCCATCCAGGTTCTCGACCTGCTCGCCCGCAAGGGTGGGCTCGGAGCGCGCGCCGTGGCCCAGCAACTCAGCCTGCCCGTGGGCTCGGTGCATCGGCTGCTGATCGACCTGAGCGACGAGGGCGTGGTCGAGCGCAACGCCGAGGGCGGCTGGCAGCTCTCCTACCGGCTGCTGGCGATCACCGACCTGCAGCTCGATGGCGTGGCCTTTCCGCGGCTGGCCCGGCCATTCTGTGAATCCATTGCCGAGAAGACCCGCGAGACGGTGAACGTCAACGTGCTCAGCGGCGAAGGCTGCGTCTGCATCGACAAGGTGCGCGGCAACGAGGGCATGCAGCTCGACTGGCGCATCGGATCGCGCGGCCCGCTCTATTGCGGCGGCAGCGCCAAGGCGATCCTCGCTTTCCTCGGCGAGGCCGACCAGCAGCGCGTGCTGGATCAGCCGCTCCCCACCTTCACCCGCTACACCATCACCGACCCGACGGAACTGCGCGCCGAGCTCGCCCGCATCAGGAAGCGCGGCTACTCGATCGACAACCAGGAAGTGGTGATCGGGGTGTTCTGCGTCGGCGTGCCGATCGTCGACCGCCTGGGACGGCCGGTCGGCGCCATCTCGATTTCCGGCCCCGCACCCAAGGCGCCCGGCGCGGCGATCCAGCCGCAGGTGGATCTCTTGAACGAAGCCGCGAGCACCGTCAGCCGCCGGCTTGGCTACAGCGGCCAGTGGCCGCCGCAGCAGGCCGGCGAACGGGCGCTGGCCACATCAACAACCTGATTGAGGAACTTACGACGATGCGATCCGCATGGGTGATGAAGCTGAAGCCCGGCCAGGAAGCCGAGTACAAGCGCAAGCACGACGAGATCTGGCCCGAGATGGTCAAGCTGCTGAAGAGCCAGGGCGTCTCCAACTACACCATCTATCGCTACGACCTGCTGCTCTTCGCCTATCTCGAAAAGCCCGACAACGCTCCCAGCCAGACCGAGGGCGTCGATCCGGTGGTGCTCAAGTGGTGGAAGTGGATGGAGCCGCACATGGAGACCCATGAGGACGCGCGGCCGAAAGCCTGGCCGGTCGAACAAGTGTTCCGGCTGGATTGAGGGCAAGATGCTGAAGGTCGTCGATCCGCACATCCACCTGTGGGACCTCTGGACCCGCATCTACCCGCATTTCGAAAAGCCCGGCAAAGGCGGCGCCAATGCCGCCATCTCGCGCAGCTACCTGCTCGAAGAATATCTCGAGGAAGGCGGCGACGAGATCGAGGTCGTCGGCGCGGTGCATGTCGAGGCCTTCCCCACCGATCCGGTGAAGGAATCCGAAACGCTGCAGGCAGTCGCCGATCGCAGCCCCGTGCCGATCGTGCTGGTGGCGCATGGCGACCTCGCATCGCCGGATTTCGGCGCCCTGCTCGACCGCCACACCGCCTTCCCGATCATGCGCGGCATCCGCCAGGTGGTGAACCGGCACGCCGATCCCAAGCTCAACTACATCACCCGCGACCTGATGGATGAGCCCGGCTGGATCGGCGGACTCAAGGAACTCGGCCGCCGCGGCCTGAGCTTCGACCTGCAGCTCTACCCGCACCAGATGACGCAGGCGGCGAGGCTCGCCGGCGAGGCATCGAACACCCAGATCATCCTCAACCACGCCGGCATGTGGGCCGACCGCGACCTCAAGGGCTGGAAGGCCTGGAAAGCCGGGATGCGCGAGCTGGCCGCCCGCCCCAATATCGCAGTCAAGATCAGCGGCCTCGGCATGCTCGACCGCAGCTGGACCACCGAGAGCTTCCGCCCGCTGGTACTGGAGACGCTCGAGATCTTCGGGCCGGAGCGCGCGATGTTCGCCTCGAACTTCCCCGTCGACAAGCTGACCAGCACCTTTCCGACCCTCTGGCAGGCCTTCGACAAGATCACCAGGAGCGCCTCGGAAACCGAGCGCGCCGGGCTGTTCCGGGACAACGCCCGCAAATTCTACCGCATCCCGGGCTGAGCACCGCCCGACCGCAATTTGACGACCAGGAGTTTCCAGTGAAGATCAAGTCTATCGAAGCCTTTGCCATCACCAACCCGATTGCCGGCGGCATTTACGACGAGGGCAAGGACAAGGTGACGGCGCGCCGGCCGCCCTGGACCAAGGATGCCGAAGTGGCGAACCCGATGTCGCGCTACCCGCGCTACAAGGCGCTGCGCTCGAGCTGGAACAACGCCTTCCCGGCGGTCGGCGTCATCGTCACCGCTGACGATGGCTCCTGGGGCTTCGGCGTCACCGGTTATGGCCAGCCCACCATCAGCCTGATCAACGACCATATCGGCCCGTTGCTGCACGAGGAAAACGCGCTCGCCACCGAGAAGCTATGGGACATGATGATGCGCATCACGTCGCCCTATTCCTCCTCGGGCCTCGCTTCCTACGCCATCAGCGGCATTGACCTCGCGCTATGGGACCTGAAGGGCAAGGTGCTGAAGCTGCCCGTCTATGAACTCGCCGGCGGCGCCGCCCGCGACAAGCAGTTCTGCTACGCCACCGGCAACGACACCGACTGGCACATGGAACTGGGCTTCAAGGCCACCAAGCTCGCCTGCCCCTATGGCACCGCCGACGGGCTCGAAGCGCTCGACAAGAACGAGACCTTTGTCGGCAAGGCGCGCGAGCTGATCGGCCCGCATGTCGAGCTGATGCTCGATTGCTGGATGGCCTTCGACGTCGAGTTCGCCGTGCGCCTCGCCCACCGGCTGAAGCCGTTCAACCTCAAATGGATGGAAGACTGCCTGATCCCCGAGGATCACACCTCGCACAAGGCGCTGCGCGAGCGCCTGCCCTGGCAGACGCTGGCCACCGGCGAGCACTGGTACACCCCCTACACCTTCTTCGAGGCGGCGAAGGATCGCGTCGTCGATATCTTCCAGCCCGATATCAACTGGGTCGGCGGCTTCACCGCGGTGCAGAAGATCACTGCCATCGCCGACGCCTCCGGCCTCGAAGTGATCTGCCATGCCGGGATGAACACGCCCTACGGCCAGCACTTCAACTACTCGGCGCCCAACTCGCGCTGGGGCGAATACTTCGTCGGCGGCGCCCCCGGCATCCCGCTCAAGCACACCAACAACTACCCCGGCATGGCCGTCCCCAAGGACGGCTACGTCGTGGTCAGCGACGAACCCGGCTTCGGCCACGGGTTGTCGAAGGACGCCATCGAGAAGATGGCGCTGTGACGGACGCCGCGAGAGGCCGGGGCGGGAGGCCCCGGTTCTCCGCGGCAACGATCAGGCGGCGGGACTTGCGCCCCGCCTCCGAACGACCAGCAAACGGCCGGAACCGGCCAGAGGAGGACCATTATGAACCATAGATCCCTGCGGCAGCATCTGCTCGGCGGCGCCATAGCGCTGCTGGCGGCGCCGCTCCTGGCATCGACCGCCCTTGCCCAGGTGGCCGACATGCCGCGCAACGAAACCCTGGTGCTGACCCCGTGGGGCGACCAGCCGGCGCAGTTCGCCAACACCGAAAACTGGCACCCCTACCTGACCTCGGTCACCCACCAGCGCGACGTGATGCAGATCACCATCAACGAGGCGCTGTTCTACACCAACCTCAATGACGGCAAGCTGATCCCCTGGCAGGCCGAGAGCTTCGAGTATGCGCCCGATTTCATGAGCGCCTCGATCAAGCTGCGCGACGGGGTCGAGTGGTCGGATGGCCAGAAGTTCACCGCCGACGACGTCAAGTTCACCCTCGAGGCGGTGCGCGATGCCCCGCCGGAAGTCGGTGGCTCGGCGGCGTTCAAGGAGTGGATCAAGGACGTCACCGTCGTCGATCCGCTCAACGTCACCATCAACTTCAACAAGGCGGCGCCGCGCTTCGTCCGCGACTTCCTGGCGCTCGGGCACGAGAACCACTACCCGATCCTGCCCAAGCACATCTGGGAAGGCCAGGATATCGCGACCTTCACCAACTACGATCCGGCCAAGGGCTGGCCGGTCGGCACCGGCGCCTACAAGCTGGTTTCGACCACCAACCAGCAGGAAATCTTCGATCGCCGCGATGACTGGTGGGGCGCCAAGGTCGGCTTCCAGGATCTGCCGGCCCCCAAGCGCATCACCCTCGTCCCGGTGTCGAGCGATGACGCCATGGGCCAGTTGCACATCGCCAACCAGATCGATGGCGGCCGGCAGCTCTTGATCGGCACCTTCGAGGCGGCGCGCGCGCAGAACGACAAGCTGAGCTCGTGGAATGCCGAGGGCCCGAACTGGGGCGCTCCCGATGGCTGCGACTACTCGCTGGTGTTCAACCAGATGCGCGAGCCGTGGAACGACGTAAACGTCCGCTACGCCATCAACTACGCCATCGATCGCGCCGCCATCAACGACATCGGCTACGAAGGCGGCCAGAAGCCGGTGACCTTCGCCTTCTCCAACTACATGGCCGGCACCTGGCTCGGCGAGGGCAGCCCGCTCAAGGCCGTGCTCGACAAGTACAACCTCGACAACCCCGACCCGGCCAAGGTCGAGGAGTACATGACCAAGTCGGGCTACTCCAAGGATGCCAATGGCCTGTGGGGCAAGGACGGCAAGCCGCTCACCGTAACGGTGCGCACGCCGGCCTTCATCCAGCCGACGCTGGCCCCCTTGACCCAGCAGCTGAAGAACGCCGGCTTCGATGCGGTGCAGGCTCCGGTGGACGATACCTGGCTGCCCGACATCCAGTCCGGCAACTTCGACACCATGATCTTCGTCCATTGCGGCTCGCTCTCCGAACCGCTGGAGACCCTGCAGCACTACCACTCGAAGTTCGCCCGGCCGCTCGGGGAGAACATCCCGAACGCCATCGCCGCCTCGCGCTACATGAACCCGGAATATGACAAGCTGATCGATGCCATGGACGCCGTTCCGGCCAGCACCGATCCCAACTCCGAGTACATGAAGAACGCCGTCGCGGCCCTCGACATCGCGCTGCGCGACCTGCCGCAGATCGACATGCTCGAGGAATACCACGTGGTGACCTTCAACAACACCTACTGGACCGGCTGGCCGTCGGCGACCGACCCCTACGTTGCCCCGTACACCCCGTGGGAAGCGTTCAACGTGGTCATCCACAACCTGAAGCCGACCGGCGCGCAGTAAGCGCCGAGCCGTGATCAAGCGGATGGCGGCAGAGGCTGCCATCCGCAACCACTCTCCACCAGGACTTTGCCCGTGACACCAAGCGTTGCCCCACCCACCGGGTCATTCCGGCGAAGGCCGGAACCCATCCTGAGATGCGGACTGTCGCACGTGGCTGCGCAGGGCACCCTCTTGCCTTCTCCCACAAGGGGAGAAGGCACTCCCTTCATGGCCGGTGGCTTGGCCGCGCTCGAGGTCCCCCGATGAGCCGCGAACTCGTCCGCTACCTGCTCACCCGTTTCGGCCAGTTGCTGCTGATCGTCTTCGTCGCGGTCAGCATCAACTTCATCATCCCGCGGCTGCTCCCCGGTGACCCGGTGCAGACGGCGCTGGCCCGGCTGCAGGCCACCGGCGGCGCGCAGAATGTCGATATCCAGGCGGTTTCGGCCGCCTACCGCGCCAAGTACGGGCTCGATGCGCCGGTTATCGAGCAGTATTTCAACTACTGGCTCGACCTGTTCCGGCTCGATCTGGGCGTATCGTTCGCCAACTTCCCCGAAAAAGTCTCGACCATGATCGGCAATGCCCTGCCCTGGTCCGTGAGCCTCCTGGCAGTGGCGACGCTCATCGCCTTCGCCACCGGCTCGCTGCTCGGGGCGCGGCTCGCCTGGCCGACGGCCGGACGCGGCATCAAGGCCTTCGTGCCGCTGATGATGATCCTGACTTCGATCCCGTTCTACCTGCTCGCCATCATCCTCATCTACTTCTTCGCCGTGGTGCTGAAGTGGTTCCCGCCGGCCGGCGGCGTCGATACCACCCGCATCATGCGGCTCGACTGGGCCACCACCGAGGATGTGCTGAAGCACGCGTTCCTGCCCTGCCTTGCCATTGTCCTGGGCAATATCGGCTTCTGGGCGCTGGGCATGCGCAGCCAGATGGTGTCGGTTTTGGGCGAGGACTACATCACCTTCGCCGAAGCCAAGGGGCTGCACCCGCGCCGCATCTTCGTCTGGTACGGCATGCGCAACGCGCTGCTGGCGCAGATCACCGCCCTCGCCCTGTCGCTCGGCTCGGTGGTTTCCGGCGCGGTGCTGGTCGAGGTGATCTTCAACTATCCGGGGCTCGGCTCCCTGCTCTACGTCGCCATCCGCGGCCAGGACTACTTCGTCATCCAGGGCGTGGTGCTGATGCTCATCGTCTCGCTCGCGGTGCTGCTGTTCCTCGTCGACCTGATCTACCCCCTGCTTGACCCGAGGATCCGGCGATGAGCTTTCTGACTTCCCTTCGCCGCAACTACGAGCAGGGCCGGATCAGCGGCGTGCTGCTGCTGGGGCTCGGCATCCTCCTCGCCATCGTGCTGTTCAGCGCCATCGGCCCGATGTTCGTCGATGCCGTCAACGCCCAGGTGGGCGCCGTCAGGCCGCGGAAGCCACCGGGGGCGGAGTATTTCCTCGGCACCGATTCGCAGGGTCGCGACATGTGGACCCTCCTGATCTACGCCACGCCCAACACGCTGAAGATGGGGCTGATCGCCGGCTTCATCGGCGTCGGCGTCGGCACCGCGCTCGGCCTGATCGCCGGCCATTTCGGCGGCATCGTCGATGCCGTGATCCGGGTGATCTCCGATGCGCTCTTGACCGTGCCGGCCATCGCCATCCTCGTCATCATCGCCGGCAATATCGACCGCATGAACACCGTGATCATGGCGCTGGTGGTCGCCTCGCTCGGCTGGATGTTCACCACCCGCACGGTGCGCGCCCAGGTGCTCACCATCCGCGAGAAATCCTATGTCGAGGTGGCGCGGGTGAACGGCGAGAGCCAGTGGGAAATCCTCTTCACCGAGATCATGCCCAACCTGATGCCCTACATCGTCGCCAGCTTCGTCGGCACCGTCTCGGGCTCGATTCTCGCGGTGATCGGCCTCGAGGCGCTCGGCCTCGGTGCGCTCGACGAGATGACGCTCGGCAACACCATCTACTGGAGCCAGCAATCCTCCGCCGTGCTGCGCGGCTACTGGTGGTGGTGGGGTCCGCCGATCGTGGTGATCGCCCTGATCTTCATCGGCCTGTTCCTGACCTCGGTCGGCTTCGACCGCTTTGCCAACCCCAAGCTGGCGAGGCGCTGATGTCTGCCCTGCAGGACGCCAAACCCATCCTCGTCGTCAAAGACCTCAACGTGCACTACGACACCGGCAAGGGCCCGGCCAAGGCGGTGAACGACGTGTCGTTCTCGCTCAAACCCGGCGAGCGGCTCGGGCTGATCGGCGAAAGCGGTTCGGGCAAGACCACCATGGCGACAGCGCTGATGCGCCTGACCCGCGCCCCCGGTCGCATTGCCGGCGGCTCGGTGGAGCTCGATGGCCGCGACATCCTCAAAATGAGCACCAAAGAGTTGCGCGAGACCCGGCTGCGCGACATCGCACTGATCCCGCAGGGGGCGATGAGCTCGCTCAACCCGGTGATGCGGCTCGAGGAGCAGATGATCGACGCCATCCTCGCCCACCGGCCGGGGATGAAGCGCGCCGAGCTCGATGCCCGGGTGCAGGAGCTGTTGAAGAATGTCGGCCTCGCCCCGGAAGTAGCGCGCCGCTATCCGCACGAACTCTCGGGCGGCATGAAGCAGCGCGCCGCCATGGCCATCGCCACCTCGCTCTCGCCCAAGGTGATCGTCGCGGACGAGCCGACCAGCGCCCTCGACGTGGTGGTGCAGCGCCAGGTGATGCAGACGCTGGGCCGCCTGCAGGATGGGCTTGGCGCCGCCGTGGTGCTGATCGGCCACGATATGGGGCTGATCGCCCAGTTCGCCGATACGGTCGGCGTCATGTATGCCGGCAAGCTCGTCGAGATCGGCCCGGTGCGCCAGATGATCGAGAGCCCGAAACACCCTTACACGCGGCTCCTCGTCGACAGCCTCCCCGGCATCGAGGTGAAGCGCGAGCTGACCGGCATCCCCGGCCTGCCGCCGCCGCTGGTCGACCTGCCGCCCGGCTGCAGCTTCAACCCGCGCTGCCCGCTCGCCTTCGAGCGCTGCCGGCGCGAGACGCCACTGCTGCAGCAGGTGGGGCCGGGCCAGAGCGCCGCCTGCCACCTCTATCCCGAGCACGCCGCCTTGCCGCCGCTGCCGCCGATGACACGTGCCCACCAGGAGCTCCGCCCGTGACCGCACTCATTGAAATGCGTGGCGTCACCAAGACCTATGGCGCCTTCACCGCGCTCAACGACGTCACCCTGTCGCTATCCGACACCAGCCCGTCGATGACTGCGGTCGCCGGCGAGAGCGGCAGCGGCAAGACTACCCTGGCGCGCATGATGCTGGGCTTCATCAACCCCTCGCATGGCCAGGTGCTCTACCAGGGCAAGGATGTGGCGAAGATGACCGGCGCCGAGCAGCGGCAGTTCCGCCGCGAGGTGCAGCCGGTATTCCAGGATCCGTTCGACGTCTTCAACCCGTTCTACCGGATCGACCACGTGCTCGAGACCCCGGTGAAGCGCTACAAGCTCGCCGACACTCAGCAGCAGGCGCGCGCCATGATCGAGGACGCGTTGAAGCGCGTCGGGTTGCGGCCGCAGGATACGCTCGGCCGCTTCCCGCACGAGCTGTCGGGTGGCCAGCGCCAGCGCATCATGGTGGCTCGCGCCGTGCTGCTCCGGCCCAAGCTGATCGTCGCCGACGAGCCGGTGTCGATGGTCGATGCGTCGCTGCGCGCCACCATTCTCGACGAGTTGAAAACGCTCAACCGCGAGCTCGGCATCTCGATCGTCTACATCACCCACGACCTGACCACCGCGTTCCAGATCTGCGACAACATCCTGATCCTCTATCGCGGCAACGTCTCGGAGGCCGGCGCGGTGGAGCGGGTGATCGGTGCGCCCAAGCACCCCTATTCGCAGCTGCTGGTCTCCTCCATTCCACTGCCGGACCTTTCCAAAGCCTGGGGCGGCGAGGAGATCCCGGTGTCGGAGGCATCGGCGGCGCGCGCCAACCCCGGCTGCAAGTTCGCGCCGCGCTGCCCGCATGTCATGGAGATGTGCTGGGACAACTTGCCACCCAAATACGTGCCCGACAGCCAGCGGCTCGCCACCTGCTTCCTCTACCGCGACGCCCCGGTCTCGGCGAGCGACGACGTCGCTTCGGCGTTTCGGCCGCCCGACAGAAGAACCGTTGCTGTCGCCCCCTGATTTTCATCCAACCCCATTGCGACCATCCATGTCCATCAAGCTCACCGACCGGCATCGCGTCGGCTCCACCACTCTCGAACTGCCGCCCATGGGGTTCGGCGCCGCCCATCTCGGCGGCATGTACCACCGCGTTTCCGGCGAGACGGCGCATGCGACGCTGAAAGCCGCCTGGGACGGCGGCGTGCGCTATTTCGACAGCGCCCCGTTCTATGGCCGCGGACTCAGCGAGCACCGGGTCGGCGATTTCCTCATCGACCAGCCGCGCGACCAGTTCCTCCTGACCACCAAGGTCGGTCGCTATTTCCGTCGTCCGGCCGACCCCAAAAGCTTCGACCGCACGCCCTGGGGCGGCGGGCTGAACATGGAGATCGTCTGGGACTACTCCTATGATGGGGTGATGCGCTCCTACGAGCAGAGCCTCTTACGGCTCGGCCTCGACAGCGTCGATGCCCTGCTGATCCACGATCCCGAAGCCTCGCTCGCCAGCAACCCGGATGGCCCGCGCATGGAAGACATGGTGCGCAGCGGCATCAAGGCGCTGGAGGAGCTGAAGGCCTCGGGCCAGATCAAGGCCATCGGCATGGGGCTCAACGCTGCTCCGTCGCTGCTGACTTTCGCGCCGCAGGTGCCGCTCGATTTCTGTATCGTCGCCATGCCCTACACCCTGCTCGACCAGTCGGCGCTCGGCACCGGGCTGAAGCGCTGCCTCGACCACGACATCTCGGTGATCATCGGCGCCCCCTACGCCTCGGGCATCCTCGCCACCGGCCCCGGCCCCAACGCCCGCTACGGCTACGGCATCGCTTCCGAGGAGGTGCAGGACAAGGTCCGTCGCATCCAGGCGATCTGTGCCGCGCACGGTGTCTCGCTGCAGGCCGCGGCTTTGCAGTTCCCCCTCGCCCATCCCACTGTGGTCTCGGTGATCCCCGGCGGCGCCAGGCCCGAGGAAGTGACGAGCAATATCGGCTATCTGCAGGAGGTGGTCCCGTCGGCGTTCTGGGCTGAACTCAAGGCGGCGGGGCTGATCGACCGGGCTGCGCCGGTGCCCAACTAGACCAGCCGCCATACTATCAGTCGGCGTCCCCCTCCCGCTTGCGGGGGAGGGGGGACCGCCGTCAGGCGGTGGGAGGGGGGTGCCGCAGACACTGGCCCCTGCTCCAGCCGCCCCCGTCAGCGCGTGTGGCACCTTAATTCAGCGCGTGTGGCGCCCCCACCACCAGCCTATCGGCGGGTCCCCCTCCCCCGCCAGCG